>Ga0335085_10017102_pt1 | contig 10462 bp, 8 predicted proteins | sample Lox_Sample_45_FD_206712 | JGI IMG/M metagenome (GOLD analysis project Ga0335085, IMG submission 206712) | Soil microbial communities from Loxahatchee National Wildlife Refuge, Florida, United States - Lox_Sample_4.5 | ecosystem: Environmental > Terrestrial > Soil > Wetlands | place: USA: Florida...
CGACTTATATTCACCGCTAAATAGAATCCGTGCATAAATTTCGTCGGCGATCACCCACAAATCGTGCTTCTTGGCGAGTTCGGCAATCTCTGCAATCACCCGCTCGGTGAACACGGTGCCCGTCGGATTATTCGGCGAGTTAAAAATCAACATCCGCGTCTTTGGCGTGATCTTCGCGGCAATCTCCGCCAAATCCGGCTGAAATTTATTCTCCTCGCGCAAGGCATACGGAACCGCGTTCGCTCCCAACCCGCGCGCAAAGGAAGGATAGATCGGAAAGCTCGGGTCGGGATAAAGCACATCGTCGCCCGGTTCGATCAGCGCCATCATTGCCAGGGATAGCGCCATCTTACAGCCGGGAGCCACCAGCACCTGGTCGGCTGCGACATTGAGATTCCGCGTACGCTTCAGGTAGTCCGCTATGCCGCTGCGCAACGGCGGAATGCCGCGCGTCGCCACATAACGATCCCGTCCGCTGGCCACCGCGGCGCGCACCGCATCCACCACCGGCGCCGCTGGATGGAAATCGGGTTCGCCCAACTCCAAATGAATGATGGAGCGGCCTTCTTTTTCGAGTTCTTTGGCGCGGGTGTAAACCGCCAGGGCTCCCTCGCCGGTCAGATAAGAAACACGTGTTGCGATTTTTGGCATGGCCGAAAAATAATATCACTCTTCTGGAAGGGAGGAGCTATGCGCCGTGGCGCGCCGAGCAGAGGCGCCGCAGCCATAGCGCAGCGCCTCTTCCGAATTGTCACGACCTAACGCTGTCGGTTAGAACGCGTAGCGCAACGAGAATTGGATCAAGCGCGGCACGCCCTTGGTACTGGTGATTACCCCGAAATTCCCCGGGCTTTCCACGTCCGTGGCCACCGGGTTCGCAAAGTTGGCGTGGTTCCAAATGTTGAAGAAATCCACCGTGAAGCGCAGCGACTGCCGTTCGGTCAGCCGGATATTCTTGATGAGTGAGAAATCCCAGTTCTGCTGGTACGGCCCGCGGTAGATATTCCGGCCGAGATTCCCGAAACCGGTCAGGCAATAGTTCGTGTCGCCGGAGTTGCAAGCCGCCTGATTCGCGGCCAGAACCGGCACGGGCGTGAAGTTATTGATGTTCACATATCCATTGAGTCGCTCGTGAATGTTGCCGCTGGTGTACCCGCCGGAGATGGATGCGCCGGAAGCGAGTTCCGCGCCCAACAGTGGAGTGCTACCTGCTCCCAGGAACGCTGTGGCCGCGCCGGAATCGTAAATCGAAAATGGCAAGCCGGATTGGAAGATGGTAACGCCGCTAATGCCCCATCCCCCAAACACTGCCTTTTTGAATCCTTCGCCATTGCGATAGAACGGCAGGTCATAGACGTAGCTCACCACCAGGCGGTGCGGCCGGTCGAAGTCCGAAAGTCCCCGCGAGGCATTGATGTTGCTCTGGTCGTTGTACGCGGTGTTGAACGCGGTGTTGCCTGTGGAGGTCGCGTCTGTCGATTTGGAATAGGTGTACGCCGCCTGGAAGTAGCCGTCCTTCCACCGCCGCGATACCGTAGTCTGCAACGAATGGTAATGCGAGTACGCATCGTTCGCGAAGAGCTGGTAGCCCGCATAACCGTTCAGACCTGGCGTAGGCGTACGCGCAACCGCGTTCGAAGCCGTGTTTGAAGTGATCTGGTAGTGCACTCCATTCACATCCGTGACGGTAAACGGGTTGCTAGTAGACGCATCGACCGACTGTATTCCATCGCGAGTTTCGCGCAAGTGCACCGCGTGGGTTCCCACGTAGCCCACCTCCAGAACCCACTGCTTGCCCAAGTCCCGCTGAATCGTCAAGTTCCACTGCTGCGTATTAGGTACCTTGAAATTCCGCGGCACTTCCAACGCGAAATCACCAATCGACGGCAGGCTTCCCGTGCATCCGGCCTGATTCGCATAGATCGGTGTTTGCGTGGAATCGGACGTGGGCAAGCCCGTGCTGTTCGACACGAAACCCTGCAGAACGGAAAGGCATGGCAAGAACGCGCTGCTCAAAACTCCCGCGGCCGGCAGACCGTTCGGATTGGATCCGGCGCCCGTGATCGCGTCGCAATAAGGACTGTACGGCTTCGGATTGGACGCCGCGCAAGGCGCAAAGAAATTGGTGAACCCGCCCGGTGCGCTGCCCGCAAAAACGATGGGAAGGAAGGGCGTCTGGAACGACAATTGGTCCACCGCACCGACGTCCTCGCGAACGTAGTAAATGCCGTAGCCCGCGCGGATGGTGGTTTTGTTCTTGCCGAATAGATCGTAGGCCAAACCGACGCGTGGTCCGATACCCGTCGCGTACCGGTGGTTAAAAGTAGTGGCGTCGGCATTTCCGGTGAAGTCGGTGACTCCCAGATTATTCACGCAACCTGGATATACAAACGGATTTTCCCCCGAGAGCGTCAGGCTCGATTGCACGTTGCCAATATGGCAAGCACCGTCGATCCATGCCCCCATCACTTCGGTACGTACGCCCAGGTTCAATGTCAGGTTCTTTGTCGCTTTCCAGTCGTCCTGGAAGAAAACCGCAAAGTCGTTCTGCTTGTACTGGTGATTGTAAACACCGCCGCCGCCAAAGCTGAATTGCGGAGCGCCTACGAGGAAATTCTGGAAATCGGTTGTGTCAAAAGGCAGCGGCGAAGTCGTCGACGCTGGCGTATTGGTGAAAAAAAGCTGGCCGTTGAAGGTTTGCGGGAACAGCTTATCGAGATTGACGAAATCGATTTCGCCCCCGAACCGGAAGACGTGCGAACCGTGGACCCAGGAAACTGTGTCCACGCCGGTAAAATTATTCTGCAGGTTCGAGGTGTTCGCCTGTGGCGTTGGCCCGATCTGGAAACCGGAACTGCCAAACGTGAATTTATAGATGCTGTCCGTGATATTGCTCATCGGCCGGTTGATGCCCAGGTCCGCCGCCGTAACAGGCGCGTTGTTGATGGCCGAGTTGTTGATGCGCACGTAGCCAAAGCGTACCTCGTTCACGATTGCCGGAGAGAACAGGTGCGTCTCCGATAATCCGAAGAACCGGTCGTTCACCGGCAAGGTGTATGGGAAGTTCAAGTCCGACGCCGCGATGCTGCCTCCGAGCGAAGCCTGCAAGCCACCCGCGCCGAATGGCTCGAAGGTCGAGGAGTTCGAAAAGAAGAAACGCGCGGAGATTTTATCCACGCCGCCATGAAATTCCTTGTCCCAGTTGGTCGTGAACTGGTCATCGGTGAATTTGCCGGGTGTGCTGTAAGAGAAGATGCCTTCGCCATTGCTGGTGTCCGGCACGCTGGGAATCAGGTAGCCGTTCGTGGTTCCACCGAATTGATTGCTCTTGAATTGCAACAACGCCACCGCCACCGGGTCCAGCGTCACTCCGGCCGGGAGTCCTCCGGGGAAAAACGCCTGCGTTAACGACGCGATCGACCGGTCGGCGGGAATCGACGGCAACACCGTGCTGATGAACGTGCCCGGCGAGAGACCGCTGCGTTGCCGGGTGCCCTGGTAATTCACGAAAAAGTAGCCTAGCTTCTCTGGTCCCAGCGGCCCTCCCAAACTGCCGCCAAAAACGTTCTGTTTCAAAACCGGGCGATCCTGGCCGCTGGCATTCAGGAAATAATCGTTCGCGTTAAGCGCATTGTTCCGGAAGAACTCATACACGTCGCCGTGCAATTGCCGCGTTCCGGTCTTCAGAATCGCATTGATGTTTCCACCGCCGTTGCGGCCCTGCGTCGCATCGTATAGCGAGGTTTGTACCTTGAACTCCTGGATCACGTCCGGGTTCGGCAGCGGCGTATTCGTCAACTCCGCCACGTTATAGTCCGTGGCGCTGATTCCTTCAATCAGGTAATTGTTGTTATCTTCGCGCTGGCCGTTCACGATCATGCGCACGTCTCCGCGGCCCAATTGCGTGGAGTTGTTCAGGTCGCTCTGCGCGCCAGCCGACAGTGTCAACAATTGTTGAAAATTCTGCGTGGCCAGCGGCAGGCTGCGGATCGTCGTGGAACCAATCGACTCCCCGGTCGTGGCGTTGGTCGTATCGACGGAAGCAACTTCTGCGGTGATTTCAATTTTTTCACTGACTGTTCCCGGTTTCAGCGGCACCGTCAGGCGCGTGGTTTCCGTCACGCGTACCTGAATGTCGGCCGCCTTTGCCTCGGAAAAGCCGGTCTTATTGACCACAACTGAATAAGTCCCCGGCGGAAGCAGCGTAACCAGGAATGTACCGTCGGCGTTCGTATTCAGTCGCCGGACCAACTGTTCGGTCGCCACATTGATGATTTGTACTTCGGCGTCCGCGACCGATCCCCCGTTCACGTCTACCACCGAGCCGCTGATCGCGCCCGTTGCCCCTCCTTGACCGTACGCCGTTGGCAACAGGAGAATCCCCGAAACTAGCAACAACACAACCACCATCTTTATAAAGACGTTCATTTCTATCCCCCCACGAAATTGAAGAAATGTAAGAAAGAAGTCCCGTCGTCCGCCTGCGCGGGCTCCCCTACCCACATTTGCGCGCGAATTCCCAGCCCACTCGGAAAGAGTTATAGATTGAAGAGACTGCTACACATAGATGAACCCACCCATGGGTGACGAAAGTAGCGATTAACCCACCTGTTGTCAAGAACTTGCCAATCAATAATTCTTATGTGCTTCATCGGTCTCGTTAATCCTCGCCCGCTTTCGCGTTTGTCCCGCCCATGACGGTACTGATTCCGCAACAAAGCTTGTCCCTCGGCCGGACCCGAATTAAGCTAACGCAACCCGCCAAGCTGCTGTATCGTCTAAGCTGTAGGGTCCGCGCACCTCGAGGTGCCCCATGAAACGCTTGTCCTTATTCTCCTTATCTCTGTCTTTGTTCCTGGTTTGCGTTGTATCGGCTTCGACAGCCAGCGCCGATACCAGTCACGCCCGCATTGTGCGCCTGAGCCTGGTGCAGGGAGACGTCCGGTTCGCCCACGAATTCCACAAGGATTCACTGGAAGACGCCAAGGCAACTTGGGAGATCGCTCCGCTCAATCTTCCCATCCGCGAAGGTTACGCTCTTGCCACCGACGCAAATGGCCGCGCCGAAGTGGAATTTGAAAATGGTGCCATGGCCTTCCTCAGCGCCAACACCTTGGTCGAATTTTACGACTTGTCTCTGGACGACGGCGCCCGCATCACTCGCCTGATCCTGCGCCAGGGTAGCGCGATCTTCTATGTGCATCCCGCCAAAGATGATTATTTCAGCGTGACCGGCGGCGATTTCAGCGTGGAAGCAAACGGTCGCTCGCGATTCCGTCTGGACAATTTCGACGATGGCAGCAACGTCAACGTGGAGTTGGGTCAGGTTAATGTACTGCGCGGCAAAGTCACTAGGTCCCTGGAAAAGGGCCAGTCCTACGCCATCAACATGAATGAGGGAACCGCTCCGGTCATCGCGCGCGCCAGCGATAGCGATGATTTCGATAAGTGGGTGTCCGGACGCATCGATAGCGTGGCCACCGCCACGGCGTATACCAGCCAGTATGTGAATTCACCCGATTACACTTCGGGATTTGCCGATCTTTATAATTACGGCTCCTTTTACAACGTTCCCGGCTACGGTTTTGGATGGCAGCCATATGGAGTCGGTTTGGGCTGGAGCCCCTTTGCATTCGGCTCCTGGTACTCCGATCCTTTCTTTGGCTTGAATTTTATCGGTTCTGCCCCATGGGGCTGGTTGCCTTACCATTATGGCGGCTGGATATTCAGCCCCTCCTACGGTTGGGTGTGGATGCCGACGGGATTTGGAGGCCTCGGTGGGCCAATCTATTATCGCCCCGTGACCGCCGTATGGGTTCACTCCGGCACGACGACCGGCTTGGTTCCCGTGCATCCCGGTGACGCTCATAGTAAGACGCCCATCAATCTGGCACACGGCATTTATCCGGTGCAAGGCAATACCATCGTCGCAGCGACTTCCGCCGGGGGCGAAAAATGGTCGGTATCTAAGAATCCGCCACGCAACGTAATCTCCGCGAACACGTTTGCAGCCGCCACCCAGCCGACGCGCATTTCGCGCACCATTCTCTCCGGAACTTCCGGAAGCCGGCCGGTAACTCTCAGCCGCGATTCTTCCATTGTCTACGATCCCGGCCAGCACCGCTTCGTGAATAGCTCCACTTCTCCGAAGGTCGCTGGTAATCAGGGGGACGTCCACACAAACGGTTCTGCGGGCGTTCCGAATCGAACGAATACGGCGGGTCCCAGTGCAACGACTCGCACGCCATCGAATGTGCCACCGTCCAGCCGTGGCGCAGTTATGCCGGCTCGGCCGCATATCAATCCACCAACACCGACTTCACCGTCTTACAACTCCCATTCCGGGACAGCGGTTTGGACGGGTCACCCGAGTTCTGGCGGCACGCCATCTCACAGTTCCCCAGCGCCCGCTCCTATGCCTTCCGCTCCTTCCTCTTCTGGCCATTCCTCGGGAGGACATCACTAACCACCTTCAGATTTCATTTAACGAAAGGGCTCGCAGCATTTTCCTGCGAGCCTTTTTGCTTTGGACGGGATCAGCTACGCACTTAGCCGAATGTCATCCCCGCATAACCCACCACTTCCTCGCGATTCCCGTTGACATCACCCGACGTGGCATAGCGCACCAGTTTCGCTTTTGCCACACCTAGCTGATTCATCGCCGTTAGCATGGCGATAGCGGGCCCTAGTCCACACATGGAGATCTTTTCATCGCGGCAGGTTTCATACAGCCCACTGGCATCGAGCCGCAACATACATTCAATCGCCTTCGCGTCTTTGGCACGAGTGGTCTCGTCGTCCTCGTAATGATTCATATCGGATGAGGTGACCATCAGCACCTCTTCCGCAGTTTTTTCGAGCGCGCGCGCGATCCCTTCGCCCGTTGCGCGCAAATCCTGAAAGTTCAGGGTTCCCACAGCTACCGGTACGAATGAAAATCTACCGGATAGCACTTGCAAGAAGGGCAGCTCCACTTCCAACGAATGTTCTCGACTATGCGCCACGCTGTCCTCTCGCAGCGCGGAACAATTCTTTTTCAATTCGGTTGCCAGCGCGGAATCAATGGCGACGTCTCCCAATGGCGTCCGCCAAGCTCCTTCCGAGAGAATGGCCAACGGTTCGCCGCGCGGATAATGCCGCACCCCGAGCAACAGTATTTTCTTGGGCAGCACGATGCGCGCAAGGACCGCTCCGGCCACTCCGCCCGAATAGATGTACCCGGCATGCGGCACCAGGCACGCGCGAACTTTCACCTTCGCCTGTGCCGCCTCTTCCTTTGTATATTTTTCCACCTGCGCGGATAGTTCTTTGGGATTGGCGGGATAAAACTGACCGGCTACGGCAGGTAGGCGCAACATGACTCCCTCCGTTTCAGAGGGGTCGCGACGGTTTTCCTTTAATCTTCACAGCGGTGCGCGAAGTTGGATCGTAATAGACGGTGACTTTGTCGCCGTACTGGTAGCCACCCTGATCCACGATTTTTTGCATTTTCGCGGCAACCGTGGCGTCCAGCGGAAACGTTTGAATGCCTAAATCATTGCCCTTCGCTCGCACCGTTACTTGCGCAACGTTTGCGTGCACGATATAGCCTTCAAATTTCTCCAAGCCCGTTGGTTTGGGCTTCGGGGTCAGCGCCTTCACTACGATCGGAGCTACTTCGTCCACAATAATCGGCGTCAGGATAGGATCCTGCGCGGCAGCACGGGATACCGCCAGCGTGCCCAGCACCATTACTGCTAAAGCGCTAGCCACCGCCATCGTGAAAATTTTCTTCATTCGATATCGTCCGTCGCAATCCGTAATGACTTCAAAAATCGCACGTCCTGGGGTGTCATCGTCAGCCGTGAGGGCTGGCGCTTGTCCGGCTCCTGGTCCAGAGATTCCTGATCCACCTGAATGCGCAGGGATTCCAGGAAACGCCGGTCTTGCGTGGTCATCTTGGGCATCTCGCTGCCGTCGCGCCTGGCCAATCCGATGGTTGCGTCCAGTTTCAGCACGATGTCATATCCGTGCGCCCGGACCCCCGCGATGGCTCCCGTAATCCGTTCCGACTCCGAAACGGTATCGTTGATCGCGTGTCCCAGTTCGCGCAAAAGGTTTTTGAGGTGATCGTCAAGTTGCAAAGGCGCTTCCCCCAGTACTGCTAAGGTGATTTTAGGCCCACACTTTGTTGGATACAAGCCGACCTTTTGTCGTTGTCTTCAATCTATTCACAGCCCTTTCGCCGCGTACCTGCCCTTTCGACCGGTATGCTCGGCACCGGCAACTTCGCGGTTTCTGCGTTAAGATTCGTCTATGTCCATGGCAGCAAGTTCCGCTTCTCGCGCGCCGGAACCGCGCGGCTTTAAGCGGCTTTGGCGAGTGCTGAAACAGCTTTTTTACGAAACAGTGGGAGCACTTTTTGCCATCCTCGCGCTGGGCTGGCTCAATTCCGCCTTCCGGGCGTGGACCCGCGACGTGGCTCATTGGCTGATTGGGCTGTCCATCGTGGTGGCGCTGTTGTTTGTCTTCTTCGCCGTCAGTTCGTTCCGCCGCGCACGCTCGCTCTGACTCGCTCTTCGAAACCGCCCTGCTCTTTTGACGTGCTCCATCTTCTGCTCCAAAGCACAGCTGCCACTTTGCTATCTCTGTAGTATTCTGACCGCGGACACAACTCATGAAGCTGATCCTTGCTTCCGCCTCGATTCGACGGGCCCAAATTCTGCGCGATGCCGGTATTTCTTTTTCCGTTCTCTCGTCCGCGGTGGACGAAACGCCTTTCCCCGACGAAACGCCGCAGGAAATGGTGCAGCGCCTGGCGGACGCCAAAGCGGAACTGGTCGCGGCACGCGCGGTTGGCCCTGCCATCCTCGTTGCCGCCGACACGACCGTGGTTCTCGACGGCCAGATTCTCGGCAAACCTCGCTCCACGGATGACGCGCGCCACATGCTCGAGCTTTACTCTGGGCGCACTCATTCGGTCATCACCGGCGTGACCCTGATTCGTCTGCCTGAGATGGCACGCCGTCAATTCGTCGAAACTACCCTGGTCACTTTCGCGCCCCTCTCGGACCAGCAGATCTCTCGCTACCTCTCCACCGACGAGCCGTACGACAAAGCCGGTTCCTACGCCATTCAAGGCCATGCCGGTCGCTTCATTCCGCGCATCGAAGGCTGCTACTTCAACGTGGTCGGGCTCCCCCTGGCGCGGCTTGTGGCCACTCTTCAAGAACTCGGCTGGTCGGAAGAATACGAATCTCAGTAGAGCAGCCGTGCGCCGAGCAAATCGTGCTCCAAAACGCAAAAGCGCCCGGCGATGCGCAGGGCGCTTTTTGCGTTTGCTATCTTCGTCGAATTATTTCGTTCCCTGGGTTCTCGCGTTGTGCTTCTTGTTATAGATATTCTTCGAAGTCGCGTTTTGTTCCTTGTTGACTTGTTTTTTCTCGCCGGGCGTCAGCTTGCCGCCGTTCGCGGCACGATCCGCCTTCACCTGCTGGTTGATATCTTTCTGCTGATTCTCCAGTTTGGCGGTCTCACCTGCGGTTAACTGCCCGCTCTTGATGCCTTGCGCAATGCGGTCTTGCTGATTCTCGCGGCGCTGGCCCACCTCATTATTTCCATAGTGCGCGGTGTTGGCATTGTGCTTGTCGTTGTAAATCTGATTGGACAGGTGGTTCTGTTGCTTATTGATCTGTTGTTTCTCGGAAGTTGTCAGTTTCCCACCGTTGGCGGCACGGTCCGCGCGCGTTTCCGCGTTGATAGCCGACTCCTTCTCTTCCAGATTCGCGGTTTCTCCCGCGGTCAACTGCCCGCTCTGTACTCCGTTTGCGATTCGATCCTGTTGATTGTCTTTCCGCTGTGCAACTTCTCCGGGTTTTGTTGCCGTAGTGGAAGGGCTCGTGGGACTCTGTGCGGACGAGGCATCTTGCCCCAGTGCTACAGTCCCCAGAAACAGCACCGTAGCAGGCAAAACCATCCACTTCGAGATTATCGGGCGCATCGGTTAGCTCCTCTTGTTTAGCGTGCTTGCTGGTACTTGGTTGTACCCAAGTGTGAGGAAAAAGTTGCGCCCTTTCTACTGACCGAACGGTCAGTATTGGCGCTGCCTACCAGTGAACAGGGATTGTTCGGTTTACCACAAGGAATGGGCGAAATGCGTTCCGCCTAACGACAAGGAGAAACTTGTACTACATGTTTACTTAAACGTTATATTCAAATCAGGCAGAGGTGGCGCTCACTTCCATCGAATTGGTGCTTTCGCCGGAGGAACCGACCGAGGTCACCACGTAATAGTAGGTTCCGTTGGCCAGACCGTCATCGGAGTGGCTCGTCGCCGCAGTGGAGGCAATCAGCGCATACGGCCCGCCACTCGTTCCCGAACGCTTCACGTTATAGTTGTTTGCGCCGCTGCTGGCGTTCCAACTGATCGCCACTTGCCCATTTCCCGATTTCGCCGTAATCCCTGTTGGCGCAGCAATGGCCG
>Ga0335085_10017103_pt1 | contig 10462 bp, 9 predicted proteins | sample Lox_Sample_45_FD_206712 | JGI IMG/M metagenome (GOLD analysis project Ga0335085, IMG submission 206712) | Soil microbial communities from Loxahatchee National Wildlife Refuge, Florida, United States - Lox_Sample_4.5 | ecosystem: Environmental > Terrestrial > Soil > Wetlands | place: USA: Florida...
GTTCTTCAATTTAGTAATGAAACTATAACTTCCTGCGGCAAATTATGACCAATCTGGAAACGGCGTCAAGTATCATTCTTGATATATCCTTACTATGAAATTTAGCCTCGACTGTTGCGTCCGCGAGGCTCTACGACAGAGGGGAGTCAGTAGTTGGCAATCCCGCTCATCTGTGCTAGATTAATACCGGTCGGTGGCGCGAATTCCCTGCCTGCCGGACGTTTTCAGAAAGGATTTCTGCTGCGAGCCACGAAAGGACCTCTGGTTTCCCACCCGATGCCCTTACGCATCCGTCGATTAGGGCGTGATGTCGGCCCCCGAAGTTGAAAAGTTGTGAGGTGCGTGAATGGCAAGCCCCTGCCCCCGTTGTGGCCATACCAAAACTGAGTCAGTCCGGCACGGCATCATTCACAATACACTTTGGGACTGGGGCTACCACCTCCGCCGGTGCTCGTTTTGCGATCGCTGGCGACTCTTTAAGCGAACAAACCTGAATGAGCGGCATCCTGACGAAATGACCAGAGAAGAACTGCAAGAACACTTTAACCGAAAAGTTGCGGAGTCGTTACGCCAATCCTCCGCGAATGAGACGATGCCTGAGGGAAGTATGGCAACTGATTCTGTGGAACCATCCGCTGAAGTTCGGAGCCAGGCCGGGAGTTCATCGGTCGGCTTGGCCGAAGAGACCGATGAAGTTGACGACTATCGCCTGTGCCCGAAGTGCGGGAGCACCATTTTTCGACGTTCGCACCGCCGTTGGTATGAAAAGCTGTTCAAGCGGCCGAAGATGGCGCGTTGCCTGAAGTGCGATCACCGTTTCCCCTACCCCCACTAACGAGTGATACATCTTCCCGCATGACCCCTGTTCACGTAACCCGCAGGATTGCACAGGCCTCGGGCATTGTGATGGCAAGCGTGCTGGTCAGCCGGGTTCTGGGTTTCCTCCGCGATTGGACCCTCGCCCACCAGATTGGCTCGAACGCCGTCACCGATGCCTATTTAGCCGCGTTTACCCTGCCGGACTTCCTGAACTACCTGGTGGCGGGAGCCTCGCTGAGCCTCACCTTTATTCCCGTGTTCACCAAGTTCGTGGCCGAGAAGCGTGAGGATGAAGGGTGGCACGTTTTCTCCACCGTAGTGACCTCCATGGGAGTGTTGTTGACCGCACTCATCATTGTGGGAGAAATCTACGCCCCCCACCTGGTTGACCTGATCGCTCCCGGGTTCCAGCCCGCCGAGAAAGCCCGCGTCATTTTCCTGACGCGCTTGATGATGCCCGCGCAAATCTGTTTCTATCAGGGCAGCATCCTGAGCGCTGTCCAGTATGCCAAGGGACAGTTTGTAGTCCCCTCGCTGGCCCCTGTGATCTACAACCTGGGAATCATTTTGGGCGGCGTACTGCTTTCTCCGTACATCGGGATTACCGGATTCGCCGTCGGCGTTTTGGCCGGAGCCGTGGCCGGGAACCTTCTGCTTCAGATTTATGGCGCTCAGCGCGCCGGCGCCCGTTTCTCGCCCAACCTGGACGTTCGTCACCCGGGGTTTTGGTTGTTCGTCAAGCTCACCATTCCCATCATGCTGGCGCTTTCACTGGTGTTTACGGACGACTGGATCATGCGCTGGTTCGGCTCCTATCTGGTCCCCGGATCGATCTCCTGGCTGAATTACGCCAAAACCCTGATGCGGGTTCCGCTCGGGGTGGTCGGACAGGCGGTGGGTGTCGCGTCCTTTCCCTTCCTGGCGCAGCTTTACTCGGAAGGCAGGCTGGAAGAATTAAACCGCACCCTGAACGCCACGATGAAGGGGCTGATCCTGCTGCTCATGCCCATTTCCGCACTCACCGTTGCCCAGGCGGCGCCCCTCGTTTACCTCGTTTACTCCTACACGCGCCTGCGGCCCGCTGATCTGCAAGCTACCGCCGCCACCTTGGCTGTCTTTTCTCTGGGCATGTTTGCCTGGGGGGCGCAGAACATCCTGGCTCGCGGCTTCTATGCGGCACGCGACACGCTGACCCCGGCCATTGTCGGTACCTTGCTCACCTTCCTGAACCTGCCGGTTTATTGGCTGCTGGTGCGGCGGTATCAGCATCTGGGATTGGCATTGGCAAGCTCGGCGGGAATTATCGTTTATACGCTATTGCTCTTTGGCCTGCTGAATCGGCGCACTCATAACCCGGAGTCAGCCAGCCTGGCTTGGTTCTTCGTAAAAGTCACGGCCGCTTCGGCCATTGCCGCCGGGTTATGTTACCGCCTCACCCAGACGCTGCATTTCCGCATCGGCTGGGAAGCTCCGGTGCGGGCTTTGATCGTCCTGGCAATTGTTAGCTCGGTTGGGTTTGTCGTTACAGGCCTGCTGGCGAAGCTATTCCGCGTTAATGAAATCGATGCTTACCTGGCGAAACTTCGACACAGCACGCGTGGGCGACCAGGGATGAGGTGAATACTTGTGACGGCGAGGTTGTATTTCATCCCTTGTTCCGACACTAAGTCGGTCACGAAAACGCCAATTTCTGTAATTTTGCCCCCGCAATGTGCACTTTTGTCGCTCAACTGGCCTTCATCTGTGCAGAAGTGCCCGCTTTTTCGCCGGTCATTTTGTCACTCGCGTTTTGTTTTCATACATATCGCCGGATCGACCTTCATTTTCTAGAATCTTTATTGTGATCGCCTTCCCGGAGGGACCGGCCGTGCCCTCCGTCCTGACACCTGAAACCTGGCACCTGACACCTGTCTCTCTTTGTTTTCATACACATCCCCGGATCGACCTTCATTTTTAGATGTTTTGAACCGGGAATCCGCGCCGAAGGTGACTTTTTGTTGATTTGCGTTGTGCCGAACCCGGCACGGGGACCAGAGGTGTGAAACTTCCCGGCTTGCCATGCGTACCGCCCTTCCCTCAGGGCCTGTCTTTCTTGCCCAGTATGCACACATTGCTAGCCTTTGTCAAGCAAAAAGCGGGCGCCCAATCCTCTGATAACGGTACGTAAAGTTGGTAGCCAAGGTCAGCGCGCTTCTGACTTTGGGTTCTTCCTATCGAAGCCCCGGCATCTCGCCCGGTGACTGTCGCGTTGCCTCGGCGACACGTGAGAAAAGCCCACGGAAAAGCGTTGACCGTGGCTACCCGCTGCGTCCTCCGCCCGGATTGCTAAGCGACAAGAGGTTCCCTTTTTCCCTCGCGCACCAGGCCCATGCTACGCTTGCCGCTACGGACCAACGGTCTATGGCAAAATGGGCCTTGACTTAGCAGCCTCCGGGGCTAAGATTGGGGGCATGTTGCGAATTAGGGAAGGCTATCTGTCTTCTCGACGGTGGTGGCCTCGATAGACTTGCAGGCTTACCGTTGCCCCAGCGACGCGCCAGCGCTAACCCGGCGTCCAGTGGAAGGCCGATGACTTCCATCCGCGCCGAAAAGCCGCGTATGCGGGATGCGGCGCACAGGGCGCGGTACTCCCCCTAGGAGGAAACAAATGGCAGACCCAAAAGTGGAGAAGAACGAGAAGACGCTCGACGAAACCGTTGCCGATAATAAGGAAGGAGAGCTCTCCGGCGCTGATGTTGAAAAGGTTGTTAGAGGATATGTTGATGAGGGCGGTACGCTACACAAGAATATCCGTGGATAAGTAAGAATCGCATCTCACTTTCCCTTGCCCTGAATCGAAAGCAACTCGACCTCAAAGATCAGCGTGGCGGTGGGACCAAGGAAAATCGGGGACGCGACGTTTTCTGCCAATACACCGGCTGATGGCTCGAATCGCTCGTGTGATTATCAGCGATCTTGGAAAATCGGGGAGAGCGGCGTAGAGGGCTTAGCGAAACCAGAAAACGTGGTGAGCGTCCCTGGTTTCCCCCGGTTTCCTCCTACCTTTTCCCTTCATGGTATACAAAGCGGCGGCGGCCCTCCATCCGTCGCCGCTTTTTGCGAGGGGCGCGGCTCTCCTGCGTGCGTGTGAGCTCTCAGCTTGTATATCCGCAGGCTCCCGATAAGCAGGATAGAATGAGATACAAGGAGAGGTGATGAAACCTGTGCTTTGTGCAGATCAAGGAAAAAGTTCATTGCGATACTTTGCAGCATTGTTCGTCGTCATATCGACCCTGGGTTGGAGTTTTGTTTTGCGTCTTGGAGGGGCGGTCCTACCGGATGATCTTACGATTCGAGTAGGGAAAACGGTGGAGATTGCAGCTTCTTATAACTATTGCTGGTATCCGACCGTGCATCGGTTTTCCACAGGCGAAATTATTACGACCATGCGCATGAGCCCTGACGATACAAGCCCGGAAGGAGAGTTTTCCGCCTATAGCCTTTCCAAGGATGGCGGGGAAACGTGGAGCCGCCGATATCCGATGGGAGCGGGTGCCAACATCGACGCCGCGTATACCCAAGTGCCCGGCGAAGACGGGGCCATCTGGGGGCTGGGAGCAGGTTACGCGTCACTCGAATCTTACCCTCCCGGCCAGAAGACAGATTTTCACGTTACTCTGACAAAATTTTCGCGGGGGGGAATGGAAATCCAGCAAATCAGGGATGCGAGGGTTCACCTTGCCGAGCCGGTTCAATCCGTGCCCACCACCCTCTTTGCCACCAAAGCAAAAGACGCATCCCGACTCAGCGAAGTTCCTGAGGCCCAACCTTTCGGAGCAATCATCGGCGGTCCGGGCGGCGAGTGGCTCAACACGTTTTACTACACCGCAGAACGCGATCCCCGACAGCGCCGGCTGGTTTTAATTCGCTCCCTTGACCACGGTCGGACTTGGGACGAATTCGGAATCATCGCCGCCGTGCCGCCCCAGGGGAAGCCCTGGCCGTGGATGGGTGATGAGGGGCCGAATGAAGCGGGACTGGCCAGGCTCTCAGAAAGCCGTTTGTTTTGCATCTTTCGCACGGGTAGCGATAACGACTTAGGGGAGGCTTGGTCGGGGGATGATGGCAAGACGTGGAGTCCGCCTGTTTCCAGCGGGTTCAAAGGTGTGGCCCCCCACCTCAGATTGTTGAGCAACGGACTGCTGGCACTTACCACCGGAAGGCCCGGCCCGGTGACCCTTATGTTTAGCTCCGACGAAGGGAAGACCTGGGTGGGAGCCACCCCCATTTTCACCGGGAAAAGCACCCGTTACTCCGACCTGATTGAATTGGAGCCGGGCAAGCTCCTGGTTGTGTATGACAGCGTTCCCTATGGGTGGGGCCCCATTCCACCGCCCGACAAGGTGTCGAAGAATGCCATCTGCGGCACGTTCGTCGAAGTACACCGGCGATGAGAGCGGCGTAGAAGGCGTAGCAAAACCAGAAAACGTGGTGAACGTTACACAGGTTTTTTGTCGGTTTTTGCGCCCCGTTCCTGAACTCGGGAACAGACAACCCGGGGACTGCCCGATCTCCCTCCAAAGGCTGAGCCCGCTGCTCGACGGTCTCGTCTATTTTCCCACGCAGAAGGTCTTGAAAATGATGTCCAGGACGTCATCGGCATAGGTGGCGCCGGTGATGAGGTCGATGGGGCGAAGCGCGTCGTAAAGGTCGAGCAGGAGCATTTCGTGGGGTGTTTGTTGCTGGGCGGCATCACGGGCCTTGGCCAGGGCAGCGAGCGAATCCTTGATGAGCTGCTGATGGCGCAGGTTAGTAATGAACTCACCCTCCGGCCCCGTGCCACGGCTTGGGGCTGCCAGGGTCAGAATCCCCTCTTTGAGTTCTTGTATCCCTTGCCCCGTAAGCGCTGAGGTGCGGATGACTGCGATGTTGGCGCCGGCCTGGCGGTCGGTAAGTGCCGGACTAAAATCCGGCGCTACAATCTGAGGTGGTGGACCTGAGTGGGACGCAACATTCCCCTGCGGCGAGGTGACACTCGGCACTTCAGTTATCTGCCACGGCAGGTCGGACTTGTTCAGCGCCACAAGCAGCGAACCCAGCGGGCGCAATTTTTCGAGCAACTCGGTATCGTCCCGGGTCCAGGGCTCGGAGGCATCCACAACCAGCAGCCGCAAGTCAGAATCGGCGATAGCGGAGAAGGTGCGCTCCACACCGATCTTTTCCACCTCATCCAAGGCCTCGCGCACGCCCGCGGTGTCCACAAAACGCAGAGGGATGCCCCCCAAGTTGGCCGTCTCCGCCACCAGGTCGCGTGTCGTTCCCGGGATGGGGGTTACGATGGCGCGCTCCTCATTCAGAAGCCGGTTGAAAAGACTTGATTTGCCGACGTTGGGCCGCCCCACGATTGCAAGGGTCAGCCCTTCGCGCACAATCCGGCCGTACTCGTAGCCCTCCGCGAGTCTTTGCAGATCAGCCTGGATGCCATCAAGACGGCCCAAAATCTCCGGCCACTGAATCACCGCCACGTCGTCTTCAGCAAAGTCGATGCCCGCTTCCAAGCGCGCAATAAGTTCGAGCAGCACCTGCTTGTGGGGCTTCAGACGCGTGGAGACCGAGCCCGCAAGCTGTTGCGCTGCCACTTGGGCTTGATAGAGGGTCTGCGACTCGATCAAGTCGCGAACCGCTTCAGCCTGGGTCAAGTCGATGCGCCCATTCAGGAAGGCGCGCATCGTAAACTCGCCTGGCTCGGCTGCACGGGCGCCAAGGCCCAGACAGCATTCCACGAGATACCGCAAAATGACTGGGGCGCCATGGCAGGACACTTCCACCACATCCTCGCCTGTATAGGAGTGCGGGGCGCGGAAACAGGTCACAACCACCTGGTCGAGAGTCCCGCCCTGGTCTGCGTGTGCAAAACTTCCTACGGAGGCACGTTGAGTTTCAAGGGGAAGCTTGGGCAGCCTGAGGAGGCGGGTAGCGATTTCAACGGCGCGACTGCCCGAAAGCCGTACAACTCCCAGACCGCCCCGTCCCCGTGGAGTGGAAATGGCTACGATAGTTGCGTCACTGGACATAGAGATCGGAAGATCGGGTGAGCAGGTGATCGGTTGATCCCGTGAACAAAAGACCGATCGACCGATTAACGGGTAATCAGAAGCTCAGATGACCGAATGAACGAGCAACGAATCGAAGTAATTGGCTTTTTGCTCGCCCGATCACCGGGTTACCCGATCGCCCGATTATTTGGCGGGGTAGATCACCACTTTGCGCTCGGGGCCCATCCCCTCGCTCTGCGTCCTCACCTGCGGCATGTCTCGCAAGGCCAGGTGGATGATGCGCCGCTCACGGGGATTCATGGGGTTGAGGGTAAAGGGAGAGCCAGAGTCGATGACGCGTTCCGCCGCCACCCGTGCCATGAGCCGCAACTCTTCCTTGCGCATGCGGCGCCAATCGAAGCTATCGAAGGCAATCTTCCGTGACTGATCCTCGTCCAAGCGGGTAGCTTTTAACACCACATATTCGAGCGCCAGCAGAAGCGTGGCGTTCTTTTCCAGGAGCAGGTCGGCGTCGCCGCCGGTAAAATCCACCACATAATCCGGCGCGTCTGTGTCGCCCTCTTCCGCAACCTCATGGCGAATCGTGAAGCTCAGTTCAAACGGACTGCACTTGATGAGCTCGCTGAGCAGGGATTCCATGCGCGGCAAATAGCTTTCGAGTGTGGGGAGAGAAGGAGAGGAGTTGCTCTCCATGGACGTTACTCCTTCGCCGGGGAAGGCCGGCGCGCTGGGGCGAGAATAGGATTCTGGGCGCGTATCTTCCGGTTGATATAAACCTGCTGCGCGAGTCCCACCAGGTTGCTGGTAGCGTAGTAAAGGTTCAAGCCGCTGGCCAGCCGGAAAAACATGAATCCCACCATCAGGGGCATGATCATCATCATGCGTTGCTGTGACGGGTCAACAGTCGGGGTGGGCGTCATCTTTTGCAGGACGAACATGCTGATTACCATGATGATGGGCAAGATATAAAGTGGGTCCGGCGCCGCCAGATCTTTGAGCCAGAAGATCCACGGGGCGTGACGAAGCTCAATGGAAAGGTCCAGCACCCGGTAAAACCCATAAAGAAAGGGAAGCTGCACAGCCATGGGCAAGCATCCTCCCAGCGGATTGATATGGTGCTCGCTATAGACCTTCATGATCTCTTCGTTCATCTTCTGCTTACGCGGGTCGTTGAACTTGTACTGCTTGTACTTGTCTTGAATACCTTTGATGACTGGAGAAACTCGCTGCATCTCCTGCGCGGATTTGAGGCTCTTCATCTTCAGCGGGAACATCAGCAAATTGATAATGAGAGTGATGAGGACAATGGCCCAGCCGTAGTTGTGCACCCAGTGGTCATAGATATAATGCAAGACAATAAAGAGGGGCTTGGCAACGATGCTGAACCAGCCAAAGTCCACCAGGGTATCAAGTGGCGGGTTCATTGCCCGTAAAACACCAAGGTCCTTGGGCGCAATGAACAGCCGGAACTCTTCTGGTTTGGCGGTCGACGTCCCCAGTCTCACTGCCAGGGGTTTCGGTTTATCTTTTTCCTCGCCCTGCCATCCCGGCGGGGTCCAAACTTCCCGCGTGATTCGAGCCTTGCTCTCGGGGGAAATGGGAAGGAAGATGCCGGCGAAGAATCGATCTTCAAGTCCGGCAAAGACCAGAGGCGCGGAGACATCCTGCCGCATCTCGTTGCCGCTCGATGCGCTTCCCCCAGAGAAGAAACGCCCCAGGAAGGAGGGCGTCAGTGTTACTTCCCGCACCTTGGGATCGTCGGCCGTCTCGTAAACGCCTCGCTCGACCATGGCTGCCACCGAGGGTGGAAGCGATTGATCCCCGAATCCCCCCGGCCACGCCACCTCCAGGGGAAGGTAATGTTGGCCATCAAAAACGCTAACCGCAGTCTTAACGGAATACCAGCTACTAAACGAGAATTCCTTCTTAACCTGAATCTTGCCGTCACTGTAGGTAAAGGTGAGATTTACGGGAGGGGAAAATGTATTCCCCTGCAATTCGGCTGGTTCCTGCCCGCTATGCGAATCCTTGCCCGAATAGGCCTTCGCCACATAGATCGCCTGATTGACTTGGGAAGTGAGCGACGCGTCCGCCACATTGAGGCTAAGAGGGAAACCCAACGACTCGCACGCGTGGCTGTCAATCGTGTCAATCTGTTCGCCCTTGGGATAATCCTTCAGCACCCAACTCCGGACGACGGCACCTACAGTGGAGAAAGTCACTCGATAGAGATTGTTCTCCACTACGATTTCCTCAGCCTTGGCGCCATGCATAACCGGTAAAGCCACAGGCGCAGCAGGTGCTGAGGGTGCTACGGGTGCTGAGGTGGTTGCCGCCGGAGGGGCTCCCGTTTGTCCAGGATGAGTGGTGGCAGCCGCAGGTGGGGTCTTGTTCGGTTCGGGGCGCGGCTCCTTGACGAAGTAAACGCGATAGAGGATCAGCATCACAATCGAAAGAACGAATGCGAGCATGACGCGTTTTTCTTGGTCAAGGTTCACGGTCAAATCCAAGTATCGAGTTTCAGGTCCCAGGGGTCAGGATTTAGGATTTGGGATCCAGGGTCGGAGGCCGGGGCCTAAATCCCAGATCCTAAATCCAGCTTTTCTGGCACCGGATCGTAGCCGAAGCTCCCCCATGGCCGGCAGCGCAGGATTCGACCAAGGGCCATCCGCCCGCCCTTCCAAACTCCCCATTTCTCAATGGCCTCGAAGGCGTATATTGAGCAAGTTGGGTAATGACGGCAAGCCGGGAGCAGTAGAGGCGAAATGCCAACCTGGTAAAAGCGGATCAACGCCAAAGCCAGAAGTTTGAGCCCGCCTCGCGGGGATCCAGGTGACCAGTGACCGGAGGCAGGGGGAAGAGATTTACCCGCGAGCGCCTTGGGCTTTGTTACTTGCTCCCTGTCTTCTGTCCTATCCCAGGCGTTGGCGGAGGCTGCTGGGGAAAGAGCCGCAGCAGCTCCTTCTGGAGAGCCGTGAAGGAAACCTTCCCCACCGCCTCGCGCGGATTCACCAGGATGTCCCATCCCTTCGGAATTTGCGGCAAATTCAAACGAAATACTTCGCGCACACGCCGCCGCAGGTGATTGCGCCGCACTGCGTTCCCTAGCCGGACCGGCGTGGTGATGCCCAGGCGTGCATGAGGTAAGCCGTTGGGCCGGCAAAAGACCGTGCATAATGACGCGCTGCGGCGCTGCCCTTCGTCGTATACTCGCCGAAACTCGCTTCGGCGTAGCAGCCGAAAAGTCTTGGGGAAAACTTGAGAGGTCAAACGAGCTCTTTAAGGAGTCAAGCGATGACGGCTCTTCTGACGGCGGCGCCTCAACACATTGCGCCCTCCCGGAGTACTCATACGAATGCGAAAGCCGTGCGTTTTTGCTCGGCGCCGGCGGTTGGGTTGATAGGTACGCTTCAAGACGCAATGCTCCCCGCTTAGATTTCCTGCGCTAATTTCAGACTAACAGCATAACTTGGGGAATGGAGTTTCGTCAAGCAATGCAAGGCATAGGTCCAGGGCTCCGTCAAAGTCCTTCAAGTGAAACAAAACAATCACGGGTGAAATGGTTCTGGCTAATTTGCGAGGAATCTGCTAGCCTGCGGGCATGGAGA
>Ga0335085_10017104_pt1 | contig 10462 bp, 10 predicted proteins | sample Lox_Sample_45_FD_206712 | JGI IMG/M metagenome (GOLD analysis project Ga0335085, IMG submission 206712) | Soil microbial communities from Loxahatchee National Wildlife Refuge, Florida, United States - Lox_Sample_4.5 | ecosystem: Environmental > Terrestrial > Soil > Wetlands | place: USA...
GAAGAGCTGATCCGAATACCCCGTGAGATACAAAACCGGAAGATCAGGATCCTGTCGCCGTAACGACGTCGCCAACGCGTCTCCGGTCATGTTCGGCATCATGAGATCGGTGAGCAGCAGATCGAACGGTCCATGCGCGGCCGCGGTGGCCAGGGCCGTCTCGCCATCGGCTGCCGTCGTCGTCTCGTAGCCGGCCGCTCGGAGTGTGCGATCCACGAACGCCACAACGGGCGCTTCATCGTCCACAATCAACACGCGAAAACGACGCGCGTGTTCGCGTCTGCCAAGACCTGGCAGGTCACGCACGTGGTCACCGATGACGATCTGTTCGACGTCGCATGTGCTGAGTGTCGGTGTATGCGGGCGCTGACGATAGTCAACAACCAGTCGTCACGTTGGCGGGTCGGCACGCGTTGCGTGACGGCGTGCCGCGTGATGCGACCGTCCGTTTTACACGCCGTGGCGAGTTGGCCTCGTCGGCCAATCCACTGACTCGACTGGTGACAATTGCTGATACCGGCGACAACCGGATTCGCCGACCTCGAGCGTGGGCATCGCGTCAACTAGTGGGCACGCGACGGTCGCCGCTGTCGACGTACGATCCGGATCTGCTCGCGGCGCTTCAAGACCTCAAGCCTCTGGAACTGCTCTACCATCTGCGTGCTCAAGAATCCCTCGCGGGACCCCGATCAACTCCTCCTCGGGGTCCGCGGCGACGACATCCGCACATTGCTCCGGCTGTCCCGTCTGCACGACGCGTTCGAGCACCGGCAGGATGGATTCCACAAGCCCGGGCCACACCTCCGCAAACCGCGTCCCCATCGCGGCGATGGGCGCCAGTCGCTGCAGCGCAGGATTGACCAAACTGTGCACGAAGTCCTGACCGTCGAGCACGGCGATCCCGATCGGCGATTCGTTGACGATGGAGGTGAGGAGGCGATGTTGCCGCTCCAGCTGCTCGGCGAGCCGATGCCGCTGCGTGAAGTCGCGCGAGACCGCAAGCACGCGCGGAGTCCCCCCGAGCTGTCCTCGAGCGGCACGAGCCAGGTGCCCTGCCACGTCTGCCGCCCAGCCGCCGGAATGAGGCCTTCGACATACACGGGGTCGCGACCATCAATCGCACGCTGCACGTGGGGCCACAGCTTCGTGACGATTTGCTCGGAGAGATGGTCGGTGAGGGAGGTCCCTCGATCTCGGACGGCTGCCGATCCACGCGTCGCGCGGCGGCACGGTTCCCGTACTCCACCCGACCGCGCGCATCGACGACGATGATTTCGTCGTGAGCGGCTTCGGTGAGCTGCGATACCGTGCCTCGCTTTCCTGCAGCGCCTGTTCGGCCGCGCGCCGGTTCGTCACGTCGCGCTGCACCGACAGGTAACCCGTGATGACGCCTGCCTCGTTCCTAATCGGATTCGCAGACACCTCAAGCCGGACAAGCATGCCGCTCCTGGTTCGGTTGACGAATTCGGTGCGGACGATCTGGCCAGTGCGCAAGCGTCGCCGGAAGTCCGCGTACTCTTCCGGTGATGTCTGTCCGCTCTTCAGGAGACGGGGCGTCGTGCGTCCGAGCACTTCGCTGGCCGAGTAGCCATACATGCGTTCGAACTCCGCGTTCACGAACGTGATCGTCCCTTCCGGGTCCGTGATGAACATCACTTCGCCCGACGCATCAACGGCCTGACGCAGCTGGATGAGATCGGGATCCTTCGGGCTCATGACGCACGTTCACTTGCCGGCCGCGAGCCGTCGGGTGCGGTCCCGACAGTCACGTGTCCTGTGACGAGCAGGGATACGGCTTCCTTGAGACCAACAATCGAGCACGGCTTATCCAGAAATGCTTCGTGTTCCCAGAGCGTCAGACGCTCCGCGAACAGGCGATCGCTGAATCCGGTCAAATACAAGACGGCCAGATCCGGGTGGCGGGCGCGCAGCCGCCGCGCCAACTCGTCGCCGTTCATATGCGGCATCATCAAGTCCGTGACGAGCATGTCGATCGCGTCGAGATGCGCTGCGACGGCGAGTGCCTCATCGCCATCTCCGGCTATGGTGATGTGGCAACCGGCCTCGGTCAGCACGCGTTTCACGAACCGTCGCACCGACTCCTCGTCGTCGACGACGAGGATGTGAAGCGGCCGCGACGAACCCTGGTCCGGTTCAAGTCCGAAGTGCCGCGTCACCTTCAGGAACGCCGATGCCAGATCCCGCTTCATAGAGCACTCCCCCTGTGTTATCGAACGCCGGCCGAATAGCCATTCCGATCGGCAAAGGGCGTACCTGTCGCAAATCGTCGGTTGACGCCCTGCCTCTAAAGGTCTGACGAAATTGGTCGGCTCTGGTCAATGGAATTTCCCCAGAGCATGCCGGATTTTCCGAGTCCAATTGGTGACCTTCAGCGATACATCCGCTTCACTCAATCAGACTCAAACGGACTCGCTGGCACGAAGCGTGCTGGATCGCGGTGTGTTTATGTCATTTCAAGGCCTTAGTCCGCACCACATCCTCGTCGTCGACGATGATCCCGAAGTCACCGACTCGTACGCGCGGATGCTCAAACTCGAAGGCTACGATGTCGAAACGGCTCCAAACGGCGCCGAGGGTCTTACCTGCGCCGAGCGGTGTGCGCCGGATGCCATCATTCTCGATCTGCGGATGCCACACGTCGACGGGCAGCAATTTCTGGAGCGGCTGCGCGCCGTCGAGCGCGGTGTCGCAGCACCCGTCGCGATCGTGACCGGCAACTACCTGATCGACGCGGATGTGGTGGCACGCCTCCGTGATCTGGGCGCGGAGGTGTACTTCAAACCGATTTGGCTCGAGGATCTTGTGGATATCACCAAGCAGCTGCTGGAGCAGCCGGCCTCTGTCCACGGCCCTCAGGCGTCGACGCTTAAGTCATGAACGAGACTACGTCGTTTACGCTACGTTCGCCACAGCCGGCTGCTGGCGTCGAGCATGTCGCTCATCTGATGGTCGTCGATGACGACCCGGGCGTACTGCCGCTTCTCGAGCGGTTTGCCGCACCGTTCGGCTTCGACGTGGTGTTCCGCAGCGGAGGCCAGGAGGCGCTTGCCTCGCTCGGCGAGATCGAGCCGGATGCGGCGCTCGTCGACCTCCAGATGCCGGGGCTCAACGGCATCGACGTCCTCAAGGCGATGCGGACCGCGTGTCCCGACTGCCAGATCATTCTCATGACCGGGAACGCCACCGTCGATACGGCGATCGAGGCGGTCAAGGCGGGGGCGCTCGACTATCTGTCAAAACCCTTCGATTTCAATCGCCTTGGCGAGCTGCTGATCGCAGTCCGCGAGCGCCTTCGGCGTCGCGAGCGCGTAATGGCCGTCGACGCCGACGCCGCAAGGCAATTCGAATTCCATGGCATGACCGGCCGAAGTCCCGTGATGCAGGAATTGTTCGATTCTCTCCGCAGACTCGCGCCACACAGCCGGACGATTCTCGTGAACGGCGAAACGGGCACCGGGAAGGAACTGGTCGCCAGGGCGCTGCATGCGCTGGGGCCGCGGCGGAGCCGCCGATTCGTCACCGTGAATTGCTCGGCGGTCGTCGAGACCCTGTTCGAGAGCGAGCTCTTCGGACATGAGCGCGGAGCCTTTACCGGGGCGACCGACACCAAGGTGGGCCTGTTCGAGCATGCGAACGGCGGGACGCTGTTTCTCGACGAGGCGGGCGAACTGCCGCTGTCCATCCAGCCGAAGCTGCTGCGAGCGGTCGAGTACGGCGAGGTGCAGCGCGTCGGCTCTCTGGAAACGCGCAAGACCGACGTGCATGTCATCGCCGCAACCAACAGGGATCTTCGCGCCGAGATCGCCGCTGGCCGTTTCCGGTCCGATCTGTTCTACCGATTGGGGGTCATCGAGATCGTGATTCCAACCATCCGAGAGCGGCGGGAGGACATCCCGTATCTCACCGCCAGGTTCATCCGCGAGTTCGCGGATCGTATGAATCGGCACATCACGGGCATGACGTTGGCCGCCGAGCGCCTCCTACAACAGGCGTCATGGCCCGGCAACGTTCGCGAGCTTCGCAATGTGATCGAGCGCGCCTGCATCCTCACCGAGAATCGCATCCTCAGCGAGCGAGATCTCGTCCGTGCGATGGCAGGTTCGGCTCCAGGCTCCTCCTCAAGGGAGAGTCAGACGCCGCTGGACGAGTGCGGGTTGACTCGGAATCTCCTGTCAACGGCCGAGCGCGACCAGATCGAACGAGTGTTGCGCGACATGAATGGCAACAAGGCGGCTGCCGCGAAGCTGCTCGGCATGAGCCGGCGTTCCTTGTACCGCTGGCTCGAACGGCTCGCCATCGACGGCTAGACGTTCGACCGGCCGGGAGGAAACGCGACCGTTACACCTGCGCGCCAACGAGACGAAGCGGCCCCACCGCGTCGGGGGCGGCAGGGAATACGCAGTTTCGTCCGCGATGCTTCGCCTCATAGAGCGCACGATCAGCGCGAGCGATCACGGTCTGGGTGTCGTCCGCGCCGGACGTCACGCTGGCCACTCCCACGCTGACGGTCACACCGAACGTCTCACCGGTCGTGGCCGGCACGGCGATCGTTGCCAGTTCTTGACGCAGCGACTCGGCAACGCGTCGAGCGCCGCTGAGCGACGTGTCGGGCAGAACGATCAAGAATTCGTCGCCGCCGTATCGACACTTGACATCGGCTGTCCGCAGGACGTCGTCGAGATGGCGGCCGATCTCCATGAGGACGTGATCGCCCGTCAGGTGGCCGTACATATCGTTGACGCGTTTGAACCCGTCGACGTCGAACATGAGCACGGAAAACGGATGGCTGTAGCGCGCCGCCCGCGAGAGCTCTGCCTTGAGCGCCTCGACGGCGTAGGCTCGATTGAAGCAGCCGGTGAGTCCATCGCGAACACTTCGATCGCGCGTTTCGATGAGAATCTGCACGTTGCGGATCGCTATCGCGGTCAGCGAAGCCGCGGTCTCGATTACGCGCCGTTCGCCGGCCGAGAGCCGCGGCCGGTTGCGAACCAGGATGGCGCCGACCGGCGATCCGCCGGCCATCAGCGGCCATCCCACTGCGTCGTCGATCTCGATGGCATCGCACACGGTCTCGCCGCGAATCTCCGCCTCCCGCAGCACGCGCTCGCCGACGCTCTCGAGTGTGTTGGGCGTTCGTCGATCGTCGACATCGCGGAGCAGCACGTCCCAGACGCCCTGCTGATAAATCAGCACCCACGACGCTCGATCGCCGGTGAATCGTGGTACGTACCGAATCAGTGCCTGACTGAGTCCCGTAAAATCGTTCACGCTCACTAGAGCGCGACTCAGGCCAACCACCCGCTCGAGTTCCGCCGAGCGAAGCTGTGCCTGGAGCGCTTCGGCCGCAGCTGCGTGCGCTTCTGCCCTGGCTTCCTGACGTTTGCGATATTGATGGAACACGAACACGACGGCGAGGACGACGAGCGCCTCGACGAGATCGAGGTGGTATTGCCGTTCGATGTCCTGGGCGACGTCGAGGAGCAGCCGAAGGGGCCGATCAAACACGATGAGCGTGCCGACGATCAGCGCGACGGCCAGCGAAGTGTCGTGACGTCCGATGAGTCGCATGACGGTGTTCCTTTGATGACGGCTAGCGCAGGCGCCTGAGTACGCTGACGTTGTTCGCGGCGACGGACGCGGCGATCCCGTTCATCACCACCATCACGACGAACGCCTGCACGCGGTGGTGATCCCTCGACATCTTGTCAATCAGGTAGATCGAGGCGAACGTGGCGACGCCCTTGATCGCCCACAACGCCGCCGTATTGCCGGCCGCCGGCGCCATCACCGGGTTGTGTTCGGCCGCGCCATGCCCAAGACCGACCGTAGTCGTATACGCATCGGCGACTTCGAGCGCGGCGAAGCTGACGTAGAGAGTCGGGAGGAGCCGGCCGCGGGCCTCATCAGGCAGCGCCGTCGCCGACACGACAAGTGGCGGCGGCAACGTCCCGTCGTCATCTGCGCACCCAGTTGGGCTCGAGGTCGCGCCGCAGGCCGTAGCGTCCGACCGGTCCTCAACCGGAGCGGCCAGCGAGCTGGTCGAGCACGCGAAGAATCCAAACAGGAAGATGAGTCCAATTCTGGTCGCCATAAAGCCGCTCCTCAATTTGGACCGCGCACTGTGCGTCGGTCGTCAGAAGCCGGAGCCAAGCGCGTTCCGTCCGATGCGGTTCTTTAAGACGCGTCGTGTGCGTCAGTTAGAGATGCCGCTTCAAAATGGTGCATGTGTCGCGTGTCAGCAGCGCACGCTCGGAAGGTGGGCGCCGGGGCTTTCGACGGCTGTCACGTCCACGCCCTTTCGTCCCGCGAACATTTTTGTCGTGGCGAGGATTCTCGGATGCCGCGGGAAATCCGGCAGCGCGCTAGCGACGCCTCGCACGCGGCTGCTCAGTATTTCCACATCCGATGCCGGTACAGCGCTTGCCTTCCGACCGGCGATGGGCCAATTGGCGTCGGGTGGTAATTGGGTTGATCGGACGGGCGAACTCGGCCGCCTGCGTCTGGCGATCGAAGCGTCGCGTGATGTCATCTTCATGACCGACGCGAACGGTGTCATCACGTATGTAAACCCAGAGTTCGTGCGGGTGTATGGCTACGAAGAGTCGGACGTGGTCGGCCGGGCCACGCCGCGCATCCTGAAGAGCGGCACGACCGTCGCCGCGGCCTACGACACCTTCTGGCGCGAATTGATGCAGGGGTTGTCGACCCGTCGCGAGTTCGTCAATCGGTCCAAGGCCGGGCACCTCTTGACCGTCGACTGTTGCGCGACCCCGATCGTCGACGAAGCCGGCGAGGTGACAGGCTTCGTGTGCGTTCAGCGCGACGTCACCGAGCGGAAGGACCTCGAAGAGAAGCTCCGCGTGAGCGAGCAGCGATACCGCACGCTGGCCACAGCCGCGCAGGACCATATCTTCATCATCAACCGTGCCGCGCAGATCGAATACGTGAACGGGGCTGCCGTTATGGCCTTCGGCCTCACGGTCGACCAGGTCCTCGGCAAGCGACTGGACGAGGTGTTCCCGCCGGATACGGTCGAGACTATCTGGCCACAGGTGTCGCAGGTCCTGAGCACGGGCTGCCGGCAGCTGTTCGAGAATCGTTTTCACGCGCCGACCGGAGACCTGTGGCTCGAAGCGTGGATCGTCCCGCTACAGGAGGCGGGCGCGTCGCCGCATGCCGTCATGGGCGTGGCGCGCGACGTCACCCAGAGAAAGCTGCTCGAACAGCAGTTTCTGCAGGCGCAGAAGATGGAGGCGATCGGCCGGCTCGCCGGCGGCATCGCGCACGACTTCAACAACCTGCTGACCGCGATCCTCGGCTACAGCCAGTTCCTTCGCGAGGCGTTCGTGGACGTGCCGTCGGCTGTTGCGGACGTCAATGAGATCATAAAAGCGGGCGAACGCGCGAGCCATCTCACGCGACAGCTCCTCGCCTTCAGCCGGAAACAGCCGGTGGATCGACGGCTGCTCGACGCCAATGCGGTCGTCCTCGACCTTCAGAAGATGCTCAAGCGGATCGTCGGCGAGGACATCGAGTTGTGCGTAGCCGCCGCGACAGGAGCGTGCTCGATGGTCGCCGATGCAGGCCAGGTGGAGCAGCTGCTCCTGAACCTCGTGGTCAACTCCCGCGACGCGATGCCGGCGGGTGGGCGGCTCACGATCGAGGTGGGCACGGCGCAGCTCGACGCGGTATTTGCGGCGACGCATCGCGGTGCCCTCGTCGGCTCGTACGTCTCCATCGCCGTGCGAGACACCGGATGTGGAATGACGCCAGAGGTTCTGGCGCACGTGTTCGAGCCATTCTTTACGACGAAACCTCGCGGGACGGGAACGGGCCTCGGCCTGTCGACGGTCTACGGGATCGTCAAGCAGAACGACGGATACGTGACGCTCGAGAGTGAGCCGGGACGTGGCACCAGCGCGGTGATTTACTGGCCGCTGAGCGCCCAGCCGGGCTCGAGGACAGCGCTAGCCCACGCGCCCGCGCGCGCGCTTCCTGGCCACGAGACGATTCTGCTGGTCGAAGACGAAGCGGGAATCCGCAGTTTGATGCGGAGGACGCTGGAATCGTACGGGTACCGGATTCTGGAAGCGAGCGATGGTGCGGCCGCCGTCGCGATCGAAGCGCAACATGACGGGCCCATCGACTTGCTGCTCAGCGATGTGATCATGCCGGGGCTGAACGGCCCCGATCTCGCTCAGCATCTGGTGGTGAAACGGCCGCGCCTGAAAGTGCTCCATGTCTCGGGCTTTCCGAACGCGCAGTCCATCGGCGGGTCCCCGCGCGAACGCGCATCGTTTCTCGCCAAGCCGTTCACGCCGATGGCGCTGGCCATCAAGGTCCGTGACTGTCTGGACACGCTGTGAGCCTCGATACCATGACGCCACCACGAGTACTCATCGTCGACGATGACGAGCCGGTGCTGCGCGTGCAACAGCGGCTGCTCAGCCAGCACGGGTTCGAGATTGAGACCGCTGCAAGCGGCGACGCGGCGCTGAATGCCCTCCGTCTGGCGCCATTCGACGTCATCGTCAGCGACATCGATATGCCGGGGATGAACGGCATTCGCCTGCTCGAGTATATGCGCTCCTATGATGTCGACGTCCCGGTCGTGCTGCTGACCGGCGCACCGTCGGTGGAGACCGCCGTCCAGGCGCTGGAGCACGGAGCCGTGCGTTACCTGATCAAGCCGGCAGGTGCGAGGGACTTGGTGAAGGCGGCCAGTGATGCCGTCAGGTTGCATCGCCTTGCCGTCGCCAAACGACAGGCGCTCAGCCTCACGAACATGCGGAATTTGTTCACCGGCGATCAAGCCGGTCTCAGCGTCAGCTTCGATCGTGCCCTCGCATCGATGCGGCTGGCCTACCAGCCCATCCGCTCAGTGGCGAGTGGCCGGATCGCCGCCTTCGAGGCGCTGCTCCGATCGAGCGAAGCAAACTTGGCGACGCCCGCGGCGGTGCTCGATGCCGCAGAGCGCCTCGGACGTGTGCACGATGTCGGCTGGGGTGTTCGCGACCAGGCGATGCAAGCCGTCGCGCAGTTTCCGCGCGGCGTCGATCTGTTTCTCAATATCCATCCGCTCGATCTGCTCGACGACCGGTGGGTCTCCTTCGAAGCCCCTGGCGAAGCCGGGGGCACGCGACTTGCGCTCGAAATCACGGAGCGCGCGCCACTGCACGCGATTCCGGATGTCCGCCGGCGGACTCGAGCCTTGCGCGATCGCGGGTTCCGCCTAGCCCTGGACGATTTCGGCGCGGGGTTCGGTGGTTTGACTACGTTTGCGCTACTCGAGCCGGATGTCGTGAAGATCGACGCCGGTCTCGTTCAGGGCATCGAGACCGAGACGGTGAAGCAGAGCGTGGTGAAGACGCTGGTCCAGATGTGCGGCGATCTCGGGATCGTCGTGATTGCCGAGGGTGTCGAAACAGTCGCACAGCGGGACGAATTGATTGCGGCGGGGTGCGATCTGATGCAGGGATTTCTGTTCGGCAGACCGGCGCTGTCGCTGCAGTCAGACGCTGATGCAGTCACATCGCCCGCCAGCCCGAGCTAAAGGAACCGACGCCAGTCGCCACGGTCGCCAACATTTTCGGAATCCCCAACGCCGTCTGAATATTCGTGATCGCGGACCACAGGCTGGTCCAAGGAGGATCAACGTTCTCTATCGACGGCGATGACGTCCACGTTATCGGCCCACATGCATTTGTCTGAGAGCAGCTCAAACACCATATCGCTGCCGAGAGCGCACATCGATGGCAATCTCGTGGTTGACGATATGACCTTCATAGGCGCTCCTCGAATATCGGCAACACCACATCCGTGCTAACGGATCATCAATGCGCGCTCGGACCTTCCGTGTCCGTGAGAATAAACGCCGGCTGATAGTCTTTCGCCGCCGGTAGGCTCTGCAGGTTGTGGAACCGCCCGAGTTGCTCGAGTGCCTCGAGCCGCTTCGAGCACCGAACCTTGGTCATCACCACAGTCTGCGTTCGGCTCGTTCGGCTGCCGCGCCGTGTGGTCACGACCGTCACTGTCTTGATCTCGACGCTGTCGAGCGCCTGCCGCACGGGCTTCGGCATCTCACGCACGGAGCGCAACCTGCCTTGTTCGGTGAACAGATCTGCAAGATCGAGCGTGGCGATCGTTACGAGTGTCTGAAAGTGATCGTGCGCTGTGTACCCAATCTTGTGCGTGAGTTCGGCAACATTCCGAGCGATCTGTGCCTGCACCATAGGGCGGCATAGGAACTTGCTGGCCTCTACCTGTGCAGTGTTGACGGCCGCGTTGGGATGGCTCAATCGGTAGGCAGCCGTACCGTTGAAGCCCTCCGCCAGATAGTGCTGGCAGAACAAGAGCTCCGCGGGTGTAAGCGGCGTCTCGGCGGCTTGCGGTTGCACGATCAGCGCACGTGGTCGTTTCACACGACTCCGCTGACTCGGGC
>Ga0335085_10017105_pt1 | contig 10461 bp, 9 predicted proteins | sample Lox_Sample_45_FD_206712 | JGI IMG/M metagenome (GOLD analysis project Ga0335085, IMG submission 206712) | Soil microbial communities from Loxahatchee National Wildlife Refuge, Florida, United States - Lox_Sample_4.5 | ecosystem: Environmental > Terrestrial > Soil > Wetlands | place: USA: Florida...
AAATCCCTCGCCAAGTTCGTCGAAAAGGGGAAGCTGTCCGCGACCGACCGCGACGCGGCCCTCTCGCGGCTCACCTTCACCACCGCCGTCCCCGACCTCAAGGCCGCGGACGTGGTGATCGAAGCGGTCACCGAAGACCTGGCGCTGAAGAACGAGCTGTGGAAGGCGCTGGACGGCTTGTGCGCCCCGACCACGATCTTCGCCTCGAACACATCGAGCCTGACCATCGCCGCGATGGCCGCCGCGACGGCCCGGCCCGACCGCTTCGTGGGCCTGCACTTCTTCAATCCCGTGCCCCTGATGCAGCTGGTCGAGGTGGTCCGCACCGTGACCACCTCGGACGACACCTTCGCCCGCGCCTTCGCCTTCGCCAAGTCGCTCGGCAAGGAGGCGGTGGCCGCGAAGGACAACTCCGGCTTCATCGTGAATCTCCTGCTCGTCCCCTACCTCCTGGACGCGATCCGGGCGCTCGAGCACGGCGTGGCCGGCACCGCCGACATCGACAAGGCGATGCAGCTGGGCTGCGGGTATCCGATGGGGCCCCTCACCCTGCTCGATTTCGTGGGCCTCGACACGACGTACAAGATCGCGGAGATCATGTTCGCGGAATACAAGGAGCAGAAGTACGCGCCGCCCCCGCTCCTCAAGCGGATGGTGCTGGCCGGGATGTACGGGAAGAAGAGCGGCAAGGGGTTCTACGACCATTCGACGACGCCGCCCACCGTGGCGCGGCTCGGACTCTAACCGGGACGGAGGCTTTCGTGTTCCTCGGATATGACTGGCCGCGCTTCCACGCCGCCGTGAACGACCTGCCGGCCGCGCTCCTCGCCTTCGCGGTGCTGTTCGAGCTCGCGGCCTGGCTCCTGAAGCGCGAATCCCTCCGGTGGGCCGCCGTCTGGACGCTGTGGGCCGGGGTCCTGGGCGGATGGGTCGCGGTGCTCGCGGGAGAGCAGGCCGAGGACGTCATCAACCACGGCGAGGGGATCCACGAGCTGATGGAGCTCCACGAGAAGCTCGCCCTGATCACCATGGCGATCTTCACCCTCATCCTGGTCTGGCAGCTCTGGCGGCGGTTCAATCCCGGCGCCGCCGAGTCCGCCGTCCTGCGCGTCCTGATGGTGGCGGGGCTCGCCGTCCTCATCTGGACCGGAAAGGTGGGGGGCCAGATGTACTTCGAGCACGCCGCCGGCGTCCCGACCGCCACCATGCAGGCCGAGCTCCAGGACCGGGCCCGCGGGCACCACCACCACCCCGGCGAGGCCGACGACGACGACCATGACCACGACGCCCCGCCGGCCCCGGCCGATTCCGCCCATTAGGGCGGCCGCGGCGGCCGTCCTCGTGCTCGCGACGGCCTGCAACCCGGTTTCGTCGCGCCCGGCGTTCACGCCGTACCCCGAGGACCAGGCCGTACTCCTCACGGGCGCGGTCCCCGACCTCACCGCCCAGGTCGCGAGCTGGCTGGCGTCCCAGGGGATCCACACCGAGTGGGTGTCGCCGGAGGACGGCTACGTCGAATCCACCTGGTACGACACGGACACCCGGCAAAACACCGACGGCACGGGAGACATCGGCGCCATGCAGGTGACCTTCAAGGTCCGGGTCTGGCTCGACCCCGATGCCCCCGGCAAGAGCCGGATGACCGCGGAAGCGGTCTACCGCCCGCTGACGGACCCCTCGCGGACCGAGCGGGACCAGGAACGCGCGGCGCGCCCGGGGAGCGGGGGGGCGGTGCTGGTGCAGGAGCTGATCGACGAAATGCGGAAGAAGTTCGGAGGCGGTTAAGCCCGGACCCAGCCCTGGACCCAGCGCTCCATCGTCTCGAGGTCCAGCATCGCGTCGCGGCAGGGTCCGTTGGGCAGGCGCATCGTCAGGCCGAGCACCGGCAGCTTGCCGGCGACGTCCCGCAGTCCGGTCATCATGTCCCGCTCACACGCCACGGCCACCACCGCCCGGGGACGGCGTTCCCGGATGACCCGGCGCGCCAGCTGGCCGCGCGTCGCCACGAACACCGGGACGTCGTAGCGCCCCGCGATCGACAGCACCCCGTCCAGCGCGAGTTTCGACAGGCAGCGGGGAATGAGCACGAGCAGCTCACCCCGCCCCACGGTACGGCCCCGCCGGACCGCGAGCGTGTTGTAGACGTCGATGGCCGCGTGCTCCACCCAGTCCCGGCGCCCGAACGCCCGCGCCACCAGGGACGTCAGGTTCATCAGATGCAGGAAGGGTCCGCGCTCGAGCCAGCGTTCGGGGAGGAGATTCTTCCCGCTCGCGAACGAGAGCCCCAGCGCCCCGAACCAGAGCCAGGCCGCCGCGACCGTCGCGCCCCAGGCCATTTCGAGCCCGGTGGCGAGGGGGCCCCACACCTGCGCGAGCCGGGGCAGGAGGAGATACAGCGCTCCCCATCCGGCGCCGGCGGCGAGCGCCAGCGTGAGCGCGCCGTACCGGAAGAACGTTCCCGGCGGCGCGGAAAAGTCCCCGCCCCCCGGCAGCGGAAGGCCGTTCCATTCGTCCCACTCGTGTCCCAGACGGCGGTCGGTCTCGATGTGGATGAGATGGGCGCGCGGGCCGGAGGCCGCGGGAGCGGGAGGAGCGGCCGGTGGTGCTGGGGCTGGCATAGACCGGAGAAGCTTCACGCCGGTCCCGGGGGATGTCAAGTTTACGGCTTGCGACCACTCGCTTCGCCGCCGCTCGCCGACGATCCCGCCCTCCGCGCCGCGTACGCCGAAGGCGCGGGGATCTACCGGATCGTCCCCCAGGCCGTCGCCGTCCCGGCGTCCCTGCCGGAGCTCCGCGCCCTCGTCGAATGGGCCGCCGCGGGCGCCGCGACGCTCATCCCCCGCGGCGCGGGCAGCGGCATGCCCGGCGGCAACGTGGGCGCCGGGGTCATCGTCGACTGCACGCAGGGGTTCCGGGGCGTGACCGTGGATGCCGGCCGCCGGATCGCGCGGGCGGGCGCCGGGGCCACCTGGAAGGAAGTCAACGACGCCGCTTTCGCGCTCGGGCTCCGCCTCCCGCCCGACCCGTCGTCCGGAGCCTTCGCCACGAGCGGGGGAATGATCGCCACCAACGCCGCGGGTCCCCGCACGGTCCGCGCCGGATCGGTCCGGAGGTGGGTCGAGTCCGTCGAGATCGTCGACGCGTCGGGGCAGGCGCGCACCGTCCGCCGCGGGGGGGGGCCGGGACCGCTGCGGCTCGATCCGGACCGGGTGGCCCGCGCCGCCGGCGCGTTCCCCCGCACCCGGAAGAGCTCGAGCGGCTACGCCGTGGACGAGTTCGCCCGCTCCGGGGACGAGCTGGACCTCCTGATCGGTTCGGAAGGCACGCTGGCGTTCGTCACGGCCGTGGAATGGCGCCTCGAGCCGCTCCCGGCCCAAGTGGCGGGCGTCGCGCTCGGATTCGGGGATCTGGACGCCCTCGGCGAGGCGGTCCCCTACCTGCTCTCCCTCGCGCCGTCGGCCGTCGAGCTGCTCGACCATACCCTGCTGTCCTTCGTCCAGGCGCCGGGGCTCCCGTCCGGCCTCGCCTGCCTCCTGCTGGTCGAATTCGAGCGGGACACGCAGGCCCAGGCCCGGGGCGTGGTGGGGGACGCGGTACGCGGCCTGAAGGGGATCACCCGCCACGTCCAGACCGCCGTAGACCGCCGGGACCTGGAGGAGCTCTGGAGCGTGCGGCGGCTGGCGAGCCCGGCGCTGGCACGGCTGCCGGAGACCCGGCGCTCCCTCCAGGTGGTCGAGGACGGCTGCGTCCCCGTGGAGCGGCTGGCCGAGTACGTCTCGGGGGTCCGGGGCGCCGCCCGGCGCCAGGCCCTCGAGATCACGGTCTTCGGCCACGCCGGCGACGGGCACGTCCACGTCAACGTCCTGCCGGACCTGACCACGGACGACTGGCGGCCCCGGCTCGAGGCGCTCTACGGCGAGGTCGCCGACCTCCTGACCACGCTCCGCGGGACGCCGTCCGGGGAGCACGGGGACGGGCGCCTTCGCGCGGGGCTCTTGCCGCGGATCTTCGGATCCGAGACCATGGAGCTGTTCGCGGAGATCAAGCGAGCCTACGATCCGGCGGGGTGCCTCAACCCGGGTGTTATTATTCCCGCCGCCGGCTGGCGCCCGATCTCGCACCTGAAGGTGGGGCCCGACGCCGCGCCGATCCCGTCCGAGATCGCGGGCAAACTCAGACGGATCGAGCGGGAAGCCGGCTGGAGCACCCCGAAGTCGTCGCTGGCGACCCTGACCCCTGACCCCTGACCCCTGGCACCTGCCCTCATGGATATCTACCGCGTCCCCCGCGTCACCCTTATCGCCCGGCCGCAGTTCCTCGAGCCGGCGCATCTGCCGGTGCAGTGGAACGGGCCCGCGTCCGACGGCGAGCGGCTGGCCGAGTTCGCCGGCCGGATCTGCTACATGAGCCAGCACAACCCGGTCCACCGGACCACCCTCGAGTATCTCGAGAACATCAAGAAGCAGGGGCACGGGTCGGTGCTCGAGCATGCGGTCTACGTGCTCCTCATCGAGGGGATCTCCCGCTCCTGCTCACACGAGCTGGTGCGCCACCGGGCGGGCTTCGGGTATTCGCAGCTGTCCCAGCGGTACGTCGACGAGTCGCACGCCGCCTTCGTGATGCCGCCGGCGGTCATCGGGGACGCCGCCCTGGAGGCCGAGTGGACCGCGCAGGTCGAAGCGGCGCAGGCGGCGTACGTGAAAGCGGTGGAGGGGCTGATGGAGCGGTACGCCTGGGTGACCGACAAGGTCCACCGCCGCAAGATGGCCCGGGAGGCGGCGCGGAGCGTGCTGCCCAACGCCACCGAGGTCAAGATCGTGGTCTCCGGAAACGCGCGGGCCTGGCGCACGATGCTGGAGCTCCGGACCGGCGAGGGCGCGGAGCTCGAGATCCGGCGGATGGCGGTGGCCTGCCTGGCCGCCCTCAAGGCCGACGCGCCCGCCTTCTTCTCCGACTTCGAGACCTATCGCGCCGAGGACGGACAGGAGTCGGCCCGCGTGGCATACCACAAGGTGTGACCAACTGCGGATTGCGGATTTCGGATTGCGGATTGGTTGAGGGGTCGAATTCCCTTCCAGATTCCGAGATCGCACCCGATCCGCAATCCGCACTCCGAAATCCGAAATCGCCTCTCCCCTATTGCGCATCTCGCCGGCTCGTCATATTCTGAAGACCGACATCACGTTGACGTCGTACAACCGCCGACTTGCGCGGCTTTTTTTGTAGGAGGTCACCCGAGACCACATGCGTATCGGTCTCGCCTACAACGAGAAACCTCGATCTACCTCGGAGCTCGACGACCCCGCGAGTACCGGGGATGCGTACGTCGAGTGGGACGAGCCCTCCACGATCGACGCGGTGGAGCGGGCTCTTGGTCTCTTCGGCACCGTCATCCGACTCGAAGCCGACGCCTCCTTTCCCCAAAAACTCGCCCTCGCCCGTCCGCAGATCGTCTTCAACATGGCCGAGGGCTTTTCCGGCCCGAACCGCGAAGCCCACGTCCCGGCCATCTGCGAGTACCTCGGCGTCCCCTACACGGCTTCGGATCCGCTCACCCTCTCGCTGACCCTCCACAAGGCGCGCACCAAGGAGATCCTGGCCTTCCGGGGGATCCCCACGGCGCCCTTCGCGCTGGTGAGCGCCCCCGAAGACCTGTCCCGGATCGGCCTGCCCTTCCCCCTGTTCGTGAAGCCTGTGGCTGAGGGATCAGGTAAGGGCATATTTGCCAATAACTTATGTGAGTCCGCGGAAGCCCTGCGGGAGCGGGCCCTCTTCCTATTAGAGGAGTACCGCCAGCCCGTGCTGGTCGAGACCTACCTCCCCGGCCGCGAGTTCACCGTCGCCATCCTCGGCAACGGCGCCGACGCCCGCTGTCTCCCCATCGTGGGCTTCGACTTCGCCACGCTCCCCGACGGCGCCACGCCCGTCTACGGCTACGAAGCCAAATGGCTCTGGGACTCGGCGGAGCATCAGCTCGAGATCTACGAGTGCCCGGCGCGCGTCAGCGCGGACCTCGAGGCCGCCATCGAGCGCGTGTCGCTGGACGCCTATCACGCCCTGGGGTGCCGGGACTGGTGCCGCATCGACGTCCGGCTCGACGCCGCCGGGGTGCCGAACGTGGTGGAGCTCAACCCCCTGCCGGGGATCATCCCCGACCCCAAGATGAACTCGTGCATGCCCAAGGCAGCGCGGGTGGCGGGGCTGACGTACGACCAGCTCATCCAGGAAGTGGTCCGCATCGCCTGGCGGCGCGTCCACGGACGGGAGCTCGTGACCGGTGCCGAGGAGGCGATCGCGTGAAAGTCGTGATCCTCCACGACCCCGGCGCCCCGGACTGGTCCAGCGAAGACATCGCGGGGGTGATGCGGGCCGTCGATGAGATCGGCGCGATCTTCGCCGGCATGGGCCACCAGGTCCAAAAGGTGGGCGTCCGGCACGACCTCCGGTGGCTCCAGGCCGCCCGTCGGTCCGATCTGGTCTTCAACCTGTGCGAAGGAGTGCACGGAGTTGCAGTCTGGGAGGACCACGTCGTAGCGATGCTCGAGTTCTTCGGAGTGCCCTTCACCGGGTGCGGCTCGTGGACCGTCGCCGCCTGCCGCCGCAAGACGGTGGCCAACGCCATCCTGCTGCAGGCCGGCCTGCCGATCCCCGCGTGGACCACCACCCACGACCGGATACCCGACGACTTCCCCCTCCCGGCCATCGTGAAGCCCGCCGCCGAGGACGCCAGCGCGGGACTGGACCGGGGCTCGGTAGTCACCGACCGGAAGAGCCTGCGCGCCCGGGTGGCGGCGATGACCGAGCAATTCGACGAGGTCCTGGTCCAGCAATACATCGCGGGGCGGGAGTTCAACGTCGGGTTCGTCGGGGACCGGGCCCTGCCGGTGTCGGAGATCGACTTCACGGGGATGCCCGAGGGGTCCTGGCCCATCCTCACTTACGCCGCTAAATGGCACAGCGGCTCGGCGGAGGACCTGGGCAGCCAGCCGGTGGTGCCGGCGCCCATCTCCCAGCGCCTGGCCGAGCGGCTGGTGCGGGTGGCCGAGCAGGCATGGCGCACGATGCAGGGGAAGGGGTACGGCCGGGTGGACCTCCGGGTGGACGACACCGGGCGCCCGTGGGTGCTCGAGGTGAACCCGAATCCCGACCTGACCGACGAAGCCGGGCTGTCCCGGATGGCCAAGGCCGCCGGGTGGGACTACGCCGAGCTGGTGCGCCGGGTGGCCGAAGTGGCGCTCCGCGAGGCCCAGGGCGCGAAGGCCGCCCGTGAGCTGCTCGCTCAGCCCCATCGGTCCAGGGTCTCGCGAGAGACTTGAGGAGCTGACGCGGGGGACCGGCTTCTTCCGCGAGGAGGAGGTCGCCACCGCGGTCGAGCTCCTGGACGGGCACCTGGCGGGCGACGAGGACTATCGCTTCATCGGAGCTTTCGACGCGGGTGCCCTGATCGGATACGCGTGCTGGGGACCGACGCCCGGCACCGAAGGCACCTGGGACCTCTACTGGATCGTGGTGGCCCGGGAGCGGCAGGGTGAGGGGATCGGGTCCGATCTCCTGCGGTACGTCGAGCGCATGCTGGCGACCGACCACTGCCGGCTGGTGGTCGTCGAGACGTCGTCCCGCGCGGACTACGCGCCGACGCGGGGGTTCTACGAGGCCCGCGGGTACACCAGGACCGCGGTGATTCCGGGCTATTACGCGCCCGGGGACGACCTGGTGATCTATCTCAAGGATCTGGCCCATGGAGTCGTGGCAAGAGCTGCTTCGTAAGAAGAGCATCGCCTCCCTCGAGGTACTGGCGGCCCGCTTCGGGCCCGACCACTTCCCCGAGCTGGACCGGCTGCGCCAGGCGGCCGAGAACTTCGAGTTCCGGATCTCGCCGGCGATGGTGGACCTGATCAAGTCCCCCGACGACCCGATCTGGCGTCAGTACGTCCCCAGCGTGCAGGAGCTCGAGGTGCACGACGGGATCGTGGATTCCCTGGCCGAAGACGCGCATTCGCCGGTGCCGAACATCACGCACCGGTACCCCGACCGGGCGCTCTTTCTGGTGAGCCCGGTCTGCGCCTCCTACTGCCGGTTCTGCACCCGCCGGCGGAAGGTTGGCGATCCCGAGAAGATCCCGATGTCCCAGCTCGAGTCGGCCTTCCAGTATCTCGAGGCCCACACCGAGATCCGGGACGTCATCATGTCGGGGGGGGATCCCCTGCTGCTCTCGGACCGCCGGATCGACGAGATCCTGAAGCGGCTCCGGGCCATCCCGCATCTGGAAGTCATCCGGATCGGCTCGCGGGTCCCCTGCCACCTGCCGGAGCGGATCACGCCCGAGCTGTGCGCGATCCTCAGGAAGTACCATCCGTTCTACATCAACACGCACTTCAACCACCCGGACGAGCTGACGCCGGCGGCGGTGAAGGGCCTGGGAATGCTGGCCGACGCCGGGATCCCGCTGGGGTGCCAGACCGTCCTGCTCAAGGGCGTGAACGACGATCCCGTGGTGATGAAGAAGCTGATGCAGAAGCTCCTCGCCGCGCGGGTGCGGCCCTACTACATCTACATGTGCGACCAGGTGGCGGGCGCCGAGCACTTCCGGACCACGGTGGAGAAGGGCCTGGAGATCGTGAAGGCGCTGCGGGGCTGGACCTCGGGACTGGCCGTCCCGCACTTCGTGATCGACGCCCCCGGAGGCGGCGGGAAGATCCCGCTGCTCCCCGAGTACGTCGTGAAGATCACTGATAAGGAAGTGGTGCTCCGGAACTACACGGGCAAGCGCTTCAAGTACAAGCAGCCCTTCGTGCCCGAGGACGCCCCGGAGCTGGAGCCGATTCTCGTCGGCTAGGCCTTCGCTTCTTCCAGCTCCTTCTTCCTGGCCTCGGCGATCTTCGTCGCGATCTCGGGCGGCGCCTGCTCGTACTTGAAGAACGCGGCGTGATAGGTCCCGCGCCCGTGCGTGAGCGAGTGCAGGGTGGTGGCGTACTTGTCGAGCTCGGCCTCCGGCACGTGCGCCTTCACCCGCGTGAGCCGCCCGTCGGGCTCGGTGCCCAGGATGTGCCCCCGCCGTGACGAGAGATCCCCCATCACCGCCCCGAGCGCCTCTTCCGGCGTCCAGACCGTCAGGTCCGCGATGGGCTCGAGAAGCGCCGGCTTGCAGTTCGGGCTCACGTTCCGGAAGGCCAGGATCCCGGCCATCTTGAACGACATTTCGTTCGAATCGACGTCGTGGTACGACCCGTCGTACAGCTCGATCTTGAAGTCCACCACCGGATAGCCGGCGATCGGGCCGCGCGCCGCCGCCTCCTGCACGCCCCGCTCCACCGCGGGGATGTACTGCCGCGGGATCACGCCGCCCACGATGTGGTCTTCGAACACCACGCCGGCGCCCCGCGGCAGCGGCGCGAGCCGGATCCAGCAGTCGCCGTACTGCCCCCGCCCCCCCGACTGCTTCTTGTGCTTCCCCTGGCCCTCCGCCTTGCCCCGGAGCGTCTCGCGGTAGGCCACCTTGGGCTTCGTGAGCTGGGCGTGCACGCCGAACTTCCGCGCCAGCCGCCCGACCACGATCTCGATGTGCCGCTCGCCCAGCCCGCGGATCAGGGTCTGCCCCAGCTCGGCCGAGTATTCGTGCTGGAAGGTGGGGTCCTCCTCGTGGAGCTTGTGGAGGCCCGTCGACAGCTTGTCCTCTTCGCCCCGCTGCTTCACCTCGATGCCGGCCGTCACGATCGCCTCGGGGAACGGGATCTTGGCGAGAACGATCGGATGCTCCTTGGTGGACAGGGAGTCGTTGGTGTGGGTGTCCCGCAGCTTCGCCACGCACCCGATGTCGCCCGCGTGGAGCTCGCCCACCTCCGTCCGCTCCTTCCCCACCGAGATGCAGAGGTGGTTCAGCTTCTCCGTCGCCTGGCGGGGCGCGTTGTAGACGTCCTGGCCGTTCCTGACCATGCCGGACACGACCCGGAAATACGAGACGTCGCCGACGTGAGGCTCGGAAATGGTCTTGAAGACCCGCGCCACGAGCGGCGTCCCGTCGTCGGGCGGACACGACACGGCCTGGGCCCCGCCCCAGACCTGCCCCTCCACCGGGGGCCGGTCCTTCGGAGAGGGCAGGAGCTCGACCATCTTGGAGAGCAGGGCGCGGGTGCCGTAGGTCAGCTCCGCGGCGCCGCAGAACAGCGGGAACAGCTCGCCTTTCGCCATCCCCGCCTTCATCGCCCGGATGGCCTCGTCCCGCCCGATCTCCTCGCCGGCCAGGTACCGTTCCAGGAGCGTGTCGTCCGTGGCGGCGATGCTCTCGGTCAACGCTTCCGAATACCGGGCGAAGCGCTCCTGATACTCCGGCGGGACGTCCACCTCGTCGTACTCGCCCGCCTTGGTGCCCTTCTTGTACAGGTGGCACTTCTTCGAGAACAGATTGATGATCCCGTGGAACTCGGGACCCTCGCCCACGGGGATTTCCACCGGGATCACCTT
>Ga0335085_10017106_pt1 | contig 10460 bp, 8 predicted proteins | sample Lox_Sample_45_FD_206712 | JGI IMG/M metagenome (GOLD analysis project Ga0335085, IMG submission 206712) | Soil microbial communities from Loxahatchee National Wildlife Refuge, Florida, United States - Lox_Sample_4.5 | ecosystem: Environmental > Terrestrial > Soil > Wetlands | place: USA: Florida...
GTCTGAAGCGTCACCGCGCCTTCCTCGAGCGCGTGCTCGATCTCGCCCATGTCGGCGAACGACATGCCCTCGCCGGGCTCGCCGGGACGCTCGAGCGTGATGTAGTAGAGGCCGAGGACAATGTCCTGCGACGGCACGATGATCGGCTTGCCGTTGGCGGGCGAGAGGATGTTGTTGGTCGACATCATCAGGACGCGCGCCTCGAGCTGCGCCTCGAGCGACAGCGGCACGTGCACCGCCATCTGGTCGCCGTCGAAATCGGCGTTGAAGGCGGTGCAGACCAGCGGATGGAGCTGGATCGCCTTGCCCTCGATGAGGATCGGCTCGAACGCCTGGATGCCGAGGCGATGCAGCGTCGGCGCCCGGTTCAGCAGCACCGGATGCTCGCGGATCACCTCCTCGAGGATGTCCCAGACCTCCGGCCGCTCCTTCTCGACCATACGCTTCGCCGCCTTGATCGTGCTGGCGAGGCCGTAGAGCTCAAGCTTCGAATAGATGAACGGCTTGAACAGTTCGAGCGCCATCTTCTTCGGCAGGCCGCACTGGTGCAGCTTGAGCTCCGGCCCGACCACGATCACCGACCGGCCGGAATAGTCGACGCGCTTGCCCAAGAGGTTCTGCCGGAACCGGCCCTGCTTGCCCTTGAGCATGTCGGAAAGCGACTTCAGCGGCCGCTTGTTGGCGCCGGTGATGATCCGGCCGCGCCGGCCGTTGTCGAAGAGGGCGTCGACCGCCTCCTGCAGCATGCGCTTCTCGTTGCGCACGATGATGTCGGGCGCGCGCAGCTCGATCAGGCGCTTCAGCCGGTTGTTGCGGTTGATGACGCGGCGGTAGAGATCGTTGAGGTCGGACGTGGCGAACCGGCCGCCGTCGAGCGGCACCAGCGGCCGGAGCTCGGGTGGGATCACCGGCACGACCTCGAGGATCATCCATTCCGGCCGGCTGTTCGACTGGATGAACGCCTCGACGAGCTTCAGGCGCTTGACGAGCTTCTTGCGGCGCGCCTCGGAGCCGGTGGAGCGCAACTCGTCGCGCAGCCGCTCGCGCTCCTCGGTCGTGTTGATCGCCGAGAGCATCTTCTGCAGCGCCTCGGCGCCGATCGAGGCGGTGAAGGATTCCTCGCCGTTCTCCTCCTGCGCCTTCAGATACTCCTCCTCGTTGAGGAGCTGATGCAGCTTCAGCGAGGTGAGGCCAGGCTCGATGACGACGTAGCTCTCGAAGTAAAGGATCTTCTCGAGATCCTTCAGCGTCATGTCGAGCAGAAGGCCGATGCGGCTCGGCAGCGACTTCAGGAACCAGATGTGCGCCACCGGCGAGGCGAGCTCGATATGGCCCATGCGGTCGCGCCGCACCTTGGAGAGCGTCACCTCGACGCCGCACTTCTCGCAGATGATGCCGCGATATTTCATCCGCTTGTACTTGCCGCACAGGCACTCGTAATCCTTGATCGGCCCGAAGATGCGGGCGCAGAACAGGCCGTCCCGCTCCGGCTTGAAGGTGCGGTAGTTGATCGTCTCGGGCTTCTTGATCTCACCATAGGACCAGGAGCGGATCCGCTCGGGGCTCGCGATCGAGATCTTGATCTGATCGAAGCTCTGCGGTCCCGTCACCTGTCCGAAGATGTTCATCAACTCGTTCATGAACCGTCCCTCTCTGGGTCGTCCGTCCGCCCGGCGCTCGGCCGGGCCTATCCGATCAATAGCTCCGCTGCTCCAGCTCGACGTTGAGGCCGAGCGAGCGCAGTTCCTTCACCAGCACGTTGAAGGATTCGGGGATGCCGGCCTCGAAATTGTCGTCGCCGCGCACGATCGCCTCGTAGACCTTGGTGCGGCCCGACACGTCGTCCGACTTCACCGTCAGCATCTCCTGCAGCGTGTAGGCGGCGCCGTAGGCCTCGAGCGCCCACACCTCCATCTCGCCGAAGCGCTGGCCGCCGAACTGCGCCTTGCCGCCCAGCGGCTGCTGGGTGACGAGGCTGTAGGGGCCGATCGAGCGCGCGTGGATCTTGTCGTCGACGAGGTGGTGCAGCTTCAGCATGTAGATGTAGCCGACCGTGACGCGGCGATCGAATGCCTCGCCGGTGCGGCCGTCGACGAGCGTGACCTGGCCCGATGAATCGAGCCCCGCCTCGCTCAGCATGGCGACGATGTCGTCCTCGCGCGCGCCGTCGAACACCGGGCTCGCCACCGGCACCCCGGCGCGGAGATTGTCGGCGAGCTCCATGAGCTGGCCGTCATCCATCTCCTTGATGTCGGACTGGTCGGTGCGGTCGGTGTAGATGCCGTTCAGCATGCGCCGGAGATCGCGGGTGTTGCCGCTCGACCGCTTGAGCTGATCGACCATGTCGCCGATACGCCGGCCGATCCCGGCCGAGGCCCAGCCCAGATGCGTCTCGAGGATCTGGCCGACATTCATGCGGCTCGGCACGCCCAGCGGATTGAGCACGATGTCGACCGGCGTGCCGTCCTCGAGATAGGGCATATCCTCGACCGGCATGATGCGCGAGATCACGCCCTTGTTGCCGTGGCGCCCGGCCATCTTGTCGCCCGGCTGCAGCTTGCGCTTCACCGCGACGAACACCTTGACCATCTTCATGACGCCCGGCGGCAGCTCGTCGCCGCGCTGCAGCTTCTCGACCTTGCTCTCGAACCGCTCGGTGAGCTGGGCGAGGCTGTCGTCCATCTGCTTCTTCAGCGCCTCGATGTCGGCCATACGCCGATCGTTCTTGATCGCGACATGGCGAAGCTGATGGTCCTCGAGCTCGTCGAGCACGTCCTTGTTGAGCTTGGTCCCGGCCTTGACGCCGCGGCCGCCCGCGACTTCCTGGGCGGCGAGCAGCGACCGGAGCCGCGCGTAGAAGCTGCGCTCCAGGATCTTGCGCTCGTCGTCGCGGTCCTTGGCGAGCCGCTCGATCTCGGCGCGCTCGATCGCGAGCGCGCGCTCGTCCTTGTCGACGCCGCGGCGCGAGAACACCCTGACCTCGACGATCGTGCCGGACACGCCCGGCGGCAGGCGCAGGCTCGTGTCGCGCACGTCCGATGCCTTCTCGCCGAAGATCGCGCGCAGGAGCTTTTCCTCCGGCGTCATCGGCGATTCGCCCTTGGGCGTCACCTTGCCGACGAGAATGTCGCCCGGCTTCACCTCGGCGCCGATATAGACGATGCCGGCTTCGTCGAGGTTCTTGAGCGCTTCCTCGCCGACGTTGGGGATGTCGCGGGTGATCTCCTCTTGGCCGAGCTTGGTGTCGCGCGCCATCACCTCGAATTCCTCGATATGGATCGAAGTGAAGACGTCGTCCGAGACGATGCGCTCGGAGATCAGGATCGAATCCTCGAAATTGTAGCCGTTCCACGGCATGAAGGCGCAAAGCACGTTGCGCCCGAGCGCCAGTTCGCCGAGGTGCGTCGAAGGCCCGTCGGCGATGACGTCGCCGGCCTGCACCTCGTCGCCCACGCGCACCAGCGGCCGCTGCGTGATGCAGGTGTTCTGGTTCGAGCGCTGGAACTTCAGGAGATTGTAGATGTCGACGCCGGGCGCGGCGGCCGAGGTCTCCTCGGTCGCGCGGATGACGATGCGCATGCCGTCGACCTGGTCGACGACGCCGGAGCGCCGGGCGATGATGGTGACGCCGCTGTCCCGCGCCACCGTCTCCTCCATGCCGGTGCCGACGAGCGGCGCCTCGGCCCGAATGAGCGGCACCGCCTGGCGCTGCATGTTGGAGCCCATGAGCGCGCGGTTGGCGTCGTCGTTCTCGAGGAAGGGGATGAGCGCGGCCGCGACCGACACCAGCTGCTTCGGCGAGACGTCGATGAAATCGATGTCCTGCGGACGCGCCATGACGAAGTCGCCGCCCTTGCGGCAGTTGGTGAGGTCGGCCTTGACGCGGCCCTGGTTGTCGAGCTCGACGTTGGCCTGCGCGATCGCGTAGCGGCCCTCCTCCATGGCGGAGAGATAGACCACCTCGTCGGTGACCTTGCCGCCGCTCACGCGGCGATACGGGCTCTCGATGAAGCCGTACTGGTTCACCCGCGCGTAGGTCGCGAGCGAATTGATGAGGCCGATGTTCGGCCCCTCCGGCGTCTCGATCGGGCAGATGCGGCCGTAATGCGTCGGGTGCACGTCGCGCACCTCGAAGCCGGCGCGCTCGCGCGTGAGGCCGCCCGGACCCAGCGCCGAGAGCCGCCGCTTGTGGGTGATCTCGGACAGCGGGTTGGTCTGGTCCATGAACTGCGAGAGCTGCGAGGAGCCGAAGAATTCGCGCACCGCCGCCGCCGCCGGCTTGGCGTTGATGAGGTCGTGCGGCATCACCGTGTCGATCTCGACCGAGCTCATGCGCTCGCGGATCGCGCGCTCCATGCGCAGGAGCCCGACGCGGTACTGGTTCTCCATGAGCTCGCCGACCGAGCGCACGCGGCGGTTGCCGAGATGGTCGATGTCGTCGATCTCGCCGCGCCCGTCCTTCAATTCGACCAGCACCCGCAGGATCGCGAGGATGTCCTCCTTCCGGAGCGTGCGCACGCTGTCGTCGGTCCGCAGCCCAAGGCGTGCGTTCATCTTCACCCGGCCGACGGCCGAGAGGTCGTAGCGCTCCGGATCGAAGAACAGGCTGTTGAACAGCGTCTCGGCGGTCTCGAGCGTCGGCGGCTCGCCCGGCCGCATCACGCGGTAGATGTCGATGAGCGCGTCCTCGCGCGCCGCATTCTTGTCGATCTGCAGCGTGTTGCGGAGATAGGGACCGCCGGTCACCTGGTCGAGCGCCAGCACCGGCAGCTCGCCGATATTGGCCTCCTCGATCTGGTCGAGGAGCTGCTCGGTGATCTCGTCGCCGGCCTCGGCGAAGATCTCGCCGGTCTTCTCGTTGATCACGTCGACCGCGAGGTACCGGCCGACCAGATCCTCCTTGCCGACCTGAATTTCCTTCAAGCCCTCCTCGGCGAGCTTGCGCGCCGCGCGCGGCGAGAGCTTTTCGCCCTCCTCGGCGCGCACCTTGCCGGTCTTCGCGTCGACCAGGTCGTGCGCCAGCTTCGCGCCGCGATAGCGCGACGGATCGAACGGCGCCTTCCAGCCGGTCTTGGTGCGGCTGAACGTCGTGGGATTGTAGAAGTAGGCGAGGATCTCCTCCTTCGACATGCCCTGCGCCTCGTGCGGCTGCAGGTTCTTGCCGTCGGCGGTGCGCTGCGCGCGCAGCTTCTCGGTCTCGATGCCGTCGAGCGCGAACAGCAGCGTCGTCACCGGCAGCTTGCGGCGCCGGTCGATGCGGACATAGAGGTGATCCTTGGCGTCGAACTCGAAATCGAGCCACGAGCCGCGATAGGGAATGACGCGCGCGGCAAAGAGATACTTGCCCGAGGAATGCGTCTTGCCCTTGTCGTGATCGAAGAACACGCCGGGCGAGCGATGCATCTGCGAAACGATCACGCGCTCGGTGCCGTTGATGATGAAAGTGCCGTTCTTCGTCATCAAGGGCATGTCGCCCATGTAGACGTCCTGCTCCTTGATGTCGCGGATCGAGCGCGAGCCGGTATCCTCGTCGACGTCCCAGACGACGAGCCGGAGCGTCACCTTCAAGGGCGCGGCGAAGGTGATGCCGCGCTGCTGGCATTCCTCGACGTCGTATTTCGGCGGCTCGAGCTCGTAGCGCACGAACTCCAGGCGCGCGCGCTCGGAGAAGTCGCGGATCGGGAAGACCGACTTGAACACCTCCTGCAGACCGACGCCGGTGCGGTTCTCCGGCAGCACGCCCATCTGCAGGAAATGATCGTAGGAACTTTTCTGGACCTCGATCAGGTTCGGCATCGGCGCGACTTCGGGAATTCGCCCGAAACTCTTGCGGATGCGCTTACGACCCGTGAAGGACCTGGCCATGGATGCTCCTCAACTCTAATACCCTCGGCAGCCGGGCTTCTGCCCTGGCGCCCCGTTTTCCGACCGCGCACACCGAAGACGACAAAAGCCGTGCGGCGCGAAGAACCCTTCGCGCGCCGGCTGGAAAGCCTGTGGCCGAGGTCAGGCGCGGCGAATCGCGCCCCTCGGCCGCAGGCGATGCCTCGAGCGGCCTATTTGACCTCGACCGTTGCACCCGCGTCTTCGAGCTGCTTCTTGATCTTCGCCGCCTCGTCCTTGTTGACCCCTTCCTTGACCGCCTTGGGCGCGCCTTCGACCAGATCCTTCGCCTCCTTGAGGCCGAGTCCGGTGATAGCACGCACCTCCTTGATGACGTTGATCTTTTTCTCGCCCGCCGCGGCCAGGATAACGTTGAACTCGGTCTTCTCCGCCGCCGCCTCGGCCGGTGCCGCGCCGCCGCCGGCCCCGGGCATCGCCACGGCCACCGGCGCCGCCGCCGTCACGCCCCATTTCTCTTCGAGGCGCTTCGATAGCTCCGCCGCCTCGAGGACGGTCAGGGTGGATAATTCGTCAACCAACTTGCTTAGGTCTGCCATGTTAGCACTCCTGGGGGAATTGCAAGACTGTTTCGACGTTTAGGCTGCCTGCTCTGCCTTTTTCGCGTACGCTTCGAGCACCCGGGCAAGTTGCGAGCCCGGTGCCTGCAGCACGGCGGCGATGCGTCCCGCCGGCGCCTGCAAGACACCGATCAGCTTGGCCCGGAGCTGGTCGAGCGATGGCAGCGTGGCGAGGGACCTGACCCCCTCCACGTCGAGTTGCCGGTCGCCGAGGCCGCCCCCGACGATACGGAGCTTGTCGTTCCGATTGGCGAACTCGACCGCCACCTTCGCCGCCGCCACCGGGTCCCGCGAGTAAGCGATCGCGGTGGGTCCGGTGAACATCGGCGAAAGCCGCTCGAATGGCGTGCCAGCGAGGGCGAGGCGTGCGAGCCGGTTCTTGGTGACCTTGAAGCTGGCGCCCGCCGCACGCATCTGCCGCCGCAGGTTCGTCACCTCCGCGACCGTGAGACCGGTCTGGTGGGTGATGACGACGCATACGGTATCGGCAAGCGCGTGGTGCAGGGCCTGAACCAGCTCCTCTTTCTTGGACCGCTCCACGATCGTCTCCGACCTGTGACCCGGCGAACATGCCGGGCCGGTTGCACGTGGGCGCCCTTGCAAGAGGCGCCCGGGTCCGCCTGTCCCAGAAGTGCCGGCCGCGCTCATGGCGGTCGGCGACCCCCGTCTCATGCTGGCGCCCCGAAGGGCCTTAGACCGGCGGCGCGCCGCCGGTACCGGCAATCTCGGACAGGACGGGAATGGCAGCGCCGCCCAGCGGCGGCCCAGACCATCCCGCGACCCCGGACGCCCGAGGGCAGCCGGGGTTTCTCGCTTGGGCCGCGTCGCCTACGAGACGAGGCCCGAAATCTCCATCTTCACGCCCGGCCCCATGGTCGAGCTGAGGCTTGCCTTCTTGATGAAGGTGCCTTTGACGCCCGACGGCTTGGCGCGGCTGATCGTCCCGACGAACGCCTTCACGTTCTCGAGGATCGCCTCTTCGCTGAAGCTCGCCTTGCCGACGCCGGCATGGACGACGCCCGCCTTCTCGGCGCGGTATTCGACCTGGCCGCCCTTCGCCGCCTTGATCGCCTCGCCGACGTTGGGGGTCACCGTGCCGAGCCGCGGATTGGGCATGAGCCCGCGCGGGCCCAGGATTTTGCCGAGCCGGCCGACGATCGCCATCATGTCCGGCGTGGCGATGCAGCGGTCGAACTCGATCTGCCCGGCCTGGACCTTCTCGGCGAGATCCTCGGCGCCGACCACGTCGGCGCCGGCGGACTTCGCCTCCTCGGCCTTCTCGCCCCTGGCAAATACGGCGACGCGCAGCGCCTTGCCGGTGCCGTTGGGCAGCATCAGCGTGCCGCGCACGTTCTGGTCCGGCTTGCGCGGATCGATGTTGAGATTGAGCGACAGCTCGATCGTTTCGTCGAACTTGGCCTTGGCGCGCTCCTTGACGAGCTTTACCGCCTGCGCCGCGTCGTAGGTCTTGTCGGGCTCGACGCCCTTGTAGGCATCGGTCAGCCGCTTGCCCTTCGCCATGCTTGCTACTCCACCACTTCGAGGCCCATCGAGCGCGCCGAGCCGATCACCATCTGGCACGCGCCGTCGAGGTCCTTGGCGTTGAGGTCGACCATCTTCTTCTCGGCGATGTCGCGGATCTGCGCCATCGTCACCTTGCCCGCCGTGCCCTTGCCGGGGGTCTGCGAGCCCTTCTCGATCCCGGCCGCCTTCATCAGAAAATAGGAATTGGGCGGCGTCTTGGTGATGAAGGTGAAGCTGCGGTCGGCATAGGCGGTGATGACCACCGGCACCGGCATGCCCGGCTCGAGGTTCTGCGTCTGCGCGTTGAACGCCTTGCAGAACTCCATGATGTTGAGGCCGCGCTGGCCCAAGGCCGGGCCGATCGGCGGCGACGGGTTGGCCTTGCCCGCGGGCACCTGCAGCTTGATGAAGCCGACGACCTTCTTCGCCATTGTTCTTGTCCTGCCGCCCTATCAGACCTTTTCGACCTGCGAATATTCGAGCTCGACCGGCGTGGCGCGGCCGAAGATCGACACCGCCACCTTGAGCCGCGCCTTCTCCTCGTCGACTTCCTCGACATAGCCGTTGAACGAGGTGAAGGGACCGTCGCAGACACGCACCTGCTCGCCGATCTCGAAGGTGATCGACGGCTTCGGCCGCTCGATGCCTTCCTGGACCTGGCGCATGATCCGGCTCGCCTCGTTTTCGCTGATCGGCATCGGACGGCCGCGACCGCCGAGGAAGCCCGTGACCTTCGGCGTGTTCTTCACGAGGTGCCAGGTCTGGTCGGAGAGGTCCATCTTCACCAGCACGTAGCCGGGGAAGAACTTGCGCTCCGAGCTCACCTTGGCGCCGCGCTTCACCTCGACGACCTCCTCGGTCGGCACCAGCACTTCCTCGAACTTCTCGGCGAGGCCCTTCTGCTCGGCCTGCTCGCGGATCGACTGCGCCACCTTCTTCTCGAAGCCGGAATAGACGTGGATGACGTACCATTTGGCGCTCATGGCGTCAGGCTCCGAAGCTGAGCGCCCAGCGCACGATGATGCCGAGGCCCTCGTCGACGACGAAGAAGAACATCGCCGCGACGAACACCATCGCGAACACCATCGCCGTGGTGACGGTGGTCTCCTTGCGGGACGGCCACGTGACGCGGCCGACCTCCTGGCGGACCTGCCGGAAAAACTCGAGCGGGCTGATTTGGGCCATGACCTGCCTTCGGGGAGGCGCCTATATAGCGCCCCCGTTCCGGGAATTCCAGCCCCCTCGATGGCTAGGCTCCTCGGCAAGGTGCGGTACAATCCCGACGCCAGAACAGAGAGGAGGGGCTGGTGGCCGAGCAACATTCCGTTGGCGCGGTTGCGCTGCGGCGAGAGCTGTGGACTGATTGAACTGCCGGCAACCTGCCGTGCGCAGGTTACCCGTTTCTTGCCCGAGAACCCGCTTAGCGCCGCATGCTTAAGGGGTTCTTTCAAGGCACGGGGATGCCCGATCTCGGCTGATGGGGAGCATTGTGGCCGGAGCCCGCGCGGGTTCTCGAACAACTCGGCATGACGCCGGGCATGGCGGTCATCGACCTGTGCTCGGGCGATGGCTGGTTCACCCTGCCGATTGCGACGATCGCGCACGCGGTCTTCGCCATCGACCTCGACGCTGAGCTTTTGGCGACGGCCCGCGTGCGCCTGGAGAAGGCGGGCCTCGCAAATTGCCAATTCGTCGCGGGCGATGCCTACGATGTCGCGACGCTCGCCCGCGAGCCCGTCGATTTCGTCTTTCTGGCAAACACGTTTCATGGCGTACCGGACAAGCCGCGCCTCGCGCGGGCAGTCCGCGCTGCGCTGAAGCCTTCGGGCCGGTTCGCAATCGTCAATTGGCACGCGCGCCCGCGCGAGGAAACGACCGTGCTGGGAGAACCGAGAGGACCCGCCACGGGACTCAGAATGACACCCCAGGCCACCGCGGCCGCGGTCGAGCCCAGCGGCTTCAGGCTGTCCGGCGTCGTCGCGGTTTCGCCCTATCACTATGCCGCTCTATTCCATTTGCGCGAGCAATGATGCCCCCCATCCTCAAGCACAAGACTCCGTTGGCGCCGTCGATTTTTCAGCCGGCAGCCCTGTTGCGCGAGGCACGGCGGCAGAAGCAGCTGGCAACCGTCGATGTGCCAGACGTCTGCATCTTGGACCCGGACGGCGACATGGTACGGCGGCTCACGGAATCCGGCGACGCACAGCCCTTCGAAGGATGGCCCTGCTACCACACGAAACTCCATACGTTCACCCTCGCGGGCCAAACCGTGGGCATCGTCGGCTGGGCCGTCGGCGCGCCATTCGCCGTTCTGGTCGCGGAGGAACTGTTTGCCTCGGGTTGCCGCTTGCTGCTGAGCCTCACATCGGCCGGACAGATCAACGCGGCCGGCCGCCCGCCTTATTTCGTCATCATCGACCGCGCGCTGCGCGACGAAGGGACGAGCTACCACTACGCCGCGCCATCTGCCTTTGC
>Ga0335085_10017107_pt1 | contig 10460 bp, 8 predicted proteins | sample Lox_Sample_45_FD_206712 | JGI IMG/M metagenome (GOLD analysis project Ga0335085, IMG submission 206712) | Soil microbial communities from Loxahatchee National Wildlife Refuge, Florida, United States - Lox_Sample_4.5 | ecosystem: Environmental > Terrestrial > Soil > Wetlands | place: USA: Florida...
GTCCTGGGCCTCGAGGCGTTTCTTGTGCTCGCCGTCGTTGAGCGGCCCGAAGTGCATGAGCATGATGACGACGTTCTTCGGCGCGACCGGCTGCTTCGTCCCCGCGTCGGTCTGGACCTTCTCGCCCGTGACGCTCCGGCGGTACGTGTTCGTCGCCCGGTCGTAGCGGTAGGTGATCGCGTTCTGGGGGTAGCTCGCCGAGATCGTCCCGCCGACCGGCCGGTCCTCGAGCGGGGCGTCGGGCGCGAACCGCCAGACCGGCGCCGGGACCGAGGTGGCGTCGGCGGCATGGACGGCCTTGGCGAGCGCTCGGAGGTGCTTGCCGTCGGTGTAGACGTTGTGGGGCGCGGCGCGAGTGTGGATCCGCCACAGGTACGTCCCGCCCCACCGGAACTCGTCGGCGTTGTAGACGAGCTGGCCGTGGCCCTTGCTGGCGAGCGTCGCGAGCGCCTGCGGTGACCCGCCGACGTGGACGTAGACGGCCCTCCACTCGGCGGCCCAGTCGATGTAGTACTGGCGGGCGCTCCGGACCGGGCCGACCGCGGGCGGGTCGCCCTCGCTGAACAGGAGCATGTAGCGCGGGATGCCGCCCTCGGCCGGGGCCTGCCAGACGATCGAGGCCTGGCTGAACCCCGACTGCGGCCGGGCCGCCGACAGGTCGTCGACCATGACGGCGATCGGATGGCGGGCGGCGACGGCCGGGGCGACGAGGACGCCGGTCAGCGGGTCCGGGACGAGCTCGGGCGTCGGGCTCGGGCTCGGCGAGGGCGGCGGCGAGGGCGAGGGCGACGGGCTCGGCGAGGGCGACGGGCTCGGCGACGGGGACGGCGCCGGTGATGGGGATCCCGATGCCGGGCCGTTCGAGGCGATGGCGATCGGCGGCTGGGTGCTCGGCCCGGAGGTCGGGGGCGTCGCACCGCAGGCGGCCACGACGGCCCCGAGGAGGCCCGTGGCGAGGACGCCGAGCCAGGCGGCCGACGGGCGGCGAACGGCCGCGGGCGACGGACGACCGGAGGAGACCCACCGCACGGCTCGGACCTCGGCTTCGGCTGGGCTGAGAGCGAATCACCCGCGATCGGCCGCGGGACCGGGCCGGCGCATCGCGCAGGATAGCGGTTCCTGCGGGAACCGCCTCCGACTGACCGGGGGCCAAGAGCGGCTATACTCCGAGGTCGGTCCGACCCGCGAGCGACGCCCGCCCACCGACACGGACCCGGCCGACGACGTGGCCGCCCCGAACCGGTTGAGGAGCCCGCTCGACCCCGTGATCGACGCCAGCGCGCGTGTCCACGCGACCGCGGACCTCGAGGCCGACGTCAGCGTCGGCCCGCGGACCAGCATCTGGAACCGGGCCAGCGTCCGGACCGGTGCGCGGATCGGGGCCGACTGCATCGTCGGTCGGGATGCGTTCATCGACGAGGGCGTCGCCATCGGCGACCGGGTGAAGATCCAGAACGCCGCGCTCGTTTACCACGGCGTCACGGTCGAGGACGGCGTCTTCATCGGCCCGAACGCGATCCTGACGAACGACCGCTACCCGCGGGCGGTCACCTCGGCCGGGGACCTCGCCCGGGCCGACGACTGGACCGTCAGCCCGATCGTCCTTCGGGAAGGCTGCTCGATCGGCGCCGGGGCGGTCGTCGTCGCCGGCGTCGACGTCGGTCGCTTCGCGACGGTCGGTGCCGGAGCCGTGGTCACCCGGACGGTGACCGACCACGCGCTCGTCGCCGGCAATCCGGCCCGTCGCCTGGGCTGGGTCTGCGCCTGCGGCGCCCGGCTCGCCGGCCCCGACGGCGGTCCGGCCGCCGCGACCCCGGTCGAGCCCGAGCTGCACTGCCCGTCGTGCGACCAGCGCTATCTGTACGTCCCCGACGCGGACGCGCTCGAGGCGCGCCCGCTCCTGCCCCAGCAAGGAGCCCCCGCATGATCCCGATCACCCGCCCCGATCTCGGCTCGGAGGAGATCGCCGCCGTCACCGAGGTCCTCACGTCGGGGATGGTCGCCCAGGGCCGCCGCGTCGCCGAGCTCGAGGAGCGCTGGGCCCGTGAGTGCGGCGTCCGCCACGCGATCGCCGTCTCGAACGGGACGGTCGCGCTGATGGCGATCTTCGCCGGCCTCGGGCTCGGCCCGGGCGACGAGGTCATCACCGTCTCGCACACGTTCGCCGCCACGGCGAATGCGATCCTCTCGACCGGCGCGACCCCGGTCTTCGTCGACATCGAGCCGGACACGTACCTCATCGACGCGGCCCGGATCGAGGCCGCGATCACGCCCCGGACCCGGGCGATCGTGCCGGTCCACCTGTTCGGCCTCGTCGCCGACATGGACACGATCACCGCGATCGCCGAGCGGCACGGGCTGGCGGTCGTCGAGGACGCCTGCCAGGCCCACACCGCGACGTACCGCGGCCGGGTCGCCGGCAGCTTCGGTCACGGCGCCTTCAGCCTCTACGCGACGAAGAACATGACGACCGCCGAGGGCGGCCTCATCACGACCGACGACGACCACCTCGCGGACTGGCTTCGCCTCTACCGGAACCAGGGGATGCGGACCCGGTACCAGTTCGAGATGCTCGGCTACAACTACCGCCTGACCGACCTGGCGGCGGCGATCGGGCTCGTCCAGCTCGACAAGCTCGAGCGCAACACCGCCCGCCGGCGGGCGATCGCCGCGGCCTACGACGACGCCTTCGCCGGTCTGCCGGTCCGGACGCCGGCCGTCCCCGAGGGTCGGAGGCACGTCTATCACCAGTACACCCTCGACGTCGGCCCGGAACGCGACGCGATCGTCGCCGAGCTCCGCGAGCAGGGTGTCGGGGCGGACGTCTACTACCCGCTGCCGGTCCATCGCCAGCCGTACATCCTCGAGCGCGGCCTCCATGCCGACCTGCCGGTCACGGATGCGGCGGCGGCCCGGACGCTGGCCCTGCCGATCTTCCCGGGCCTGACCGACGAGGACCGCGCGACCGTCGTCGACGTCGTCCGCTCTGCCGTCGTCCGGCGGGCCGAGGCCACGAGCGCCGCCGCCCGATGACCGACGCCTGGGCGCCGCGGGGGGAGGGGATCCTTCGCCTCGGGCTGGCCGGTCTCGGGAGCATGGGCCGGAACCATCTCCGGGTCATCAGCGGACGCGACGACTGCCGCCTGGCCGCCGTCGCCGACCCGGTCTCGGCCAGCCTTGACGAGGCGGTCGAGCGGACCGGTGCGACCGGCTTCGCCGAGCCCCTGGCGATGCTCGCCGAGGCCGACCTCGACGCCGTCGTCATCGCCGCGCCGACGACGGCCCATGTCGATCTCGCCCTCGCCGCGATCGATCGGGGCGTGGCCATCCTCGTCGAGAAGCCGCTCGCGGCGAGCGTCGACGACGGGCTCCGGATCGTCGCGGCGGCTCAGGCCCGCCGCGTCCCGGTCCAGGTCGGCCACGTCGAGCGCTTCAACCCGGCCGTCCTCGAGCTCGGCCGGCTCCTCGAGCAGGGCTGGCTCTCGACCGTCTACGCCATCACCTCGCGCCGGGCCGGGCCGTTCCCGGCCCGGATCCGCGACGTCGGGGTGACGATCGACCTCGCGACCCACGACGTCGACATCCTGTCGTGGATCGCCGGCGAGCGGCCCGAGCGGGTCTATGCCGAGACCGCCCGACGCATCCATGCCGACCACGAGGACCTCCTCTTCGGGCTCCTCCGGTTCCCGTCCGGGGCGACCGGCATGCTGGACGTCGACTGGCTCACACCGGCGAAGCGGCGCCAGCTCGTCGTCGTCGGCGAGGAGGGGATGTTCGAGCTCGACTATCTGACCCAGCGTCTGACGTTCACCGTCGCGCCCGACGTCGCCCACCCGCGACTCATCGGCGGCTATGCCCCGACGTTCGAGGGCGATGTCGCCGAGCTGCCGGTCGCGACCGCCGAACCCCTCGCGGCCGAGCTCGACGCGTTCCTGCGGGTCGTCCGCGACGGCGGCCGGCCCGTCGTCTCCGCCGAGGACGGCCTGTGGGCCGTCGCCCTGGCCGGCGCCCTCCTCGCCGCGGCGCGCGAGCGACGCCCGGTCGAGTTGTCCGATCTCGCCACGAGGCTACCGAGCGCATGACCCGCATCAACCGCCGCCCGACCCAGACCGGCCCGTCGCTCCTGGGCGGGAGCATCGACGTCCCGCTCGCCAGCTGCACCCACGATCCGGCCCGGACGGTCGAGCCGTGGACGGGCGAGCCCGGCACGGCCGGGACCGTCGCCGTCGTCGGGGCAGGGAAGATGGGCCTGCCGCTGTGCGCCCAGTTCGCGAGCCATGGCTGGCGGGTCATCGCCGTCGACGTCCAGCAGGCCGTCGTCGACGCCATCAACGCCGGCCGCTCGCACGTCCTCGAGGAGGACGGCCTCGCCGAGCTCGTCGCCGAGGCCCACACCGCCGGCCGGCTGCGGGCGACGACGGACGGCACGGCGGCGGCCCGCGACGCGGACGTCGTCGTCCTCATCGTCCCGGTCATGCTCGACGACGAGCAGCAGCCGGACTACCGGTTCATGGACGCCGCGGTCGACGGGATCGGCCCTGGCATCCACCGCGGCTCGACGGTCATCTTCGAGACGACCCTCCCGGTCGGCGACACCCGGGGCCGGTACGTCCCCCGGCTCGAGGCGGCGAGCGGGCTGGCGGCCGAGACGGACGTCTTCGTCGCCTTCAGCCCCGAGCGCCTCTACTCCGGCGCGGCGCTCCGGAACCTGCGGATGTACCCGAAGCTCGTCGGCGGCGTCGGGCCGGCCTCCGGCGACCGCGCCGCGGCCTTCTACGCCTCGGTCATCGACACCGAGGTCGTCGAGATGTCGTCGTCCGAGGCGGCCGAGTTCGCGAAGCTGGCCGACACGACGTACCGCGACGTGAACATCGCCCTGGCCAACGAGTTCGCCCGCTACGCCGACCGCGTCGGCGTCGACATCGGCGAGGTCATCGCCGCGGCCAACAGCCAGCCGTACAGCCACATCCACGAACCGGGCATCGGCGTCGGCGGCCACTGCATCCCCGTCTACCCCCATTTCCTCCTGAGCCGGGCGCCGGAGCTGGAGCTCGTCGAGCGGTCCCGACGGGTCAACGACGGCCAGGTCGGCCAGGCGATCCGGATCGTCCAGTCGGAGCTCGGCGGCCTCGACGGCGTCGCCGTCCTCGTCCTCGGGCTGACGTACCGCCACGGCGTCCACGAGCTCGCCTACTCGCGAGCGATCCCGCTGATGGAGCGCCTGAAGGCGGCCGGGGCGGTCGTGAGCGCCTACGACCCGCTGCTGACCGACGCCGAGGTCGAGGCGCTCGGCGCCCGGCCGTACCACTGGGGCGAGCCGGCCGACGTCCGGGCCGTCATCACCCAGACCGGCGATCCGCGCTGGTCGACGCTCGACCCGGCCTTGTTCCCGGACCTCGCGGTCGTCTACGACGGCCGCAACAGCCTCCGCGAGCTCCGCCTTCCGGACGGCGTCGCGTACCACGGCGTGGGTGTGCCGGGTCGGACCCGCCGGCGCGAGCCGCTCTCCGTCCCGTGACCCGGCCGCCGGTGGCCGACCGGCGCTGATCGTCGAGCGGATGCGGATCGTCAGCGTCGTCGGGACGCGGCCCCAGCTCATCAAGGCGGCCGCCCTCCTGCCGGCGATCCGCGAGCGGCACGACGAGGTCTTCGTCGACACCGGCCAGCACTGGGACGAGTCGATGGCCGGCGTCTTCTTCGCCGAGCTCGGGCTGCCACGGCCGGACCACAGCCTCGGCGTCGGCGGCGGGAGCCAGGCCGAGCAGGTCGCCCGGATGCTGCTCGCCCTCGGCCCGGTCCTCGAGGCCGAGCGCCCCGACGCGGTCCTCGTCTACGGCGACACGAACTCGACCCTGGCCGGCGCGCTCGTCGCGGCGAAGCTCGGCCTCCCGGTCGCCCACGTCGAGGCCGGCCTCCGGAGCTTCGACCGCCGGATGCCCGAGGAGGTCAACCGGGTCGTGGCCGACCACCTCTCGGCCTGGCTCTTCGCCCCCACGCCGGCCGCCGTCGCGAACCTCGCCGCGGAGGGCATCGAGCGTGGCGTCTCGCTCGTCGGGGACGTCCTCCAGGACCTCGCCGCCCGGACCGCCGAGGCCGTCCGGGATCCGGCCGTCCTCGTCGGGATCGAGGCCCTCCTCCGGGCCGATGCCCCGGGGCTCCGGCTCGAGCCCGGCGGCTATCTCCTGGCGACGGTCCATCGGGCCGCGAACCGCGATCCGGTCGCGCTGCGCGCCTGGAGCGACCTCCTCGCGGCCGTCGCCCGGCCGGACCGACCCGTTCTCCTGCCGCTCCATCCGGGGACCGCGGGGGCGCTCGGCGACGCCGGCATCGTCCTCGCGACCGACGTCCGGGTCGTGGCGCCGGTCGGCTACCGGACAGCGCTCGCGCTCCAGCTCCACAGCGCCGCGGTCCTGACCGATTCGGGCGGCGTCCAGCGCGAGGCTGCCTGGCTCGGGGTCCCGTGCCTCATCCTCCGCGACACGACGGAGTGGCAGGAGGCCGTCGAAGCGTCGGGCGGGCTCATGGTCGTCGTCGGGCTCGATGCCGAGCGAGCGCGGGCCGAGCTCGCCCGGCTGGCGCCGCCCGACCTCGCGCAGGCGATCGCGCGGGACCGGGCGTCGACGCTCGACCTGCCGCCGGCTGGCGCGGTCGGGCGGATCGTCGCGGCCCTCGACGCCGGCCGACCGTGACGAGCCCCGGCCCGGTGCGGCAGCGCCTCGTCCTCGTCTCGCGCTCGACCGGCCAGTTCCACTCGCGGGCCCACCGCTTCGCGAGCACGTGCGTCGCCCGGGGCCACACGGTGACGCTCGTCGCCCTCTGGCGTCCCGGCCTGGCGACGCACGAGCGCCACCCGGCCGGCTACACGATCCTCCGGCCGCCCGTCCGGACGCTCGACGGCCTGCCGTTCGGCGGGCTCGTCCGGCGCCTCCTGCCGGGGCTCGAGGGCGACGCCGGGGCGACCGGCTTGGCGTGGGCCATCCCCGGGGAGGCGGGCGCGACGTCGGACGGGGGCGCGACGCCGAACGGGGCCGCCACGAGACGCGACCAGACCGTGCCACCGACGACCGGGCGGGGGCTGCGCCGGCGGCTCCGCTGGCTCGCCGACCGGGCTCGGCTGCCGCTCGCGATCCGAGCCCAGCGACGGGTCGCCGTCCGGACCGTGCCCGCAGCCGACGTCCACATCGGGATGGCCTTCGCGGGCATCCCCGTCGCCCTGGCGCTCGCGAAGCGGGACCGGAGCCGGGCGATCTACGACGTCACCGACGTCTATCTCGAGGCGCGCAACCTCGCCCGGACCCGTGGACCGCTGCGGGCCTGGCTCCGACGGACCGAGCGCGGCTGGGCTCGGGCCTCGGCGGCGATGACGACGGCGAACGACCCGTACGCGGACCTCATCGCCGACCGCCTCGGGGCCGGCCGCCCGACGGTCATCCTGAACACGCCGCCGCGCTACGAGCCCCCGAGTCCCCGGCCGCACCGCTTCCACGAGGCCCTCGACCTGCCGGCTGACGTGCGGATCGTCCTCTTCCACGGCGGTCTCGTCGAGGAGCGCGGCGTCGAGCAGCTCCTCGCCGCCATCGGCGACGTCCCGGGTGCGATCCTCGTCCTCATGGGCTACGGGCCGCTCGTCCCCCGGGTCGAGGCCGCTCGTCGCGATCCGGCTGTCGCGGCCATCGTCCGGCTCCTGCCACCCGTGGCGCCGACCGAGCTGATCGGCTGGGTCGCGTCCGCCGACGTCGTCGCGATGCCGATCCAGCCGACGACCCTCAACCACCGCTACACGACGCCGAACCGACTCTTCGAGGCGATCGCCGCGGGGACGCCGATCCTGGCCGCCGACCTGCCCGGGATGGCGGCGATCGTCCACGAGATCGACGGTGGCGTCCTCGTCGACCCGACCGATCCGGCGGCGATCGCGGCCGGCCTGCGCGATCTCCTCACGCGCTCCGAGGCGGACGTGGCGGCGATGCGGTCTCGCCTCCTCGCGGCGGCCCACGAGCGCTACTGCTGGGAGGTCGAGGAGACGGCCTTCCTCGGCGTCCTCGAGCGGGTGACGGGCCGACCGTGGTGACGGCGGATCCGGCGGCGACCGCGGAGCCGCCCACGGCCCCCGCCCGCCCCCGGCGGGCCGTCGTCCTCGTCCCGAATGCCGCCGCGCCGTACTCGCGTGGCCTTCGGATCGCGAGAAGCCTGGCCGGGGCCGGCTTCGCGGTCGAGATCGCCGCGGTCGGGCGACCGGACCTGCCGGCCGAGGAGCGCGACGGCCCGGTGATCGTTCGCCGCTACCGGCCGACCGGACGCTGGCGGGCGTGGGACGCCGAGGCCGGCGGTCGCCCGGGATGGGTCCGGCGCCTGGGGCCGGTCGGGCGGCTCGTCGATCGGGCGGTGAAGGTCCTCGCCTGGCCGGTCGTGGTCCGCGGCTGGTGGGCGACGCTCCGGCGGGATCTCGTTCCGGCCGACCTCTATCACGCCTGCGGGATCCAGGCGGTCCCGGTCGCCCTCGAGCTGGCCGACGACGCGCGTCGCTCGGGCCGCGCCGGCCGGGTCGTCTACGACGTCATCGACGTCATCCTCGAGTCGAACAACGTCGCCGCGGTCCCGGGGCCGATCGTCGCCTGGTACCGGCGCCGCGAGCACGGCTGGGTCCGGCGGGCCGACGCCATCGTCACCGTCAACGACGCGATCGCCGAGCACCTCGCGCGCACGTGGCCGGTCCGGACCCGCCCGACCGTCCTCCTGAACTGCCAGCCCCGATGGACGCCGCCCGTCCCTCGGCCGGACCACCTCAGGCGCGCCGCCGGCCTGCCGCCCGGGTGCCGCATCGTCCTGTTCCTCGGCCGGATCGGCCGGGAGCGCGGCCTGGACGAGGCGGCCGAGGCGGTCCTGCGGGTCGACGACGCGGCCCTCGTCGTCCTCGGCTTCGGTCCCTGGGCCGAGCGGCTCCGGGCCCGGGATGCCGAGCCGCGCTTCGCCGGCCGCCACGTGACCCTGCCGCCGGTCCATCCGGATCTCGTCGTCGAGTGGACGGCCTCGGCCGACGTCTCGATCGTCGCCGTCCCGGCGAACTCGCTCAACCAGCGGCTCTCGACCCCGAACAAGTTCTGGGAGAGCCTGACCGCCGGGACCCCGATCGTCGTCGGCCGCGACCTCGCGGTCATGCGATCGATCGTCGAGGCGGAAGGGATCGGCGCCGTCGCCGACCCGTCGGACCCGGAGGATCTCGCCGCGGCGCTCCGATCGGTCCTCGACCAGGCGCCGGACGCCTATGCGGCGATGCGCGCCCGGGCCCTGGCGGCAGCCGCGTCCCGGTACGACTGGGAGACGGCGGTCGGGCCGTATCTGGCGCTCGTCGCCGGGCTCGTGCCGAACGGCTGACGGCGCTCGGGCAGGACCTCAGCCCGCTCGGACCGCCGGGACCCCGGCTGGCGCCGCGGGTCCGGTGGCCGCCGCCGAGGCCGCCTTCGCCGCCGCCATGTGGTCGAGATGCAGCTCGACGATCGGCGCCGGCTCGCCCTCGGCCACGATGCGGCCCTTCTCGAGGAGCAGCGCCCGGTTGCAGAACGACGTGACCCAGTTCATGTCGTGAGTGACGAGGACGATGCCCTTCGCGCTCGCCGCGAGCTCGAGCACCCGCGCCTGGGACTTCTCGCGGAACGCCTGGTCGCCCGTCGCGAGGACCTCGTCGATGAGGAGGATGTCCGGATCGACGGCGGTGGCGATCGAGAAACCGAGTCGGGCCCGCATGCCGGTCGAGTAGGTCTTGATCGGACTGTCGATGAACTGGCCGATGTCGGCGAACTCGATGATGCCGGGCAGCCGCTCCCGCATGTCTCGATGCCCGATGCCCAGGAAGGCGCCGGCTAGGAGGATGTTCTCGCGGCCGGTCAGCTCCTGGTCGAACCCGGCGCCGAGCGTGAGGAGGGCGGAGACCCGGCCATGGACGTCGACACTGCCCTCGGACGGCGTGATGATCCCCGCCAGGACCTGGAGGAGGGTCGACTTTCCGGCCCCGTTCGGCCCGATGACCGCCAGGGATTCGCCGCGGTCGAGGCGGAACGAAACCTCGCGCAGGGCCCAGAAGTGCTTCGAGCCGGATTCAGGGTCGAGCAGCTTGTAGAAGCTCTGCCGCACCGTGGTCTTCCGGGTGAAGCGGAGGTTGTACCGGACGCCAAGCCCGCGCACCTCGATGCCATAGCCGGCCCACACCGACCGATCATCAGACGAGGACATCACAGGACCTTCGCGAAGGCCGGCTCGAGGCGCTTGAAGAAGATGGCGCCGAAGGCCGTGAGGGCGATCGAGACGCCCAAGAGGATCAGCAGTGGCAGCCAGTCGGGTGGTCGGGGCCCGATGATCGGGGAGCCTTCGGGCGTGGAGACGCCATAGATCACCGACCGATACGCGTCGAACAGCACTGCGAACGGGTTAAGGCCGGCGATCTGGCCGACCGTCGGGTGGGA
>Ga0335085_10017108_pt1 | contig 10460 bp, 15 predicted proteins | sample Lox_Sample_45_FD_206712 | JGI IMG/M metagenome (GOLD analysis project Ga0335085, IMG submission 206712) | Soil microbial communities from Loxahatchee National Wildlife Refuge, Florida, United States - Lox_Sample_4.5 | ecosystem: Environmental > Terrestrial > Soil > Wetlands | place: USA...
CACGAGGGGGAAGCTCACAAATGCGCCGATGAAGAGCAGCTTGGCCCCCAACAGGCTAGTCCAGTGATAGGGCCTCGTGATCCAGAACTGCCGATTTCCGGGCAGCGGTTCTCCGTACACGGCGAGGGAGGCCAAAAACCACCACGCCATCGGCAGCAAATAAAAGCGCAGCATGTTTGCCGCTTCCATCAACCTTATGGTTCGTCGCATCGAAGGGAAGGGTTTCCAGTGTCCCTGCGACCAGGCGTAAGCCGCCGTCAGCGCCAACATTACGATAATTTCGTATCGCAGCCTTCGAGCATCCTTTAGGAATATGCGCCAGGTTTGTTGCATGATGTCTTCTCCCAATCAAGCGGCCTTCCGGGCTGCCTTCGCCAGGGAAACGAAGATTGCCCGAAGGGGCATAGGGTTAATGGACACGGCACGCGCCGAGGGAAAGGACCGGCGGATTTCCGCCGGGGTGGAATCGGTGTTGAACTGCGAGTCAATAAAGCGTAGAACGGCGGCACTCGTGGTCGGGTCGAGCCACGCCTGTGGCCAGGGCGCGGGTAACGACTTTGGCTCCTCAAACGTGATCTCGACCTCGCGGAAACGCGCCGCGAGTGAAGACATCTCTTCGGAAAAACGCAAGCTCCCGCCGTCGAGATAACCAATGTGGCTGGCGAAAGTCTCGATTTCCGCCAGGTCATGCGAAGAGATCATCACCGTCGCGCCCGCGCAGCGGTCCAGGAGAGCTTCAATAAGCTCATCGCGCACAAGTGAATCGAGGCCGCTGAAGGGCTCGTCGAGGACAATCAGCTTGGGATGGTAGGCGAGCGAGGAAGCGAGTGCCGCCTTGATCTGCATGCCTCGCGAAAAGTCGCGCAGCCGGCAGTCGCGGGGCAGGTCCAGTTGCCGGAGCAGTTCTTCCGCCCAGGCCTTGTCCCAGTCCGGGTAGAAGGGTTCGAGATAGGACAGGAGGTAGTCGATCGTCATCCAGAGGGGCAACTCCTGATTTTCCGAGACGTAGCCAATCTGTGCAAACTCTGCTGGACCAAGGCGCCGCGAATCGGTCCCGAGGACTTCCGCGCTCCCGGCGCTGGGGCGCAGAATGTTCATGAGAGTCTTGATGGCAGTGGTCTTGCCTGCGCCGTTCGGGCCCACGAGAGCAAAGATGGATCCATTGGGGATCTCCAGGTTCAATTTCTCCACCGCATGGGTGTGGTGGAATGATTTCGAGAGCTCGTGAGTACGGATTACATTCATGGCTTGCTCCTTTCCCCGGTTGCGTCCAGCCTCTTCCAGTGTTCGGCCAGGGCATCCTCCACGTCGTGGAGCCGCACGCCAAGCTTTTTGGCTTCCACCACCAGTTGCTCCAGTTCCGTCCGCAGCAAACGACTGCGCTCACCGGCAGTAGAGGGCGGCAGGGCGGCGACCACGGTTCCGAGGCCCGGCCGGACTTCCAGAAGCCCCTCGTTCACCAGGTGGGTGACCACCTTGTGGGCCGTATTGGGGTTAATCTTGAGCTCTTTGCTTAAGGTCCGGACCGAGGGGAAGGGTTCACCCGGCCGCATTTGCCCGGACACCACCGCTTTTTTGGCGGCGTAGACCACCTGCTCGTAAAGCGAGATGCCGGGCTGGAAGGAAAGGCGGAATGCAATCATGTGTGTACTACTACAGATAGTACAGTAAAATGTCAAGCAGAAAATATTGAAAAACCCTCCTGTCCGGCCATGCCGTCCGGAAAGGCCAAATCCCCCGGCGTAAATGCAACGCAGGCCGAAACAACGATGGATATGAAGCAGAAGCAGGGGCGCTTCGCGAAGCCCCCTTACCTAACTGTGCCGTCCGCCCTTTCGATCGGGGGGCCTTCTACCTGGTGCAGGGCGGGAGTTTTGATGATAGGCTCGAAATAGTTCTTGACAACTGCCTATGATAGGCTATAATGATGGCAAGGGCTGGGGTCTTCCCGGCGCTGGATGCCTTTCGGATTCTCCCCCCTCGAAAGGACGGAATACCGGGAGAATAGCGAGTGAGGGAGGACTGGAGGTCATCAGTTACTTCGACGCGCTCAGGACGAAGATAGGATGCTCCCGCAACAGATGAATGGTTCCAACTGTCTCCCAGCTTGGAGGTTCACTCCGGGCGGGATTCCCGAAGGGCTCAGAATGGACGCAATGACGCGTCATTCGGCCGCCAGCTGAAGGGCGGTGATGGCCGTAGCTTCCCACGATGTATCAGAAACTAAGTGGGTTAGGATGGATCGGGAAAAACGTCACGGCTGTCCATGTCATTGAAATTAAGGCATTTAGATGATTATGCTGCGGCCCAGGTGGTCTGGCTTTCCACGATGTGCTACATAAGAAAGGGGTTACCGGTTGAATGGCGAAAACCTTAGTGTGACCTATGTCATTGAAATAAAAATGTTTAGATGATTCAGCCATGGCTCGGGGCGCCAGAAAAAATCCCCCCGAAAATCTCCGAGCGAAGCCAGAATGATATTGAAAACACACGACCCAAGAATTTGCGCTTTTGTGCTCTCCACGATGTTGTTGAAAAACAATGAGTTATAGCTAGCTTCCCACGATGTTGATGAAAAGAAAGATAGTTACTGAAAATAGAAGGAACAAGTGGCAGGTAGGGAGGCTGTGAAGGAAAGTGGCGAGCAACGCGAAACGGAATCCGAAGTCCGAGGGCCGATTTAAAGTCCGCTGGCTTCCGATGCTGCGAATCTGGTATAAAACGCTCTTTGCCTAATCTGAAAACGGGGAGCTCTACTTTGCTCATGCGAACAGTTTTTCTCGTGTTAACCCTCCTGGTGGGAGGCACACTGATGGCGCAGGACGAGACTGCTCCTTCACCGCTCGTGGAGCGGGTAGGGCAAACGGGATTTTTGCAACTGGAAGCGGAGAGCTTTAACGATCTCCCTCCTCAGCAAAAGGCGCTAGCCTTTTGGCTCTCGATGGCGGCCATTGCCGTGAACCCCATCGCCTACGAGCAGAATTCCTACTACGGGCTCGAACTCAAGCATCTGCTGGAGCAGATCTTGACGCATGCGCGCGGCATTGATCCCCCCGTGCTCAAGAAGATTACCGACTACACCAAACTTTTCTGGGCGAACCACGGGAATCACAATGCCTTTACGTCGCAAAAGTTCTTGCCGGAGTTCACGCCGGAAGAATTGCAGGCGGCAGCCATCCAGGCGCTGAAGAATCGCGCCGTCTTGGGCCCGCAGGCGAAGCTCCTGAAGGAGTTGGAAGACCTGCGGCGTCCGATATTCGATGCGGACTTTCAGCCATCCCTCACCGTAAAGAACCCCAAGAACGGCGAGGATCCGCTCACCGCCAGCGGCAACAACCTTTACGAAGGCGTGACGATGGCGGACTTGAAAGATTTCCACGACAAGTACCCGCTCAACTCGCGCCTGGTGAAGAAAGACGGCAAACTGGTGGAGCAGGTTTACCGCGCGGGGGGGGCGGGCAAGGCTGCCGCCGGCCTGTATGCGGATGATCTGAACCGGGCGATTCGCTATCTGACGATGGCTCTCCCATACGCCAACGCGGCCACGAAGACCGTTCTAAAGGATTTGATCCGCTATTATCAATCGGGCGACCCGGCGGACTGGCGGCAGTTCAACATCGACTGGGTCCATGACGATAATCGGGTGGATTTTACCAACGGTTTCATTGAGGTTTACAAGGATCCGCGCGGGCTGAAAGGCGCCATGCAGGCTTACGTGACCGTTGTGGACGAAAAGATGAACAAGCTGATGAAGGCGTTCGCCGCCAATGCCAAGTATTTTGAGCAGCGGACTCCGTGGGATGACAAGTACAAGCTTGATGCGCCTCATCCGCCCATCGTGAATACCGTCGAAGCGCTGATCATGACGGCTGACTACGATGTCACCACCATTGGCGAGAACTTGCCCAACGAAACGGAGATCCACGACAGGTATGGGAGCAAGAGCTTCATCTTTTCCGGTTCCATGCGCGCGCTGGCGGCGGCACGAGGGACTAAGGTGAGCAATGAGTTTGCTTATTCCGAAGAAGAACGCGCCCGGGCGGAAAAATACCAGGTCCTTGCCAGCGATCTCGAGGTGGCTATGCATGAGGTGCTGGGGCACGGTTCCGGGAAGATGAATCCCAAGCTCACACAAGAACCGGCCGTGTATTTAAAGGAGTATTTCTCGACCCTGGAAGAAGCCCGCGCCGACCTGGTGGCTCTATGGAACTTTTTTGATCCCAAGTTGGTGGAGATGGGGGCGATCCCCACCGTCGAGGTTGCCAAAGCCGCTTATGACACGGAGGCACGCGCCGCGCTGGTGCAGCTTCACGAGTTTCCCACGGGTGACACCATTGAGGAAGACCACCGGCGTGGCACCCAACTGATTGTGAATTTCATCCGTGAAAAGACCGGCGCCATTCAGCCCATGGAGCGCGATGGCAGGGTTTATCTGGTGGTGAAGGACTATGACCAGATGCGCAAGGGCGTGGGCATGCTGCTGGCGGAACTGATGCGCATCAAGGCAGAGGGCGATTATGACGGAGCCAAGGCCCTCATCACCCAATACGGTATCCACTTTAACACCGCCTGGCGCGACCAGGTGGTGCAGCGCTACAAAGGTCTGGACCTGCCCACCTTCTGGTGTGGTATCAATCCTGATCTGGTACCCGGTAATAGCGGCATGGCCGGCGACGTAAAAATCTCTTACCCGCGCGATATCGTGAAGCAGCAGCTTCGCTATGTCGTGATCACGGGACACTAAACATGCATGAAGGTGCCTTCGGCACAGATACTTTAATCGCAGGAAGGAGAAATGTGGCGTCGGCTATCAGACCGGGCTCGCTTCGTCGCCGGACTTGATTAACTGGAATAAGGAAGGATGCATCCTCAAACGGGATCCATGCTCCTCGAACCGTAAATACAATGTGGCGATGAATTGGATTCTGCGGGAGAACGGGCTTTATTCACCCGCCGAACTGATCCAGGTGGGTGGATATTATTTGGGTGTATATCATGCTTACCCGGGATCTGAAGCGCTGGACGCGCTACCCCGGCAATCCCGTCATAGCTAACGGTGGTGCGGGCAGCCCTGACGAAAAATTTGCCAGCGACCCCTGTGTTTTGCAGGATGGGCGCCAGTGGGTTATCTACTACTACGGACTCGACGCCAAGGGTGTGGCAAGGGACCTGGCAGCAATTAGTCCCGACCTGCTGCACGCAACAAAGTGCAACAAGATTCTGATCGACATCGGCCCAAGAGGGGCGATTGATTCCGCTTACGTCCATAAGCCATCGGTCATTCAATACGGGGGCGATCTTTACCACTACTATTGTGCGGTGCACTACGAGTCGGGGCGCGAGATCTGTGGGATTTCTGTGGCGCGCTCGCGCCCATGGAGCTGAAGGACCATGGGACCGGAAATGGGAGGCTCGATCAACAATCAACCAGAGGCCCTGGTTTCTCTCGCGGGCCAACGTTTGCCGGTGGTCCAGCCTTGGTGACTCAAGCAACACGACTTTATATGGAGCGGCCTTGCATGGCAGTTAGGGCTACTTGACGGTGAACCGTTTATGATATGCTGAGAGGTGAAAGCGGAACACTCTCAGGTTGGCATGCCGTCTAATCGGCTGGCTGTTTTTTTGGTCTGCGCACAGTACACTGATTAGAGCATATGGAATTAAGAGGCGGCTAATTTGAGACTTAGGTTGTCAACATCTATTTACCTGTAGGAGATGACCAAGAGCGGGAGTAATTCACTCTTTAACCCCCACTGACAGAAAGACCCCGACACAACCCCAACCGCAAGAGCAATTCACTCTTTAACCCCCACTGACAGAAAGACCCCGACACAACCCCAACCGCAAGAGCAATTCACCACAGAACGCACAGTTACTCGACAGTTACCGGCTGTCCACCACTGGACACCGGCCAACCCCCGACCAACCTCGCAGAAACGGAGCAAGCCACTTGAAGACAATTCAACTCACACTGTGGAAAATGCCGAAACCAAAGAAGCCCCGCACGGCCACAGTCTCAGACCAGCCCCCACCGATGGCAGTAAACCAACTCCCCTCCGGACGCTATCAAGCCGACTGGCGCGATGAATTCGGCCACCGCCAGCGGCAGGGGACATTTCAAACGGAGGACGCCGCCAAAGCGTTCGCCGCACTCAAACAAGCGCAGACGGCCACAGCCCGCGCCAAGCTGAATCAAATCACCGACGCCGACCGCCTGCTGACCCTCAGCGATGCAATTGACCTCTATCTGACGGGCAAGCACATCCGCGAGGCAACCCGCATCAGCCAGACCGCCACCTTCGCCGCGATGCGCCGCCAGCTCGGTAACCTGCAGCTCCACACCATCACACCCCAACTCATCGCGGCATATCTCGGAGCGCGCGGCATGACCGTTGCCCCAACCACGCTGGCTTTCGAAAAACGCATGATCAAAAGCCTCTTCGCCAACCTCAAGGAAGCCGCCCTCACCCACACCAACCCGGCAGCATCCATCAGCGGCACCACCAGCAACACCACCACCGCTCGCGCCCTAACCCGCGACGAAGAGCTACAACTCCTCACCCTCGCCAGCCCCCGGACCCTGCCACGCTTCTTGCTCGCACTCGACGCCGGACTGAGGCTCCGAGAAATCACCGGCCTCCGCGTGAACCACCTCGACACCGAACACCAGACGCTGCGAGTCTGGGCCAGCAAGGTTCACCGCATCCGCACGCTACCACTAACCGGCAGACTTGCCGAAGCACTCACCCGGCACACCGACGCGCTCAACATCACACAAGGCGGACCCATTACCCCTGACACGCGGCTGTTCCCACTCAAGCGCCCCGACTCGTTCCTCTGGGAATTCCGCCAAAATCTCGGCTGGCATTTCAGATTTCACGACCTCCGCCACACTTTCGCCAAGCGCCTCCACGACGCCGGAGCAAGCCAAATCATGATAGCGGCAGCACTAGGCCACTCATGGCGCACAACCACCGACCGCTACACTGTCACCCACATCAACACCGACGACCTGCGCCCAGCCATCGACAAGATGGAAGCGCTGGCAATCGAACACAGCAACGCCACGCTCGCAGGCGTAGAAATCGAGGCCTCATGGGAACCGCCCGAGACGAAATAACACGCCTTCATCTACATGCCCAAGCCCTGGCCCGAATCGCCCGCGACCTCGCCGCACTCGATGAGCCCGGCCTATCGCGCCAACTCCAACCCATTGCCGCCCAACTCATCGACGCCGCGCAATTCCGCGCCGAGCCCCACGGCCCCACCGCCGAGGGGCTCGCCGCACTCACCAACCACGCCGCCCGACACCCGCTCCGCGGGAGAAAGGAAAAACAACAACCATGCCCGGCAAACGCTACGACCTCCGCATCACACGCGGAGCTTACCAAGGGTGCAGAGCACGCCTCATCAGCAGCAGCCAGCACCTTCCACAATCCGCGCTAATCGAGATGTTCAACGCCCGCACGTTCGACGGCGAGCGCCTCAAAATTGACATGCCGTGGGAGTGGCTCGAACGCATTCCACAGCACCGCACGCACTCGCCACGACCAAGCGCAACGCCATGCAATCCCACCCACCCTCACAACCCAGGAGAGCCCGCCACCCATGCCAACCACTGATGAAAACTACCTTTCCAAAATCGAGGAGGAATGGCAGCGCTTACAACGCGCTGCCTACCGCCTCACCGCCCTAGATTGGGCATACGCCGATTCATGGCAAGAAGCCGGTGTTCCCATCCAGGCGGCAATCCTGGGGATGCGCCGCTCCTTCCAATCGTTCAAGCCCGCAACCCCAGGCGCACGAATCCGCAGCCTCGCCTACTGCTACCCCGCGATCCTCGACGCCTGGCACGAGCTCGCGCCGATCCTCGCAGACGAACAGCGGAGACCCATAGCCGCATAAATCAAAGTGGATAAGGAGAACTACCTTGCAAAAAGAACCCAAAGACCAGCGACTTCCCGGCATGCCCGGACCGCCCCCGGAGATCCTCGCACGCCGCGAGGCTGTTCAGAACGCCCTCAAGGACCTGCACTCGGCAATGCGCACAGTCACCGACAATCTACGCGGCCAGGACGGAGCCCAAATCACATTTAACGAGCACATCCTCGGCGACAAAATTCGCGTCACCATCACACCCGGAAAGGACACCAAACATTGAAACCTATACTCGCCTTCTATCTAATCACGTTTGCCTTCACCCTCGTCGGCTTCATCGCCCACGCCATCGCCCTTACACGCACCCCACCGCAAAGCCCAACCCACACACCCCAACCACCACAAAACCACCACGCCGCCGCACTCCGCCAAGCCCGCCGCAACCTCTACGAGCACACCGAGAATTGCCGCGCCTGCCTCGAATACTCCGAAGCCTTTGACGCCGACCCATGCCCGACCGGAACCGAACTCCGGGCCAAGCTCCAAGCCCTCATTACAGACCGCCACCAGGAGGCCTATGGACACACAAACCACGCTGCTTAAAGCCAGCAACGCGCTCCACCTCTGCGAGAGTTTGCTCCTCGAAGCCTACATCAGCGCCGGAGAATCCACCGGCAACGCCATCCTGCTCCTCATGCACTCGCTCACCACCGACCGCGAAGCCATGAGCCAGCTCGTCCATCTCGCAGCCCTGGAAGAAGCCCTGCGCAAAGAGCCCGGCATCACAAAGGACTTGACAGCGCAAAGCGGAAGAGTATGCTAGGCACGACCGCGCAGCCACTTGCCCGCGAAGGCAACGGCCAGCGCGAGGGCAGGGGGACGCTGCCCGCCGTCCCGGACAGCGCCCCTCCTGCCCAACCACCAGGAGGCCCCTTGACCCACTTCACAACCCAACAACTGCAAGCACGCGTCACTTCCACCCGCGAACTACTACAGGAAATCTCCAACGAAACCCAGCGCACACTCCGCCAACTCACCACTTCCGACATCGATGAACACACCTGGCGCAACTACCACAACCTCGCCGACTCCATCCAAGAAACCGCCGCCGAAGCCGCCCTCCTCGCCGACTCCCTCCGCACCCGCCCCACCGAGCCAACCACCCTAGCCCCAGAAACGGCGGCAGCATGACCCAGCCCACACCCGAACAGCTCGCCCAACGCCTCGCTTTCTCCGCCCGACTCCTCGCGGCAGCGTCCGAGGCTATCGCCGCAAACGCCGCCCACCTCCCCGACTCCCCGCCAAGGCGCGACCTGCAAAAGAGCGCGCGCTGCCTCGCCAAAATTTCAGGGGTACACCAGCGTTTGTCCCTCCACTTTATGAAACAACCCCAAAAAGGCAGCAAAAGGCAGCCAACAGCAGCCACGGGAAGCCCCCTGGAGGCCACCTCCCATGACTAACCGCCTTACAGAACTGGAGATAAAGGCAGCAACCAAGCCCCAAATTCTCACCCTCACAAAACGCGCCCTCGACAAGGGCAAATCCTCTGCCTCCATCGCCACCATTCTCAACCGCCGCTTCCGTCTCCACCTCACCAAGTCCACCGTTGAGAAATTCCGCCGCAAGCGCTGGCTCCCGCAACGCCTGCAGCTCCAACAACAAAAAAACGCCTATGCCGCAGGAGCAGACATCATCAAGGAAAGAGGACTTGGAGCCGCAGCACAGGCCCTGCTATTCCAGAAAGTCAAGGAGCTTGACCCCACCCACCTTCTCGGCATCATGCGCATTGAAATCCTCAAGCAAAAACTCCGACTCCAAAAGAAGGCCCTCAAGGCGGCAAAAACCGAGCCCCCACTTACCACCGAGCAGCAGCAAGCCCTTTCCCAGAAGGCCGTTACAACTATGCGGGACATATTCGGCATCTCAGACCGGGACCACATGAGCCCCCAGGAGCTAGCCGCCGACACCCGCCGACTGGAAGCCGAGCTCAGCATCAACCGCCAACTCCAAGCCAAGCAAAGCACCAACCCATGAACTGCCCCCACTGCAACGCACCCACCCAAGTCACCGAGAAGCGCGGGCCCTACCGGGACCGCATGTGCCCAAACTGCCACGCCATCATCACAACCCAGGAAAGCCCCATCATTCGCAACCACGACAGAGCCAAGACACTCTGGCTCAAGCACGCACCCAGCCCCAGGAAGGCCCAACCATGACCCCCGGAGACATCCTCACTATCATCCAACCCGCCATCGACACCGGCCAATGCCTCTCCGTCACCTACCGCCACAAGAAAGACGGCCACATTTCCACGCACAGCGTAGTCCCTTACTCCGTCGAGCCAGGACAACGCAGCAAAACCGGCCAGCCCATGTTCTGGGCATACTGCCTTGACCACCAGCGCATCGAGCAGCGCATTCCGGCCAACGTTATCGCCATCGAGCCCACCGAAGGCGACTTCGGCAGCGCCCCACCCTGGCCCACCGACGTTTAACCACTCAGTCAACATCCCCCAAGCACCCACAGACTAGTTAACAGGTCACATCCCGGTGAACACTCGGACCTGGTTGAACGATTGTGGC
>Ga0335085_10017109_pt1 | contig 10459 bp, 9 predicted proteins | sample Lox_Sample_45_FD_206712 | JGI IMG/M metagenome (GOLD analysis project Ga0335085, IMG submission 206712) | Soil microbial communities from Loxahatchee National Wildlife Refuge, Florida, United States - Lox_Sample_4.5 | ecosystem: Environmental > Terrestrial > Soil > Wetlands | place: USA: Florida...
GGCGGCGGGGCTGACCCGCATCCCGCGACCAGCAGTGCCGCCAGCGCCGCGCCGGCGGCGATCCCCCGTGTGGTTTTCATGCTCATCAGACGGAGCGCGAGCCGCTGTGGTTTCACCAGGTTGATTACACTGAGATCAAGTTCCCGTAACCGGCGATGGCCCCGGTGCGCCGCTAAGCACCGCATCCATGGAGAGCGAGATCCCGACGGGCCGGTGAGCGGCCCGCAGATCCGGGTCAGAACCCGCGACGACATCCGCAGGCAGCGCCGCCCCCGCCGCCATCCGTGCTGGGACCACCTCATCGCGGCTCCGCTGTGGCCGATGCACGACGCCAACCTCGGCACGCTGCTGCGCACATGCGATGCGGTCGGCGCCTGTCTGGCCGTGCCGCGGCTGCCCTGGGTGCCCGGCGCGCTGGCCCGTGGCAACACCTTGCGCCAGCCGCCCTGCGTGCACTGGTCCGGCCGGGATCCGTGCCAGTGGCTGCGGGACCAGCGGTCGGCCGGGTCGAGGATCGTCGGCGTCGAACTGGCCGACGAGGCGGTCAGGCTAGGTGACCTGCCCGCCGCCAGGCAGCGGACCGTGGCGGTGCTCGGGCACGAACGGACGGGCATCCCGGCCGAAGCCGTGGACCTGCTGGACGTGGCCGTGGAGATCCCGATGGTGGGCTCGGGCGCCAGCCTGAACGTGGCCGTGGCCGGATCGCTGGTGCTGTACCGGCTGGCCGGGCTCATGTGACAATCACGGCGGTGCGATCATCGGGGCATGGCGGAGGACAGCATGACCTGGGACGAGGTCGCCGGGCGGCTCGCAGCCGCGCGCAGTTACTGGGCAGGCAGCACGACGGCTTCCGGGGCTCCGCACGCGGCGCCGGTCTGGGGCGCGGTGTCCGGCGGGGTCCTCTACCTGTACACCGAGCGGAGCACGGTGAAGGCACGCAACCTCGCGACCGACCCGCGGGTGGTCATCCATCTGGAGAGCGCTGAGGACGTGCTCATCGTGCGCGGTGTCGTCGAGGACCTCGGCCCGCCCGCCGCGGTCCCGCAGGTGGTCGCGGCGCTCGCGGCGAAGTACACCAGCCCGCAGGACCAGCAGTACCTGCCCGACCACGACCCCGCCTTCGACGTGGTGTACGCGGTCAGGCCGCGGTCGGCGATGGCGTGGCGGCTGGACGACTACGCCGCCTCGCAGCGCCGCTGGACGGCTTCATCGTGAGACGAACATGCGAGAGGAACACGCGGTGCCTTCTGGCGTGGATAATCTCGCTTCCGGTCATTCAAACAAGTATTCTATGAAGGTGCAGCTCAGGTATAACTACCGTATTTATCCGTCGCCGAGGCAGCAGCAGGCCCTGGCGCGGGCGTTCGGCTGCGCGCGCGTGGTGTTCAACGACGCACTGGCCGACCGGCAGGCCGCGCTCAAGGCCGGGCTGCCGTACCCCACCGACGCGGAACTGTCGGCCCGGCTGACCGCGGCCAAGGCCACCCAGGAGCGGGCGTGGCTCGGCGAGGTCTCCGCGGTAGTGCTGCAGCAGGCGCTCGCCGACCTGAATGCGGCGTACCGGAACTTCTTTGCTTCACTCAAAGGCGACCGGAATGGCCGGAAGGCCGGGCCGCCCCGGTTCCGGTCCCGCAAGGACCGGCGGCAGGCCATCCGGTTCACCCGCAACGCCCGGTTCGCGGTCACCCCCGGCGGCAAGCTGCGGCTGCCCAGGATCGGGGACGTGCCGGTGCGCTGGTCGCGGCGGCTGCCGGCGGTGCCGTCGTCGGTGACCGTGATCAGGGATGCCGCTGGGCGGTACTTCGCCAGCTTCGTCGTCCAGGCCAGCGAAGACCTGGTCCCGGAGGCGGACGCTGAGACGGGCATCGACCTGGGCCTTGCCCATTTCGCAGTGCTGTCCGATGGCCGCAAGATCGCCAGCCCCAAGTTCCTGCGCCGCGCCGAGGGCAAGCTCCGCAAAGCGCAGAAAGCCCTCAGCCGCAAAGCCAAAGGCAGCCGCAACAGGGACAAGGCCCGGGCCAGGGTGGCCCGGGTACATGCCAAGGTGGCCGATTGCCGAAGGGACTGGCTGCACAAGGAATCCACCCGGATCATCCGCGAGAGCCAAGCGGTGTACGTGGAGGACCTGTGCGTGGCCGGGCTGGCCCGGACCCGGCTGGGCAAGGCGGTGCACGATGCCGGCTGGTCGGCGTTCACCGCGATGCTGGAGTACAAGGCCCGCAAGGGTGGCCGGGAGTTCCGCCGGACGGGCCGGTTCGAGCCGACCTCCCAGGTCTGCTCGGCGTGTGGGGTCAGGGACGGCCCGAAGCCGCTCAGTGTTCGCGTCTGGACCTGCGCGGCGTGCGGGACGGTCCATGACCGGGATGTGAACGCGGCCCGGAACGTGCTCGCCCTCGGGCGGAGGGAGAGCCTAAACGCCCGTGGAGGCCAGGTAAGACCGGCAGCCGTGCTGGCACCGGCCGGTGAAGCGGGAAGCCGCAGGGGCGCCGCATGACACGGCGCGGACTGGATCCCCAGCCACCAGGCGAGGGAGCACGTCAATGCGTGGTGTACCAGACGCTGGCGAACCCGGCCGGGCTGAGCGTGTCGGCCAGCACCTGACCGCGGCCTGCGATACTCCCCTCTATGGGTCCCTCGATGGCGGTTGCCGCCGTGGCCATGGCGCCGGACGCATCGTGGGCTGTCACCGTGTCCGCGGAGGGAACCGTCCAGACCTGGGGTACCGGCGTGCGGTCACGGGTCATCCGCCGGGCCGTGCCCATCGACGGAAGCCAGCCGGTGGCGGTCGCCCGGGCGGGTGACCGCATCCGGGTCCTGTGGGCGGACGGGGCCACGATCAGGCTGCACGAGAACGTGCGGGGAGCCAGGCCACGGGACGCCGGATGCGGTGCGCCCGCGCTCGTCCGGGCCCTGGCTATGTCGCCGTCCGGAGTCCTGGCCGCGGTGGCCTGCGCTGACGGGACGCTGCGGGCCCTGAACGCCGGCACCGGAGAGTTCGGCCCGGAGTTCGCCACCAGCGGCCGGACCGCCCAGGCGATCGCGGTGGCCTCGGACATCGGCCCGGTCGTCGCCGTCTTCGGTGACGGCAGCGTGCGCCGGTACGATCCCGCCTCGGGGACGTCGGACATGATGGGCGCCGGTCCCGGCATCGATCTCGTGGCGGTGACCCCGGACGGCCAGACGGTGATCGCGGCCAAGACCGACGGCGTGCTGTCCCGCCTTGACCTGTCCGCCACCGGGCCGCCTGACGACTCCCGGCCGGTGACCGGCCGCTTCCGCCTGCTCGGGACCGCCATCACCGCGATCGCGGTCGACGGCACCGGCCGCCGGGTGCTGGCCAGCCGGCCGGACGGCACGCTGTGGCTCCACGACATGGCTGGCGGCCCCGCGACGGAGCTGCGCGCGCCCGAGGCTTCCCCGGAACCGGACCCGCCGGACCAGCGGTGGTGGGAATCCGTGGGCACGATGCCGACCCCGGGCGCGCGGATCCCGCCGTGGAGCAAGGCCGACGACGAGACGGAGATCTGGGGCGGGCCGGCGGAGGCCGGGCCGGCGGAGGCCAGGCCCGCGGAGGCCGAGCCTGACGAAGAGAGCGCGGGGCCGACGGCGACGTACCGGGCCGAGGCGCCGCTGGCCCCGGACCCGGCCGCCGGGGCGGCGGGCCGGCGGGGGCCGCTGCGGTGGCTGCGGCGACGGCGCCCCTAACCAGGTCCGCTGGCATGCTTGAGCCGTCCGTCCAGGGGTAGGCGGGACGGGTGAACCGCTCCCGCCAGGCCCCGGAGGACGCTGAGATCCGGGCGCAAGAAGAGATCCGCACCCAGGACGAGGAGGCCAGGGAAGACCAGGCCCCGGGTGCGGACCGGATCCAGGAGGCCCTGGAAGAGGCGGCCGAGGTCGCCGAGAAGACCGGCGGCCTCGGCACGCTGGGGCGTCCGGTCAACCGGCGTTCCCCGTTCATGATCGGCCTGACCGCCGCCTTCGGCGTGGCTGTGGCCTACGGCCTGATCGAGCTGGTCCTCAAGTCGCGGTCCGTACTCATCCTGGTCTTCCTGGCGTTCTTCATCGCGGCCGGCCTGGATCCGCTCGTGGGCTGGCTGGTCCGCCACCGGGTGCCCCGGTGGGCAGCGGTCGTCATCGTCATCGTCGGCGTCCTGGCCGTCGTGGGCGGCTTCCTGGCCGCGGCCATCCCGCCGCTGGCCAGCGAGGCCACCTCGCTCTCGCACCAGGTCCCGCACTACCTGCAGGACCTGCAGGACCGCAATTCGCAGCTGGGCAAGCTCAACGTGAAGTACCACGTCCAGGACCGCCTGACCAAGCTGCTCACCAGCGGCAGCGGCAGCATGGTGGGCGGGGTCATCGGCGCCGGGGCGCTGGTGATCGGGACCGTGTCCGAGATCCTCGCCATCGGGGTCCTCAGCATCTACTTCCTGATCGGCCTGCCGCAGATCAAGCTGTTCTTCTACCGGCTCATTCCGCATTCCCGGCGGCCGCGGGCCATCCTCATCGGCGACGAGATCTTCGCCAAGGTGGGCGGCTACATGCTGGGGAGCTTCATCACCGCGGTGATCGCCGGCTTCGGTACCTACATCTGGCTGCTCGCGTGGGGCGTTCCCTACCCGCTGCTGCTAGGCACCTTCGTGGCCCTGCTCGACCTGATCCCGGTGATCGGGTCCACCGTGGGCGGGATCGTGGTGAGCCTGGTCGCGCTGACCGTGTCTCTGCCCGTCGCGCTGGCCACCCTGGGCTTCTACGTCTTCTACCGGCTCGCCGAGGACTACCTCATCGTGCCGCGGATCCAGGGTCGCACGGTGGAAATACCCGCCCTCGTCAGCCTGATCGCGGTGCTGATCGGCGGGGTCCTGCTCGGCATCGTCGGGGTGCTGGTGGCCATCCCGGTCGCGGCGGCCATCCGGCTGCTGCTGAAGGAGGTCGCGCTCCCGCGGCTGGACAAGAGCTGACCCTCCCTGCTAATTATAGTTTCCAGGTCTTTTAAATAGGGATTAGAAGGGCGCGACAGTGGATACGATCCCGCCCGAACCCGACCATTCGCCCGGGGAGGAACCTTGAGTAGCACCGACGAGTTCGTCGCCAACGCCGAACGCTATGCCGCCTCTTTCGACAAGGGGGACCTGCCGTTGCCGCCCGGCAAGCACAGCGCCGTGGTCGCCTGCATGGACGCCCGGCTCAACCCCTACGGCGTACTCGGGCTCTCCGAGGGCGACTCGCACGTGATCCGCAACGCCGGCGGGGTGGTGACCGACGACGTCATCCGGTCCCTCGCCATCTCCCAACGACTGCTCGGGACGACCGAGATCGTCCTCATCCACCACACCGGCTGCGGCATGCTGACCTTCCATGACGACGAGGTCAAGGCCCAGATCGAGGCGGACACCGGCATCCGGCCGCCATTCGCCCTGGAAGCGTTCCCCGACCTCGAGAGCGACGTTCGCCAGTCCATCGCCCGGATCAAGGCCAGCCCCTTCGTCCCGAACAAGGACTCCATCCGCGGTTTCGTCTACGAGGTCGAGACGGGGCGCCTGCGCGAAGTCAAGGAGTAAACGGCTCGCCGGAGACGGTCAGCCGCCTTGATATCGTGACCTGATGACGGCCGTAGCGGAAACGAACGGCCCGGCCGCCCAGGACCGGGCCGCAGAGGGCGCCGCTCCCGCGGCCCGGCTACGGCACCTGATCATCACGGTGTACGGGCTCTACGCCCGGCACGACAGCGGCTGGCTGTCCGTGGCGACCCTGATCACGCTGCTCGCCGACATCGGGATCGACGAGCCGGCCGCCCGTTCGGCCATCTCGCGATTGAAGCGGCGGGGCATCCTGGAGTCGCGGCGGTATGGCGGGGCGGCTGGTTACCAGCTGTCCGCCGAGGCCCAGGCCATCTTGCACGAGGGCGATGAGCGGATCTTCCGGCGGCAGCGGGCCGCGCCCGCCGACGGCTGGGTGCTCGCGGTCTTCTCGGTGCCCGAATCCGAGCGGCACCGAAGGCACGTGCTGCGGTCCGAGCTGGCCAGGCTGGGGTTCGGCATGGTCGCGCCCGGCGTGTGGATCGTGCCGGCCCATCCGCAGGACACGACGGCGGAGACGCTGCGGCGGCTCGGTCTCGACGGCTACGCCGACCTGTTCCGCGCCGAGCACCTGGCCTTCGGTGACCCGGCGGCCAAGATCCGCCGCTGGTGGGATCTGGACGAGCTGGAACGCCAGTACGGGGCGTTCATCGGCGCGCACGAACGAGCACTGGAGGACGGCCAGCTCAGCGGGCCGGAGGCGTTCGCCGGCTACGTGCGGCTGCTCACCGACTGGCGGCGGCTCCCCTACCTGGACCCCGGGCTGCCGGCCGAACTGCTGCCCGACGGCTGGATCGGCATCCAGGCCGCCGGGCTGTTCTTCGGCCTGCGCGAGCGGCTCGAGGAGCCGGCCCGGGCCTACGTGCGAGCCGTCACGAGCGGCTGACCACGGCGGTGCCCTGGATCTCGACCACGGCGCCGGGCAGCCACAGCTTGGTCACGCCCACGCCCGCCATGGCCGGGTAGTCCGAGCCGGCCAGGCGGCGCCAGGCCGCGCCGATCTCCTTCGCGTGCGCCTGGTAGTCGTCCACGTCGGTCAGGTAGATGGTCAGGCTGGCCAGGTCGGACGGATGGCCGCCGGCCGCGGCCAGCGCGGCGAGCAGATTGCTCAGCGCCTGCTCGAACTGCGCCACCACGCCGCCGGGGACGACCTCCCCGTCCCGGTCCGTGCCGAGCTGGCCGGCCAGGAACACCAGGCGCCCGGCCGGGGCCGAGACGGCGTGGGAGAAGCCCGAGGGCCGGGCGAGCCCGGAAGGGTTGATCCGCTCCATGTCCATGACCGCACCCTATCGATATTGCGGATTATTGACGACCGTATCAATTCCGGCATACAGTCGGGGCATGCGCATCGCTGTCCTCGGCGGCGGCCCGGGCGGCCTGTACTTCGCCGCCCTGGCCCGGCAGCTTGACGCCGGTCACGACATCACGGTGTGGGAGCGCAACGCCGCCGACGACACGTTCGGCTTCGGGGTCGTGTTCTCCGACGAGACCCTGGGCGGCATCGAGCACGCCGACCCGGAGATCTTCGCCCGGATGAGCCGCGAGTTCGCCCGCTGGGACGACATCGATGTGCACTTCCGCGACACGGTCTTCACGTCCGGCGGGCACGGCTTCGCCGCCATGAGCCGCAAGCGGCTGCTGGGCATCCTGCAGGAACGGTGCGCTGACCTCGGGGTGCGGGTACTGTTCCGCACCGAGGCGCCGGACGTGGCGGCGCTGGCCGCGGACTACGACCTGGTGGTCGCGGCGGACGGGATGAACTCGGCGACGCGGGGGCGGTTCGCTTCGGCGTTCGGCCCGGACCTGGAGCGGCGGCGGTGCCGGTATATCTGGCTGGGCACCGACCTGGTCTTCGACGCCTTCAAGTTCTACATCCTGGACACCCCGTTCGGCGTCATGCAGGTGCACGGCTATCCGTACAGCGAGACGGCCAGCACGTTCATCCTGGAGATGCACGAGGACGTGTGGCAGCGGGCCGGCTTCGGCCCGGCGGCGGAGCGCGCGGCCGGGCTGCCGCCTGGGTACAGCGACGAGACCTCCATCGCGATGATCCGCGAGCTGTGCGCCGGGGTGCTCGGTGGGCCCGGCGCTGGCCAGCACAGCCTGTTCGCCAACAACTCCCGGTGGACGACGTTCAGCACCGTGCGGTGCCAGGCCTGGCGGCACGAGAACGTGGTGCTGCTCGGCGACGCGGCGCACACCGCGCACTTCTCCATCGGCTCCGGCACCAAGCTGGCCATGGAGGACGCGCTGGCCCTGGCGGCCTGCCTGCACGAGCAGGATTCGGTGCATGAGGGGCTGGCGGCGTACGAGGCAGAGCGGCGGCCGGTGGTGTCCTCCACCCAGCGGGCCGCGCAGGCCAGCCTGGAGTGGTTCGAGAACATCGGCCAGTACGCCGACCAGGATCCGCATCAGTTCGCGTTCAACATCGTGACCCGCAGCCGCCGGGTGACGTACGACAACCTGCGGCTGCGCGATCCTGAGTTCGTCGCGGACATGGACGAGTGGTTCGCCTCTGCGTCAGGTTCGGCCGAGGTGCGGCCGCCGATGTTCCAGCCGTTCCGGCTGGGCGGCCTGGACCTGGCCAACCGCGTGATCGTCTCCCCGATGGATATGTACTCGGCGCGGGACGGCGTGCCCGGCGACTTCCACCTGGTGCACCTGGGCAGCAAGGCGCTGGGCGGGGCGGGCCTGGTGATGACCGAGATGGTCTGCGTCTCCCCCGAGGGGCGGATCACGCCGGGGTGCACCGGGATGTACAACGCGGAGCAGGAGGAGTCGTGGCGGCGGATCGCCTCGTTCGTCCATGAGCGGTCGGGGGCCAGGATCGGGATCCAGCTCGGGCATTCAGGGCGCAAGGGCTCGACCCGGCTGATGTGGGAGGGGATGGACGACCCGCTGCCGGAAGGCAACTGGGAGGTCTGCGGCCCCTCCCCTATTCCGTACAAGGCGGGGAGCCAGACACCGCGAGAGCTGGATCTTGAGGAACTCGACGTCATCAAGTCGCAGTTCGTGGCTTCTGCGCAGGCGGCGGCGCGGGCGGGGTTCGACCTGCTCGAACTGCACTGCGCGCACGGGTACCTGCTGTCGTCCTTCCTGTCACCGCTGACCAACCAGCGCACCGATCAGTACGGCGGCAGGCTGGCGGGGCGGCTCCGCTACCCGCTGTCGGTGTTCGACGCGATCCGGGCGGTGTGGCCAGCGGACCGGCCGATGACGGTGCGGCTCTCGGCTACCGACTGGTACGAGGGCGGGGTCGGCATCGAGGACGCGGTCGAGATCGCCCGGGCGTTCGCCGAGCACGGCGTGGACGGCATCGACGTGTCGACGGGGCAGGTAGTCAGCGAGGAGCAGCCCGCGTTCGGCCGCAGCTACCAGACGCCGTTCGCGGACCGGATCCGCAACGAGATCGGCCGCAAGTACGGCGTGGCGGTGATCACGGTCGGCGCGATCTCCTCCTACGACGACGTGAACTCGCTGATCCTGGCGGGGCGGGCGGACCTGTGCGCGCTCGGGCGGACCCACTTGTATGACCCGCAGTGGACGCTGCACGCCGCGGCCGAGCAGGACTACGCCGGGCCGGGGGCGACGTGGCCGCTGCCGTTCGCCGCGGGGCGGCGCAAGCCGCAGTCGGGGCGGACCGACGGGCCGCGGCCGCGGCTCGAGCTGATCCGGGCGGGGACGCCGCGGACCGCGCACGCGCGCTGGCGGCCTGCGTCTAGGTAACTGGCGATCGTTCGTCAGGTTGAGCCCCTATGAGGGCCGGAACTGACGAAGGATCATGCGATCGTCTCAGCCTGGGACAGGGCTGGAACGGCGGGGCAGGGCGGGTGAGACTGGTGGCGGAGGTGATCGGGATGACACGACGGGATGTCGAGTTCGACGCTGAGGGCGTTACCCTGCGCGGCTGGTTCTACCCGGCGGAGGGAGCCGGCGGGCCGGGAGCGGCCGTGGTCATGGCGCATGGCTTCTCCGCGGTCAAGGAGATGTACCTGGACCGCTTCGCCGAGGCGTTCGCGGCGGCCGGTCTTAACGTGCTGGTCTTCGACAACCGCTGCTTCGGCGCCAGCGACGGCGAGCCGCGGCAGGAGATCGACCCGTGGGCGCAGGTCCGTGACTACCGGCACGCCATCACCTACCTGTGCACGGTGCCCGAGGTCGACCCGCAGCGGATCGGTATCTGGGGCAGCAGCTACTCCGGCGGTCACGTCCTGGTGGTGGCCGCGATCGACCGCCGGGTCAAGGCGGTGGTCAGCCAGGTGCCGCTCATCTCCGGGCACGCCAACCTGCGGGCGCTGGTCCGGGCCGACTTCATCGCCGGGTTCCGCGAGATGTTCGACGCCGACCGGCTGGCCCGCTTCCAGGGCAAGCCGCCGGCGATGGTGCCGGTGGTGGACAAGGACCCGCTGGCGGCGTCGGCGCTGCCGACCCCCGACTCGTGGGAGTGGTTCTCCAGCACCGGGGAGACCCGCGCCCCGTCCTGGCGCAACGAGGTGACGCTGCGCAGCGTGGAGATGTTCACCGAGTACGAGCCGGGCGTCTACCTGCCGTGGATCAGCCCGACGCCGCTGCTGCTGCTGGTCGCGGTGGGCGATCACCTGGTGCCGTCGGAGCTCGCCATCGCGGCGTTCGACACGGCGCACCAGCCCAAGGAGCTCATCATCATGCCCGGCGGGCACTTCGACGCCTACACCGTGGGGTTCGAGGCCTCCAGCGGCCCGGCCCGGGACTGGTTCGTGCGGCACCTGGGCGGCTAGGCTCCGGTCCCGTCCCGGAGGAGGGCGAAGGCGCGGTCGGCGTCCGCGACGGCTTCGGAATGAACGGCGTCGGCGCTGCGCCCGGCTTTCAGTTTCTGCCAGTTGGCCCGGGCGAGCACGCGCCGG
>Ga0335085_10017110_pt1 | contig 10459 bp, 11 predicted proteins | sample Lox_Sample_45_FD_206712 | JGI IMG/M metagenome (GOLD analysis project Ga0335085, IMG submission 206712) | Soil microbial communities from Loxahatchee National Wildlife Refuge, Florida, United States - Lox_Sample_4.5 | ecosystem: Environmental > Terrestrial > Soil > Wetlands | place: USA...
GGGTACCCCGCCGCAGACTTGATCTCGTGGGAGCCGTGGAAAGGAGGACGGCGATGCGCGCGGAAGTCGGCGATGAACTGGTCGTCAGGGGACGTCACGTGGGTGATGCAGACCGCACGGGTACGATCATCGAGATCCACGGGCACGGTGGCACGCCGCCGTATCTAGTCCGGTGGGAAGACGGTCACGAGAGCGTGTTCTCCCCTTCCTCGGACACCCTCGTAGAACATCGTCCTACCCTGCAGCGGCGAAGCAGCTAAGGCCTGTTCCACCGGGCTGGTTCTGGCTCCGTCCGTGGTCGGCCTTCACACCGGCCGTGATCACGTCTTCTGGGCCGGGAAGCCGTGCTTGCCGTAGAGGGGGACGAAGCTGGCGGAGGCGAGGAGTCGCAGCGGCTCCAGCACCGCCAGCGGCTGGCCGACTGCAGGCACGCGCTGAAGACCGGCTCCCGGCACGTCCGCTGCGCAAAGGCCTGGGAGAGGGCACCCATCGGAGGCCAGCGCAGTGCCGTTGTCATGCGTGCGCGCCAAGCGAGCCGTTTCACCTGCGATGGCAGGCCGTTGGCCTCTACTGCCGGCTCCTGCGGGCTGGTGTGATGAAGCTGGGCTGAGCGCTTCACCAGGATCCGCGAGCGGGCGGCGGTCAGCAGGCCGCGCCGTCGCCATATCGAGCTGATCCGCGTCCACCTCGCACTCGCCGACCAAGCCGGTGCCCGGACGCTCATGCGGGAGGTCGATGAGCTAGTCCGGCGCCAGCCCGGCCTGGGCACCCTGGCCGGCGAGGTCCGGGCGCTCCGGTCCCAGCTCGCGAACGAGCATGGCTCCAGTACGCCTGGGGCGTCGGCATTGACCGCTGCTGAGCTGCGTCTCCTGCCGCTGCTTTCGACCCACTTGTCGTTCCCCGAGATCGGCGCCGAACTGTTCCTGTCCCGCAACACCATCAAGACCCAAGCCCACTCGATCTACCGCAAGCTAGGCGCCTCCACCCGCAGCCAGGCCATCGCCCGGGCCCGTGAGCTAGCGCTCTTGGACGTCTGACGGCCCCTCTTCATCCCATCGGGGACCCTGTTGGCTTATTTCGGGACACGCCGTTCGGGCTCCCGCGTCCTGATCTTGATGGTGTTCATGATCTTTCTGCGGCCGGCCTTTCCCCTTCCCGTTCCCGGCCGCAGAATCGGGTCACCATGTCGATGCAGCCACGGCCGTGGCCGGAGGTGCCAGCTGATACCGCGCGGGTCGCCCGGAGGGCGTTCCGGAAGGGGGCGCTGGCGATCCGGGCCCGTGACGAGCTGGGCAGCTGGTATGACGATGAGGCGTTCGGCGGCGCGTACGGGGTGCGGGGGGCGCCGGGGATCTCGCCGGCGCAGCTGGCGATGGTGACGGTGCTGCAGTTCGCGGAGAACCTGACTGACCGGCAGGCGGCGGACGCGGTGCGGGGCCGGCTGGACTGGAAGTACTGCTTGGGCCTGGCGCTGGAGGATGCGGGATTCGACTTCAGCGTGCTGAGCGAGTTCCGGGCCCGGCTGGTGGCCGGGAGCCTGGAACGGGCGGTCCTGGACCTGCTGCTGGGCCGGCTGAAGGGGCTGGGCCTGCTGCGAGCCGGGGGGCGGCAGCGGACCGATTCCACGCACGTGCTGGCGGCGATCCGGGGCCTGAACCGGCTGGAGCTGGCCGGGGAGAGCGTGCGGGCGGCGCTGGAGGCGCTGGCCGCCGCGGCCCCCGGCTGGCTGACCAGCGTCATCGATGGCTCCTGGCAGCAGGTCTACGGGCAGCGGATCGATAACCTGCGGCTGCCCGCCAGCGAGACCGCCCGCGGCAAGCTCGCGGAGCAATACGGCCGGGACGGCTACCACCTGCTGGAGGCGGCGCACGCCCCGGGCGCGCCGCACTGGCTGCGGGAGCTGCCCGCCGTCGCGGCGCTGCGCGTGATCTGGGTGCAGCAGTACTACCGGGTGATCGATGAGCACGGGGAGAAGGTGATCTGGCGGGAGGCCAAGGAGCATGGCCTCCCGCCGGGCAGACTCAAGCTGGTTTCCCCCTACGACACCGACGCCCGCTACTGCGAGAAGCGCGGCAAGGGCTGGGAGGGCTACAAGGTCCACCTCAGCGAGACCTGCGGCGAGCCGGAACCGGACGGGGCCCGGCAGGCCCCGAACCTGATCACCAACGTGGCCACTACGGCCGCGAGCGTGCCCGACGCGGCGATGACCGAGCCGGTCCACGACATGCTGAGCGCCGCCGGCCTGCTGCCCGGCGAGCACGCGGTGGATGCCGGGTACACCTCCGCCGATCTGCTGCTGGGCTCTCGCGCCCGCGGCATTACCCTGCTCGGGCCGCTGCTGTCCGGCAGCCCGCCGCAGGCCCGCGCCGGCGGCTACACCGCTGAGGCGTTTGCCATCGACTGGGACCATCAGCAGGTGACCTGCCCCCAGGGCGCCGCCAGCACCGTGTGGTGCCCATGCGTCCAGCAGGAGAAAAGGCAGGCGATCGTGGTCCGGTTCGCCGCCGCCACCTGCCAGCCCTGCCCGGCCAGGGCCCAGTGCACCACATCGCGCACCGGCCGCCAGTTGTTCCTGCGCCCCCGCGAGATCCACGAGGCCGTCGCGGCGGCCAAGGCCGGGCAGACCAGCCAGCACTGGAAACAGCGGTACAACATCCGCGCCGGCGTGGAGGGCACCATGCGGCAGGCCACCCACGTCACCGGCATCCGCACCGCCCGCTACATCGGCCTGGACAAGACCCGCCTGGAACACGCCGCCGCCGCGGCCGCAGTCAACCTGCTTCGGCTCGATGCCTGGTGGACCGGCAAGCCCCTCGACCGGACCCGGACCACCCACCTCCAGCGGCTCGACTTCAGCCGCGCCGCCTGAGCCAATAAGCCAACAGGGTCATCGGGGGGATGAAACGTGCCCCGGCACCGGGTGCAATGGTGACCTCGGCGAGCAAAATGGGATGCAGGCCAGACGGTGAGATTCCAGGAGACATTGCGCAAGCTAGCGGTGGTCGACGAAGGCTTCGTCACAAGTGAGGCTGGACTCGCGCTTGATCCGGCCACGACATCGTCCCTGGATGTCAAGACCGCGGCGTTGCTACAGGTGGGAGCGTGTGTGGCTATCGGGTCACCGGCGGTGTGCCTGGAGTGGAGTACTGGCCGAGCGCTGGCGGCAGGTGCCAGCGAGGACGAGATCGCCGACGTGCTGCTAGCCATCGCCCCCGTGGCCGGGCTCGGCCGCATCGTCTGCGCCGCGCCCGAGGTGGCGACCGCGCTCGGCTATGACATCGAGGCCGCACTGGAGGAACCAGATTGATCGACGGCTCTCCCGCTGGCCGGCTGCCCTGCCCAGATGCGGGGATATCGGAGGGGACCAGGTATGACGGCTCATGATCGGCCCAGGCACGGCTGGAAGGCGGGCTGACCGGCGATGAACGCAGAGTTCTTCGTGCTGGCGTTCACCGCGGCGCTGAACCCCAAACTGCTGGCGGTCGACCTGCTGCTGATCGAGAACCGGCGGCCGCGGGCGATGTTTTTGTGCGTCCTGATCGGCGGCCTGACCGTGGGCATCACGATCGGCCTGCTTGACGTGCTCGTCTTCCACCTCGACGCCATCAAATCCCAGAAGACCGTAAGCGCAGGCGTAGACCTGGCCCTGGGCCTGCTCCTGCTCGCCGTCGGCGCGCTGCTCGTCACCGGCCGCTTGCACGGTCGGCGTAAAGCAGCAGTCCCGGCCGGTAGCGGACCGCCAGACAAGCCCGAGAACAAGCCTGACAAGCCCGAGAACAAGAAGGACGGCTGGGCGGCGCGGGCGCTGGCCGAGCCCCGGCTGGGCCTGGCCATACTGGTCGGCGCGCTGTGCGGCATCCCGGGCGCCAGCTACCTCACCGGGCTGCACATCCTGATCACCAGCAAGTCCTCTACCGCGAACCAGGTCATCGGCGTCGTCCTGTTCGTCCTCATCGAGTTCTTGCTGATCATTATCCCGTTCGCCTTCCTGGAACTGCGGCCCGAGGCCACCAAGACGGCACTCAAGGGCTCCCAGGAATGGCTGCTGGGCCACGCCCGCCAGATCATGGCCTACACCGCCCTGATCCTGGGCGCCTACCTGGCGGTCAGCGGCCTGGTCCGCCTAGCCTGACCTGCCGGTCGGCCAGCCCGGTCCCCCTCGCGGTCGGCCTTCGTGCATCAGGCGCAGCGGACGTCGTCGGCGGTGGCCGATTCCTTGCACAAGGCTGTGCTCCCCGGTGGCCGGGGTCGACGATCTCGATGAGCCCGGTGTTGACGTCGTAGACCAGGCCGGACACGAGCCGGCTCGGCGGCAGAGTATGCCGGGCGATGGCGGCGTCGACCCGCACCGCCGCGTACGGGTCGTCGACCGCCTTGCTCGCCAGCTCGTCTGCCGGTATCTCGAAGAACGCGGCGAGCTGCTCGGGATAGTCCGCGAGGCGGGTGATGCCGCAGTCGGTGTGGTGCAGGATCACCAGGTGCCCGTTCCTGGGGGGCTGGCCCTGCCCAAGCCGGCCCAGCAGGGCCCATGAGCGCAGCGCCGCCGGGGTGATCCGGCCGCCGATGTTGCGCATCACTCGGCGCCGGCTATGGCGGTGAGGTTCTCCAGAGCGTCGCCGACAGCCGAGAAGACCGGCAGCCGCTGGTCCAGGCGGCAGACCTGCAGCACTTTCGCCACCCGCGGCTGCGGCGCGATCAGCCCATAGCGGCACCCAATACGGTCGGCGTAGTTGGCGATCTGGACGAGGGCGCTGATCCCACGGACGTCGCAGAACGACAGGCTGCTCAGACCGAGCAGCAGCAGCCGGGCATGGGCGGCGGAGGCACAACCCCGCGCGGCCAGGCCGTCGGCGGTGGCCATATCCAGCTCATCGGGCGCGTGGACGATCTGGATACCGTCACTGCGGCTTGCAGCCGCCGTCTGCTCCATGCCCTGAGCCATTGCCGTTCTGCCTTGCCGTCGGTGCCGGTCAATGCCTGACGTCACACTGGCACCGCCACGCGCCCGGACGTCAGGGGCGATGGTCCCAGCCAGCCTGGGTGTTAGGTCCCGGGTAAGAGGATTCGCGGCAACCGGCGTCACCTAACGCCTGAAACCTGGAAGACCTGCACGGGACCCGCGCTGCGCGGCGAAGAAACGAGGCGGTGGTCGAGAACGGCCGGGTGTCTGGCGGGAATCCTCCCGGCGTCGATTGGTGGGACACCCCGGCCGTCGTCGGTCAGTGGGCGGCGGCGCTGGTGCGCTACCACCGGCTAGCCGCTATGCCGCTCGATCACGAACGGGCAACTACCCGGGGACCTTCGCCTCTGGTGCCGCCGCCGGCCCTGGCCGGATGCTCTGTCTATGACCACCGAAGATCGGATTGCGAAGCTGGAAGCCCAGATCGGCGAGCTCCAGACCCAGCAGGCCGACCTGCGCAAGCAGCTGGCCAGGGCCCAGCTCGACCAGTGGCAGGGGCGCATCGAGGACCTAGAACTGCAGGTGCACCTCGGGGCGATGGAGGCCAGTGACAAGCTGACCACACTGATGGATCAGTTGCGCGCCAAGTGGGCCGACGCCCGACGGCAGATCGAGGACAGTATCAGGACGGCGTCTAGCGTGGCGGACACGGTGCGCACCGGGCTTGAAAAGGCCTTCGACGATCTCCGCAAGGCGCTCCTTGAATCCCGGAACAAGCTGGCCTGACCTCCTCCTTGTCGGCTAGCGGCCGTGCGGGGTGTCAGCTTGCTTCTCTGCTTGCCTTGGCCGTCGGCCACCGCCAGAGGCGGGGGGCGGCAGGACCTCACAATCTTCCCCGCCTTCCCTGACCGGCGAAGGGCCGGGAATCCCGCCAAAGCCACGCAGAACCGATGTCTGTGCTGGCCATCCTGAAGGGAACCACGCTGATGGCGAAGCTCCCGGATGGCGGAGGAGATCCGCACGCGCAGAACCTCCGGCTGACTGGAGCCGTCACACAGCCCGTGGCCACCTGCCTGCCAGCGCGGCAAGGCCCACGGCAGGGCCAAAGGTCCAAGTTATTTGCCATGACTTGGCAGCGTTCCGTTCAGCGTGTCGGCAGTTGCCGACGCTTGGCGTCATAGTGAGGCCAGGATCAGGCCAGCACATCCCGGGTTGCGTTGGGCGTTGGCATGGCCGGGTCAGGCGGAGATCTCGCCCACGTCCCGGTGCGCCGCATGGGTGGTGCCACCGGGCCAGGCACTAACCCCGCTCCCGGCAGGACCGCCGCCGGGACCAAAGCCCCTGCCGTTCCCGTGCGTCCGCACGGATCGTAGGGTCTGGCGGGCAAGAAGGGGTCGCCGTGGGCATGGGGCGGCGCATCGCGCAGCTATACGAGGTCAAGGTGAACGCGCTGCTAGATCGCGCCGAAGATCCCCGCAAGGTACTCGACTACCCGCACGCCCGGCAGCGGAGCTACTGCTGCGGATCTGCCGCGCCTGCCCGGCCGGGCGCCGCGAGCAGGTTTCCCGCACGCGCAGCACGGTAACGAGGGATAGCCATGAAACACACCCATGATGCGATCGTTCACACCCACGAGCATGCCCACATGGTGCACTACCTGCGGCATGGCAGCCAGTGGGAGCACATGGCTGCCACCCATTCCCACGAGCACAATCACCCGGCCCTAGAACACGATCACGAACCTCACGTCAACGCCGAGGCAGAGCATCTGCGGCAAGCCCACACCCACGACCACGCCCACCCTGCCAGCAGCTGACCACTGACCGGGTGACCCGGCCGGATGGGCAGCCGGATGCCTGAGCGTCGTCTGCGGGTGCCATCGGCGGTGGTTCGGGGTGCGGCTCGGGACGCGGTACTGGCGCTGGCTCGGGCTCTGGTTCCGGTTCCGGCGGCGGCAGCGGCCGCGGCCGTGGCTGGGGTTCCGGCGGTGGCGCCGGGGGTTCTGGCGGGGGTTCGGGCGGCGGCCCCGGTGACGGCACTGGATGCGGCGGCGGTGGCACGGGCGGCGGTACCGGCGGCGGCTCCAGCGGTTCCGGCCCCGGCGGTTCCGGCTGGACGGGTTCCCGGGGCGCTTCGTCGCCGGGCACCGTTGCTGGATGAGACAGATCTGCAGGCATCCGGAGATGATTCCCGGCCCGGCCCCGTGCCACCGCGCGGCGGCTGATCAGCCGGCTGGGAACCGCACGGGCGTGGGAGGCATCCGGTGTCATCCCGGGCTAATGCACCAGCGTCTTGCTCCTGGCGGGCTGGGCCGCTGCCGCGGAGTGCGGCGGGAACGGTGTCACCCCGGGTGGGGCGAAGGTCCCAGCGCGGCGGGAGCATCGCCTCTGGGCTGCGGGCGCCCGGCCGCCAATCGTGGTGGCAAAGGGAAACCATGATGAGGCGGCGGCTGACGGTAGTTGCGCGGGCCGCGCGGGCGGTCCGCGGGCTGTGGCCTGACCGCAATCCGCTCCGGCGCACCGTTGACCGGGTAGAGGCGGCGATCGTGGGCGGGCTGGTCGTTGCTTTCCTGGCCGGGGCCCCGCTGGCCGCAGTGGCCGCCTGGCATGCCGCCTACAGCATGGGTTCCCGCACCGCCCGCACTCAGCAGGCCGCCTGGCATCAGGTACCGGCGGTGCCGCTCACCACGGTGCCGGCCTCGGGGTCCGGCCAGGCTGGGGCGACCGTGCGGGCCAGGTGGACCGCCCCGGACGGTACGCGCCATACCGGCGCGATCCCGGTCCCGCAGGGCGCCACCGCCGGCCACGCGGTGCCGGTGTGGGTCGATGCGGCCGGCCGGCTGACCGGCCCGCCGCTCCAGCTGGCGCAGGCGCGGCTCCAGGCGGCTCTGGCGGCCATGCTCGCCCCCATTGCTGCCGGGCTCGTCCTGTTGTGCGCGGGCCAGATAGCCCACGGCGTGCTGGGCCGGCGGCGGCTGGCGGCATGGGATGCGGACTGGCGGGCGACCGGGCCGCAGTGGACCAGGCGGCGCTAGATCCGCTGCCCGCCAGAGAGGCCGGAAATGGAACTCGTCGAGGAAACCCCCTACCGGTTCCGGATCCCGCAGCGGGGAGCGATGAGAGTTCCGGGGATGGTGTACGTCTCCCGGCAGCTCCTCCCGGATCTGGCTGCGGACCGCTCGCTGCAGCAGGTGGCCAACGTGGCGGCGCTGCCGGGCATCGTGGCGGCGTCGTACGCGATGCCTGATGTGCACCTGGGGTACGGGTTCCCGATCGGTGGGGTCGCGGCCACCGATCCGGCGGCCGGCGGGGTGGTCTCACCGGGCGGGGTGGGGTTTGACATCTCCTGCGGCGTGCGCCTGCTGGCCGCCAGCCTGGGCCGCGCCGAGATCAGGCCGGTTCTGGGCACCGTGATGGACCGGTTCGCGGCCGTCGTCCCGCGTGGCGCGGGCCGGGGAGGCATCTGGCATCTGGCCGGCCCGGGCCAGATACGGGAGGTACTGGCCGATGGCGCCCGCTATGCGGTGAAGCAGGGCTATGGCACCGGGCGTGACCTGGCGCGCTGTGAGGATGAGGGCGCGGTCGCCGACGCCGACCCGGATCAGGTCAGCGCCCGGGCCATCGACCGCGGCCTGCGCCAGGTGGGCAGCCTCGGCTCGGGCAACCACTTCCTGGAAGTGCAGGCGGTCGAGGAGGTCTACGACGCTCTTACGGCACAGCGGTTCGGGCTCGGTCATGGCCAGGTCTGCGTCATGATCCATTGCGGCTCCCGGGGACTGGGCCACCAGATCTGCAGCGACTACGTGCGGATCATGGACAAGGCCATGCCGCGCTATGGCATCCACATGCCCGACCGCCAGCTCGCCTGCACGCCGGTCACCTCCCCCGAAGGCCGCAACTACCTGGGCGCGATGGCCGCAGCTGCCAACTACGGCCGCGCCAACCGCCAAGTCCTCGCCCACACCGCCCGCGAGATCTTCCGCCACACGGCCGGTGCCCAGCTGGACCTGGTCTACGACGTGTCCCACAACCTGGCGAAGATGGAAACCCACGCCGTGGGCGGACAGCCGATGCTGCTGTGCGTGCACCGTAAGGGCGCCACCCGGGCACTGCCCCCTGGTCACCCCGATCTGCCACCGGACCTGCAGGTGGCCGGCCAGCCTGTGCTGCTCCCTGGCTCCATGGGCACCTACTCCTACGTGCTGGTCGGCGTCCCCGGCGGCGGCGCGTTCGCGTCCACCTGCCACGGCGCGGGCCGGGTGATGAGCCGCCACCAGGCGCAGCGCACCGTCAACGGCACCCAGCTGCGGCGCCGGCTGGAAGCGGCCGGCATCGCGGTCCGCGGCGCATCGGCCCGCGGGCTGGCCGAGGAAACCCCCGAGGCCTACAAGGACGTCAACGCCGTGGTGGAGGCCGCCGAAGGCGGTGGCCTGTGCCGCAAGGTCGCCCGGCTCGTGCCACTTGGCGTGGTCAAAGGCTGATCTCACCCGCCGGCGCCCGGGGAAAAGCCAGGCATCGCCACCCGCTGATGCGAGGAGGCGATGCTGGTCAGCGGTAGATGACTGTGTTCAGGCCACGCGGCGCAGGTTCTGCGACTTCTCCAGCGTCTCGGCCTCGTCGACGGCCTTGCGGGCGAACCCGCCGAAGAAGCCGGGGATGACGCCCCAGAAGTAGGCGACGCCCGCGATGATCACGCTGACGCCGCGGGGGGCCAGGCAGCCAGGGCCAAAGGCCCGGACATCGAAGCCCGGGCTTCCTCGCGGCCCGCGGCCCCCAGGTCGCCGGGTCGGGACTGTGCGGGAAGTGGCTAGTGAACCGGTCCCGGGCCAGTATTGCGGCGGCGCCTTGGCGGTAATGGCTGCTAGGCGTCGTGGCCGGGGTTGCTGGACTTGCGCCCGGTAACGGCCTGCCCCGGCATACGGGCTAGCAGCGAGCCTGCGAGGCGATCTCCCTCCGCCGGCATTACCCGGATCAGGTGATGGGGGTCGCTCTTCTAGCTTCTCAGCCTTCTCGCGGGTGCTCCGTTGCTGGGGTCAGCTCCTCCAGCAGAGACCACGATCTGGCTCCCTCGTCCGTCCCGCAGGCTCATTTCGGACTCTCCTGCGGCCGGGCCGCCGTATTGCAGGGCCGAAGGTCCCGGGCAGCAGGGCATTCGGCCCGATGGGCCAGCCCTGGTGGAGAGCGTGGGATAGGACCAGGAACCGACGAGCCAGGGAGAGATTGCCATGGCCAAGCCGCCTGCACGCAGGCACGCGCCCCATCTGCTGCCGGACCTGCAGGACTGGCTGGATGCGCCGGGTCTCACGGGCGCCAAAGTCCTCCACAGGGGAGACCCTCGGCTATGCGGGCCGTTTGGCCCTGCCCGGGCAGTGTCCCTTGTGCTGAGGTTGAAGTCAGGGAAGACAACCAGACGTTGTGATCACAGCAAGCGTGACCCGGCGGCGGGGAGGTGTCCCGATGATCGAGCAGGCTGATCAGCGTAACCCGGAGCTGGCGGTGGCTGCGCTGGAGGAGCACGTGCGTGTGCTGGAAGGGCGCCTGGCGGCGGTTGTGGACGCCG
>Ga0335085_10017111_pt1 | contig 10459 bp, 9 predicted proteins | sample Lox_Sample_45_FD_206712 | JGI IMG/M metagenome (GOLD analysis project Ga0335085, IMG submission 206712) | Soil microbial communities from Loxahatchee National Wildlife Refuge, Florida, United States - Lox_Sample_4.5 | ecosystem: Environmental > Terrestrial > Soil > Wetlands | place: USA: Florida...
AGGCGGTCACGGAGAACGGCGAGTTCCATGTCCGGTGGGTCCCGCACCATGTCGTGCGCGGCATGGCCTACGACACGCCGGTGGTCGGCTACCATGTCAACACCGCCAACTTCCTGCGCCTGTGGCGCGCCGTGGCCACCGAGTCGTTCGATTTCCGCGCCTTCAACACCGGCGACTACTACGGCGCGGTGATGGAGAAGATCGTGTCGGAGAACATCACCAAGGTGCTCTACCCGAACGACGAGCTGCCGCAGGGCAAGCAGCTGCGCCTGCAGCAGCAGTACTTCTTCGCCTCCTGCTCGCTCCAGGACATGATCCGCGTGCACCTCCAGACGGCCAAGGGCCTCGAGGAATTCCACCGGAAGTACTCGGTGCAGCTCAACGACACCCACCCGGCCATCGCCGTGGCGGAGCTGATGCGGCTGCTGGTCGACGAGCACCACCTCGGCTGGGACCAGGCGTGGGAGGTCACGCAGGGCACCTTCGGCTACACCAACCACACGCTCCTGCCCGAGGCCCTGGAGCGCTGGCCGATCCCGCTCTTCGGCGCCCTGCTGCCGCGGCATCTCGAGATCATCTACGAGATCAACCGTCGCTTCCTCGACGAAGTGCGCCTGCGCTATCCGGGGGACGAGGACCGGGTGCGGCGCCTCTCGCTCATCGACGAGACCGGCGTGCGCTATGTCCGCATGGCCCATCTCGCCACGGTCGGCAGCAAGGCCGTCAACGGCGTCGCCAAGCTGCACAGCCAGCTCCTCCGCGACGGCGTGCTCCACGACTTCTACGAGCTGACCCCGGAGAAGTTCACCAACGTGACCAACGGCGTCACCCCGCGCCGCTTCATCCTCCTCAACAATCCGCGCCTCTCCGCCCTGATCACCGCGCGCCTCGGCGACGGCTGGGTGCGCGACCTCGACCAGCTGCGCCGGCTCGAGCCGCTGGCGGAGGACGCGGCGTTCCGCCAGGAGTGGCGGGCGGCCAAGCGCCACAACAAGGGCGCGCTGGCCGCGCTGCTCCAGCAGCGCACCGGCGTCGTCGTGGACCCCGACTCGCTCTTCGACATCCAGGTCAAGCGGCTGCACGAGTACAAGCGCCAGCACCTGAACGTGCTCCACGTCGTCACGCTCTACAACCGGCTGCGGCGCGAGGCGGCCACCGACGTGCCGGCGCGCACCGTCATCTTCGGCGGCAAGGCCGCCCCCGGCTACTACGTCGCCAAGCTCATCATCAAGCTCATCCACGCGGTCGCCGCGCGCGTGAACGCCGATCCGGCGGTCCACGGCCGCCTGCGGATCGCCTTCCTGCCCGACTTCAACGTTCAGAACGCGCAGCGGGTCTACCCGGGCGCCGACCTGTCCGAGCAGATCTCGACCGCGGGCATGGAGGCCTCCGGCACCGGCAACATGAAGTTTGCCCTCAACGGGGCGGTGACGATCGGCACGCTCGACGGCGCCAACATCGAGATCCGCGACGAGGTGGGCGCGGACAATTTCTTCCTTTTCGGCCTCACCGCCGCCGAGGTCCAGAAGCTCCGGGCGCGCGGCTACCGGCCGCGCGACCACTACGAGGCCGACGCCCGCCTCCGGGAGGTCATCGACCAGATCGGCTCCGGCTTCTTTTCGCCCGAGCAGCCCGACCTCTTCCAGCCCCTCGTCAACAACCTGCTCGGCTGCGATCCCTACCTGCTCCTCGCCGACTACGCCTCCTACATCGAGTGCCAGGATCAGGTCGGCCGGGCCTACCGCGACGCCGAGGCGTGGACCCGCAAGTCCATCCTCAACACCGCGCGCTCCGGCTACTTCTCGTCCGACCGGGCGATCCGCGACTACTGCGACCGGATCTGGCACGCCAAGGCGGAGCCGATCACGCTCGACGGCGAGCCGGCCGATCCGACCCTGACTGATTTCCGGTGATGCTCCGCGGCGCCGGGCTCCAGCCCCTCCGCTTCCATGCCAACCAACCCCGTCAGTGTCATCGCCCCGCTCGGCCGGGCGATCGAGCACACCCGGGCCATGCTCTTCCGGCCGTTCGACGCCGGCAAATGGTTCACGATCGGCTTCTGCGCCTGGCTGGCCGGCCTCGGGCGCTCCGGCACCGGGTACAATTTCAACTTCAACCAGCAGCGCCAGGTGAGCCGCGACCAGCTGCGCGAGGCCGTGGCGCACGTCCACGACTACGTGCTGGGCCACCTCTACTGGATCGTGCCGGCGGTGAGCGCGTTCGTCCTCTTTTTCCTCGCCGTCCTGGTCGTCTTCCTCTGGCTGGGCAGCCGCGGCGCGTTCATGTTCCTGCACTGCGTGGCGCGTGACCGCGCCGAGGTCGCCGAGCCCTGGCGCCGCTTTCGCGTCGCGGGCAACAGCCTGTTTGGTTTCCGCCTGGGGCTGACCTTCCTGGGTTTCGCAGTGTTGCTTCCGCTCGTGCTGACCGCCGCCGTCCGGCTTTACACCATGCTCGTGAACGACGCCTGGGTGATCCCGGGCATCTGGGAACTCGTCGGGCTCGGGCTGACCATCCTGGCGGCGGCCCTGGTCTTCGGCGTCATCCACAAGCTGACCAACGACTTTGTCGTCCCGGTCATGGCGCTGCGCGGCCGCGGCTGCTGGGCGGGATGGGCGGAGACCGGCCGCCTGCTCGCGGCGCACCCGCTGGAGTTCATCCTCTACCTGCTGTTTCAGATCGTCCTCGGCTTCGCGATCGTGCTGATCGTGATCCTGGTCGTCATCGGCACGTGCTGCCTCGCCGGCTGCATCCTGGTCCTCCCCTATCTCGGCACCGTCCTGCTGCTGCCGGTGCTGGTTTTCAGCCGCGCCTATTCGCTGTTCTACCTCGCGCAATACGGACCGGAGTTCGACGCCTTTGCGCCGCCCGCGCCGCCGCCGCTCGTCCCCGCGATCCCCGCCGTCCCGCCCGTGCTCTGAGGCGGGCGTCCCCCTTGGTGAGGCGGCAGCGCCCGCTTTCGTCCGCCGGTGCGGGACCACGGCGCGCCAGGCCGGAGGCCGCCCGGATTTCGGATGCGGCGGGGTTCGGCCGGTTCGACAGGCCCACGGCCGGCGACCCGCCCCACCATAAACGGGCGGCCCGACGGTCCGCCGCCAGGCGCCCGGCCAGGCGCCCTTTGTCATCTATTAAATGACATCGGCCGGGAGCCGGTTTGTCCTTGCTTGGATGACCAGCCGGCCTCGGGACCGCCTTACGCCCGGGGGTGCGCCCGCTCGTAGATCTGCTTGAGGTGGGCGATGCTGACGTGGGTGTAGATCTGCGTCGTCGCCAGGTTGACGTGTCCGAGCAGCTCCTGCACGAGGCGCAGGTCGGCGCCGGCGTTGAGCAGGTGCGTGGCGTAGGAATGCCGGAGCTTGTGCGGGGTCAGGTCCGCCGGCAGGCCCGCCAGCGCGAGGTATTTCTTCAGCCGCAGCTGCACCTGGCGCACCGGGAGGCGCGCGTGCCGGGCGTTGACGACCACCGGCGCGCCCGGGCCGGTGTCGCGCGCAAACTCCGCGCGCCACTTCGCCAGCACCGCCATCGCCACGCGGCCGAGCGGGCAGAGGCGCTCCTTGTGGCCCTTGCCCAGCACCCGGGCGCAGCCGCGCTCGAAATCCACCTGTCCGTAGTCCAGCCCGATGAGCTCGCTCACCCGCAGCCCGCCGCCGTAGAGCAGCTCCATGATCAGCCGGTCGCGCCAGGCGGTGAAGGCGTCGAGGCTCCCGTTCTCCAGCAGGCGCTGCGGCCCGGCGAGCAGCTCGACCATCTGCTTCTCGGTCAGGAACAGCGGCAGCGGGCGGTCCAGGCGCGGGAGCGGCACGCCGGTGAACGGATTGCGCCGCAGGCGGCCGCGCCGCTGCCAGAACCTGTAGAAGGCGCGCAGGCCGGAGGCGTGGTTGTGCAGGGTCCGCCGGCTGAAGCGGCGCTGGCCCTCGATGATGAAGTCGCGCACCTCGCGCGGGCCGAGCCGGTCGAGCTCGCGCGCCGCCCCGCCGGCCGGCGCGAGCCAGCGCCAGAAATCCTCGAACGCCTGCCGGTAGTTGCGCACCGTGTAGCGCGAATAGCGGCGCTCCTTCTCGAGGTAAGCGAGGAACGGCTCGAGCCAGTCCCTGACCACGGCGGCGGGGAGCGGGGCCGGCCCCTTGTGCGGCGCTGCGTCCATGACGGGCGTCCAGTCTGCGCGCCGCCGCCGCGAAGCCAAGACCTTGGTGCGCCCGCCGCCGGCGCGCCGCCGCTAGCGCCGCCGTGACCGCCGGCCCTTCGCCGGCCGGGCGGACGCCGCGGGACGCGCCGCGTGCACCCGCTGCCCGATGGCGGCCGTGATGCGCGCCGTTTCCCGGCGCAGCGCCCCCTCCGGGTCGAGATCGCGCGCCCGCGCCGCCGCCGCCAGCTCGAACAGCCGGCGGCCGAGGGAGGCGTCGGTCAGGCCGGCGGCCAGCCGGCGGACCCTGGTGCCGTCCACCAGGCCGGCGGCCGGCAGCCGCTTCCTGCCGATCTGCTTCCAGACGGCCTCGGCGAACATCAGTGCCGGCAGCCGCGGCGGCAGCGACTTGAACACCGCCGTCTCCTCCCGGCCCGCGGCGCGTTTCTCCAACTTCTTGATCGCGTCCCACTGCACCAGCACCTCGGCCGAGGTGCGCAGGCGCTTCGGGCCGAAGACGTGCGGGTGCCGCCGCACCAGCTTCTCGTTGATCTCGCGCGCCACGTCCTCGAAGTCGAACTCGCCACGCTCCGCCGCCAGCTGGGCGTGAAAGATGACCTGCACCAGGACGTCGCCGAGTTCCTCGCGCATGTGCGGCAGGTCGAGCCGGTCGATCGCGTCGAGCAGCTCGCTGCATTCGTCGATCAGGCAGCGGGCGAGCGTCTGGTGCGTCTGCTCCCGGTCCCACGGGCAGCCGTCGGGGGCGCGCAAGCGGGCCACCGTCCGCCGCAGGTCGTCAAGGGCACTCATGGCCATGATGGCCGCAAATCGGCGCCGGTTTGGCAAACGATAAAGCCTTGCGCCGCGGCCGGCTCTTTGCGGCTATCCCCTCGACGCATGGACAAGCTCGCCGAGATCATGGCGCACAAGCGCCGCGAAATCGCCCCCCGCGCGCGGGCGGTGAGCCGGGAGGAGCTGGCCCGCGCCGGGGCCGCCGCGCCCCGGCCGCCCTCCTTCGCCGGCGCCCTGCGGCGCGCCGACGGCGCGCTGGCCGTCATCGCCGAGATCAAACGGCGCTCGCCCTCGGCCGGCGCGATCAAGCCCGGCGCCGATGCCGTCGCGCAGGCCGCGGCCTACCGCGCCGCCGGCGCGGACGCCCTGTCCGTGCTGACCGACGGGAAGTTCTTCGGCGGCTCGCTCGACGATCTGCGCGGCGTGGTCGCCGCCGGGGGGGCCGCGCCCCGCCCCTGCCTGCGCAAGGACTTCATGGTGCACCCCCTCCAGGTGCTCGAGGCCCGCGCCGCCGGCGCCAGCGCCGTCCTGCTCATTGTGCGGGCGCTGACCGACGACGAGCTCGCCGCGCTCGCCGCCGCCGCCGCCGCGGCCGGACTGGACGCGCTGTTCGAGGTGCACGACGAGGCGGAACTCGAGCGCGCCCTGCGCCACGGCGCCCGGATTGTCGGGGTGAACAACCGCGATCTCGCCCGCTTCCAGACCGACCTCGCCCTCAGCGAACGCCTCATTCCCCGCCTGCCGCGCGATGTCATCGCGGTCAGCGAGAGCGGGATCTTCACCGGCGCGGACGCGGCCCGGGTGCGGGCGGCCGGGGCCCACGCGGTGCTCGTCGGCGAAGCGCTGATGAAGGCGCCGGATCCCGGAAGGTTGATTGCCGAGTTTCGTCACCCCGGATCGCATCGATGAGCACGGCCAATCCGCGACGCATCCGTGGCGATCCGTGTGCTCCGCGGTTGCCCTTATGCCCCTGACCCCGACCGAAACCCGCGCGCTGCTGGCCCGACTCGGCCACACGCCCAAGCGGTACCTCGGGCAGAATTTCCTCGTGGACGGCAACATCGTCCGGAAGTCGCTCGCGCTCGCCGGCGTGCGGGCGGGCGACGCCGTGGTCGAAATCGGTCCCGGCCTCGGCACGCTGACCGCCGCGCTGCTCGAGGCGGGCGCCGAGGTGTGGGCGGTGGAAAGGGATCCGGCCCTGCACGCGCACCTCGCGGCGACCCTCGCGCCGGCCCATCCGGGCCGGCTCCACCTGCTCGCCGCCGACGCCGTCAAGCACCCGCTGGCCGGCCTGCCGCCCGAACGGGCCGCCGACTTCAAGATCGTCGCCAACCCGCCCTACGCCATCTCGACGCCCTGGATGGATGCGGTGCTGGCCGGGCCCCTGCCGGTCCGGCTCGTCCTCATGCTGCAGCGGGAGGCGGCCGAGCGCTACGCTGCGCAGCCCGGGACGAAGGATTTCGGCGCCATCTCGATCTTCCTCCAGGCCGCCTACGCGGCGGGTGCCGGGCACAACGTGCCCGCCGGCTGTTTTTACCCCCGGCCCGAGGTGGACTCGCGTCTGCTGCACCTCGAACGCCGCCCGGCGCCGTTCAGTTTCAGCCCGCCGGCAAAGGCGCTCGTCCGCACCTGCTTTCAGCAGCGCCGGAAGCAGATCGGCTCCCTGCTGCGCAGCCGCGCCCCCGGGACGGCCGGGGCGTGGCTGGCGGAGGGCCTCACCCCGCAGGCCCGGCCGGAACAGATTCCGGTGGCACTTTGGAAGGAATTGCGAGTCGTATGAATCCTGTCCCACCCCGCGCGTAGGAGCTTGAAATCAACCGCTTCCACCGTTGAATCCACACGGCGCATGAAATTCACCCCGGTCCCTGTCCTGCTGGCCCTGAGCCTTGGCCTGTCCCATCTTTCGGCCCAAACGGCCACGCCCGGGGACGACGACCAGGCGGACGCGTCCTCGGCGCCGCCCCAGCTGTACGGGCAGGTGACCGGGGATCTCTACACCGCGCCGTCCGGCCTCTTTCAGATTCCGATCCCCGTCCTGCCGGAACTCGGTGGCGCCATCTCGGACACGTCGAACGTGGTGACCTTTGACGACAACTACACGACCCACATCAGCATCGGGGTCTTTCCGCTGACGCGGGAGCTGAAGTGGGAGTACGATACGCGCGGCACCAAGGATTTCCTCGCCTTCTTCTTCGCCAGCCTGGTGATGCCGGATTTCGCCAAACGTTTTCCGGGCGCCTCGATGGAGCCCGACGCCCTGTTTCTCCCCAAATACCAGGACGGCTCGATGCTCATCTTCACCCTCCTGCCGGGCGGCTCGTTCTTCGACCAGCAGGCGATGATCTTCAGGCCGGCCACACCGCTGGTCGCCAAGCGCGGCAACCTGCTCTTCGTGAAGTTCAACAACGTGTTCGTCGTCAGCACGGAGCTCACCGAGCGCGTGACGGAGCATCTGATCTACCAGAAGACCCCGGCCGAGGAGGACCAGATCCTGCGGCAGCGGCTGACCGCGATCGTGGACAAGATGAAGTTCATCAAGCCGGCGGTGGAGGCGAAGTATTGAACCGGCCGGGGGCGCCGGCCGGGGCGCCCGGTGCCCGCCGGGCCGCGCGGCGGATCGGTCGCGGCGTGGCCCTCGCCGCCGGCGCCGCCGCCTGCCTGCTGCTCGGCGGCTGCATCTACCTCCGGCTCCTGGAGCTCAAGCACCAGCTGGCCGACTTCGACCGCTACTTCACCGTCGACCTGCACGACGGCCTGAAGCTCACCTGCCGGGAGCCGGTGCTGCTGGACGAGGACATGGCGTTCTTCCATCTCGCCCCGGAGTCGCGCCAGCGGGCGGGCGTCGCCGAGCGCTGGCATTTCCGCTGGGTGAAGGCGAATGCCGCGCCCGGCGAGGATCCCCGGGACCACGAGATGTCGGTCGATTTCATCTACGTGAACCACAAGCTCACGAGCGTGCTGCTCCCGGAGCGGTTCTTCGCGTTCATGCCGAAGCCGTTCTTCGTCGCGATGGTGAAGTCCTTCGGTCAGGCGAAGGTCGACGAGGCCCGGCGCACCGCCACCGCCAGCGTGCACCTCGATCTCGGCGCCGGCACGCCGCCGCCGCGGTTGTCGCGCGCCGACCTCACCGCCATGCTCGGCCCGCCGCTGGAGACGCACGAGACCCCGGCCGGACTGCTCTGGCGTTACCGCTATCAGGCGGCGTCGCCCGCCCAGCATTCCGGGTGGATCGACGTCACCTTCACCCTCGACCCCGCGACCCACGCCGTCCGGCACATCCACGGCGTGGTGTTCAACGGCCGGATCGATCTCGATTTTCCGGCCACGGCCGCCCAGCCTGCCCCGGCGAACCCCGCCGCCCATGAAGGCAAGTTCTGAAGCCGCGTTCCGCGTCCGCGACGCCGTCGAGGCCGACCTCCCGGCCATCGTCGCGATCTACAACGCCACGATTCCGGGCGGGATGGTGACCGCCGACACGACCCCGGTGACGGTCGAGGTTCGCCGGCCGTGGTTCCGCGCCCACACCCCGGACCGGCGCCCGATCTGGGTGGCGGAGGACGGGGCGGGCGCGGTCTGCGCCTGGTTCAGCTTCAGCGATTTTCACCCGCGGCCGGCGTACCACCCGACCGCCGAGGTCAGCGTCTATGTGGCCGAGAGCCACCGGCGGCGCGGCCTGGGCGACCTGCTGCTCCGGCGGGGCATCGAGCAGGCCCCGGCGCTCGGGCTCAAGGCGCTCGTCGGCTTGGTCTGGGGACACAACGAACCGAGCCTGCGCCTGATGGCGAAGCACGGCTTTGAGCGCTGGGGCCACCTGCCGCGGGTGGCATTGCTCTACGGGCTCGAGCGCGACCTCATCATCGTCGGCCGCCGCGTGGCGCCGTAGGGCCCGCCGCCCGGGCCGGGCTTGCCTCGGGGCCGGAAGCTGCCGACCGTGGCGCCATGCAAACTCGTCCTTACGGCCTCGTGATCCATGGCGGGGCCGGCGTCATCCGGCGGCGCGATTTCACCCCCGCCCTCGAGCGCCAATACCGGGTGAAACTCCAGGAGGCCCTCGACACGGGCTACGCCGTGATCGAGGGCGGCGGCGCCAGCCTCGACGCCGTCGTCGCCGCCATCCGCGTCCTGGAGGATTCCCCGCTCTTCAACGCCGGCCACGGCGCCACCATGAACGCCGCCGGGGTCTGCGAGCTCGACGCCTCGATCATGGACGGGCGCACCCAGGATGCCGGGGCCGTCGCGGGCGTGCAGCACATCCGGAACCCGATCGCCCTCGCCCGCGACGTGCTGGAGCGCACCCCGCACATCATGCTCATCGGCGACGGCGCCGAGGCGTTCGCCCGCAAGCTCGGCTACGAGTTTGTCCCGAACAAGTATTTCCAGACGGCGCGGCGGCGCCGGCAGCTGGTGCTGGCCCGCCGGCTCGAGCGCCGGCACCCGGACCGCCTCCGGCTCCGGCCCGAGCGCGTCACGTTCGCCACCGTCGACGACAACAAGTTCGGCACCGTGGGCTGCGCGGCGCTCGACCGCCGCGGCGATCTCGCGGCCGGCACGTCGACCGGCGGCATGACCAACAAGCAGTACGGCCGCGTCGGCGACTCCCCGATCATCGGCGCCGGCACCTTCGCCAAGAATGCCACCTGTGCCCTGTCGGCCACCGGGCACGGCGAGTTCTTCATGCGCACCGTTTTCGGCCACAATGTGTCCGCCCTGATGGAATACCGCGGACTTTCGCTCGCCCGCGCCACCGCGGAGGGACTCCGCCAGATCGACCGGCTGGGCGGCGCGGGCGGCGTCGTGGCCATTGACCGCCAGGGCCGCGTCGCCATGCCGTTCAACACGCCGGGCATGTACCGCGGCTGCCATGTCGCCGGCCGGCCGCCGTTCGTCGGCGTCTTTGGCGGGCGGCGCTGAGTCCAACGCGCACGGCCTCGGCCACCGCCTGGCCCGCCCGGAGCCGGGCCCGGCCGTAGCCGGCCCGGAACCGCACCCGGAAACCGGCCGCCCGCAGCCACCGCGCCAGGTCCTGCCGCCGGAGCATCCGCAGCCGGTGAATCTCAAACGACAGCCGCTGCTCCCCGCCCACCTGCCGGATGGTGGTGAGGTGCCGGGTCAGCACGCGCCGACGCCGCTCCTCCCCCGCCGCCACCAGCACCACCCAGTCGGCGCCCGTGGTTTCGCCGCTGCGCCGGCGCGGCCGCGCCCCCGACGGCTCCAGAAAATCGAACAGCAGCAATCCGCCGGGCGGGAGCGCCGCCGCGGCCCGCCGAAAGAAGCGCCGCAGCGCCGCGTCGTGCCGCCGGCCGTCCCGGGCCATGTAGTTCAGGCATTCGCCGACCGCGACCACCGCCGCGCACGGGGGCGGAACGAAGTCGTACCAGGAGGCGACGCGGAAATCCGCCCCGGGCGCCCGCCGCCGCGCGAGGCGGATCATCGCCGGCGAGCAGTCGATCCCGAGCAACCGCCAGCGGGCCGCCGTCAGGCGACGGGTCAAGGCGCCGCTGCCGCATCCAATTTCGATCACCCGGGCGCCGGCCGGGCCATGGCGTC
>Ga0335085_10017112_pt1 | contig 10458 bp, 9 predicted proteins | sample Lox_Sample_45_FD_206712 | JGI IMG/M metagenome (GOLD analysis project Ga0335085, IMG submission 206712) | Soil microbial communities from Loxahatchee National Wildlife Refuge, Florida, United States - Lox_Sample_4.5 | ecosystem: Environmental > Terrestrial > Soil > Wetlands | place: USA: Florida...
CACACCCCGGGCGGGCGCGTCACCACCACCGGGCTGGGCGGCTTCACCACCGGCGGCGGCTACGGCTGGACCTCCTGCAAGTACGGCCTGGCCTGCGACAATCTCATCTCTGCCGAGGTCGTTCTCGCCGATGGCAGCGTGGTGCGGGCCAGCGAGGAGGAGCACACCGACCTGTTCTGGGGAATCCGCGGCGGCGGCGGGAACTTCGGCATCGTCACCGAGTTCGAGTTCCGCCTGCACCCGCTCGGCCCGATCGTGCTCGCCGGGCTGACGATGTTCCCGATCGAACGGGCCCCGGACGTCCTGCGGCGCTGGCGCGACTGGTCCGACGCCGCGCCCGACGAGGTGGCCACCGGCTGCGCGGTGGTCACCGCGCCGCCCGAGCCGTTCGTCCCGCCGGAACTGCGCGGCCAGCCGGTGCTCGGCATCATCGCCCTCTACGCTGGCGACCCTGCGGCCGGCGCCGGCGCGATGCAGCCAATCAAGGACCTCGGCCCGGCCGTCGATCACATTGGCCCGATGTCCTACACCGCCTTCCAGGCGGCCCTCGACCCGCTCGCGCCCTACGGCGGCGGCCGCATGTATGCCCGTGGCGAGTACCTGCCCGGGCTCAGCGACGGCGCGATCGACACGTTCCTCGCCCACGCCCCCGATCTGGTCGTGCGCAGCCACCCGCTGAGCCAGATGGTCATCTTCCGGATCGGGCAGGGCGTCGCGGCGGTTCCCGACGGGGCCACCGCGTTCTCTCACCGCGACGCCAGCTACCTGTTCCACCCGATCACCGCCTGGGCGGACCCGGCCCGCGACGAGCAGATGACTGCGGCCGCCCGCGCGTTCGCGGCCGCGATGAGGCCGTTCAGCACCGGTGCCGCCTACCTCAACTTCACGCATGAGGCCGACCGGGTGCGCGACGCCTACGGCGACGGCAAGTACGCCCGCCTGGTGGCGCTCAAGGACACCTATGACCCGGCCAACCTGTTCCGGCTCAACCAGAACATCCGGCCCAGCCACACCGCGGCCGAGCCCGCGCTGGCCTAGCCGCTCAAGCGGGCGGGCAGCGGCATCAGCCGCGGACGGCCGGGCGGGAGCGGCCGGGCGGGAGCGGCGGGCCACCCGGAGCCGGCGGCAGCAGGTGCGGCCGCGTCCGGGCTAGTGCAGGGCGGTGCTGACGGTGAGGGCGATGATGATCCCGGCTGCGCCTGCGGACAGGAGGGTGAGGACCACGCCGCGGCGCAGCAGCAGGAGCAGGACCAGGGCCCCGGCGAGGACGGCGTACTGCCAGGGGTGGCTGAGCGCGCGGGTGAGCGGGATGGCCGAGCCGTAGATGGCGCCGATGGCGGCGGGCCCGGCGCCGTCGAGGAAGGCCCGGGCGCGGCGGTCACCGCGGATCTGGTCGAACCGGTGGGCGCCGAACAGGATGAACGCGAAGGAGGGGCTGAAGGCGACCAGCGAGGCGAGGACGCCGCCGATCAGGCCGGCGGCGGCGTAGCCGACGACGGCGACGGTCTGGACGACCGGGCCGGGGGTGATCTGGCCCAGGGCGACCGCGTTGAGGAACTGGGCGCCGGTCATCCAGTGGTAGTGGCTGACCGCGTCGGATTGCATCAGCGGGATGATGACGAACCCGCCGCCGTAGGACAGGGCCCCGACCTTGAACGCCACCCAGGCCACCGACAGCAGCACCCCGCTGCCGAGCGCGCCCGCCGCCAGCATGGGGGCCACCGCCATGCCAGGCAGGCTGGCGCCGCCGCGGCGGCCGGCGGTGAGCTGGACCGTGAGCTCGATCAGCCCGCAGCCCAGCAGCACCAGCACCAGCCAGGGACCGAGGGTGGCGGCGGAGGCGGCCCCGGCGATCAGGTAGCCCCGCCAGCGGGCGGTGTTCCTGCGGCGCTGCCAGCTCGCGCCGGTGAGACCGGCGCCCGCATGGATGGCCACCGCCGGGACAGCGGCACCGGCACCGGCGCCGGCGCCCAGCACCCACAGCGGCGGGGAGGTGCTGAGGAACAGGGCCGCCAGCGCCAGGATGACGATCAATCCGGGGACGATGAACGCGGCGCCGCCGGCCAGCGCGCCCGGACGGCCGCGCAGCCGCCAGGCGCAGAAGATCGCCAGCTGGGTGGAGGCCGGGCCGGGCAGCAGGTTGCAGGCGGCGATCGCATCCTCGAATTCCTGCGCATCCAGCCATTTGCGGCGCTCCACACACAGATCGCGCAGCAGCCTGATGTGCGCCGGCGGCCCGCCGAACCCGATGCAGCCGATTCGGCCCCACTCACGCACGATCGTGGCCAGCGGCACCCGCCCCGCGGCCGCGGGCGGCGGCGCGGCGCCGGGCGCGGCTGCGCCCGCTGGCGGTTCACGCCCGCGGGCTGGCGAGTGGCCCGGCGGTGGGGCATCACGGCCGGCGGCGGCCCCGGGTGCGGGCGGGCCGTCTGCCCCGGGGCTGCTCATTACACCTCCTGGATCGATGCTGGCGCGGGTGCCGCGCCGATCGTGGCGAGCAGGAACCCGATGCGCGTTTCCAGCTCGGCGGCCATCCGCTCGAAGGCCGGGTAGCTATCCTCATCTGTCCCGCCCCGGGCGGCCGGATCAGGAATGCTCCAGTGCACCTGCCCGGCGGAGCCGGGGAACTCCGGGCATATCTCACGCACCCGGTCGCACAACGTGATCACGTAGTCGAAGCGCTGGCCCGCGAAGACGTCGAGGTGCCGCGGCGGCCGGCCTGCCAGCTCGATCCCGTGTGCCCGGAGCACACGCACCGTGTTGGGATGCAGCGCCTTCGGGTGGCTGCCCGCGCTGGCCACCTCGACCCGGCCCGCCCGCCGCCGCAGCAGTGCCTCCGCGACCGGTGAGCGGGCGCTATTGCCCGTGCACAGGAACAGCACCCGGCAACGGCCCGCCGGCGCGGCGGCCGGAACGGGCGCCATCCGCAGGCCCGGGTGCAGCGCCAGGCCCGCGGCGGCGAGGGCATCGGCACAGCTCGCCAGGTCCAGGTGATAGTAGGCATCCCGGGCATCGAATGCGCTGCGCCGCGCGGCCACCAGCCGGCCGTCCCGCAGCCTGCCCAGATGGTAGGAGATCAGGTTCTGCGGCTGGCCCACCAGGCCCACCAGCTCCCGCACCCGCCGGTCGCTGCGCGCCAGCTCGCCCAGCAGCCGCCAGCGCAGCGGATGCCCGGCCAGCCGGACAAACGACGGCGGGGCAGACACACTCCACGCCACCACGATCCCAATGTACATCAATACAGTTTGATGCAATCTGCCGAGGGCGGTAGTTCGCCGACCGGCTGATCTCGGTCTGGAAGACGGGCAGGCTGGTCCCGTTCCGCGCGGCGCATGACCCACGGAGCAGCCGGATCACGCTGGTCACGCCGATGTGGTCACCGAGGGAGTCGTGCGGGTAGGCGACCCGCTGCACGTGCGGCCGGCCGGAGGCCGGGACCGGCTGTGACCATCCGTGGCGGGCGCCGCCACGGGCTACTGCCTCACCAGCACGGCCCGGGTGTAGAGCAGGTCGAATCCCCGGCGCTGCACGTTTTGCTGGGATTTCGAGCCCGGCTGCGTGGTGACGACGGCGATGTCGCAGCCGGCCGCTGCGGCGTCGGCGAGCCGGGCGGACAGCAGCGCGGCCTGGATGCCCTGGCGGCGGTGCGCGGGCGCGGTCGCCGCGCCGGTGAGCTGCGCCACACCCCCGGACAGGTGGAAGCTGGCGCCGCCGGCGATGACTCCGTCGCGCCACGCGGCGTAGCGGACCACACCGGCCGCCGCGAAGTCGCGCTCGGCTCCCGCCACCACCTCGCGGGGGAACTCCTCGTGCGAGGGCACCCCTTGGCTGTCGGGGTGGGCGACGCCCTCGGCCACGACCTCGAGCCATGATTCGAACTCGTCATCGCCACTGGGCCGGACCTCGATCCCGGCGGGCGTAACTCGCTCGGGCGCGCCAGTGAGGGCTAGGCCGAGCACGTTCTCGAACGAGACGAGCCGGTAGCCCCGCCCGGTCAGCCGGGCACCGATCGCGGGGTCGGCCAGGTGGGCAAGCTCGATCTGCACCGGGGCGCTACGGGCGGCGAATGTGTGCTCGATCTCGTCGAGAGCAGCCGCGCCCGGCACGCCGCCGAAGCCGAGCCCTGCCACCTTGTTGAACGGCGAGCCCTCTTCGGCGAAGCTCGCAACGCCGCCGGCGATCGGGATCACGAAGCCCGCCGCGGCGGCCCGGCGCCAGGCTGCCTCGCTGGCCCTGGCGATGAGCTGCGCCTCAGCCTGCTCGATCCGCGCAGCCAGGGCGGTGTCGCAGAACAGGGGCAGCCGGCCAGCGCTCACCGGGCCGAGCCTAGCGCCGCGCGGGGCACGGCGGCCCCTCATGGGCGCCGCGCGGGCCGGTGGGCCTGGTCAGGAGCCGGGCCGCCCCCCGCGGCTGGGCAGGCTGCTGATGATCTTGCCAACGGCCACGACGAGGAACAGCTGCCCGGAGACCGCCTCGATCACCGCGAACGTCTGCCCCGGGTTGGCGGCCGGCACCAGGTTGCCGTACCCGACGGTGGTGATGGTGACGAAGCTGAAGAACAGGTCCTGGCTGAGCGACCCCTTGCCCGCCGAGCCGAAGAACGGGATGCTGCCGAACTCGCCGGCCGCCTTGTAGGCGAAGGCGAAGAACATGCCGATCAGCAGGTAGGTGGCGATGGCCCCGAGCAGTGTCTCGGTGTCGATGTCCCGCCGCAGGATCAGATGGCGCACGATGGAAAACGGCGCGATGAAATACAGCAGGCAGCAGACGGTGAAGATCCCGCCGCGCTCGCCGCCCGGGTTGTGCGCGAAGAAGCTCGCGACCGCGACGACGGCGGCCAGGCCCAGCACGATGTCGGCGACGCGCCGCGCCAGGCGCCGCGCCCGCGAGGTCCTGAGCACCAGCCAGACGGTTGCCAGCTGCACGGTCAGCACGATCGAGCCCGCCCACGTCTCGGTCAGCGTGACCGACACCACGTAGGTCACGATGACGAGCAGCAGCACGACCCCGTAACTGTCGGCCGAGATAAAGGAGCGCCCCAGGCGGTGCCACCACCGGGATTCGGCGCTCGCTGCGGCATTGTCTTCCACATAGCCGGGCACTGTGACCTCCAAACACCACGCCGTCCGCACACGATCTCGCATCTGGCCACGCCGCCGCATCGCCCTGATCGGCCCATGTCGCGGGTCCAGGCATCTGATGCCAGGCGCGGGGAAGGACACCCACATGCGCACCTGGCTGTCAGGACGGTTCGGGCTGGATGTTCCCGTGGTTGACGCGCCGATGGCGGGGGCCGCGGCGGGCGGCCCGGCCGCGGCCGTGTGCCCCGGCGGCGGGCTTGGCATGGTCGGCGCCGGAGGGGCGGCCACGCCCGAATGGATCAGCGAGCAATGCCGGATCGCCGGCTCGGCTGGCCGGCCGTTCGGCGTGGGCTTGACATACTCCCCGCCGTGAACGGCGTGGCTCCGCCGTAAGAGCTCCGATCACGCTCGCGTTGTCTGGGTCGTGCGGGCGTGCTTCTCGGCCCAGGCGAGCGCGTTACGGGAGAAGAGCAAGCTGCGCCGGCATTTCCGGCGTTTCGACATGCTGTTCTACTTGATCTGCACGGTGGTGACGCTCGACACCATCGGCGCGGTGGCGAGCAACGGGGCGCAGGGGTTCACCTGGCTGCTGTTCCTGGCTGTGTTCTTCTTCCTGCCGTATGCGCTGTCGATCGCTGAGCTTGGCTCGGCCTTCCCCCAGGAAGGCGGGCCGTACGTGTGGACCCGGCTCGCCTTCGGGCGGCCGCTGGCGGCGGTCAATTCCGTCATCTACTGGGTGTCCAACCCGATCTGGGTGGGCGGGTCGCTGACGATCGTGTCGCTGGCCGCGCTCGGTGAGTTCTTCACCCCGATCAGCGGCGGCTGGCGGTACGTGTACGCGGTGGTGTTCATCTGGTTCACCATCGGCACCGCGATCGTGTCGCTGCAGTACGGCAAGTGGGTGCCGACGGCGGGCGCCTGGGCGCGCGGCGCGGTGCTGGTGTTTTTCGAGGTCTCGGTCATCCTGTACGCGGCCCGGCACGGCCTGCACGGGTTCGGCGGTCATGCGTTCCTGCCGACCTACGTCATCTTCATCGCTGTGGTGCCGGTGCTGTTCTTCAACTTCGCCGGGATGGAGGTGCCCTTGGCCGCCGGCGAGGAGATGACCAACCCCCGGCGCGACGTGCCGTTTGCTATCGCCTGGTCGGGCCTGGCCACCGTCCTCGCCTACGGGATCCCGGTCCTGTCCATCCTGCTGGTGCTGCCGGCCAGCCAGGTCACCGGGCTCAGCGGGTTCCTGGACGCCGCCAAGGCGGTGTTCACCGTCTACGGCGGCCACGTCGCGGCCGGCGGCACCGCGACGCTCACCGGCGCGGGGCTGGCGCTGGGCCGGATCACCGCCGTGGTGTTCGTCTTCGCGCTGGCCAGCGCGGGGGCGACATGGATCATGGGAGCTGACCGGACCGAGGCGGTCGCGTCGTTCGACGGCGGCGGCCCCCCCGTGCTCGGCCGGTTCTCCGCCCGGTTCGGCACCCCGGTCGCGATGAACCTCCTGTCGGGCATCGTGGCGACCGTGCTCATGGTGGCGGCCTTCCAGATCACCGGCGGCAACGCCAACAAGTACTTCGAGGCGGTGCTGGGCCTGACGATCTCCACCACCACCATCTCGTACCTGTTCATCTTCCCGGCGCTGATCAAGCTGCGGTACTCGCGCCCCGACGTCGAGCGCCCGTACCGGGTGCCGTGGGGAACGGTGGGCGCGTGGCTGTGCTCGCTGGTGCCCACCTTCTGGGCACTGCTGGCGACGGTCGCCCTGATCTGGCCGGGATTCGGCGTCGGCTGGTTCGGCACCGGCGGCAATGCGAACGATGACCTGGCCGCGCTCAGCTTCTCCCACCAGCGGATGGCCTACGAGCTCAGCCAGATCGTGCCGCTGGCGGTGATCATCGTGACCGGCGTCGTCTTCTACGCCCTCGGGCGCACGACCCGGCAGAACGTCGCCACCGAGCCGGTCGCGCCGGCGTACAGCCCGGCCGGCGCGGCCGGGGGCGCCGGGCCGGCCGATCCGGCCACCTGACGGCCGCCGCGCCGTCCGGCTTCAGCCGCGTCATGCTCCCCGCCACGTGCCCACGGGGGGCACGCCCGTTTCCCGGGCGATCCGCTGGTGGAAGCCTGCGCCGCTCCTACGATGATGCCTGGCCGGGTGTTCTACGGCCTGTCCCTCGCGCATACGCGGGCCCACCTGCTCCGGGCGCTGCTGGAGGGGAGCGCCTTCGCCCTCCGCGACATCCTGGCGGCGATGCGCGGCGCTGGCCTCGGGGTCCGGCGCATCACGATCGTCGGCGGAGGGGCCAAGGGGCCACTCTGGCGCCAGATCAAGGCCGATGTGACCGGGCTGCCCGTCCCCGGAACGGCGCACTCCGGTTCGCGGCCCATTTCGCTGGCCCGCTGCCCCGCGTGGCGGCGGCCGGTCGCCTCGGCGGTGCCGGCTTCGTCAACCTTCATCGCGGGTGCCCCCGTCCTCTGCGGAACGCCGGCTCGTCGCTGACCCGGCTTGCGTCGCGTCGTCCCGCCCTGGTGCAGCGGGTGACCGACATAACCGAGTCTGGAAGTCGGCAGGTTGCGCGGCATCGGGCACGCCATCCCCGTCTTTTGCCGCCAGTGCCTTAGGAAATCGGTGCCCCAGCCGATCACGTGCGCGGGCAAGATCCTTCGCCGGCTGCTCGTCGAGCGGGACGCTGGCGCAGGCAGCCAGCCCGGCTCCGGTGACGGCGGCCATGACGACTGAGGCCGCCATGGCGATCCTGGCACCGGCGCTGTGCGGGGACGCTGACGGCCGCCCGCTGGACGGGATGGTCGCGCTGGTGAGCGGCGGTGGCCGGGGCATCGGCAGGCTGCTCGGCGCCCGGCTGGCCGGCGCCGGAGCGGCCGTCGGGCTGATCGCACGGTCCGCGGATGATCTCGCGGCCACGGTCGGCGAGATCCGCCGGGCGGGCGGCACTGCCGCCGCCGCCACCGCGGACGTGACCGACCAGCGGGCCGCGGCCGCCGCCGTCGCCGAGCTGCGCGGGCGGCTGGGCACCGCCGACGTTCTCGTCAACAACGCCGGCGCTGGTGAAGCTGACCGAGACGCTGGCCGAGGAGACGCGCCCGCACGGCGTGTCGGTGTTCAGCGTCGACCCCGGCCTGCTGCCCATCGGCCTCGGTGGGGCTGCGCTGAAGGCCAGGGCGGGCCGGCAGACGCCGGAGGGCCGGGTCCACGGCTGGATCCGCGACCAGCTCGCCGCCGGGCGCGGCGCCGACCCGGAGGAGGCGGCCCGCCTGATCCTCGCGCTGGCCAGCGGCCGCGCCGACCGCCTGTCCGGCCGCCACCTCAGCGTCACCGACAACCTCGACGCGCTGCTCTCCCGGATCGGCCAGATCGAGCGCGACGGCCTGCACACGCTGCGGCTGCGCACAGGCCACTGAGGGACCCGGTCACCCGGTGCCCCGGGCTCAGCCGGGGCCGCCACGCCGCCCGTTCGGCATGTCCGGCGGTGTGGCCGTCTGGCCTGATCCGTGATGTTCTGCGAAGGACTGACATGACGGGAAGGGGCAGCGCCGGTGAACGCCAGCAGTCATCTGATCCAGCGGATGCTGGGCCTGCCCCCGCCGGCGACCCGGGATCTGGTCATCGAGCGTGATCTCCGGGTGCCGATGGCCGACGGCGTGGTCCTGCTGGCGGACCGGTGGGCGCCGCGGGCCGGGGGCGCGGCGCTGCCGACGGCCCTGCTCCGCACGCCGTACGGCCGGCGGGGGGCGTTCGGCACGGGGATGGCCCGGCCGCTGGCCGAGCGCGGGTTCCAGGTGCTGATCCAGAGCACCCGCGGCACGTTCGGCTCCGGCGGGGTCTTCGACCCGATGCGGTGCGAGCGCGACGACGGCCTGGCCACCCTGCAGTGGCTGGTGAAGCAGCCATGGTTCGGCGGGGCGATCGTCCTGTGCGGCCCCAGCTACCTGGGATATGTGCAATGGGCGGTGGCCGATGGCTTGCCGCCCGAGGTCAAGGCGATGATCCCGCAGATAACCGAGTCGGCGCTGACGCTGGAGTTCCTGCGCCCGGACGGCTTCTCGCTGGAGACGCCGTTCGGCTGGGGAGTCATGGTCGCGGGCCAGGAGCGCCGCTGGGTGATGCTGCAGCAGGCCAGGCGGACCCGCCGGGCGCTGAACACGCTGCCGCTTCGCCAGGCCGATACCGCCGCCATCGGGCACCGTTCGGACTACATCCAGGATATCCTCGCCCACGACTCCGGCGCCCCGCGCTGGGCCGGGATCGACCACCGGGACCGGGTGGCCGGGGTCAGCGTGCCGGTCAGCTCGGTCGGCGGCTGGTATGACATCTTCCTGCCCGGCCAGCTGCGCGACTTCCGGATCCTGCAGGAGGCCGGGCGGCCGGCCCGGCTGACGATCGGGCCATGGACGCACACCTCCCTGGGCGTGTTCCGCACCTCGCTGCGGGAAACCCTCGGCTTCGGGCTGGCGCATGCCCGTGGTGTGGACCCGCCGGAGCGCGCCCCGGTGCGCCTGTTCGTGATGGGCGAGGAAGCCTGGCGTGACTTCGGGTCCTGGCCACCGCCGGGCTATGCCGCGCAGCGGTTCCACCTTCAGCCGGGCGGCGGGCTGTCCGGAGAGCCGCCGCCGGGCGGATGGCCCCCGGACCGGTACCGCTACGACCCGGCGGACCCGACCCCGGCGGCCGGCGGGGTGCGGCTGTCGGGCACCGCGGGCCGGGTGGACAATTCCGCCCTGGAAGCCCGCGACGACGTGCGCACCTACACCACGGACCGGCTCGACCGGGACGTCGAGGTCATCGGCGAGGTCAGCGCCGAGATCTGGTTCCGCTCCAGCCTGCCCTATGCCGACGTGTTCGTGCGGCTGTGCGACGTCGGCCCGCGCGGCCGTTCCCGCAACGTCTGCGACGGCCTGGTCAGCCTGTCCGGCGCCGATGAGGTCGCGTGTGCCACGGTGCGGCTGTGGCCGACCGCCCACCGGTTCAAGGCGGGCCACCGCATCCGGGTCCAGGTATCCAGCGGCGCCTTCCCCCGTTACGCGCGCAACCCCGGCACCGGCGAGGCCCGTGCCACCGCGACCGTCCTCCGCCCCGCCGGCCAGGAGGTCTACCACGACCGCGCGCACCCGTCGGCCATCATCCTGCCCGTGCGGGCGGCACGCCCGGTGCACCGGCCGCCCCGGGCGTACGAGTGAGGCCGCCCCAGCTATTTATACGAATGGGAGTCGTTTAAACTGGGGACCAGGCTGAAGTCCGCCGCAAGGAGTGCCTGATGACCTATGTGATCACGGAGCCCTGCGTAGACGTGAAGGACCGCACCTGCGTGGATGAGTGCCCCGTTGACTGCATCTACGAGGGGGAACGCGCCCTTTACATCCACCCCGACGA
>Ga0335085_10017113_pt1 | contig 10458 bp, 10 predicted proteins | sample Lox_Sample_45_FD_206712 | JGI IMG/M metagenome (GOLD analysis project Ga0335085, IMG submission 206712) | Soil microbial communities from Loxahatchee National Wildlife Refuge, Florida, United States - Lox_Sample_4.5 | ecosystem: Environmental > Terrestrial > Soil > Wetlands | place: USA...
GACCAGTCCGCGCGTGACCGGATTGCGGTGAATATACCGCAGTTTCTCCGTCCACTTCTCCCAACTGAAGACGTTGAAGTCATAATAGGCGGGTGGCGGCGGGTGGCGCACACGGCAGGGTGCCCCATCCTATTCCGCCTTCCTTTGGCGGAAAGGGTGGGGTCAGAAAGGCGCACACGGCGCGCTGACCAGATCCTCTCGTAAACGTTGGCTGTATACTCTCTTTTCACTCTTCCGGAACGTCCACTCCGAATCGATCTTTACCGTCCCCTCTTCCACATATCGCCAGTGCCGGAAGCTGCTCCAGCGCCAATCTTCCGGTTTCTCCATCAGTCCGCGCTTCATCGGGTTCGGCCTTCTTTCGGCGAACCGGATTCACCACCAGCGTTCATCCCGCGGCTTTCGATCACCCGATTCTCTTCTCGACATGAATCGCTAACCGAGTAACAAACATGCAAGAATTAGCTGATGCGGAAAGGCTTTACCAGAAAACCGAAACCGGACGATCCCGCGACGCGAGCCAAGAACTACATCACCCCAAGCGGCCTCCAACGCCTCAAGGATGAGCACGAGTTTCTGCTCACCCGGGAACGCCCGGCCGTCGTGGAGGTCGTCACCTGGGCCGCCGGCAACGGCGATCGCAGTGAAAACGCCGACTATCAGTACGGCAAGCGGCGGCTGCGGCAGATCGATGGGCGCATTCGCTTTCTCACCAAACGCATCGAAGCCGCCGAAGTGGTGGACCCGGAGGCTCCGCGAGGCAAGCAGGCGCAGGAGAGAGCATTCTTCGGAGCCACCGTGCGTTATGAAAATGCTGCAGGAGCCGAGCGAGAGGTCAGCATCGTGGGCACCGACGAGGTCGATCTCAAGCGCAACCACATCAGTTGGGTGTCGCCTCTGGGCCGCGCGTTGATGAAGTCGACCGAGGGTGACACCGTAGTTCTCCACGCGCCCGGCGGCACCGAAGAGCTGACCGTGCTCGAAGTGCGTTACGAGCGCATTCCCGTGGAACCGTTCCGCGAACCACCTGGATCCGAGTCCTCGGGTAAGGGACTCCGTCGCCGAGGCGAATCCACCTGACGCAGAAGATTCTGCATGTAACGTCGATTTCAGTTACGGGAAGCTAACGACCGCCGTTTGGTCCTCAAATAATCTCCGCCCATTTCGGGAATTCTTTTGCTCCCAACCGCCAGCTTAAACGCGATTTCCCCTTGCCGATCGTCTCCCATAACGCCTACGGTAAAGAAGCAGGAATCCCGCCCCGCATTCCTCCGCCCCGGAACAGTTTTATTCCCTCCCAGGAGGGCCCCAACGCGGTTGGGGATTGGTTCTTTTGAACGACAAGAAAGTTCTGAGCGTCCCGGTGAAAGCTATTTGCTGACTGCTGACTGCTGACCGCTGACCGCTGACCGCTAAGTCATTGATTCCCGGAATCTTGCAGGACGATTACCCCGTAAACTGCTGATTCTAAAGATCAGCACCCCGGGGGGGACCCTAGCCGGTTGGGGCGTAGATCTGACCGAATACCGACAGCCGAGAACCGATAACCATGTACTAATTAGTAATCAATACTTGATTGTCATCGATAGCGCGGGGCTTGTCCCGAACGACGGTAAGCCATTGATTCCGGCGAACTTGTTAACAACTGGCTTTGTTTTCAACACGGACCTCGGCATCTTGCAGCCTAAACCATTGATTCTGTTGATCTGCTGACGTCGAAATTCGTGGCCGTGAAAGCAGCCACAGATTACTCAAAGGTTACGGCTTCGGCAGCTCCTGAATTTTCTTGATCCCTTCTCCTTCGTCGATCTGGTAGATCGCGTCCGCCGCGACGTTCGCGAACGTCTGGTCCTCGCCGCTCGGCCACCGGACTTCGACCTTCTTCATCGTCGCCTCAGCGCCGAGCCCGAAATGCAGGCGCCAGTCGCTCGATGAGTTGTAGCTGTTGCCGCCCTTGACTTCGTCGATCTGCGTCATGGCCGACGTGGTCACCAGCATGCGAGCGCCGATCGCCGCCCGGTTGCTCTTGTGCCCGACGAGTTTGAACAGCACGCGATGGTTGCCGTTGCGGGTTTCGTTCACGAACAGCGACGGCGGACCGTCGGCGTTAAACACCAGCACGTCGAGATTGCCGTCGTTGTTGATGTCGCCCACCGCGGTGCCCCGGCGCGACTCCACCGTTGGGTTCAGCCCGGCGGCCTCGCCGATCTCTTCGAACGTGCGGTCGCCCTTGTTCCGGTAAAGCTGCATCGGCTCGCGGTAGCGGACCTCGCCCGGCAGCGTGTCCATCAGCGATGTAAAGTTGCCGTTAGCAACGACGATGTCCGGCCAGCCGTCGTTGTCGAAGTCGCCGAAACTGGTGCCCCACTTCACCGGGCGGAACGACGGATCGGCAATGCCCGCCGGCAGCGCGATGTCCTGGAATGTGTCGTCGCCCTTGTTCCAGTACAGGCTCGCCGGTTGGTTGCCGTAACGCGTGACGAACAGATCGAGGCGTCCATCGCGGTCGAAGTCGCCGAAGTCGGCGGCCATGTTGCCGAACAATTCGCCCGACGCGCCCGTGCCCGCGCCCGAGATCATGCCGATCTCGTCGAACGTGCCATCATGCTTGTTGTGGTAAAGGTAATCCCAGCCTGAGTCGTTGGTGACGTAAAGATCGGGCCAGCCGTCGCCGTCGTAGTCGCCCCAGACGACGCCCATGCCGTGCTGCTTCTCGGGATCGTTGACCTTCGCCTTGGCCGACACGTCCTCAAAGGTGCCGTCACCGCGGTTGCGGAAGAGGAAGTCGCTCTCGCCCGGCATTTTGTCTGGCACTTCGACGAGCACGCCCTTGTAGCCCATCGTCAGCTTGGGATCGGGCAAATGATGAATGTCGGTAACGACATAGCGCGCGACGAACAGGTCGACGTGGCCGTCGCGGTCGTAGTCGGCCCACGCCGCGCCGGTCGAGAAGCCGCCGACCTCGAGTCCGGCTTTCTTGGTGACGTCCTCGAACTTGCAACCGCCAAGATTGTGGTACAGCACATTGTGGCCGAAGCCGGTGACGTAAATGTCTGGAAGTCCATCGTTGTCGAAGTCGGCAACGGCGATTGCGGTTCCCCAGCCTTTCGTCGTCAGGCCCGCGGACTTGGTGATGTCGGTGAAGTGAATGGTCTTGGAATCGCCGTCCTGACGGTAAAGCGTGAGCATAGGCTCGCCGCCGGCGAGGTAAGTATCGATGGTCGAGTCGTTGACGACAGCGATGTCGAGGCGTCCATCATTGTCACAGTCGAGCAGCGCGACTCCGCCGCCGTTCATGGTGTCAACGATGTACCGGCGAACGCGTGACGAATGTGGGCTCGTCGTGAGCCCGGCCTCGGCGGCGATGTCGCGGAAGTGAATGGCTGCAGATTTCGGTGATGGCGAAGCAGCAGGCTTGTTCTGGGCGAGCGCGAGCGGCAACAACGCGAGAAGCGCAAGACAGGTTCTACCCAGGAATTTGCTCATGAGGACCAATTCAGCGTGTCTCGATTATAAGCCGCGCTGGTTCAGATTCGGCGGGCGCTGAGAATCTTGATCGGCGGAGTCAACGTCTGTCCTTGCGCCGGCGAGCGGTAGATTTGGCGGACGACGTCCATGCCTTTCACGACGCGGCCGAACGCGGCGAAGCCTTGGCCGTCGGGATTGCGCTTGCCGCCGTAGTCGAGCGCAGGTTGATCGCCAACGCAGATGAAGAATTCGGAAGTCGCGGTGTTCGGCGCATCACGCGCCATCGAGATTGCGCCGTCGACATGCCTAAGCCCGGTCTTGTTGGTTGGCTCGAGCGGGATCGGCGGAAAGTCTTCGTTCTCGCGCGGGACGTTGCCGCCCTGGATGACTTCGATCTTGACCTTGTTGTCGGGCTGATTGTTGGGCGTCACAGTGCGATAGAACGTTCCGCCGTCATAGAAGCCGCGATCGACGTTACGCAGGAAGTTCGCGACGGTGATCGGCGCGTGAACGGTATCGACTTCCACGACGATATCGCCGGCTTCCGTGTGCAGCAGCACGTGAACAGGTTTTGCACCAGCGGAAAAAGCGAAGGAGGTGAGTAGAAAAACAGCAAGCAGAACGCGGGACATGTCCCGCTACTATAACTCGATAGCGGACAGAAGCGTCCACCCCACACGGGTTGACAGTTGCTCCGGAAGCGCTAAACTCCTGATGCCTCGGAAGGCAAGCGGGAGGCGGCTAATGGAGCGCATCCGGTTCATCGATCATGCAGGCCACCGAATTCTGCTGGTCGATCTCACCGACTGCAGTGCGGACGAGATCGCAGGAGTGGCCAACCAGGTGCCGATCTACGTGACCCGAGAGCCGGACCGATCGGTGCTGCTGCTGGCTGATTTCAGCAGCGCGAAGTTGACCCGCGAGGCCGTCGAACGCGTGAAGATCGCCGCTGCATTGGATCGTCGCCACATCAAGCGGTCGGCTTGGGTTTTCAATGGAAACATCCCGAAGCCGGTGCATGATTCGGTGCAGGCTTTCTCCAGCCGCGAGATTCCGAAGTTCGACACGCGCGACGAGGCGATCGCGTTTCTAGTGAGCGGGAGCTAGCGCGGACACCCGCGACCGGATCAACAAGACGCCACCGACGAAGATTGAAACGAGGCTGATGACCTGCGCCTCTGTGAGCCCGAACAGAAATGGCGGATTGATGCGGATGAACTCCACGGCAAAGCGGAACAGGCCGCTACCGATGAGATAGACGGCGAAAACGGTTCCGGCCGAAACATCTCGTGTCGCGATATTTCGCAGGAGATAGAACAGGAACACGGCTCCGGCGATCTCGTAGATCGGCGTCGGATGCACCCGCTGCATGGTTGGAACGAGCCCGTGCGGGAAGCTCATGCCCCAAGGCAAGTTGGTGGGCTTGCCGTAGTCGCCGTCGCCGGCGAGGAAACATCCCAGGCGACCGAAGGCGTAACCGATGGCAGCGGCGGGCGAGGCGGCGTCGAGCAGCGAAAGCAGCGAGACGCGACGTGCGTAGGCGAACCAGGCAAGCGTGGCGAATCCGGCAATCAATCCGCCATTCCATGCCAAACCGGCAAAGTTGAAGACCTCACTGGCGGAGAGCGGCGCATGTTCCGTCCACAACACGGTTACGACGACGTGATAGAGCTTGGCGCCAACGATTCCGGCGATGGCGAGTGCGATCATCAACGTGTCGGGATTGACGTTGAGTTGTCGCCGCTTCACTTCGTCGCGGAAAAAGTAGAAGCCAGTCCACAGACCCCAAGCGAGCATGAGGCCGTAGGTCCACAGGCGCAAGGGCCCGATTTGCAAATAAGGAAGCATGAGAGGTGCTGAGAATCAGTATAGGGCAAGGTTATAATTCGACTTCGTTCCGGAGTACCTCATCATGATTCGCATAGTTCTTACGATCGTCCTTCTTGTTTCCGCGGTCGCTTTCGCGCAGGAGCAACAACCGCCACAGCAGGAGCAGAAAAAGGCGCCACCGATGGTAAGCACCGCGGCACGGCTGGCGGCCGCCAAAACGGCTTACGTGAAAAACGGCGGTGGTAGCGATATTCCCTTCAACGTGATCTCCAACGCCATCGAGGGCTGGCCGCGCTTCGTACTGGTGGGCTCGCCCGAGGAGGCTGACGTCGTAATCCAGGTGGACGCGCCGGAAGTGGACCAGAACGGCGTCTCGGTGACGAGTTCATCTACGGATTCGTCCGGCAACAAGCTCTCAAAATCCAGTCATGAGATGGATATCTCCTACATCAAGGTGACGATTTACGACCCGAAAACCCACGTGCCGCTGTGGAGCTCGATGGAACGGCCGAAGGGCGGCTTCAAGGAGAAGACCCGCGACGACAACATTGTGCAAGCCGCCGAGGTTCTGATCGAACGGATGCACCAGCGACTCGACCCCAAGCCTGCCGCAGATGCCGCGGCCGAGAAGCAGGACGAGAAGCAAAAATAGTCACCTTTTGTAACCACGCGAGGGATGATTAACACTAAGGTTCGAAAGTTGCTCGTGAACAGGCGAGCGGAGCCAACCTGCTGCTTCCCTTCAGCTTCTCTCTGAGTACCCCTGGAAATTCACGAAGTGGGGCCCTATTTATGAATGCAGAGAACCTGCAAGTAGCAACCATGAAGTCTGCTTCTCCCCGGGAAAATACTGACAATTCGCGCACCATTCTCTTTATCGACAACGGACATCGCGATCGCCGTCGCGAACGCAGCGGCGCACTGAAGAACGCGGGCTATAAGGTTCATCCCGCGCGCAGTTTCGAACAGTCGCTGAGCCGCATTGGAAATGGCTCGTACGACCTGATCATCGCCAGCACCGACAGCGCGCTTGAGCACGCGCAACGGTTCATCGAGGAGGTGAAACGCAATCATCCCGGGCAGCTTCTGTTGGTCATGAAGGTTTCCGAAGCGGAGCCGACAGCCGAATGTCCGTGGTCGAGCTGCGACCCTAAGGTCCTTCTGGAACGAGTGGACCAGATGCTACGGCCGACGGACAAAGTGGAGCCGATGGCGGCCTAGGTCGGAGTTGGGTACAGGAACTCGGAAAGCGCACCAGCGATGAACGCTGCCGATGCGCTTCCGCGGTTCTTCTGGTGAGCTGAAGAGATTTCGGGTAGTCTCGTTCGCTATGACGAGGACGAGATTGACTCTGAAACGGCTGTGGCCAGTTCTGTTTGCGTGTGCGCTTCTCTTCTCGACGACTGCTTCCGCGCAGACGCCGTCTTCGACTTTGCTCGTTCTGGAGAAGAACGACAAGACACTGGCGGCCGTCGATCCGACAAGCCTGAAGGTGCTGGCGCGCGCGCCGGCTGGCGAAGATCCGCACGAGGTAGTCGCGTCGCAAGACGGCAAGTACGCCTATATCTCAAACTATGGAGCGTTCCGGAATCCGCAGCACACCATCTCCATTGTGGATCTGATTACGCAGAAAGCGCTGCCACCCGTGGATCTCGGCACGCTGCTCGCGCCGCATGGGTTGGCTATGGTGAGCGGGAAGGTGTACTTCACGGCCGAAGGCAGTAAGGCGATCGGGCGATATGATCCGGCAACGCACAAGATCGATTGGACGTTAGGTCTTGGCCAGAACCGCACGCACATGCTGGTTGTCAACAATGATGACAACCGGATCTTCACCTCGAACGTCAACTCCGATTCCATCAGCATCATCGATCGCGATCCGAAGGCCGACGTTTCCGGATGGACGGAAGACGTGATTCCAGTCGGCAAGGGACCCGAGGGCTTTGACGTGTCGCCAGACGGCAAAGAAGTGTGGGCAGCGAACTCGCATGACGGAACTCTTTCGATCATCGACGTGGCGAGCCGGACAGTGGTACAGACAATCGATCTGCACAACAAGTTTTCGAACCGGGTGAAGTTCACGCACGATGGCAAGCTCGTGCTCGTTTCGGATCTCGGTACCGGAGATCTCGTCGTGCTGGATGCGGCGGCAAGGAAGGAGATCAAGCGCCTGAAGCTCGGAAAGGGAGCGGCGGGAATACTGATCGCTCCGGACGGTGAACATGCGTATATCGCGGTGAGTGCGGACAACAATATTGCCGTAGTCGATCTGAAGACGCTGACGGTTACGGGCAGGATCGCTACAGGAAACGGCCCTGATGGAATGGCCTGGGCCAATCACTGATGATTGCCGCCCGGTAGCGAAAACATTACCTCGGTAACGCTGAGTGGCGCTTGAGGTAATGTTACGCTTCGACCCATAAGGAGATTTCCTTATGTTCACGCGTTTCGAGCGTTCGTGGGAGCTGACGAAGGAGTGCTGGGCGCTGCTTTGTCGAAACAAGGTACTGGTCATCTTCCCGATCCTGAGCGGGCTGGCCTCGCTGGCCATCATGATCAGCTTCCTGGTGCCGCTGTTCATGACAGGCTCGGCTCGGATGTTCGAGCGTTCGTTGCAACATTCGCAGGCAACACCGCAAGCGTACCTGTTGCTGTTCGCGTTCTACTTCTGCCTGTACCTGGTGCAGACGTTCTTCAGTTGCGCACTGATGGGCGCGGCCAACGTGGCATTTGCGGGTGGTCAGGCGAGCCTGGGCGTTGGCCTGAGCCTGGCATGGGAACGCTTCGGGCGCATCGTGGTGTGGGCGGCGGTGGCGGCTACCGTTGGCGTTATTCTCAGAACGCTCGAGGAGCGCGCAGGCCTGCTGGGCAGAATCGTGATCGCACTGCTGGGAACGGCGTGGACGATCCTCACCTACTTCATGGGGCCGGTGATCGTATTCGAAGATCTTGGCGTGAGTGACGGGTTGGCGCGTTCGACGGCGCTGATCAAGAAGAGCTGGGGCGAAGGGATGGGCAAGGCCCTGACGTTCACGGCGGTATCGCTGCTCGGGTTGTTCGTATTGTTCGGCGGCTTTTTCCTGCTGCTTTTCGTCAGCCCGATCATTGCGGTGGTGTACGTGACCTTCGGGTTTATCGCGCTGGTCACGGTGATCTCCGCCATGGACGGCATCTTTAAGGTGGCACTCTACCGTTACGCATGCTGGAGCATGGTTCCGGAGGGATTCTCGGCGGAACTCGTGCAGAGCGCCTTTCAGCCGAAGAAGAAGTCGCGATTCGGATTCAGTTCGTAAATTGTCATTGTGAATTGCTGCGGGGCAGATCTTCACCGGTCTGCCCCTTTTTTGTCGAGTCTCGCATTGAAGTGCTGGCCTAGAAAACACGAGTCGCGGAGGGTTACGGGAGCATCTATGGGCTTGGGGTGAATTCAATGTTAAGGCTTGTCGATGAACAGAACAGCTATGCTTGCCGTGCTCCTGAGTTTTCTCGTTAGCGCCGCTGCGGCGCAATCCCACGCTAACATCATCACTGGAAAGCAGGCTTTCACGGGTTATGAAAGCGAGCGTCCGGGAACCGAACGCAAAATTACGGTGGCCGATTTGCCGGAGCCTTACGCGACCAAGTCGGTGGACAACGGCGCCGAAATCGTGAAACGTCCGGCAGACGCGTGGCCGCAGACGTTGCCGGGATTCAAGGTCGAGCTGTATGCATCAGACCTCGAGAATCCGCGGCGACTGACTGTGGCGCCGAACGGCGATTTGTTCCTGGCGGAGAGTTCCGCGGGTGAGATCAAAGTTTTCCGCGGCATTGATAAGAATGGAAAGCCGGAGCAGACGGAGGTTTTCACCAGCGGCCTGCACCAGCCGTTCGGCATCCAGTTCTATCCGGCGGGACCAAACCCGGAATGGGTATATGTGGGCGACACGGACGCGGTGGTGCGGTTCCCCTACCAGAGCGGGGATATGAAAGCTCGTGGTGCGATGCAGCACATCGCCGATCTGCCGGGCGGCGGACACCTGCGCGGCGGTGGCCATTGGACGCGTGACATCGCGTTTTCGCCGGATGGGAAAAAGATGTGGGTGTCAGTTGGGTCGCTGGAGAACGTGGGCGAGAGTCCGAAGGAGAAGGACCGCGCGGATATCCTGGAGTTCAATCCGGACGGTTCCGACATGCGCATCTATGCGTCGGGAATCCGCAACGCAGTGGGCATCGCGACGAATCCGAAGACGGGACAACTGTGGTGCTCGGTGAACGAGCGTGACGATCTGGGCGACAACCTGGTGCCCGACTACATCACCCACGTGGAGGACGGCGGATTCTATGGCTGGCCGTGGTACTACATCGGAAAGCATGTGGATCCGCGGATGGGCGACAAGCATCCGGATCTGCGCGCGCGAATGCTTACGCCGGACGTATTGCTGCAGCCGCACTTTGCGTCGCTGGAGTTGGCGTTCTACGAGGGCTCGCAATTCCCCACCGAGTATAAGGGCGACATCTTCGCCGCTGAGCATGGATCGTGGAATCGGGCACCGAGGGCCGGATATGAGGTGATCCGAGTGCCATTGCATCAGACCGGGCACGCGACTGGCGAGTACGAGGACTTCATTACCGGATTCGTTACAAAGGACGGGAAAGTGTGGGGACGTCCAGTGGGAGTGGCGGTGGCACAGGATGGGTCGCTGTTCGTGTCGGACGACGCGTCGAATTCGATCTGGCGAGTGGTTTATGTGGGCGGAGCGAAGGCGGGCGATTAGTCGCCGCTGAACCACCCACTGGCGCGTTAATCGTAGAAGTTGTGCACCCAGCGGTGAGCCTTCAATTTCTCGAGCACGGCTGATGGTAGAGGGCCGGCATCCGAAGCAGCGGTGTTCGCGGCCACGTGCTGCACGCTGCGCATGCCGGGAATGACGGTCGAAACCGCTGGATGCGAGAGCGGATAGCGGAGCGCGTATTCCGGTAAGTGATCGAGGCTGATGTTGAGGTCGCGCACGAGTGACTGGACGTGATCCCAGACTTCCTGTCTGCGGTTACCGCTAAAGTAAAAGTTACGAAAATCGTTTGGGGCGAAAGTGGTGTCGGGACGAAGCTTGCCCGTCAGCGCTCCTTCGTCAAACGGCACGCGCGCGATGAAGCCGATATTGTGCCTCCGGCAGTAGGGCA
>Ga0335085_10017114_pt1 | contig 10457 bp, 9 predicted proteins | sample Lox_Sample_45_FD_206712 | JGI IMG/M metagenome (GOLD analysis project Ga0335085, IMG submission 206712) | Soil microbial communities from Loxahatchee National Wildlife Refuge, Florida, United States - Lox_Sample_4.5 | ecosystem: Environmental > Terrestrial > Soil > Wetlands | place: USA: Florida...
CGGACGGGATCAAGGTAACAACCGGGAGGAAAAGCAGATGACCGATCAGGCGGTGGCGGGCCCGCAGGCCCGGACCCTGACCGCGCAGGCCCTGGTGAACCGGGTCGTCCGCGGGCTGCTGCGCACGCCGCTGGTGAGCCGGCTCATCGGCAGCCGGCTCGTCACGGTATATGTCGTCGGCCGGAAGTCCGGGCGATGCTACACGGTGCCGGTGGCCTACACCCGGCACGAGGGAGACCTGCTCATCGGCACGCCCTTCGGCTGGGGCCGCAACCTCCGCACCGGGCAGGCGGTGGCGATCCGGCTCAAGGGCCGGAGGCGGCTCGCCGATGTCCGGGTCCTGACCGACGAGCCCGGTGTCGTCGGTGCTTACGCCGTCATGGCGCGCAGCAACCACGCCTTCGCCAAGTTCAACAACATCGGTTTCGATTCCGGCGGCGACCCTGTCCGCGCCGACCTGCACCTGGCCTGGGCGGCAGGGGCTCGCGCCTTCCGGCTGACACCACGCTGACCCCGTGACAGGACCCGGTCGCCGGGAAGATGACCCTCGCCAGCTCCGCGACCGCCGGGCAACCCACCTCCGTAAGCGTCTCCAGATGTTCGCCCTAGGGAACAGGCCGCTGTCGCCTGCTGCCGGCGCGGTAACGGAACCGTCGGCACCGCCGCGGCTCCAGGTCCCGCCCAGCGCGGCAGCGGCCCGTACGACGGCGGCTCAGCCTGCTGTCTTTTTCTGGTCAGCGATCCCGGCCATGCACACAGATCACCCGACCGGCGCAACGCGGCTGTGAGCGATTCAGTAAAGGCAGGCCATCTACATGGACGGCTCCCGCGATGACCACCACGAGCGACTGTGACGCAGCGTTACAGCTGCACCGGAGGCTGCCGACCTGATCGCCGAATCGGCGCGCCGGACTTTGAGCATCTGAACTGTTGACTCCGCATGCATATCGCCCAGTTCTGATTGCTTGAGCACTGACCTTTTCACTGGTGCGCCCGCGCGGGCTGGCACGCTGCCCGGTGCAGGGGGCACGATCATCCATGGGACTGTCCTGAGAACAGTGTTTCCGACTCCGATCACGCTGAGCCGGGTCGCTTGGGGGGAGACGTGCCATGGCGACCGAGACGCTAGGACACTGGACGGCGGGCCGCATCCAGCGATTATCACAGCGCCATGACGGCACGTCAGGTCGCATCAGGCGACGGCAGGCGGCCCCGGCACCGCAGGCCCGCGCCACCGCCCGCCGCACGGCCCGGTCACCGCCTCATCTGGATTTATTTCCACCGGACGGCGTGGTGATCCGCTACCCAGCCAGGCCACCGTCGCCGGTGGTCACCCACAGCGCGTCATCGGTGGTGGCGACGCAGACGCTCACGCTCAGGCAGGAGACGGCCCCGGCGTCGATGTTGCCTTCCGAGGCCGTGACCAGCGACCAGGACCTGCCGCCGTCGGCCGTGCCGTCCAGCGCTTCGTTCTGGTAGCCGTTGCCGCCCGCCCAGCAGTGGCTGGCGTCGGTGCAGGTGATCGAATAGAAGGGGTTTTGGTTGCCGAAGTCCTGGTCAACTCCCCACAACCGGCCGCCGGTGCGCGATGACACGATCACCGAATCGGCGGCGCCCGACTGCGGGTCGTATACGGCTCCGGTCGCGAAGCACGTCGGCACCCCAATGCCCGGCACGCAGGAGACGCTTTGGAAATCGCCGACCTCGGCGGAGGCGAAGCGGGTCCAGGTCAGTCCGCCGTTGCTGGTCACAAGGACGGTGCCGACTCCGTTCACCTCGTCCGGGCCGCCTACCGCGACGCATGAGGCGGCCGAAACGCATGAAATGTCCTGGAGCGCGTAGGCGGTGGCCGGGTTGGTCGACTGCGCGCCTGGCAGGTGGCCGGGGGCGTGCCATGAGGCGCCCAGGTCCGGGGTCTTGAGCAGGATGGGGTCCACCACGCTGCCGAACGGGCCGTTGAGGCCGGTCAGCCAGCAGGTGCTCGCCGACACGCAGTCGATCGAGGTTGTTATCCAGCTGGCGTTCGCCCAGCTGGCGGGCGTCGGGTCGGTCCATGTCCCGCCGCCGTCGGTGGTGAACGCGACCTGCGGCTCGCCGTAAACGTCCTCGCCGGCCGCCCCGCAGACCGAAGCGGACCAACAGGAAATCGAGACGGCCTTGTAGAACGCCGCCGGCAGGCTGTTATAGCCGGTCCAGGTCTGCCCGCCGTCCGTAGTGACCAGGACCGCGTCTGCGATGAGGTTGCTGTTGCCGTTGCGGGTATCCGCGGAGTCACTGGTCATGACCATGCAGAACTGCGTGTGCGGGACACAGGAGACCGGCGCCACGGCCGTCCGGTAGTTAATGAAGTAGCCGGCCGGCAACGGGACCGCGGTCCAGTTGCCGGTGGACAAGGAGGCGCTGGCTGGCCCGGCGGTGCCGAGCACGGTCGCGGCCGCCACGGCGGCGGCCAGCGCGCCGGCCGCGCGCAGGCGTGTCTTGAGCAGGGTGAAGTGCCGCATCGATTCCCGTCCTAGTGATTGCCAGGCCAACCGCCGGCGGGGTTACCCGTCATCGGGCAAAGCGGAAGACAGCATAGAGATGGAACTCAGCACGGTCCTAGAGCGAAATCACAACAAGGCGGTCACGGCGCCTATCCGGGAGATGCTCGGAATCACACTCGCCGAGGCGGCCCCGGACCAAGGCAACGCCGACACCACGGCGTATTGACAGGCGATCGCCGAAGCAGGCGATCTGGATGTTCTGCTGGCCGATTGCAGGCATGCTGCGTGACCGGGCCTGGCGTGTTCCGGCTGCCGGAGCTGGCGCCGTCCTGCGGGTCTAGGATTAGCTTGATGTCAGGCTGGAACCGTACTTACAGGGTCCTCGACGACGGCGAGCGGATCGAAGGTACCTGGCGTCATGTCTTCATCAAGAACATGTCGACCTATTTCCTGGCCGACCTGAAGGTCTACGCGGACGGGCTGATCGACTGCTGGGGCCTGGTGAACATCGATGGCTTCCGCGAGAAGGTCCGGCAGGGCTGGGTTGCCACCGCTCTGGCCGAGCACGGTGAGGCGAGCGCGCATCACCTGGGCCGGTGGCGGTTCGAAGACCCGCGATGCATCACAGCGGCGCAGCTCATCGCCGAGGTGGAGGACACGCTCGCCGAATTGCAGGGCAGGCCCACCAGCTCCCAGCGCCTCGGCGACGTGCTGGAGTCGTTCCTCGCCGACCAGTCGGACGTAAACCGGTCCGCGCTGCGCGTGGCGTACGACGCGATACCCAAGCACCTGCGCAGGTACGTCCTGGGCGACCAGGACATGGCCGACTGGCCGGTGAAGGTGCTGATCGCAGAGATCGGCGACCTGGTGATGCCGCGGACGCCGCCGTTCGAGGAGCGGCCGGTCACTGAGGAAGACCGGCGCAGAGCCCTGAGCTACTTCGCTGCCGTCAGGGCCCGCGCGGCGGAGTGGCGCCAGCGGACCAACGACAATGATCCTGACGGCCCGCCCCCGGACACGGTGCCAGCCTCGGTCGGCGAGGGCGGCACGCAGTTCGCCAAGGGCGGCGGGTGGGTCGACATGTCCGGGGACGGATACCTGTCCAATGACGTTCCCACTCCTATTGTCGTCGACGGGATCCGGTACCCATCGGTGACTCACGCGTACTGGTCCCTGTCGACCGATGATCCCGCGGCCGCAGAGGCGATCCGGCACGCCGCACGAGCTACCGACGCAACCCAGCTCGGAGTGCAGGCCCACCGCAAGGACGGCTGGCCGGGGTACGCCTAGCCGTGATGACCAATCTCGTCCGCGCCAAGTTCGATCAGCATCCCGACCTCGCCGGCAGGCTGCTGGCCACCGGCGAAGCCCGCATCCGGAGCGCGCACTCACTCAGCGGGTCGTACTGGCAGGGCGGCGCTCACGGCAGGAACTGGCTGGGGCGGATCCTTGAGCTGGTGCGTTCGGAGCTGCGCCTGAGGAAGGCCGAGTCGAAGGCGGGCGTTTAGCCCAGCTCGCGCGGTACGCAGTGGCGCGAGAGCGAGAATGTGAGGATCACGGCCTGCTCGCCCTTGCCCGACGCCGGAAGTCCCGTTATGTACGCAACGGCCTTTGGCCGGTCATGGATCCCCAGAAGGACAGAACGGCGGATATCGCGCAACGGCAGTGACCCGGGGATCGTCACACAGCGCGACTGGCGCTCCGGAGGCTAGGCGGCCCGAGCGCGATCATCTGCCGTAGCATGCGAGAGCCGGTGGCGGAGCGTTTGCACGCCGGTGATCCATTTGCACGCGGCTCGTTGCGGGATCCTGGCCGGGTCGCAGCAGGGGCGGCTGGCGAACCGGGTGACAGGCACCGGTGTACCGGACGGGGGCGGGGAGGCCAAGGGGTGGGCGCGGAACGCGTCGTGAGCGTGTACCAGGCGACGTCGGCTGCTGACCTGGACCGCGCGCGGGTCTTTTTCCGCGCCTTTGCCGCGTGGCACCGGGACAGGCACGAGGACGATCGCGAGCTGATCGAGGCCTACTTCGACCCGGCCGGCTTCGAGCGGGAACTTGCCGGGCTTCCCGGGGCGTACGCGCCGCCATCTGGGCGGCTGCTGCTGGCCGGGATCGGCGGTGCCCCAGTCGGATGCGCTGCCCTGCGGCGCATTGATGACCAGTCGTGCGAGATGAAGCGCATGTTCGTCAGCCCGGCTGCCCAGGGCTGCGGTGCCGGCCGGGCGCTGGCCACCGCGCTGATACGCGCCGCCCGCGAGCAGGCATATGCGGCCATGTATCTCGATACCAGCATCCGCCAGGGCGAGGCGCTGTCGCTGTACCGGAGCCTTGGCTTCGCCGAGGTGGAACCTTACTACGACACGCCGCCGCCGCTGCGCGACTGGCTGGTCTTCATGAAGCTGGCCTTGTAGCACCCGGCGGGGAGACACGACCCGGCCGCCGCGCGGACCAGCGAAGCGGCCGCGCCCAGGCCGGCTAGCTCTGCGCCACCGCGGGCAGAACCATCACGCCCGGGCAGCCGGTGCAGGCCGGCGGCTGCGCAGCGGCAGTCACGATTGCCGGGGATCGTAACCGAGCGTGCCAGCTGCCCGGGACCGTGAGCGACCTGACCGCCGATTATTTCACTGGTTTCCGGCCCGCAGTCTCAGTGCTGTGCGAGCGCAGATCCGCCAGTTAAGTGGCCCGCACGGCGGTTGGCGTGCGCCGCTGCCTCATGGGCTCTTGATCTTTTCTCTTTCGGATGTTCGTCCCGGCCGGTGACGGGTTCTTGGGATGGAGCGGCACGCTCATGCGGGCCGGGAAGCTAGCTCACCGGTACTGGTGTCCTGGGAGGGACGGGCGGCGTCCCGCGCTTGTGGGTGCGCCTCGGTTAAGCGCTCAGGTTCCGGCTCTTGTCAACGGCCGCCTCGCGGGTCTGGACGCCGAGCTTAGCCAGCACGGATGAGACGTGATGATCGACCGTCTTAACTGAGATGAACAACGCGCGGGCGATCTGGGTATTGGTCTGCCGTTCGCAGACCAGCTCGAGCACTTCGCACTCACGCGGGGTAAGCCCGAGTGGGTGCGCCCGGGTAGCCCGGCGCGGACCGGCCGGCACTGACCGGACGCCCATCTGGCGCAGCTTCTGGCGCGCCAGGCCGGCGGTCGCCCTCGCGCCCAGTTCATCCAGACGCCGCAGCGCGTCGCGCACGTCGTGTTCGTCCGGCGAGTCAAGCAGTGCGAGCGCCGCGTCTAGGCGGCAGCCCAGCTCATCCCACGCACGCGCCGCCGCCGCGTGCCCGCCGGATTCCTGCAGCCGGTATGGCTCGGCCACCGGGCCATCGACGATCCGGCCGGAGCCGGTGCGGTCAAGCCAGCGGCGCAGCGCGCCGCGCATCCACATGTCGATGCCGTGCGCGGCATCGGCGGCCAGTTCGGCTTCGCGCCGCGCGTTGTCAACCCGGCCTTCGGTCAGGAATGCCTCGGCCCGGGCGAGCCGGGCCGGGATGAGGTATTGCGGCTGCCCGGTCGGTGCCGCGCTGGCGATCGCGCTGTCGAGGGCATGCCAGACCCCCAGCTCGCCGCGGCGCGCGTGGATCACACCGATATGGGCCTGCGGGCAGATCTGGTGCAGCGGGGCGGCTGAGCTTTCCTCGAGCAGCCGTGCGCTGATCGCCACCGCTTCGTCCCAGCGTCCGCGATGCTCGAGGACTATGGTGCGAGCTGCGCGCAAGAAGTGGGCGTGCCGGTCCAGGTCGTGCTGCTCGCAGTAGGCGACGCCGTCGCGGTAGTACTGCTCACCCTCGTCGAACCGGAACTGGTCGCACGCGATGCCGTACAGGTTGCTGTAGGCACGGCCGGCCTGATTGGGCAGGTTGCGGGAGATGGCCAGCTCCAGTGAGCGGCGGATCAGTTCGGCCCAGTTCGGGTCGGTCGCGGACGCGGCGCAGCCCTCGGTGTTCAGCGCATCAGCCTCGACGTCAGGTGCGTCAAGCGAACGGGCCAGCGCCTGCGCCCGCCGGGACAGCTCGATCGCCTGAATGTCCTCGTTGCGCGTCATCCGCAAAGAGGCCAGTGTGACGTACGCCCTGGCCAGTTCGCGCATTTCGCCGAGCGGCTCGAGCATGCTGACCGCTTCGACGGCGGCGGCCACCGCTTCGTCGCCACGGCACAGATGTTTCAGCGTGAGCGAGTATCGCTGCAGTGACTCGCCCTCGTGGCGGCGATCGTCGAGTGTCCGCCAGAGCCGTAGCGCCTCCTCGTCGGCGTTGGCCGCGGTTTGCGATTGGTCGCTGAGGGTCGCCTCTTCGGCCAGGCCCGTGTAGAGCTCGGCCTGAGTGGATGGCGTGGTATGTGCGGCCCATCGCAATGCGCGCTCGTACTGGGCCGCAGCCTCGCGATGGGAGCCGAGATCAACGGCTCGTCTTGCGGCGAGTGATGCGTGCCGGACGACTGCTTCTTCGTCGCCAGCACCTTCAGCGTGGAAGGCCATGCGCGCGTCATCGCGACTACCGCGGGCCTGCAGCGCGCTGAGGATTGGGGCATGGATCAGCGTCTGCCGATGGGCGGGGATCTCCTGCGCGATCACCAGCCGGGCGATCTCGTGCCGGAAGCGCAGGCCGGTTCCCTCGTCCACCAGCAGCCCGGACGCACTGAGCTCATCCAGCGCAGGTTGCCGGTCAGCGAGCAGGCCCGCGTCGATCCGCACCCCCATGAGCGCCGCCGTCTCGAGTACCTGCCGGGTCGCGTCGCTCAGCCGTCCGGCCCGCGAGAGGGTCGCGTCACGCGCCGATAGCGGTATTCCGTCTGTTCCGGCCTCGAGCACCTCAGTGACGTAGAAAGGATTGCCGCCAGTGAGCTGATACAACTGGCCGGCGTCCAGACCGGTCCCGGCGGCCAGCTGCTGGACCGCCTCGGCCGACAGCGGCGGCAGCTCGAGCCGGCGGGCCCACCGCTTCGCGGCCAGATCGCCCAGCGCGAGGCATAGGGGGCTCGATGGTGCCAGCCAGTCATCCCGGTAGGTGGCGATCACCAGCACGGCTACCCCGCGGATGCGACGCGTGAGAAACCGCATCAAGTCGAAGGTCGCCTCGTCCGCCCAGTGGATGTCCTCGATCACGAGCACGTTGAGACGGTCATCACCGGTGACTTGCGCCAGCAGCGCGGCGAACAGCTCATCTCGCTCAGGCTGGCCGCGGCACAGATCCTCCAGCGCGCCGCCGAGGTCGCGGGCCAGGTCGAACAACGGGGCCAGCGGGCGCGGGGTGGAAAGACCGTCGCAGGCGCCCCACGACCAGATGGCATCGGGCAGATCACGCTGGAATTGCTCGACCAGTACCGATTTCCCTGCGCCCGCCTCACCGGCGATCAGGACGAGCCGTCCTTCACTCTGCCGCGCTTCGTGCGCGTACTGGCGCAGCAAGGCCAGCACCGGGTCGCGTTCCAGCAGCCTCATATCCAGATCTTCTCCCAGCTATACCAAGTTGCACACCGCGCCGCCACGGGACAGGCAACGACGGGGCCGATCAGGTGCAGATATCCATCTCGCTCGTGACTGGCCTGGGTCGTCGCTGGCCGCACCGCTAAGTCAGAGCATGAGAAGGGGAGTACGACGCTGCATCGGAGTCACCCCCCTAAACTTCGGGCTCCGCATACCTATCTTTCGAAGCAGCCTCGCCTCGCCCGGCGAACCGCTCGCGGAGGCGCGCGACGAACTGCTCACGCGTGGCGGCGCCTCGCCGGTGAGCGGGAGCCGGGTGCGAAGCCGAGCTGGCCGATGACACGACTGCGCCCGGGTGGCCTTGCCCAGCCTTTAACGGCTCCATGCGAATGGGAGCAAGCCGCCTGGTCTGGACCGGCATGGTCGCCCTTGCGAGGGCCGCCACGACGCGCCTTAGGACGCGTGGATGCCCAGACCGTGACGTTGCCGCGGCGCATGCAGCCCGGCTGGCCAGGGCGCGAATACGGGGAACGGGGGCGGGAAAACTGGGTAACCGCTCCCGATCCGGGACGCAAGCCAGCCGCCATACGGTCGCCTTAACTCATCCAGAGCCGAAGGAGATCGTCATGAACCGTATCCGCTGCATCAGCCGTCTCATCGCCGTCCTGGCCGGCCTGGCTTGCGCGTTGGCCGCTGCTTCACCCGCCGCCTTCGCCCAGACCGCCATGTTTCCGGTGCCGGACGGCGGCGTGAGTGACGCCCCGGCGGCCGCTGTGCCGGCCATCACGCGCGTCGTCGTGGCCGGCGGGATGCCCGGCTGGCAGATCGCGTTGATCGCCATCGGCGCGGCTGTATTCGCCGCAGCCAGTGCCGTGCTCGCGTACCGCGCCCTGGCCGTACGCCGCCAGCCGGTCACCACGGTCGCCTGAGCCGTTCATCCACGGGCCAAGTGTGGCCGTCCGGCTCTTGCGCCCGCCGGGCGGCCCACCGCCGGCCAGGATCACCTGGTCCGCCCGGCACACGCGAGACCGGGCAGCATGACATGGCTTTGCTCATGCTCCAGCCGGCGCCTGGCAAGCCGCACCACCACCGGGGCAACCGCCCTGGACCGGCACCCAAGCGCACAGCACCAGAAGTGAGTGACATGGCCACGAAACCATCCGGCAGCCATAAGGCGCCGCCAAGGCCGCCCGGCACCTTCTCGGTCATCTTTTATCTCGCCGACCTGCCCGACGACGCCGTCTGCAGTCAGCAAGCCCGGCCTGGACGGCGGCGTTAGAATGGCCGGGCTGCGCAGTCCCACGGCCGCGCTGCTGACCGCCGCCGGGCTTTGGGGGATGGCAGTCACCGGGACGAAATATGCCCTGGGTGGCTTCGACCCGGTGACACTGCTCAGTATCGAGCTGATGGCGGGCGCGGGCGTCTTGTGGGCTGCCCTGCTCATCCGCGGCTACCGCCCGCCCGAGTCCTGGTGGCTGCCCGCCCTGCTAGGACTGCTCGAGCCGGCCCTGGCCTACCTGGGTGACACCTTTGGCCTGTCGCTCACCAGCGCAGTGCACGGGGCGGTGATCAACGGCCTGGAATCCGGGCTGGTGGTCGTGCTGGCTGGCGTGCTGCTGCAAGAGACCATCACCCGGCCAGCCATCGTCGCGGCCGTGACCGCGCTCATAGGCCTGGCAGTGCTGGCCGACGCAAGGGCAGGCCGCAGCACCGCCGCCGGAGACCTGCTGGTAGCCGGCGGCGTCCTCAGCGCGGGTCTGTACACCATTACCGCCAAGCGATTCGAAGATGGCTCCGACGCCCTGTCGCTGACAGCCTGGCAGTTCACCACGGCAACGCTGGCGTCCGTGCTGGTCACGACCGCCCGGTGGAGCACAGGCGCCGGGACCGTGCCCGCCGCGCCTGGCTTCTGGCTGATAGCCGTCCTCACCGGCGCTGCAGGGTTCGGCGCCAGTTTCCTGCTGTTCAATATGGTGATCGTTGACGTTGACGCCGGGCGCGCGGCCATCGTCCTCAACCTCATCCCGGTCGTCGGCGTCGTCAGTGCGGTGATCTTTCTCCGCGAGGACATGACAAGCCGCGATGCCCTCGGAGCAGCCCTGATCGGATCATCGGTGCTCTACTTCACCATCGCCGACCGCCGCGACGCCGCAGTACAAGCACTGAAAAGCCGATCCCGCGCGAACCTGAGCAAAGGTAACTTGACTGTTCAACCCGACACGCCGCCCTGAGTAACAGATTGCCCAATTCCGCGCCTACCTCGACTGGCAGGCCGCCGATCTGGCAGGAGCACAGAGCGGCGGCGATGTGCGCGCTGGCGATGACCGGCGTTGGTTACCGAGTGTCACCTGGTTTTTGGCCGACCGGGCCTGGCGTTCAGGGACTTAAGCAGGCGCGCCGGACTGCCGGACGCAAAGCCTTGACGGCCAGGTTGCCTGGACATCGGGGACGGGCTTTACCGGATGGTCTGCGAAGGGTCAGCCGCGGGCAAGTAGCTCATCGAGTATCTCGCCCTGACGGTGATAGCCGGCGAGATGGCCTTCGTTTTCGCTGAAC
>Ga0335085_10017115_pt1 | contig 10457 bp, 10 predicted proteins | sample Lox_Sample_45_FD_206712 | JGI IMG/M metagenome (GOLD analysis project Ga0335085, IMG submission 206712) | Soil microbial communities from Loxahatchee National Wildlife Refuge, Florida, United States - Lox_Sample_4.5 | ecosystem: Environmental > Terrestrial > Soil > Wetlands | place: USA...
CGCGCGTCCAGGCGCCGCCGCGCGTACCGCCGACGAACTCGCGCACCGAGCGGTTGAACAGCACCGGGTCGCGCGCGTGCGGCAGGTGCCCGCCGCCCGCCACGGTCAGCATGCGCGATCCCGGCACCAGGCCGTGGATCTCCCTGCCCTTCTCGATCGGCACGCGCTTGTCGTGGTCGCCGTGGATCACGAGCGTCGGGCACTTGACGCGCTTCGCGAGGTCGGTGACGTCGCTCTTCATCCAGCCGGTGCGGCCCCAGTCGACCAGCTCGCCGCTCGCCGCCCAGCCGTACCGCACGCCGTCCTCGAACGGCTTGGTCGAGTGCGGCTCGGGGAACAGGATCGTCATGAACCATTCGAGGTAGCGCGGGAAGTCGGCGCGCATCTTCTGGCTCTCGGCGCGCACCCGCTCGGCGATCTGCGGATCGTCGACGCGCGCCTGGGCGTAGCCGCCCGCGACGATGACGTGCGTCGCGCGCCCGGGATGCTCGGCGGCGAAGCGCAGCACCGTCATCGCGGTCGCCGAGATGCCGATCAGCGCGGCCTTGTCGACGCCCGCGGCGTCCAGCGCCGCCAGGAAATCCGCGTAGTACTCGTCGAAGGCGTAGTGCTGCTGGCCGTTCGGCCGGTCGGAGCGGCCGTTGCCGCGCAGGTCCATGGTGAACACGCGGAAGTGCTCGGCGAGGTACGGCACCGTGGTCTTGAGCGACTGGCTGTGGGTGATCTGGAAGATGGGGGCGAACGCGATCCAGGGGCCCTGCTCGCCGTAGACCGCCCACCAGCTCTTCACGCCGTTCCTCTCGACGCTGCCCTCGCGCGCCGGCTGGATCGTGCCGAACGGCGCGGCCTCGCCCTCGGGCAGCCGCCCGCCCGCCGGCAGCTCGCCCACCACCTTCACGAAGCTCTCGGGAAAGCGATCCATCATTTCCTCCTCTGCCGGGCCTCGGCCCTGCGCACCCTTGCGTCGAGCTGCTCGAGCAGCGTTGCCACCGCGTCCAGCGCGTCGCGGTTGGCGGCCTGCTCGCGCTTCTCGCCCAGCAGGTCGGTGAATTCCATTCCCATCCAGAACTGCGAGATCCAGGTCGCGATGACTTCGGTGCTGAACGGCGGCGGCAGCTTCACGCCGTCGGCCTCGAGCCGCGCGAGCGCCTCGCCAACCGCCTCGGTGACGATCTTCTTCCACGCCAGCAGGCGCGGGGTGAATTTCTCCCTGAGGGCCGGGTCGGACAGGCTCGCCGCCCACAGCTCCGCCTGCACGCGCACGAAGCCCGACGCGAGGTCGCTCTTGTAGAACTCGCGCGCCTTCGCCCACTTCTCCGCGAACCCGCCCGGCTCGCCGTACATGCGCGTCTGGCGCTCGAGCAGCCGCTGGTTGGCGTGGTCGAGCACCGCGATGACCAGCTGGTCCTTGCTGCGGAAGTGGTAGTTGATCAGCGCGTGGTTGACGCCCGCGTCCCTGGCGATCTCGCGGATGCTGAGCGCGGCATAGCCCTCGCTCGCGAGGCGGCGAAACGCCGCGTCGAGGATCTTGGCCTTCGTCTCCCCGAAGTCGCTCTCCGGGACGGCGCTTTGAACGACTGGTTTAACCATTTGTTCAAATTATGCAGCCCTGTTTGACCGCCGTCAACCCCTGCCCGGTTTGCCACTCCCGCCATCGGGCAGTACCCTTGCCCGGGTATGAACCTGTTCGCCCGCCCGAGATTTGCCGTGCTCGCCCTGCTCGCGCTCCTGGCTGCCTCCGCCGCCGCGCCGGCCGGCGCCCAGTCGAAGGTTCATACCGCGACCGGCACCGTCATCCTGCTCGACCGCGAGCACCGCAAGATGACGGTCGACGCCGCGCCGGTCGACGAGCTCGGCCTTCCCGCGCTCGCCCTCTCCTTCATCGCCTCCAGCCACACGCTCCTCGACAAGGTGCGCGTCGGCCAGCGGGTGAAGGTCGACTTCGTCGAGCAGGGCCGCAACTTCGCCCTGACCCGCATCACGCCCCTGCCGCCCGCGCCCAGGCCGCCGGATAGCCACGAGAGCCTCGGCTACTGAAATCGGGGTCAGACCCCGATTTCAGCGCGCCGGCGTGAAGCGCAGATGCTTGTCGTCGAGCGCGCCCCGGCGGAACATCTTCGCATCCTCCGCGTAGTTCCAGGAAGACAGCCAGGGGAACGCATTCCCCTGCCGCGGCAGCTCGTCGAGCGAGCGGCGCACGTAGCCGGCGCCGAAATCCATCATCGGCCGCGTCGGCATGGCGGCGTCGGCGACCGGCGTGCAGACTTCCAGCCCGCGCTCGTCCATGTAGGCGAGCAGCCGGCAGAAATATTCGCACAGCAGGCCGATCTTCAGCGTCCACGACGAGGACGTATAGCCCATGGCGAAGGCGAGGTTCGGCACGCCGCTCAGCATGGTGCCCTTGAAGGCGATCACCTCGGGCGGTTTCAGCCTGCGGCCGTCGACTTCGAGCTCGATGCCGCCGAACGGCAGCAGGTTGAGGCCGGTGGCGGTGACGATCAGATCGGCGTCGAGATGCGCGCCGGATTCCAGCGCGATCCCGGTCTCGGTGAACGACGCGATGCGATCGGTGACGACCGACGCCTTGCCCTCGCGGATCACGCGGAAGAAGTCGCCGTCCGGCGCTACGCACAGGCGCTGGTTCCACGGCGCGTACGGCGGATTGAAGTGCACGTCGACCGGATAGCCTTCCGGCAGCAGGCGCGCGTTGATCCGCCGGATCACGCGGCGCGCCGCATCGGGATAGCCCTGGCAGAACCGGTAGATGAACTGCTGCAGGAAGATGTAGAAGCGCCGCGCGAGCGCGAACGCCGCGCGCTTTCCCAGCCAGGGACGCAGGCGCCGCGCCAGCCGGTCCCGGGCGGGAACCGGCAGGATGTAGGTCGGCGTACGCTGCAGCATCGTCACGTGCGAGGCTTTCTCGGTGAGCGCGGGAATCATCGTCACGGCGGTCGCGCCGCTGCCGATCACCACCAGCCGCCTGCCGGTCCAGTCGAGATCCGCGGGCCAGTGCTGCGGATGCACGATCGGGCCGCGGAAACGCTCGCGGCCCTCGAAGCGCGGCGTGAAGCCTTCGTCGTAGCGGTAGTAGCCGGTGCCGGAAAAGATCCAGCGCGCCCTGAGCTCGGCCGCCTGACCCGTATCGCCGCGCTTCACGCTCACGCGCCACAGACGCTCGGCCGACGACCAGCTCACGCGCAGCACGCGGTGGTGGTAGCGGATGTGACGGTCGATCCCGTTCTCGCGCGCCGTCTCCGCGAGGTACGCCTTGATCTCCGGCCCGTCGGCGAGCCTTTTCTCGCTCTCCCACGGCTTGAACTCGTAGCCGAAAGTGAACAGATCCGAATCCGACCGGATGCCCGGAAACCGGAACAGGTCCCACGTCCCGCCGAGATCCTCGCGCGCCTCCAGAATCGCGTACGTCCTGCGCGGATGGCGCTTCTGCAGATGGTATGCGGCGCCGATGCACGAGAGCCCGGCACCCAAGAACAGCACATCGAAGATCGTGTCCGTGGAGCTCATGGCTGGAAATCGGGGTCAGGCACCGAATTTCCTTAGGGTCGGAAGCGGACATTCTAAATCGGGCTCTGACCCCGGTTTCTCGATGGAAATCGGAGCCTGACCCCGATTTTCAGTGTTTCTGGAATACGCCGTCGAGGAAGTCGACGACGATCTTCAGGAGCTCGTCTTCCTGGTGCTCGAAGAAGTGGGTCGCCTTGTCGACGATGACTTGCTTGTTGCGCGGGTTCTTTTCGATCTCCTTCAGGCGCTCGGGGCCGCCCCACATGGTAACGGTGAAGTCGTTGGTGCCGTAGACGTCCATCACCGGGATCTTGATGCGGTACATCTCCTCGAGGCCCTGGAGGATGCCGATGAAGACCCAGGCGCCGACCGAGGTGTCGTCGGTGCGGATCAGGTACTGGTTCGCCATGGTGGCGCCGAGGCTGTGGGAGACGATGGCGATCTTCTTGTAGCCCTTGCTCTTCAGGAAGTCGACCGCGAGCTGGAAGCGCTCGCGCGCGTCCGGGTACAGGGGTACGTACAGGCCGAGGATCGCCGTGCTCGGCAGCACTGGCAGCTGGATCGACAGTGTGGTGTAGCCCATCTCCGCGAGCCGCGTGCGCAGCGTGCCGTACAGCTCGTAGTCCGGGCTCCAGCCGCGGCCGTGGGCGACGATGACCGCGCCGCGCGGCTTCTGCGCCTCGGTGTAGAGGCTGAGGAACTTGTGGCCGTTCTTCTGCTGCAGCCACACGGCGTCGCCCACCATGAGGCTCTTGGTGATGTCGTCCGCCCAGCGCTTCTCGCGCGCGTAATCCTGGGCGGCGCACAGCAGCGGCGCCAGAGCGAGCAGCGCTGCGAACCAGCTCTTCGTGGATGCAAGCATCACGTTCGAGAATACCAGCCGCGCGTACTCCAGCGGTAACCATCGGATCACCACAATCGACCGGTGCGTATCCTCCTCTTCCTGTTCTGCCTTGCGGCAGACGCCGCGTCCGCCGCGGCGCCTTGCAACGCCGCTCCGGACCCCGCCCTCGGCCAGTACATCGTCGGCTACGGCAGCCTGATGCAGGACGAGTCGCGCCTGCGCACCTCACCGCACGCCGGGCCGGCGCAGCCGGTCGAGGTCGCGGGCTACCGGCGCGGCTGGTTCGCGAAGACGCCCTGGTCGCATTTCGGCACGACCTTCCTCGGCGCGGTCGAGGACCCGGCCGGGCGCTTCAACGCGATGATCTACCAGGTCGACGCGGATGAGCTCGCGGCGACCGACAAGCGGGAAAGCGGCTATTGCCGCGCCCGGGTGGCGCTCGCCGAGCTGCGCTTCCTCGATCCGCAGGGGGGCGCGCCGGCTTCCGGCGAGGCCTGGATCTATGTTGTTCCGGCGCAGGCCGCGGCGCGCTCGCCCGACCGCGCCCATCCGATCGTGCAGTCCTACGTCGACATCTTCGTGTCCGGCTGCCTGGAGCAGGAGCAGCGTTTCCACCTGCCCGGCTTCGCGCGCGAGTGCCTGTCGAGCACCTCCGCGTGGTCGGCGCACTGGGTGAACGACCGCATCTACCCGCGCCGGCCCTTCGCGTTCCAGCCGCGCGGTCGCGAAATCGACCGGCTGCTCGAGGCCGCGCTGCCGCGCCTCTACGAGCGCATGCGCATCGAGTCGCCGCGCCCTGAAAAACAAAAAGCCCGCCGAAGCGGGCTTTTTGCACGGCTGAAGCGAAAAGGCTAGGCCTCGAGCGTAAACGGCATCTTCCGCAGGCGCTTGCCGGTGAGCGCGAACAGGGCGTTCGCGAGCGCCGGGCTGAAGCACGCCATGCCGGGCTCGCCGATGCCGCCGGGCTTGTCGGTGCTCTGCACGATGTGCAGCTCGATCTTCGGCGTCTCGGACATGCGCGGCAGCTTGTACTGGTGGAAGTTGGTCTGCTGCACCCGGCCGTTCTCGAGCGTGATGTTGCCGTACAGCGCCGCCTGCAGCCCGAACACGATGTTGCTCTCGAGCTGCTGCTTGACGATGTTCGGGTTCACCATGCGCCCGAGGTCGACCGCCACCACCACACGGTGCACCTTCGGCGCGCCCTTCTCGACCGAGGCCTCGACCACCTGCGCCATGTAGGTCTCGTAGCCTTCCATCAGCGCGATGCCGCGCGCGTGGCCCTTCGGCAGCGCCTTGCCCCAGCCGGCCTTGTCGGCCGCCAGCTTCAGCACGTTCTTGTGCCGCGGCTGCTTGTCGAGCAGGCCGAGCCGGAACTGGTAGGGGTCCTTGCCCGCCGCCGCCGCCATCTCGTCGATGAACGACTCGTTGGCGAAGGCGTTGAGCGCGTGCGACACCGAGCGCAGGTAGCCGACGCGCAGGCCGGTGTCGTGGATCACCGTGCCGACCGACTGGTTCGGGATGTCGTAGGGCACCAGGATCGCCTCGGTCTGCAGCGGATCGATGCCGTCCTTGACGATCTGCGGGAAGAGCCGCGTCGTGACCGACGGCGAGCTCATCTTCAGGCTCAACGCCACCGGCTTGCCCTTGTCGTCCAGGCCGCCGGCCATCCGGGTGAGGCTCGCGGGACGGTAGAAGTCGTGCGTCATGTCGTCTTCGCGCGTCCACACCAGCTTCACCGGCTTGCCGATCGCCTTGGATATCTCCACCGCCTGCGCCATGTAGTCGAGGTCGATCCTGCGGCCGAAGCCGCCGCCGAGGAAGGTGGTCTTGATGGTGATCTGGTCGGGCTTGAGGCCGGTGATGCCCGCCGCCATGCCGAGCGCCATCTGCTGGAACTGGATCGAGCCGATCAACAGCGCCGAGTCAGGGCGCACGTCGGCGGTGAAGTTCATCGGCTCCATCGGCGAATGCGACAGGAACGGCATCTCGTAGGTCGCCTCGACCTTCTTCGCCGCGCCGCTGATCGCCTGCTCGACGTTGCCTTCCTGCTTCACCTGCGCCGCGGGCTTGGACATCGCGTCGGCCAGCTGCTGGTACACGCCGGCAGTGCTGAGCGTCTTGTTCGGGCCCTCGTCCCAGGTGATCTGCAGCTTGTCGCGCGCCTGCCGCGCGCGCCACCAGCTGTCGGCCACCACCGCGACGCCGTCGGAGACCTGCACCACGTTCTTCACGCCGGGCATGTCGCGCACGCCGGCCTGGTCGAGCGCCACGCTCTGCACCTTGCCGCCGATCACCGGGCACTGCGCGATCGCCGCGTACAGCATGCCGGGCAGGCGCACGTCGATGCCGAACTGCGTCGAGCCGTTGGTCTTGCCGTAGGTGTCTAGGCGATGCAGCGGCTTGCCGACGTACTTGAAGTTCTTCGGATCCTTGAGCTTCACGTCCTTCGGCGGGGTCAGCCTGGAGGCCGCCTCGGCCACTTTGCCGTAGCTGACCTTTTTCCCTCCCGGGCCGGTGATGACGCCGTTCGCGGCCTTGCACTTCGACGGATCGGTCTTCCACTCGTCCGCCGCCGCCTGCACGAGCATCATGCGCGCCTGCGCGCCGGCGACGCGCAGCTTCTCCCAGCCGTCGCGCACCGAGGTGGAGCCGCCGGTGATCTGGCCGCCCAGCATGCCGTTGATGTAGGCCTCTCCCGGCGGGGCGAAGTCGACCTTCACCTTGTAGATGTCGACATCGAGCTCCTCGGCGACGAGAGTCGGCAGCGCCATCACCACGCCCTGCCCCATCTCGGAGCGGGCGACCAGGATCGTGACGGTGTTGTCCGGCGCGACGCGCACCCACGCGTTGATCGCGGAGGGATCGGCGGCCGCATAGGCGAGGTTCTTGACGGGAAGCGCAACGCCGATGATCAGGCCGCCGCCGACGGCGGCGGAGGACTTCAGGAATTCGCGGCGAGTGGTCATGTCACGCCTCCTTCGTGCCGGCGGCCTTGTGGATCGCCGCACGGATGCGTGGATAGGTGCCGCAGCGGCAGATGTTGCCGTCCATGGCGGCGTTGATGTCGGCGTCGGTGGGCTTCGGGTTGGACGCGAGCAGCGCGGTCGCGCTCATGATCTGCCCCGACTGACAGTAGCCGCATTGCGGGACGTCGAGCTCGCGCCAGGCGGCCTGCACCTTCTTGCCGGCCTCGGTCGAGCCGATCGCCTCGATCGTGGTGACCTTCTTGCCGACCACCGCGGACACGGGCGTGCCGCAGGAGCGCGCCGGCTTGCCGTCGATGTGCACGGTGCAGGCGCCGCAAAGCTGCATGCCGCAGCCGAACTTGGTGCCGGTCAGGCCGACGGTGTCGCGCAATACCCAGAGGAGTGGCGTATCCGGCTCGGCGTCCACGCTTTGGGTCTTGCCGTTGATGGTGAGGCTGATTGCCATGGTTTGTTTCTCCCATCCGGGCAGGGAGTTCCCGGGGTGAGGATTCTTGCTCTAAAGCAAATGCAAAAGCAATGCAGGACCGAATAAGATTCGAGGAAACCATCCCACGAGGAGGCGCCATGGATCGTCTGCTGAAATATTGCGGAATTGCTGCAGCGCAACTCGCGCTGTTATCGGCTTGTGCGATGGCACCGATCGATCCGAAGGTCGGCGCCGACCGCACCATCGGCGGCTTCGTCAACCCCGAATCGGCCGGCTACGACGCGGGCGAGAAAGTCCTCTACGTGGGCAACTTCGGCTCGCCGAAGCTCGACCCGGCGCTCAAGGATGGGATGGGTTACATCAGCAAGGTCGCGCTCGACGGCACGATCCTGCAGCGGCGCGCCCTGGCCGGCACCCCGTCGGAGCCGATGAACAAGCCGAAAGGCATCTGGATCGAAGGCGGCCGCCTGTGGGTGACCGACATCGACGCGGTGTGGATCTTCGACCTGGCGAGCAAGCGGAGCCGCAGGCTGCCGCTGCCCGGCGTGGTGTTCGCGAATGACCCGGCGGTCATGGGCGGTGCGCTCTACGTGAGCGACAACCGCAGCGACAAGCTGGTGAAGATCGAGCCGGCCGACTTCCTCGACGGCACGCCGAAGATCACCGAGGTGTTCTCCGGCGCGGACGTCTACCCGAACGGCGTCTATCCCGCCAAGCAGGGGCTGCTGATGGGCGGCTTTCTCGCCCCGGACAAGCCAAGAGCACTTTATGTATTGAAGGACGGTAAGCCCAAGGCGATCTCCGACCCGATCGGCCGCATCGACGGCCTGTACGAGCTCGCCGAGGACGAGCTGCTCGCCACCGACTGGAATATCGGCGGGCTGTTCTACTACAACGTGCGCACCGGGACCAAGAAAACCCTCGCCACCGGCTTCAAGGGCCCGGCCGACTTCTGCGTCGTGCCCACCGGCGACGGCTGGACCGTGGTCGTGCCCGACCTGGTGCAAAGCCACCTGCGCTTCATCGAGCTGAAAAAATAATCGGGGTCAGGCACCGATTTCGGAAACCGGGGTCAGAGCCCGGTTTCCGGCTTCAATGACTGTCCTGGTCCAGTTGCTCGTGCTCGCGGCGGCACTTGCGTCGGTCGTCCTGCCGTTCGCGGTACCGATTCGCCCGGGAACGCCCTACGAGCCGTTTGTCACGGTGCCGACCGATGGGCCACCGCGCAAGCGCCAGCGCGTCGCCGCCGCGATCCTCCTCGCGATCGTCCCGTTCGGTCTCTATCTCGTATGGAGGAAGAGCCCCAGCCTCTGGCCGGTGATCGTCGGGCCCGCAATCGTTTTCGTGCTGCTGATCGAGCTTCTTTCCGACCGGCTGATCAAGAAGTATCTGATCCCTGTCGGGCGCTGGTACCTGGTCGCTGCCGGTATCGCCGCAGTGATCATCTTTACGCTGGTGTTGTTCGCCACCGCATTCACGTTGGAACTGCGCGTGGACCGGTACGGCGACCTATTCATCTGGAGCTTTGACAAGAGCCCGGCGATGTTCTGCATCAATGTCGCGACGACCGCGTTGGTGAACGGCGCCTTCCTGCGGATTCTCCGCGAATGGCTCGTAAGACGCCGGCGACGAAGAATCGGAGCCTGACCCCGATTTACTTGAACGTCGCGAGCGCGTGAGCCAGGTCGCCGAGCTGCGCGTCGTCGAGGCCGTGGACGGTCTCGGGCATCTGCGCGTTGCCGTAGCCGATGCGCTTGCCGTCGCGATAATCCTTCAGAGCTTTCAGCAGATAGTCCTCGCGCTGGCTGGCGATGCGCGGGACGTTGTTGTTGCCTTCGAACTTCTTGCCATGGCAGCCGGCGCAGTTTCTTTCTTTGAACAAGGAATCCGCTGCTGCGAGTCGAGCCGGATCCGCTTTTTCCGCCGGTGGCCTGGGAGGCGGCAGCTTTTCAATGCGGTCTGACAAGGATCGTAAATCGTCGTCGCTGAGGTCCTTCGCCATCGCGGTCATGATCTCGTTGTCGCGCCGGCCGCCGCGGAAGAGGAAGAGCTGCGCTACGACGTAGAAATTCGTCTGCGCGCCGAGGGAGGGCGTGAGGGGCGTCTGGGAGGTCCCCGACGCGCCGTGACAGGCCAGGCAGGTTTCGATCTTCTCGGCGGAAATCGCCGCGACCGAGAAGACCGAAACCAGTAGCGCGATGAAACCCTTCAATTACTTGCCGTACGTGACCCGGTAGATCGCGCCGTTGTGGTCGTCGGAGACGAGCAGCGAGCCGTCTTTCAGCTGCAGCACGTCCGCCGGGCGGCCGAGGTACTGGTTGTTCTCCACCAGGCCGGTGAGGAACGGCTCCATCCTCGCGTTGCCCTTGGCGTCGATGAAAATGGCGACCACGTCGGCCGCGTACTTCTCGGTCTTGTTCCACGGGCCGTGGCGCGTGAGGAAGATCGCGTTGTGGTACTTCGCCGGGAACATCTTGCCGGTGTAGAAGCGCATGCCGAGCGGCGCGGCGTGCGGGCCGATCAGCAGCGCGGGCTTGACGAAGCTCTTGCAGTCCTTGCCCCAGCCGAACTGCGGGTCGACCATCATGCCGGAATGGCAGTACGGGTAGCCGAAGTTCTCCCCGGTCTTGGTGACGTGGTTCACCTCGTCGAGCGGCATGTCCTCGGTGAGCCAGTC
>Ga0335085_10017116_pt1 | contig 10456 bp, 6 predicted proteins | sample Lox_Sample_45_FD_206712 | JGI IMG/M metagenome (GOLD analysis project Ga0335085, IMG submission 206712) | Soil microbial communities from Loxahatchee National Wildlife Refuge, Florida, United States - Lox_Sample_4.5 | ecosystem: Environmental > Terrestrial > Soil > Wetlands | place: USA: Florida...
GACGATCATCTCGGCGGCGGGAACGACGCAGGGCACGGCGACGCCGATCACGAGCCGGACGGTGTTCGTCAACGGAGGGACGGGAGGCGTGATCCTGGTGGTCCCGCAGACGACGAAGATCATCAACATCTCAGGCGCTCAGATCAACGTGTATCCGAACTCGGGCGCGCAGATCACCGATTCCGCCGGCACCGCCTATGGCACGAACGGAGCCGCACCGCTGGGCAACAACTTCACCACGACGATCGAACCGTTCAGCGCAACGCAGTGGTACGGCGCATGAGGAAGCTCCTTCCTTTCCTGCTTCTTCTGTGGGCAAGCCACGCATGGGCGCAGCTTGGCGGTCTGACGACCGCGAACGTGCCAGGGACCACCGGCACGATCGTGCTGGACGCCAACCATCATCTCCAGGTCAACTCGCCCACTGAAGCGACGGTGACGGCCGGCCGCTCGCTTGCCTCGACCGACATGGGGCAGACAATCCCGGTCAACATCTCGGGCGGCGGCACGATCACTATCCCGTCTTCCGGCTTCGGCACGACGGTCTTCGGCCTCGGGCAGTCGGTTGTCCTGGTCAACACCGGGGCGACGGCAGACACGATCACGAATTCGTCCTCGGGGACGATGTATCCCTACACGATCACGACGCTGAACCCCGGCGAGGTGCTGTTCATCCAGGGCGACGGCACCAACATGTTCGTCAACCTCTCGGTCGGAATCCCGGTTGCCGTATCGCGCGGCGGCACAGGCGCGACGGCGGCGGGAGCCACGGCGGCGAACAACATCGGGGCATTGGCGGAAGCGAGCAACCTGTCCGACCTCGCGAACGCCGGCACGGCCCGCACGAACCTGGGCCTCGGCACGGCTGCGACGGTCAACACGGGGACGAGCGGCGGGACGATCCCGCTGCTGAACACGGCGAACACCTGGTCCGCTCCGCAGCGGACGAGCACCGAGACGCCGACGATCTCCACCTCGACCTTCACCCCGGTGTTCTCCACCGCGCAGAACCACCGCATCGCGCTCGTCCATGCGAGTTGCCCATGCACCTTGGCGAACCCGGCGGCGATCGTTGCGGGTCAGTCCGGCATGTTCGAGATCGTGCAGAGTTCTACCGGAAGCGATACAGTCTCTTGGGGCTCAGAATACGTCTACAGCGGCGGCACGTCATCGATCACGCTCAGCACGACGGCGAATGCAGTCGATTTCATTCCATACACCGTTGACAGCACCGGCAGCTTCATCGTGCTCGGCGGCATAATCAAGGGGCCAGCGCATTGATCAGATGGATCGTCCTTCTTCTGCTGCTGGCGATCGGACCGGCACGAGCGCAATTCAGCCCGTTCGTCCAGGGGCCGGCGGGCACGACCGTCGTCAATTGTCTGCTGCTGACCGGCACGACGACCAACTGCCTGCTGCTCACCGGCACAACGAACGCGCTGATCCTATGAAGCTCCTCCTCGCATTCCTGTTCGCCCTCCTTCCGGTGTGCGCGATGGCGCAGAGCCGGATGGACCAGTTGAGTCCGCCCAGCACGGTCCTAAGCACCGACACGACGATGGACTGCCAGTCGTGCTCGGCCTCTGTGTCCCCGACCACGCCGACCTGGGCAAACGTACTGGCGGTCTTCGGCGGGTTCGTCGGCGCCAGGATCAGCGACAACACATCGTCGTGCGTGCACACGACCGATTCCACCACGATCCAGACGCTCTATGTCCTGCCCTGCGGAAACGGTGGAATTCCCATCTCAGCCAACGGGACTACGTTCACCCTCTGGGCAATCCCCTCGACCTCGACGACGCTCGTCACTACGAACGCCACGAATTTTCCCGCCAATACGCTCTTCGATTTCTATGCGTTCATCCATTCGGGAGCGGTGACCTATTGCGCGGTCGCGTGGGGCACCAGCACGGCGGGGGCGTCAGCGCGCGGCAGTTCCGCGACGATCACCACGGTCAACGGCATCACGGTCAACAACGGCGCATGGACCTGCCTGAACGGCGCCACGTCCTACACGCTGACCACCAAAGAGGCGACGCTGCTCGGGACGTTCGTGACGAGCACCGCTCAGAACATCACCTTCCAGGCCGCCCCGGCTGCGGCGAGCGGTGGTGCGGCCTGCACGATCGGCTATGCGAACGTCTACAACACGCAGTCGGCGACGTGCATCTCGCGCGATAGCAAGGCAAGCTGGACCAGCACGACGACCACGCTCGCGGCGATGGACGGATCGACCACCAACTCGGCATCGTGGGTCGATCCGCTCGGGGCTTTCCCCTATTCCTGCCAGGCTCAGGTTCCGGTGAAGATGACCGCCGTCACGACCAACGGCGGCGGCGATGCGTGCGGGGTGAACTCCACTAGCACAAACGCTGGTATCGCTGGGGCCTCCGGCGTGGTGGACCCGAACAACACGATCGCCACCGCCTCGGGTGTCGCACCGCAGTCCGGCGGCGGCCTCAACACGATCACCGCGCTGCAATACGCCGGGCCTTCGACCACGACCTTCTATGGTTCGGGCCTGACAGCCGGCTTCCAGACCGAGGGCCTCATCGTCAACACGCTGTACTGACATGCGGTTTCTGCTCTCCTTCCTCTCCGCTCTGCTGTTCTCGATAGGCGTTGCCCATGCGCCGCTGATGACCGGCCGCTCCTTCGGGGGCGGCGTCGGCTGGAACGGCGTCTACACGCTCGGCAACATCACGCCGACCACGTTCGCCTATGTCACCGGCACAACCTCCGGCACCACCATCGGGACGGCAACCGTCGCGATCTCGCCGCAGGCAGGCTTTCCGACCTACTCCCTGTCGGGCGCCAACGCGGGCGACTTCACGATCAACAGCAGTACCGGGGCGATCTCCACCAACGGCAGCACGCCCACGTGCACAAGCCTGACGCCGATCACCAGCATCAACGTGGTGGCGTCGCAGACGGGAGCGATAGGCACCCCCGTCACGCAGGCGATCACGGTCAACTGCGAGAACGGGCCGAGCACGCCGACGCTGATCCAGAAGCGCATTCTCTCGGCGAACAACGGCAACAGCCCGACTGGCAACAACTTCAAGTTCCCGCTGCCCAATCCGACACAACTCAGCGATACCCTGGTTCTGTTCTTCACCTACGGCCACGGCTTCACGGTCACATCTATCACTGATCCGGTAAATGGAACGTGGCCCAAGGCGACGTCGTTCGTCACGAACTGCGATGGCGGTTCGGGTAATACCATCATCGAGGCTTGGGTTCTGCCAAACACCTTGGCAGGCGCGCAATCCATCACCATCAACTTCAACGCGTCGCTCAACCCTTTCTCGGCCGACTTCTTCGAGTACTCGGGAGTATCCACGACCTCTCCCGTCAGCGGGACAGCGAAGTGTGACCTTGCCCTTGCGCCGAATGCCAGCACCTATGTTGTCACGCCATCGGCGTTCACGCCGGCCAACAACGACGCCAACGGCGGCAATCTCATCCTGAACTACATGGCCTATGAAGCAGGCTATGGCGCGAGCAGCCCGACCAGCTTCACCGGAGCATCCGGTTACACTTTGCAGGAAGCAGATATCGGATGGCAGCAGAGCACGAACACCTTCCCGCACGCGGCGCAGTCCTTGGTGCAGGCGACAGCAGCAGCGACCACGCCGACACTGACAGCGACGGGGGACAGCGCTGACGGCTACAACTCAATCACTCTCGGTCTGAAAACCGGCGCCGGATGGGGCGGCAAGGTTCCGACATCTGGCCTCTACATCATCGGCGTGACCGATCAGACCACGGGCAAGACGGGCGAAACCTCGCTGACAAGCCAATTCCCAAATACGCAAGGCAATCTGCGCGTCATACTCAGTCCCGACAACGTTTTCGATGCGGACATCTCTGGCATCGCGTACAGCGACTCGTGTGCTATGCACACGATCACGGACTCCGGCACTGGCGATTACCCCGTGATCTACTATTCACAAGCCTGCAGTGCCGGACCAGCGAACCTTATTGCCACGATCTCACTGACTACTGCCCGGTCGAATCCGCAAAGCTATCGGTTCTATGATATTCTCAATGCCAGCGCGTCGACGCTTGACGGTCATGCTGGCAACAATCTGGCCAGTACCGGCAGTGGCACTGTTGTCAACATGCCGAGTGGTCTGACCTGTGGCAATGCAAGCGATCTGACGCTCGTGACGGCAATCCTTGGAACCGGCCCGGGTCTCGCGGTCACATCGCCGACCGGCGCCGTGTTTATGCTGGGCCACTACACGGGTGAAATCGATGGAGACCAGTTGTGGAATGCTGACCTTGAGTCAGAGAACTACAATTCCGGTACGTCAGCACAGTCGTACACCTGGACGATCACGAACAACGGGACGGGCGTGAACGCCCAGGGCGCATGCTTCAAGTAAGGGCGCTGCTGCTACTGATTCTGCTGACGTTTCCGGCGCAGGCATTCATCCTTCGCCACAACGGCGGTGCCGCCGTCAGCGCCGGCAGCGATCCGACAACGGGCATCCTGCCCATCGCCAATGACGCCTACACCAACTGGTCCATGGCGGGGATGCAGTCGGTCGGGGGCATTCCGCTCAGCCGATCGACGCAGTGCGGCTCGACGCTCACCCCGAGCGGCGGATCGGACGCGACGGCGCTCACCAACGCTATAGCGGCATGTCCGGACGGCGATGTGCTGATGCTCGGCGCCGGCACGTTCAATATCCCGCTCAATGCTACCGTCCTGCTCAACAAGGGGATCACGATACGAGGGGCGGGCCCAGGGTCCACGATCATATCCCGGACTACCGGGGCCTGCCCGCCACTCAGCCATGGCGGCGGCGGCACCGGCTGCACGGCGAACGGCACGCCGTTCATCGTGGTGGGGCCGGAGGAATTCAACAACTACGTGACCTCCAGGAACCTCGCCACCGATGCGGTGGCCGGCTCCTATTCGTTGCAGGTGGCTTCCGCCACAGGTTTCTCGGTCGGCCAGACCGTGCTGCTCGACGAACTGTCGGGCGCTTCCTATCAGCCGGACAGAGGAAATCCCGGCGTGCCGGCGGCGAGGGTGTGGGCCGCGTCGGACTACCGCGTGCAGTGGATGAAGCACAATTCGTCATCGCCCGCGCAAGGCGGCGACGATTTCGGCACCAACGAGTATCCCACCGACTCCGGTGGCGCTGGCTGCTATTTCAACACCGGGGAGGCGCCGGGCGGGACTGAGCGGTGCGACCGCACGACCAGCGAGATCAAGAAAATCGCGGCGATCAACGGGACCACGATCACCTTCGACTCGCCGATCACGATCTCCTACCGCGTCGCCAACACCGCGCAACTGTCGTACTACCAGATGCCGTTCACCTCGATGGCCGGCATCGAAGACCTGACGTTCGACGGCGGCAACGAGGGGTCGCTCTGGTTCAACACGGCGCAGTACTCGTGGGCCTACAATGTCGAGTGCAGGCATTGGGAGGGGGACTGCATCGAGATGAACGGTTCCTTTCGGGTCGAGGTTCGTCGGGCCTATGTCCACGATTGCTCGTATCCCCAGCCGGGGGGCAGCGGATACGGGATGGGACTGAGCGCCGGATCGTCCGAGACCCTGGTCTGGGACAGCATCGTCGTCATCGTGGACAAGGACTACGTCTCGCAGCAGGCCGGAGCGGGATCGGTGGTCGCCTACAACTTCATGGATCAGGCGTTCATCTGCTGCAACAACACCAACCCGGCCGACGGCAACGACGGCTGGGTCGAGAACGGGCTGAACAATGCGCACTACCCCGGCAGCCATCATGCTTTGTTCGAGGGCAACCTGACGCACCAGATGGGCGAGGACGACACGCACGGCAACGCCATCTACAACACCTATCTGCGCAACTGGTCGCAGGGCATCCGCCTGCCGACCTGGGTGAACGCCTATGACGGCGCGACCATCGACGATCTCAACGCCTCGCCGCAGGGCACGCCGTTCCCCCGGACCCCGGCGCAGACGCAACTCTACACGTATTACGAGAGCTTCATCGCCAATGTGCTCGGCTATCCCGGATACAGCACGGCGGCGCATGGCTGGACGTATCTGACCACCAACGGCGGGCCGTCCATCTTCGCGCTTGGTGAGGGCTTCCAGAGCGGCAACAACGGGCCTGATGTCGTCGCCGGATTCGACACCAACGGCCAGGGCGGGACCACGATCGCGCACGGCAACTACGACTATCTCCAGAACACGGTGACGTGGGACACGAACATCTCGGACCACTCGATCCCGAGTTCGTTCTTCCTGACGGGCGCGCCGCCGTTCTTCGGCGCGAGCGGCACGAACTGCACGTATCCGTGGCCGTGGGTGACGCCGACTGGTTCCTCCCAGGTGCAGGCGCCGACCGGCAGCGGATGCACTGCCACTTCGGGCCTGCCCGCCAAGGCGCGCTTCGACGCCGGCACGCCGTTCACGCAGCCGTAGATGCTCAGCACGGCCGGCATCTCCGGCGCCGGCATCAGCGATGCGGGCACCGGCACGACGACGCTGCAAGGCCGTGCGCGGGGTTCTTCCGCCGCACGCGTGAAGCCAACAGGCGCGGTCTCGCTGCTCGCGAGAGCCGGCGCCGAGATGGTGGCGCGATCCGGGCCGTCCGGGTCGGCCGATCTCATCGGACGCGCGGTAGGCGCCTACATCGGCAGGCTGTTCACCGGAGCGTCGGCGATCAGCCTGATCGGCCGCGCCTCGACCATCATGCAGGCCCGGCCAGCGCTGGGCGGGTCGATCAGCTTCCTCGCTCGCGCCAGTGCGGCGGGCACGGCACGGTCGGCGCGTCCGACAGGAACCCTGCCTCTTGTCGGCATGTCGATGGCGGTCTCGGCCGCGCGCAGCACATTCGCAGGTGCCGTGCATGTCCTCGGCCGCTCGGCGGCATCGCTAGCCTCCAGGGTGGGGCCGACATTCACCGCCTCGCTGTTCGGGCGCGCGCAGACGAGCTCGCCGCCGGGCACCACGACGGCACAGATCGCGGTCAACGCGAGCGCGCACCAGAACCAGACCGTCTCGTCCTATTTCGTCACGCTCACCACCACCGCCCCGTGCCTGATCTACGTGGCGCTTCTGGAGAACGGCGGCCCCGGCGTATCGGTCGTCGGCTCGTCGCTCGGAACATTCAGTCTGCGCAAGAGCCAGATTAGCAGCGCGGGATCGCCCTACTATGAGGAAGTCTGGACGAAGTACTCTCCGGCTGCGTTAACCGCAGAAACGATCACGGTCACACAGACATCCAGCGCCTTCCTCACGATCGATGCCGTCGCGTTCAGCGGCGTCAGCGCGTCCACTCCATTCGATGGCAACGCAAGCCTTCCCGCCGGGGTGACCGCCGGAAATCCGTCCGTCAGCACCAACGCCGGAAGCACCTGCATCGTCGGCGCGTTCCGCAGCGCGAGCGGGGTCACGCAAGGTGCGGGCAGCGGCTACACGGCGATCAGCGACACGGACTACCAACTGGTCGAATACAGGCTGGTCTCGTCGCCGCAGAGCGGCCTGGCCGTGACGACGGGCGGAACCGACAACGGCGCGATCGGCGACGCGCTGGTCGCGGCTTCCTCCAAGGCGCCCGGCGGCACGCTGTCGCTGATAGCCGCCCTGTGGGGGCAGGTTGCGGCGACGATGCCGGCCAGGGCGGTCATCGGCCTGAGCAACCAGGCGGTGCTGTTCGGCCGCAGCATGGGGCGCGTGGTGATGCGCGCGGTCCCCTCTGGAATCGTCCCTCTCGTGGGGCGCGCTGCGGGGACTGTGGAAGGGCGCGCACCGCAAAGCCCCAAGGCATCGCTGATCGGCCGATCCCTGCGCGCGTCGGGCCAGATGCGCTCGACGATCGGCCTGCTGACGAACATCCTGGTGCTGATCGGCCGCGCGACCTCGACGGCTGTAGCGAGGATTGCCCCGTCCGGGACGGTGCCGCTGCTCGGCAGGATGCAGGCCGGCGGACAGGCGCGCGGCATGGTCTCGGGCGCGCTCGCCCTGGTGGGCCGTGGCGCGTCCGTGGCGACCGGCGGTCTGCGGTGGGCAGGTGGCGCTATAGTATCCCTTCTCGGGCGTACAGCGGGTGCTGTGGGCCTGCGCGGCGTGGCGGGGGTAGCGGCACCCCTGTTGGCGCGAGGGGCCTCCAGCAGCGTCCTACGGGCCGCGCCGCGCGGTCTGGCGTCAATGTCCGGGCAGGGGGCGGCATCAGGTATCGGGCGGGGCTCGACCATCCCGTTCATCCTGGTCCAACTGCTCGGGCGCAGCTTGGCTTCGCTGGTCAGCCGGATCGGCGCCCCCATCAAGGCGGCGTTCCTGTCCGGACGAGGGGCCGGCAGACAAACGGGCCGGGCAGCGCCGGTCGGCACGCTGACGCTGACGGTATCGCGCTCGACGAGTGCCGCAACTGGCCGGGGAGGCACGTCTCGCCGGCTGTCCGTGACCAGATACGCGAGGATGCCAGTCGATGTGAGACAGGCGGAATTGCCTCCCGACGTGTGACGGCGCCCGACCGGGGAATCGAGCGCCGCCACGACTACACCCAGGAGTGATTCGACCACCCGAGGGCCACGACGATGTTATGTGCTTCATACGCCGGACGCGGTGATCCGCGTCACAATCCGGCGTGAGCGAGCGAGGGCATACTGGATCGACAGGAGGCCCCGATGATCGACGCCCGACCCAGGATCGTGAACGGATCGTTAACAGGCTGGTCAGGGAAGCGGAGGTCGCGTTCGTGCGCGCATTCGCCGCCTCGGTCGGCGCGGGCCTCGCGACCGGCGTGCTCATCGTCGTCACCGGCTCGCTGACGTGGCTCTGGGCATGGATCGCATTCTTCTTTGGGCACGCCATCTTCACCCTCTGGCATCGGAATTGAGGGATGTCGCGCTCCGTCATTTCGTGCAGCGTCCCTGGACCTGCATCTGCCTGTGGTTCGCCTGCTCGACCGCGATCGGCGCCACGCTCGCATGGAGATTGTTCATCTGAAATCATCACGTGCGTGTTATCGTGGCCGGACGGAGATGTGCCATGATGACAAGGCCGAACGACGATAGCGAAACCGAGAGCGAACAGCGCTTTGCCAAGTCCCCCTGGCTGTTGCCGGGGGGACTTTTGATTCTCGCCCTGACGGTGACGTTCTACGCGGGAACCGCCTGGGACCGGGTGACAACGGCGAAGGACTATGGGCCCGAGATTCTCATCCTGGAGAACCGGACAGCGACACTCGCGGCGAATCAGACCATCGTCATGCAACAACTCGACATGATGATGCAGCGCGGTGGTCCGGCTCTGCGCGCATTGCAGGACAAGGTGAACGATCTCCAAGAGATGTTAAAGGAGCACATAGCCAACAGCCACGACCGGGGCGGCGGGAAATGATCACGCGCCGATTGCTTCTCGGGGGCGCGGCGGCAATCACCGCATCGTCGCCAGCCGACGCCTTCCTGCTGCGCCATGCGAGCGCTGGCGCGTCTGTCAGCACGGGCGGCCAACTTACGCTGACCACGAACAACTCATTCACGATCCGGGGCGGCGGCACGGCCGACGTCACCAACCTGTCTCTCGCGGCGACGAGCGGCAGCGTCGCTCCGTCGTCGATCACCTACACCGTGACCAGCGCCCCGACGCACGGCTCCCTCGTCAAGGTCGGCGTCGGAAGTGTGACCAGCTTCACGCAGGCCGATCTCAACAGCTATCTGATGCAATACCAGAACAGCGGAGGCACCACCGACTCCATCGGCATGACCGTTTCCGATGGCCTGGGCCATTCGCTGCCTCTGACGTTCTCCATCCTGGTCGATCAGGGCGCCACGACTGCCATCAAGCCGCTCCTGAGCGGCGTCAACGCCTCGCCCTTCTGCTTCCCGAACGTGGTGCCGACAGGTCTCGTGGCGACCTATTCCATTCCCGCGACGCCCACGGTCGGCAGCGTCTACACAAGCGCCAACAACTTCACGCTGACGGAAGCGACCGCGAACGACCTCGGCACCTATACCGACGCGCTGATGGGTGGCGCGTTCACCGTCTCCTGCGTCGAGGCGACCAACACCAACGTGCCCGACCTCAAGATGCGGGTCATGCGGGAGGGGACGAACCACTGCCTCGTTCTGTTCGTGCTCGAGAACCTGACCGGCAAAATCGCAGCACCCGCGCACACGGTCACGATCACCGGGAGCGGTGGATTCAGCCAGACGTACAGCGTCGCCGGCCATCCGATGAACACGATCTGGATGGTGGAGTTCGGGAAGTGGCACCACTGGCGCACCTCGGCAGCCCTCAAAGCCGCCGGCGTCATCATGAACTTCGACCAGACACTGGCGGGCAATCCGACGTACTGGGACAACCAGGCGGCAATCCCCTGGACGTCGTTTGCCACCTACGGCGTCGTCAAGGGTATGGGCCAGACGGGCGAGCGCAACGAGATCGGCGTTCTCAACGACTGCGCCGGCTGGGCTCTGTGCGTGGACAACGACTATGCGT
>Ga0335085_10017118_pt1 | contig 10456 bp, 6 predicted proteins | sample Lox_Sample_45_FD_206712 | JGI IMG/M metagenome (GOLD analysis project Ga0335085, IMG submission 206712) | Soil microbial communities from Loxahatchee National Wildlife Refuge, Florida, United States - Lox_Sample_4.5 | ecosystem: Environmental > Terrestrial > Soil > Wetlands | place: USA: Florida...
CGCCGCGGTAGGCCTTGATGAGCATGTCGTCGGCGTCGGCGCAGCCGCGGTCGGCGGTCATACGCTCGATCATTTCTACTTCGAGGCGCTGGGCGCGGGCGACCAGCCACTGAGAACGGACAATCTGTTCGACCAGGAAGCGCTCGTAGGCGGTGGTGGGGGCGAGCTCGGCGGTGTGGATTTCCAGGAGCTGATCGAAGTCCTCCTGGCTTTCGGTGTCGAGGACGCGGAAGCGGCCGGTGAGGCCGTGGGTGGTGGCGTTGGCGGCGGAGCGCGCCTTGCCTTCGGGAGTACGGGGGCCGGTGCTGAGCTGAGCATTGCGGCGGTTGGCTTCGATCTGTGACTGGGTAGACATTGCGCCTGGAGGGTGGCACGGAGACAGGCCGGCGAAATGACAAGTGGTTGTTGCAGCGGAGGATGGAGGTTGTGACCAGGCCGGCCAGGTAAGATCGAAGAAGGATGAAACTGCTGTCGTTGTTGATTGCTGTGTCGGTGGCTGGAGCAGGGACCGGTGCGCTGGAACAGGCGCGGGACAAACAGGACCGGGCGACGCTGGAGCGGATGGTAAACGCCGCCGCATCCACGGCGAAGGCGAAACCGAAAGACGCCGATGCGCAGTACCAGGCGGCGCTGGCGCATTCGTATCTGGCCGAGGTGGCGATTGAGGTGCACGACAAAGGACGGGCGTTTTCGGTGGCCGAATCGGGCATCGAGGCGGCCGAGCACGCGGTGGAGCTGAGGCCGAACTCGGCGGAATACAACCGCATCCTGGGGACGCTGTGCGGGCAGGCGATCTCGAGCGCGGGGCTGGCGGGGCTGCGGCACGGGCGGTGCGCGCTGGAATCGATCGACAAGGCGGTGGAACTGGATCCGAAGTCGTCGGACGTGCGACTGAGCCACGGGGTCGGGATGTACTATCTGCCGGCGGCGTTTGGCGGTGGCGTGGACCAGGCGATTGCGGATTTCCGCAAGGCGATCGCGCTGAATCCGACATCGGCGGAGGCGTGGCTGTGGCTGGGGATCGCGCTGCGGAAAACGAATCAGCCGACGGAGGCGCGGAAGGCGATTGAGAAATCGCTGCAGTTGAATCCCGCGCGGGTGTGGGCGAGCCAGCAACTGGCGAAGACGCCGGGGAAATAATCTGGCGGCGCGTGGCGCTGCCCGTTAATGGGCGGCGCTGCCGTAGTCGGGGCTGACGGTGGCGGTCTCGGCTTTCTTTTCGTTCAACTTCTTCACGACGGCGCTCTCGGCGTCGCCGTCGGCCTTGCGGTTCATGCGGTAGTAGATGCGGGCGAGCAGGACGTGGGCTTCGCGGAAATCGGGGAAGCGTTTGACGAGGTCTTCGAGGATCGACAGGGCGGCGTCGCGCTTATCCTGGGCGATGTTGAGATTGGCCATCTGCATGAGCACGCCGGGGTCGTCCGGGCGCACGGCGAGGGCGCGGCGGAAATGCGCTTCGGCGGCGTCGAACTGGCGGTTGTGCAACTCGTCAACGCCGACGTTGAGGTTGGCGTCGAAGTCGTTGGGATTGGTTTCGAGCTCCTTCTGGAAGGCGGCGATAGCGCCGGTGTCGAGCAGAGTAGAGAGACAGCGGCCATAGAGGGAGTAGAGGCCGGGGAGTTTGGGGTCAAGCTCGATGGCTCGCATGAGGTCCTGGCGGGCACCCATGTAATCGAGGCGGCGCATGCGCGCGGTGGCCATGAGGATGCGGGCCTGGGCGGAATCGCCATTGCGGAGGATGCGATCGATCACCTGCTGGCCGCGATCCATCTGGTTGTCGCGCATGAGCGCCATACCGAAGACGTAGGAGAAGGCGGGGTCGTCCTGGCTCTGCGCGTCGTAGGGGGAGAGGAGATCGATGACCTTTTTGTTTTCGCCCTGCTGGAGCCAGCAGTCGGCCAGCAACAAGCTGATGCGCAGTTCGGAGGGCGCGGCGGCGTGGAGGGTTTCGAACTGCGCGGAGGCGTCGCGAATACGGCCGACCTTGTAGTAGGCGAGGGCGAGGTTCAGACGAATGGCGGGGTGATCGCTGCCGGCGAGCGCGTTCTCGTATTCGGAGATGGCTTCGTCGAAGCGGCCGAGGTGGACGAGCGCGGCGCCGAGGTTGGCGTGGACTTCGGGAACGTCTGGACGGAGCCTGACCAGGTCGCGGTATTTGGCGACCGCGCCATCGTAATCGCCGCGCTGCTGGGCCGCGACGGCATCCCGGAAGAGCTGTTCGGGGGTGGAATCCTGCGCAACTGCCGCGCAGAGGAACACAGCGAGCAGGGCCAGAACACGCATCAATTTCAGGATAGCCCCGCCGACCAGCGCCGCGGTTCTACTTTGAGGCGCTGTTGCGCAGGCAGCGCATGGCTCTGTTCCACCAGCGTCACCCGATAGAATGAGAAGCACATCGCGTCATGAAGGTCTTGTGTTGTTTCCTGTTGTTGGCAGCGCTGGCGGGCGCGCAGGCTCCGGCTCCGGAGACGTTTGACGATCTGGCGTCGCGGGCGCAGAGCCTGGTGGACAGCAGTCCGGCCGAGGCGGTCACTCTGTTCAGGAAAGCACTGGCGCAGCGGCCGTCGTGGCCGGAGGGCTGGATGTACATGGGCGGCGATCTGTTCCGGCTGCAGCGCTACGCGGAGGCGCGCGATGCGTTTCGCAAGGGCATCGAGCTGGCGCCGAAGCTGGGGACAGCGTACGGATTTCTGGGGCTGTGCGAGTACGAGCTGGGCGACTACAACGAGGCGCTTGGCGCGATTGGGCAGGGGGAAGCGCTGGGGCTGGGCCCGAACGAGGGATTCGTCATTGCGGTGCGGCAGCGGGCGGCGCTGATTCTGGCGCAGGCGCAGGCTTATGACGAGGCGCTGGCACAACTGGGTCCACTCTCGCGGAAGGGAATGAACTCGCCGCTGATCGACGTGGCCATCGGGCTGTGCGCGCTGACGATTCCGAAGAAGCCGGAGGCGCTGACGCCGCAGGAGCTGGAGGTGGTGAATCTGGCAGGCAAAGCGACGTGGGCGGGGATGAGCCGCAAGGCCGAAGCGGAAGCGGCATTCAGGGACCTGCTGGCGAAGTATCCGGACTTTCCGGGCGTGCAGTACGCATTCGGCGTGTACGAGATGGAGATGGACCAGCGGGTGGCGCTGGAGGCGTTCGAGAAAGAGCTGAAGAACCACCCGAACCACTGGCCGTCCATGCTGGTGCTGGCGTTTCTGAAGACGCGCGACGGCGATCCGGAGGAAGGTATTCGCATTACGGAAAAGGCGATGAAGCTGGAGCCGGCGCGCAACCGGTGGATCGCGCAGACGGCGATCGGGCAGGCGTATCTGAGCATGGGCGAGCCGGCGAAGGCGATCGTCGAGCTGGAGGCCGCGGTGAAGCAGCAGCCGAACAACGACTCGATCCATTTCTTTCTGGAGCAGGCGTACCGGCAAGGGGGGCGGAAGGCGGACGCACTGCGGGAGCGCGACGCGTTCGTGAAGCTGCGGGAGCAGACCGATCCGATGTCGCTGCCGACGCACCCGGGGCTGGGGCGGCAGGAATCTACCGGGACTGCGGCTCCGTGATCTGGACGATGCGGTCGGCGGCGACGTCGCGCAGAACCTGGTGGATGCCGCTGGGCCAGACGATGTCGATTTCCTTGGCCGATGCCGAAGCGCCCAGGCCGAAGTGCACGCGGGGATCGCTGGAGCAGGCGTAGCCGACACTGGTGGTGACGTGGTTGTACTGCACGGAGCCGTCGGCGGCGGTGAGGCGAACCTTCGCGCCGATGCCCATGCGATTGCTCTTCGTACCGTGCAGGTTCAACAGCAGCCAGTGATTGGAGTTCGGCGAGGTGTTGTGCCAGACCTCGGCGGGGCCGTTCAACGTAGTGACGACGACGTCGATTTTGCCATCGTTATCGAGATCGCCGAAGGCGGTGCCGCGATGCTGGGCGGCCAACTGGAAATCGGGACCGGCGGTTGAGCTGACGTTCTTGAACTTGCCGTTGCCCACGTTGCGAAAGACGGTGTTGGGCTCTTCCTTGCGGCGCGCAGAGAAAAGCTCGACGTTATCGAGGACGTTGCCGCGGGCGACGAAAAGATCCTTCCAGCCATCGTTGTCGAAATCGTAGATGCCGTTGGACCAGCCGGACATGCCGCCGGTTTCGAGTCCCAGCCCGGCGAAGGCGGTGCCGTCGGCGAACTGGCCATTGCCGATGTTACGGAAGAACGGGAAAGTCTGCTTTTCGAGGGCAGTGACCCAGATATCGGGGCGGCCTTTGTTGAAGACATCGCGGAAATCGGCGCCCATTCCGGAGATGGCGTTGCCGGATTCGGCGAGAGCGACGCCGGAATCGAGAGCGACCTCGTCAAATCGCTTGCCGCCGATGTTGTGGAAGAGCTGATTGGGCGAAGCGTCGTTGGCGACGAAGACGTCGGTGTAGCCGTCGCCGTCGTAGTCGGCAATGGCAATGCCCATGCCGCGGCCGAGGTAGCGGTCGAGCCCGACCTGCGCGGTGACGTCGGTGAAGGTGCCGTCGCCGTTATTGCGATAGAGCGTGTGCGGCAGGGCGGGATAAGCGCGGGGATTGCAGAAGGCATACGCGCCATTCTGGATGCAGGGCTTCTCGACGATCGGGTCCCAGCGGCAATAGTTGGAGACGAACAGGTCGAGCAGGCCGTCGTTGTTGTAGTCGATCCAGGCGGCGGCGGTGGTCCACATCTTGAGGCCCTGATAGAGCTCACCACTGACGCGGGCCTTGTCAGTGACATCGGTGAAAGTGCCGTCGCCGTTGTTGTGGAAGAGCTGATTGCCGTTCACATTGCTGATGAAGAGATCGGGGCGGCCATCGTTGTCGTAGTCGCCCACGGCCACGCCGTTGCCATAGCCAGCCCCGGCCAGACCGGCCTCGCCGGTGACGTCGGTGAAGGTGAGGTCGTGGTTGTTGCGGAAGAGGCGGTTGCGGTAGCGCGGGCCGTCCTTCACCAGGGTGGGCATGTCGGCGCCGTTGACGAAGTAGATGTCGAGATAGCCGTCGCCGTCGTAATCGAAGAGCGCGACGCCGGCCACCATGGTCTCCGGCTGGTGCTTAACGGGCGTGGGGCTGCTGTCGGTAATGAAGTGGACTCCGGATTTTGCGGTGATGTTCTCGAAGGTGATGGGGCCAAGGACGGGAGAAGCAGCCACAAGCGCCAGCGCGGCAAGACCTGCGGCCGCAGCCGGAAGACGATCGCGAAGCATTTATCTGTGAGTGTAGCGCAGCACACCATAAACGTCCCGGGAGTACGATAAAGGCATGCGCACACTCCTCCTCGTCGCAGCGGCTGTCTGCCTTAATCCTCTCAGCACCCCGTTTTTATCGGCACAAACGAATGAATCGACGCCCACCACGAAGGTGAACGTCAACGAAGTTTCGCTGGATCTTGTCGTTCGCGACGCCAAGGGCAAAGTGGTGAGGAATCTGAAGCCCGATGACGTGCAAATTCTGGAAAATGGCGTGGAACAGAAGATTCAGGATCTGCATTTCGTGGAAGGGCGGGACACGACGTCAACGCCCCCGGCCGGATCGCGGGTGGCTCCGCTGCGCACCAGCAATCTGGTGTGCGTCGTGCTGCACAACGTCGATCTGCACACGCGACGGTTCGCCAACGAAGCGGTGGAGGAGTTCGTATCGAAGCCGCTGCCGCCGGGTACATGGGTGGGAGTGTTCAATCTGGCGGGCGGGCTGTCGGTGCTGCAGCAGTTCACCACGGATCCGAAGGTGGTGCTGGCGGCCTCGAAGCGCGCCTACGCGGGGAGCAATCCGGATTTCGCCAGCAGCGCGGCGCTGGTGAACAGCGCGAACCCGACGGAAGTTTCGGTGGTGGGAGCCGGGGGATCGCAGGGCGGCCCGACGAGCACAGGCAGCCAGGTGGTGACCGGAGGCGAGATCAACAACGCGGCGATCAACGACGCTTCTGTTAATACGGGCATGGCCGCGAACGTCGCGCGAGGCCAGGCGGCCGAGGACCGGCGCCAGTTCGGCGGCATCGAGGGGATGAAGGCGTACGAGCAGATGAAGAACATGATCGATCAACTGGGCACACTGCCGGGGCGCAAGACAGTGATGCTGCTGAGTCCGGGCATCGTGGCCACGGGCGTGGAGCCGGACAAGTTCAAATCGCTGGTGAGTTCGGCGAACGAGCACGACATCACCATTTACGGGATCGACGTAAACGGCATGGACACGAACTCGTCGGCGCTGGCAGGCATCAACATGACGCAGAATGCGGCTTCGTCAGGGACACGCACGGGCATCGGCGGGACGAACACTTCGATGGACGACGCGGCGGCGGTGGCGCGAGAGGGCGACGTGCTGCACGACGCCGTGCGCGGGTCGAACGTGCAGGCTCCGCTGCGCATGCTGTCGGAGGGGACCGGGGGGGCGTTCGCCGCGACCAACGACCTGCGCAAGCCGCTGCAGAAGATCGTGGACGACATCGGGGGACATTACGAGGCGGTGTACCATCCTTCCACCGAAGTGTGGGACGGCCGGCTGCGCAGGATCGAGGTGAAGGCGCGGAGCGGACTCACTGTGGAGAGCCGGAAAGCTTATTTCGCGCTGCCCGACGCGAGCACTCTGCGCACCTGGGACTCGCCGGCGCTGATCGCACTGGGCGAGAATCCGCCTCCGCACCCGTTCGACTTCGGCGCGGATGCGTGGCAGTTCCGGCCGGAGGCGAGCGGCTCGCAGTTCGCGCTGGCGTTCTCCGTTCCCGGGAGCGTGATGACGGCCACAGCGCAGCCGGCCCAGAAAGAACACCGGATGCACGTTTCGCTGGTCGCCCTGGTAAAGGATTCGAAGGGCAACGTGGTAGACAAGGTCAGCCGCGACTATCCGATGGGCGTGGCCGACGACAAACTGGACGCGACGAAGGCCCAGACTCTGGACGTCGCAATTCCGTTCCACGTGTCACCGGGCCACTATACGGTGGAGACGGCGGTAGTGGATTTCGAGGGTCACAGGACCAGCACGGGCAAGCTGGAGATCAACAGCCCGGAGGGGAACGGCGGGCTTGCCATGAGCAACGTGGTACTGGTGAGCCACGCCGAACCGGTGAACGGCAAGCCGGACCCGGCGGACCCGTTCGAGTTCCAGGGGAAGCGCATGATCCCGATGGACACGAACAAGCTGAAAGCCACCGACCAGCCGTACGTCTATTTCGTGGTCTATCCGGACAAGGCGAGCACGGAGAAACCACGAATTGACGTGGAATTCCTGGTGGGAGGCGAATCACTGGCGAAACAGAGCGCCGATTTGCCGGCGGCCGACGCCAGCGGAGCCATTCCGATGATCGTGGGGGCTGCCCTGAAACCGGGCGATTGCGAGCTGAAGATCACCGCGGTTCAAGGCAACGAGTCGGCGACGCAGAGCGTCAAGTACACGGTAGCCCAACAATAACATCCGCCCGCCGGGGGTCCCCGGTCCGGGGTCCGGGCCCACGGCGAGCGCGGGGAAAGCAATGTCATGGGACAGAGGTTGTTTCTGATTCTGGCGGGAGCGTCGTGTCTGACGGGGGCCGTCGCCGCCACCGTACCAACCACGAATCCGGCCGAACAGGGCCCGACGATCCGGGCCAACGTCAACGAGGTGGCGCTGGACATCGTCGTGCGCGACAAGCACGGGAAGCTGGTGAAGAATCTCAAGCCCGGCGACGTGCAGATCTACGAAGACGGGGCGCTGCAGCAGATCCGGAGTTTCCGGCTGGAGCAGGGGTATCCGCTGGAGAGCCCGGAAGCCGGGAAGGCGAAGGCGGGGAGGGCTCCGTCGGTGATGCCGCTGCGCAAGGTGAACCTGGTGTGCGTGGTCTTCCACAACCAGGACAATCTGGACATGAGCATGCACAAGTTCACCATGGACGCGGTGCAGGAATTCCTGCAGGCGAACTGGCAGCCGGACACGTGGGTGGGCGTGTTTGCGCTGGGCGCGCGGCTCAACGTGCTGTATCCGTTCACCACAAACCGCGACGAGCTGGCGCGCGCGGCAGCGCAGGGTTTTCGGGGCGGGAGCTTCCAACTGGCGCGCGTGGCCGACGCGGTGTTGAACGGCACTCCGAATCTGGACGTGGTAGAGGGCTCGTCGAATCAGGCCACGCGCACGGGCGGCGGGACGGAGATCCTCTCGACGGGCAAGCTGAACAACGCGGCGATCCTGGACATACAGGATCAGGCGGGTGAGGCAGCCGAGGCGCAGCGCGGAGATCTGGTGGACCAGCAGCGGCAGTTCGGACATATCAGCGGGATGGAGGCGCTCGACCAAATGAAGCTCATGGTTGCGCAGCTTGGCCAGTTCCCGGGGCACAAGACGGTGCTGATGCTGAGTCCCGGTCTGGCGAGCACCGGCAATCCGGAGCTGTTCGATGCCGTGCTGAACAAGGCACGGCAGGCGGATATCAGCGTGTACGCGCTGGATACGAACGGCCTGAGCGCGAACTCGAACGTGCAGGCCGGCAATCAGGCGCTGCAGCACGTGACTTCGCTGAGCCAGCAGCAGGGGGCAATTCCAGCTCTCAACGGCGGGAACGCGAACATCGACAACACGGGTTCGGTGGGCCGCGACGCGGAGCTGATGCGCCAGGACGATTATCTGCATAACGCGGTACGGATGAGCGATACGCAGGCGCCGCTGCGGGCGCTCTCGGAAGGCACGGGCGGATTCCTGATTGGCGGCACCAACGATTTGCGCAAGCCGTTCCAGCATCTGATTGAAGACGTGGGGATGCACTACGAAGCGGTGTACCACCCGACATCGGACAAGTTCGACGGGCGGCTGCGGAAGATCGAAGTGAAGACGACGCACTCCGACTACACGGTGGAGAATCGCAACGGGTACTTCGCGATGCCGGAATTGCACGGCTCGACGACGCTGCTGCCTTACGAAGTGGCGGGTCTGGCCGCGCTGGGCAGCAATCCGGCTCCGCACCCGTTCAATTTTCAGGTGAAGGCGTACCATTTCCGCACCGGCAAGGACACGAACCAGATCGGCGTCGCATTCGAGATGCCGGTGAAGGAGCTGACCGCGACACCGCAGCCGCAGTTGAAAAATCACCGGCTGCATCTCTCGCTGCTGGCTCTGGTGAAAGACTCCACAGGACAGGTGGTAGACAAGTACGGCGCGGATGTTCCGTACCAGATTCCGGACGACAAGCTGGCGGGCCTGCAGACGCTGCCGATCACGTTTACGCATCCGTTCTCACTGGCGCCGGGGCATTACACGGTGGAGACGGCGATTCTGGATCGCGAAGGGAACCGCGTCAGCACCAGCGCGACGCCGCTGGACAATCCCGAGCACAAGGGTCTCGCCATGAGCAGCGTGATGCTGGTGAGCGAGATCGACCCGGTGAAGGGCGAACCGGACGCGGCCGATCCCTTCGAATACCGGACCAGCCGCGTGGTTCCGTTGCTGAGTTCGACGGTGGCAAAAGGGACGCTGCCATACGTCTATTTTGTGGTTTATCCGGACAAGGGCATCGCGGAGAAACCGAAGATCGGCGTGCAGTTCCTGGTGGACGGCAAGGTACTGGCGCAGCAGACCTCCGATCTGCCGGCCGCCGATGCCAGCGGCGCTGTTCCCATGATGGTGGGGGCAGCCATCAAGCCGGGCGAATGCGAGCTGAAGATTACGGCGATGCAAGGAAACGCATCGGCAACGCAGAGCGTCAGGTACTCGGTCGCAAACTAACGGTTGCTTTGGAAGGAAGGTGACTATGGCGGGACTTCGGATTGCCCTCGCCGCGTTGCCCGCGGTGGCTTTGACTCTGGTGGCGCAGGAGCAGACGCCCGCGGCGGCGCCTACCATCCGCGCGACGGTGAACGAGGTGGCGCTGGATCTGGTGGTGCGCGACAAGCACGGGAAGCTGGTGAAGAACCTCGGCCCCGGAGACGTCAAGATCTACGAGGACGGCGTGCTGCAGCAGATGCGCAGCTTCCGGCTGGCGACGGGCGGCGCCATCGAACAGAACGGGACCACCACGACACCGGCAGCTCCGGCGGCGGCGGCTAAGGCATCTCAGCCGATCGAGCTACGCAAGGCGAATCTGGTGTGCATCGTGTTCCACAACCAGGACAATCTCGACGTCAGCATGAAGAAGTTCACGATCGAGGCCGTCGAGGAGTTCCTGCAATCCAACTGGCAGCCGGACACGTGGGTGGGGGTGTTTGCGCTGGGATCGCGTCTGAACGTGCTGTATCCGTTCAGCACAAATCATGCGGACCTGCTGCGCGCCGCGGCGCGGGGGTTCAGCGGCAGCACGTTCCAGATGGCGCGCGTGGCCGAAGCGGTGCTGAACGGCACCGCCAATATGGACATCGTCGAGGGCTATGCCTTTCAGACCGCGCAGGGAGGCGGCGGGGGCGGGAAGGAGACGCTGCAGACCGGGACGCTCAACAACGCAGCCATCCTGGACGTGACCGAGACCACGGGCCTCGCGCAGAGCGCGCAACGCGGCGA
>Ga0335085_10017119_pt1 | contig 10456 bp, 7 predicted proteins | sample Lox_Sample_45_FD_206712 | JGI IMG/M metagenome (GOLD analysis project Ga0335085, IMG submission 206712) | Soil microbial communities from Loxahatchee National Wildlife Refuge, Florida, United States - Lox_Sample_4.5 | ecosystem: Environmental > Terrestrial > Soil > Wetlands | place: USA: Florida...
GGGCAGATGGAGGGCCAGCCATGCGTCCCGGCACACGTCGACCGCGTCCCAGTAGCTGGCCTCGACTTCACCGTCTTTCCGGTAGTCGCTGACTCCGACCCCGAACCGCATCACCGGCGGATACACGCGTTCGGTGCCGTAGCAGTCGAAGTCAACCCGTGCCAGTGCCCCTAACGTCTCTTCGCACATTGCGGGCGGCATAAAGCCGGGTACGCGGATCGCGGCGCAGCGTCCCGCGGCGAGATCGGCGATCTGATTACGCTGAAATCTTTGTGACGTAAGAACGCAAAAGAATGGATCGTGGTGGGAGTTGGCAGAGTTCATTCGACCACCGTCCTGCTAAGGTGCCGGACCGAAGTCGACAATACCATGGCGCATCGCGCTGGATCTATCGGCCGTGGTAGGCGAGACGCTAATGCCAATCCAGAAGATCAGTCTTTGCTTTCCGGCCTGCCGCTTAACGCGCACGCTGGCCATGACGCCCCGGGAGACCCTGGCCGAACGACGCCACCGGGGCCGGCCGCACCGGCCCGCGACCCGGCCGCACCGGCCTGCGACCCGGCCGCCGCTGGTCACAAGGTGACGACAAGCTCGTGATTCTTGCCCGGCGCAAACAGCGATGGCTATTGTCGGGTAGGTGGCCGATCATCACTCAAAACGGGGCGCACGCCTCGCGTCGCTCGTGGGCATCGCGTGTGTCGGGCTCGCCGCGGCGGCATGCAGCAGTTCGTCATCGCCGTCCGGCAACAGCTCCGCGAGCGCGAGCGCCTCCGCGTCGGCCAAGCCGACGGGCACCGCCAACGTCGCGTACGCGTCGTCGCTGCAGTACCTCAACGAGAAGGTCGTCTCGCCCGCCTTCACCAGCGCCGAGGGCTATAAGTTCTCCGGCCGCGGCGGCGCGTCCGGTGAGCTGGAGCAGAACATCGCCTCCGGCGAGATCAGCCCGAACGTGTTCCAGGCCGTCGGCGGGGATAACATCACGCCGCTGGAGCCCAAGTTCACCAAGTGGTACGTGCAGTACGCGGGCACGTCGATCGTGGTCGCCTACAACCCCACCGGCCCGCACGCCAGTGCGTTCAAGGCGATCGCCGACGGCAGCCAGCCGGTCTGCAGCCTGTTCAGCAGCGTGCTGCAGACGCCGGGCCTCAAGCTCGGCCGCACCGACCCGAACATCGACCCGCAGGGCCGCGACTTCATCATGATGCTGCAGCTGGCCCAGTCCTACTGCCACCTGCCCTCGGACACGGTGGCCAAGATCATCGGCACCTCGGACTTCGGCACGGCGTCGTCGTCGCAGATCTACGCCGAATCCGCGCTGGAGGCGACGCTGCAGTCCGGCCAGCTCGACGCGGCCAGCGCGTTCATCAGCCAGGCGGTCCAGCTGCACCTGTCCTCCATCAAGCTGCCCGACGCGATCAACCTCGGCAGCTTCGCCGACGCCGCGGCGTACAAGAAGGCCACCGTGACGGTGAAGAGCGGCAAGACCTACAAGGGCTCCCCGCAGGTCATCGACATCACCACGATCGGCACGCCGACGGCGGCCGGGATCGCGTTCGTCAGGTACACGCTGTCCAGCGCGGGCCTGGCGCAGTACAAGGCGGGCGGCTTCACGGTGCTCACCCCGACGGCGTTCGGCGACAGCAGCGCTATCCCCGCCGCGATCAAGAGTGAGCTGGGCGGCTAGGGCGGCCACCGCCGCGAGCGGGACGGTCCTGGGCGAGGAGGCCCCCGGACCGTCCGGGCCGGCGCGGCGCAACGGGACCACCCCGCGCACGGTCCGTTCGGTCTCGGGGCTGGTGTCGGTCATCGGGGCGGCGGTCATCTGGATCGCCCTGCTCGGCCCTGTGATCGCGCTGTTCACCCACCTGTCATGGCACGCCGTCCGGACCTCGCTGACGGCGCCGGGCGCGCTGGACCCGCTCGTGGTCTCGGTCGAGTCCGGTGCCGTGACCCTCGCCGTCCTGTTCGTCCTCGGCACGCCGCTGGCCTGGCTGATGGCGCGCGGCCGGCTCCCGTTCCCGCGGGTCTGGGAGGCGGGCGTGCTTTGCAGCCTGCTGCTGCCGCCGCTGGTCATCGGCCTGCTGCTGATCTTCATGGTCGGCCCGTACACGCCGATCGGCGAACTGCTCGGCCGCGTGCACCTGTCGGCGACCAACACCTTCCTGGCCCTGTGCATCGCCGAGGTGTACGAATCCGCGCCGTACTACGTGCTGTCCGCGCAGGCCGCGTTCAGCGGCGTGGACCCGCGGCTGGAACAGCAGGCCCAGCTGCTGGGCGACCGGCCGGCCCGGGTCTTCCGCCGGGTCACGCTGCCGCTGGCCACGCCGGGGCTGGCCATGGGCCTGTCGGTGGCGTGGGCGCGGGCGATGGGCGCGTTCGGGGCCGTGGTCATCATCGCCTACCACCCGTTCGGCATACCGCTGCAGATCTATACGACGCTGCAGGAGACCGGCCTCGCCTCGGCGCTGCCGTTCGCCCTGGTCCTGCTGGTGGTGGCGCTGCCGCTGCCGCTGGCCGCCTACATCTGGAGCGCCCGTGCTGGACGCCGACGTCGAGGTTGACCGCCGCGAGTTTTCCGTGCGCGCCGCGATCGGCGTCGCGCCCGGCGAGCGGCTGGCCCTGTTCGGGCCGTCCGGGGCGGGCAAGACGACGCTGCTGGAGGCCGTGGCCGGCCTGGTCACCCCGCGCCGCGGCCGCATCGTGCTCCGCGGGCGGGTGCTGACCTCGACGTCGCCGCCGGTGCGGGCCGTGCCGCCGTGGCAGCGCCGGGTCGGCCTGCTGCGCCAGGATCCCGGCCTGTTCCCGCACCTGTCCGTGCGCGCCAACCTGGCCTACGGGCGCCCGGACGGGCGCGCCGACCCTGAGCTGGCCGAGCTGGCCGGGCTGCTCGGCCTGGACGGCCTGCTGCGGGCCATGCCCGCCCGGCTGTCCGGCGGCCAGGCGCACCGGGTGGCGCTCGGCCGGCTGCTGCTCGCGCACTGCGACGCGCTGCTCCTCGACGAGCCGTACACCGGCCTGGACGCGAGCCTGCGCCGGGCCCTCACCCATCTGGTCGTCTCGCTCGTGATCGCGCGCGACGTGCCCGCCGTCCTGGTCACGCACGAGCTCGCGGACGCGCAGGCCTTCGCCACCCGGCTCGCCATCCTCGACCGCGGCCGGCTGCTGCAGGCCGGCGCGCCGGACGAGGTGGTGCTGCGGCCGGCGTCGCGGCGGGTCGCCGAGCTCGTCGGATACCTTGGCTTCGTGCCGGTTCAGGGCGGGGCCACCGCCGCCATTCATCCCGAACGAACCGTGGCCGGGGCTCATCCCGGCCGCGGCGTGGTCCTGACCGGGGCCGTGACGGCGTGCCGCCCGGCCGGGGCCGGATGGGAGGCGGACGTGCGCGTGGCCGGGACGGTGATCACCTGCCGTCTGCCGGACAAGCCGCCGGGCGGCGCCGGGTTCGTCGTGACCGTGCTCGACCCGCCCTCCTTCGGGCCGGACGGGACGGCGCTGGCGGCCCCGGCCGAGCCGGGCCGGCCGGAGCAGGTGCGCGGGTAATGGGCGCCCGGGAGATGACCGGCCGCGCCGTCCCCGCCGATCCCGCCCCGGACCCGGGTCACGGGGCCAGCGGGATGCGGCTGCGGCTCGCCCGGCAGGCCCGGGGCTTCTCCCAGCAGCAGCTGGCCGGGATGGCCGGGGTCTCCCGGCAGGCGGTCTCGGCGGTCGAATCGGGCCTGTCCGACCCGTCGCTGCGGGTGGCGCTGGCCCTGGCCCGTGCGCTGGGCCTGACCGTGGAGGAGATGTTCGGGGCGCGCACGCCCGCGACGCAGGTGGACGCGCGGCCGCTGTCGCCGCTGGGTGACGGCGGCGCCCGGGTCACGCTGGCCGCGATCGGCGACACGTTCGTCGCGCTGCCGCTGTCCGGCGCCGCGGTGAGCAAGGCCGGCTTCGTCCCGGCCGACGGCCTCGCCGGCCCGCCCCGCCGCGCGGGCTCCGCCGGGCGCCCCATCCGGCCGCTCAGCCCGCCGCGCCCGACGCTGGTCGTGGCCGGCTGCGATCCGGCCATCCCGCTGCTGGAAGCCCCGCTCGGGCTGCTCGATCCGCCGGTGTCCTTCGCGTGGTGGCAGTGCGCCAGCGGCGCGGCGCTCGATCTGGCCGCCCGTGGCCTGGTGCACGCGGCCGGGTCCCACCTGCGCGACCGGGAAGGTGACTACAACATCGGATCTGCCCGGGCGACGCTGCGGCAGGGCGCGCAGATCATCGGGTTCTGCTCGTGGCGCGAGGGCCTGGTGCTGCGGCCCGACCTGGCCGGCCGGGTATCCGGCCTGGCTGAGGCGGTCCGCGCCGGGCTGCGGCTGGTCAACCGGGAACCCGGCTCGGAGGCGCGGCTGCTGCTGGACCGGGAGCTGGCCGCTCTCGGGGCCGACCCCGGCGAGCTGGCCGGATACCAGAGCCAGGTCACCGGGCACCTGCACGTCGCGTCGGCCATCGCCGCCGGGCTGGCCGACGTGGGCGTGGCCAGTGAGCCGGCCGCCCTCGCCTACGGCCTGGCCTTCATCCCGCTCGCCGCCGAACGGTTCGACCTGGTGATCCCGGCCGACCGGGCCGGGTCCCGGGAAGCCCAGGGCCTGCTCAAGGTGCTGTCCTCGCGCTGGCTGCTCGATCAGCTGGCCAGCCTGCCCGGCTACGACCCGGCCCGCTGCGGCGAGCACATCGCCACGCTGCCGCCCTTGCCATCGGCCCCGGTGCCGTAGCGCCGGACGAACCGGCGCAGGATGGCGGACGGGTGGGTGACGTCGCTGCGCGTGGCCAGCGCCTTGAGGTCGTCGGTCTCCTCCGGCCGGAAGTAGCCGGCGTGCTTGTAGACCTCGATCCGGGTGCACAGCCCGGCCACGTCCAGTTCGGGGTGGAACTGCGTGGCGTAGACGTTCGCCCCGGCCCGGAACGCCTGCACCGGGCAGGCGGGGGAGCTGGCCAGCAGCACGGCCCGGCCCGGCAGCGCGCTGATCGCCTCCTTGTGGCCGGTGAAGGCGCCGAACGTGCCGGGCAGCCCGCGCAGCAGCGGATCCCGCCGGCCGTCCGGGGTGAGAGTGACCTGGACGCACCCGACCGGCTCGGTGTACTGCCGGTCGACCGTGGCGCCCAGCTGAGCGCCGACCGCGCCGATGCCGTAGCACGCGCCGAGGAACGGGAAGTCCGCGCCGACCACCGCGCCGAGCAGGCCGCTCAGGTCCGCCTCGACCCGCCGCTGCACCGGTGACTTCCGCTCGTCGGTGTAGTTGAACGGCCCGCCGCCGAGCAGGATCCCCGACCAGTCCCGCAGCTGCAGCGGCCCCAGCGCCCGCTGGTCCAGCCGCACCCGGCGCAGCTCGCCGTCCGCGAGGCCGGAAAAGCCCAGGAACGCCTCGTACTCGTTATCCGCCGCGGCATCGTCGGCGCGGATGCTGAGCAGCAGGAACGGTTTCACCGTCTCAGCCTAGTGAAGCCCGGTGACCGGCGCAGCCGGCCCGCCCGCCTCCTCGCCGGCCGGCTCGCGGGCGGCCTGCCAGATGTGCTCGAACTGGTCCAGCCAGTACCCGTACCACTGCTCGCTCGTTCCGGGCGAGAGCTCGATGTGCATCCGGGACGCGGTCATGTCGTTGTGGAAGCCGTGGAACTCCACGATCACCAGCCCGTGCCGCGTGCGCGGGTCGATCGCCACCAGGCTGAAACCCGGGTTGAAGCCCAGGAACCGGTAGGAGAAGCGCCCGCTCGTTTTCGTCCCGGCCAGGCGCCGCAGCCGGTGCACCGTTTCCTGCAGGGAGGACAGGAAGAGCTGCGGCGGGTAGTCCTGAGCGTTGTCGAGCTGGCCGGTGGCGTACCCGACCGCCGCATCGGCGCCGGGGTCGAGCACGGCCACCCGGGCCAGCCCGTCGGGATGGCCCAGCACGGAGGTCCGGATCGTCTCGCACGTCTGCGGCGACAGCAGGTTGATGCCGGTCGGGGCGTAGACCCACAGTTCGCGCGCCGACCGGATCCGCACCTCGCACGGCACCTCGTCGAAGGCCCGCCGGTCCTTGAGGGTGTCCTCGGGGTGGCCGGCTCCTCCCTCCGGCAACGTGACGCGGAAGACGAGCACGCCCACCCCGGCGAGCAGCACGGCCCATCGCAGGTTGCCAGACAGGGCATCCCCGGTCACCGAGGCGACGGCGAAGGCGAAGATCAGGAGGGCGACGGCGTACGCGTCGATGTTGCGCAGGCGGCGGATGTCGCGGGCGGCCCGGCGCAGCAGATCAGCCATCGGCGTCGTGCCTCCCCGCCGGCGCCCGCCGGCCCGTCTCAATGTCCCTGGTAGGCAAAGGCCCCCCAGATGGACTCGTCCGCGAGGTCATGCAGTGGCACCTCCTGGGCCAGGCCCTCCGGCATCCGCAGCGGGATGACGCGGTCCGGATTCAGCATCCATAGCTGAGTTGATCGCAGCGCGGCCGCGGGCGATTTGCCTTTCAGCAGGTAGTCGTGGAAGACGAACATCAGCAGCGCGGTCCGGGCATCGCCGATCGGCCAGCGCGATCCGACGACGCCGACCGCTCCGGCCGCGAGCAGCGAGGTGGCCAGCGTCAGCGCCTCGTCGTAGTCGCGGGTGGTCAGGTCGCTCATGCACGCCGACAGGATGACCAGGCCGCCGGGTGCGTCGCTCCGGCGGCCCTGCGCCCGGTCGAGGATTGACCGTACGCGCAGCGGCTGGTCGCCGGCCAGCCGCAGATACGAGTGCTCCGGTGACGAGGCGGCCATGGCGTGACAGCTCAGATGCAGCATCGGCGCGCCGGGGGTGTCGCGGCCGGGCATCTGTTCCAGGACCCGGGCGGGAGTGGCCAGGCACGGTGCACGCGAGCCCAGGTAGAGGCTCCCGGGGTAGTAGGCCGAGCGGATGTACCGGGCCTCCAGCGTGGGCCAGACACTGTCGCTGACGGGATCGGCCACAATCACGGCGTCCGCCCCGACCGGCAGGAACGTGCGGCCGGCCGTCTCGGTGAGCTGGCGGGCCGACGCCGCGTACGACAAGACCGCCGATTCGAGCGCGTAGCGCCGGCCCGCGGGTTTCCCCGTCCGGGCGGCGTGCCAGGGAACCGCGGCCAGCTTCCCGCACGGGATGAGGACCAGTCCGGCCAGTTCGCCCTGCTGCCAGGGCCGGATGCGGCGCAGGACCGGCCCGACGGCCGCGTCCCACGCCCAGGTGCACAAGGTGCCGAGCGCCTCCCGGAAGCGGGCTTCCCGCCTGGGCTGGTCGTCGCCGCCGTCACGGGCGGCCTCCTGCTGGGCGGCGGCGTACGCATCGATCTGGCGGCCCGCCTTCCCGGTGAGCTGCGGCAGCGGAATCAGGGCGGTGGATCCGCCGGCCGCCACCAGGATGGCATAGCCACCGTGGCCTTCGCCGGCCGGAACCAGGTAGGCCAGGGCATCCCGGCCGGTCCGGCGGATCGCGCTCGCGATCGCCGGCACGGAGGGCGGATCGAGCAGCGCGCGGTGGGACGCCGACCGCTCCAGTGCGACCAGCGCCCGGTGGCGCAGGCTGCTCGGTACCGGCGGCTCCGGCGGCCCGGCCGCGCCGTCGCCGCCGGAAGGGTCCCGCGGGTTACCGGGGCCCGCGCCCGTCAGGAGATCGTCTTCGGTATCCCACGGCAGCATCCCGCCGCCGCGATCGCCCTGTGTCCTCGCGGCCTGTTCCCACTCCTGCGCCAGTGCCCCGTGACCGGCCGCCCGCAGCCGGGAGGGCAGGTCCGCCAGCGCGGTCGCGGTGTACAGGACCAGCCCCCGCCCCAGCTCGAGCGCCTCGACAGCGGCCGCCGGCAGGCGGGCCTCGACGGCCCAGCCGGCCACCTCGGCCGCCTCAGCCGTGGCCCGCCGGGCCATGGCCAGCGCCCGCTCCGTGCGCCGCTGCAGCAGCACGTCCCCCACCTGCTCGCGGAGCGCGGCGATGCCGGTACTGACGGCGGCGCGCAGATCGTGGCGGGCCGGGCTGGCGCGCGTGTGGTAGGCCTCGGCCAGCTCGGCCAGGACCAGCGCCGCGGCCGGCGTGCCCGGCTCCCCGGCCAGGGCGCGGCATGCTTCTTCCAGGGTGGCGATGCCCTCGTTCAGATCGGCCGGATTCCCGGTCACGCCGGAGCGGCTGACCAGGGCGCGGCCGAGACCCCACAGCAGCCGGGAGCGCTCGCTCAGCGAGGCCGCCCCGGAGAAGGCCACCTCCCGCAGCAGTTCGATGCCCTCGTCGAAAAGGCGCACGTCACGGGTTATGAAGGCCTGCGCGATGCACATCATCCCGGCCCGGCCGAGGAGCGACAGGCGATCGGGGTGGCCCGCAGGCATCCCCTGGGCCGCCGCCACGACCTGCCGCCACGCGGCCTGGATGTCGGGCATGCTCCGGCCGAGCGCGCCGCGCGCCAGCCTGGCGGAGCCAAGGTCGCTGGCCACGGTGGGCCGGAACGGGTGCCTGGGCGGGTAGGCCGCCAGGGCGGCCTCGAGATCGGTGATCGCCGCCTCGGTCAGCGGCAGGCTCTCGTGCCGCGCGGCCAGGTGTATCAGGACGTGGCCGCGCACGGCCCAGACCGTGCACCGATCGACCGACGCCGGGTTGTAGGGCGGGCCGCCGGCCTGCGCGAGCTGTCCGTCCGCTTGGTCGAGGTAGTGCCTGGCCGCGTCCAGCGCTTCGAGGTTGCCGGTGAAGCTGTACTGGTCGGTGAGCATGGTGGCCAGGGTGACCAGGAAGAACAGGCGCTGCCCCTGACCTGCGGGCAGTACGGCGATGGCCTGCCTGAGCTTGTCCACCGCCATCGCCAGGCCCTCGTGCCCGGGATCGCGCAGGGCCTGGAAATGCAGGGCCTGGCCGTAGCAGCACAGGCTGATGGCGCGGGTGACCGGATCGGCGCTCGGGTGGGCCTCCGCCTCGCGCAGTATCGTCACGAGCCGGTCGACGGGCACCTGGGCCAGGTTGAACTGGGCCATGCTCAAGAACGCGCTCCCCAGGAGCAGGAGGGTGTCCGCCCGCAGCGGGTGATCCGGATTCATCTGCTCGAGCGCCTCGGAGGACGCGTCGATCGCGCCGCGCACCAGGTCCTCCGCCGGCCTCGACGCGAACGTGCGGCCAGCCGTCCGGGCCAGGCAGTACAGGACCATCGGGCGCAGCGGATGTTCCCGGCCGAGCAGGTCCCGGGCCTGCCGCAGGGCCTCCATGGCGCGCGGGGCGGCGGCCTCATGCCCCGGCAGCCCCGCGGGCTCGCTGAGCAGGCAGGCGTACACCGCGGTGATCTCCGGCCGCCCGTCGCCGGCCGGGCCGATGTGGCGCAGCGCCCGTTCGTAACAGCCGGTGATCCGGTCCAGGTCAGCGCCGGACATCCCGCTGACCCCGCAGATCAGCAGGGCCGTGCCGAGCAGGACGGAGGCCACGGCGAGGACGTCCGGGGCGCCGTCGTCGGCCAGCACCCGCAGATGGCCGATCGCCTCCCGCGCTTCCGCCTGCACCTGGCCGGCGGACAGGCGCTGGCCGGCCTGCGCGGCGATGGACCAGTCGAAGCCGGCCGGCACCGGCCCGGCCGCCGGGCCGGTGCCCTCGGGGACGAAACGCATGATGAGCAGCTGGCCGAGCCAGATCCTGGCCAGGCGCGCCAGTTCCGGCTCCAGGCCCGCGTCGGCGACCGCCTCGCGAAGCCGCGCAATGGCCGCGGCGCGGTCGCCGGGCGAGCCGCCGTGCATGGTGAACCGCACGCCGAGGATGATCCCGAGGTACGGGACGACGATCCGCCGGCGGCCGTCTCCGGCGGGCAGGAGCTGGCAGGCCGCGGCGAGGGCTTCGGCGGCCTCATCGACGTCCGCGCGCGCGTTGCCGTGGTTCAGCGCCCGCTGGGCCAGCAGCATGCCGAGGTCGGCCACGCGGGCCGCCTTGGCCGGGTCGCCGTCGGCGAGCCGGGCCCGCGCGCGTTTAGTGATCGTGATGGCCCGGGACAGGTCAGCCAGCTCACCGGCGGCCATTCCGGCGCGATCCGGGTCACCGGGCCGCACCGGGGCGTTCGCAAGAGATGGATTACTGGGATCAGTCATCGGCAATTCCCGTCGCCAGCCGTTTATCATGGCGAAGCTGGCTCGCCATCATAATCATTGGTCCGGGCATGATCGGCAGGTGTATGTCCGGTGATGGGAACGCCAGACTTTTCCTGGCGATATGTCCGGTTTTTTTTACCGGCAATCCGGGCCCGCGTGTATCACCTGGCCGATGGCACTGATCTGGTGGGCAGGCCCGGCGGAAAGGGAACGGCGATGAGACAGAAATGATGGGCATCGTCAGGGGACTGGGGAGATGACACTCCCGGATGCCATCACGATTCTGGTGCAATCCTGGGACGACGTCGTGGCCAGGCTGGATGACGGCCAGCGCGCCGCGCTCATCGGCCTGACCGGGGAGTTGCTGCATACCGGGGGAGTCGCCCGCCGCGATATCGCGCTC
>Ga0335085_10017120_pt1 | contig 10456 bp, 9 predicted proteins | sample Lox_Sample_45_FD_206712 | JGI IMG/M metagenome (GOLD analysis project Ga0335085, IMG submission 206712) | Soil microbial communities from Loxahatchee National Wildlife Refuge, Florida, United States - Lox_Sample_4.5 | ecosystem: Environmental > Terrestrial > Soil > Wetlands | place: USA: Florida...
GCCGTGATCCGGTGTGCGCCGAGAAGGCGAGCCCAGACCATGCTGGTCAGACCGACGCTGCCGGCCCCGATGACGAGGACGTCGGCGCCGGCCACGTTGGTCGCAGCCCGCAGGCAGTGCAGTCCGACCACGAATGGCTCGACGAGGGCGCTGTGTACGGGGTCTACCTGCTCGGGCATGACGAACGCCGCCGCGGGCCTCACCACGGCGTACTCCGCGAATCCGCCCGGAGCACCGCCGAGGCCGATCAGCCGGGCGTGCTCGCAGTAGACGACGAATCCAGCCCGGCACCACGCACATCTCCCACAACTGAGCACCGGCAGGACGGCGACCTGGGTTCCCGCGCGCCAACCGCTGACCTGCGAGCCGGCTGCGACAACCTCGCCACCGAACTCGTGGCCCATCACCGTGCCCGGCGGCATTGCGAAACGTGCCTTCGCATCAGAACCGCACAACCCGCAGGCAGTGACCCTTACCACGAGTTCGCCGGGTCCGGGCTCCGGCTCCGGCTGATCGACGAGCTCGAAGCGTCCGCCGGTCGTGACCACCGCTGCTCGCACCCTGTGCCTCCGTAGAAACATCTAGAGGAAAAGGATAGGCTTTACCGGTGAGTTCAGCGTCCCACGGGTCGGGCGACGCCCGAGTGTTGATGGAGCGAGACCTCGCAACCGGCATCGCGCGAGTCGTGCTGAACAATCCGGACCGGCGCAACACCTACGACGCCGACATGCGCAAACAGCTCGGGGGATTTCTCGCCGAGCTCGCGGTCGATGACCGGATCAAGGTCGTCCTGCTGCGCGGCAACGGTGGGGTCTTCAGCACTGGCGCCGACATGGGCAACGCCTACTCCTGGTACGGCGAGGACGCCCGAGCCAACGGTGCCCGCGCGCGCCGGCCGAGTCAGCGGCGCCGGCTCGCGGTCGACCGCGAGACGTTCGGCTTCTACCACGACTTCATGGGCTACCCGAAGGCAACGGTGGCGGAGGTCAGCGGGTATGCGCTCGGCGGAGCGTTCGAGCTGGCGCTGATGGCCGACATCTCGGTCGTCGCCAGCGACACCCTCGTCGGCATGCCGGCCACCCGCTTCCTCGGGCCGGCGCTCGGCTCCTTGCACCTGTTCTTTCACCGCCTCGGTCCGGTTCTGAGCCGGCGGTTGTTGTTGACCGGCGACCTCGTCGAGGCGGGCACGCTCGCCCATCTCGGGATCTTCACCGAGGTGGTCGATCCGGCCGAGGTACCGGCGCGGGCGGCTTGGTGGGCGAGCAAGGTGGCGAAGATGCCCGCCGACGGCATCGTGATGGCCAAAGAGGCGTTCCGAATCGTGGAGCAGACGACCGCCTACCAGGGCGAAGAGGTGCTGAGCTACCTCGTCCACGCCTACGGCACCAACCTTCAGTTCGACGAGGATGAGTTCAACTTCGTCAAGGCTCGTGCGCAGCACGGGACCAAGCAGGCGTTCGCCATGCGCGACGCGCACTTCGACGTCCCCGAACCGTCATGAGCTCGCCGGCCGCAACTCGGCGGGAGAAGCCCCAGCAGGTCGCGGACGAGTTGCGTGCGCTGATCGTCTCCGGCGAGCTCGGCGAGGGCGACTCGCTCGGCCGCGAGCCGGACCTGGTCGAGCGGTTCGGGGTGTCGCGGCCGTCGCTTCGCGAGGCGCTGCGGATCCTCGAAGCCGAAGGACTGATCACCGTCGTTCGCGGGGTGCGGGGCGGGGTGATCGTGCACGAGCCGAACGAGCGGATGACCGCCCGCACGGCGGCATTGGTCCTGTCCGCGCGCAACGTCGCGCTGGCCGACGTGTTCGAGGCGCGGGGCACGATCGAGCCGCTCGCGGCCCGCGCGGTCGCGGAAGGGCGCGGCCGGGTTCGGGCCGCCCGGGAGCTGGGAGAGCTGGTCGACGCGCAGGAGGCCTCGCTCGCCGATCCCGAGAAGTTCGGGGTGGCGAACGCGGCCTTCCACGAGCGGCTGGTCGCCCTCGCCGGAAATCAGACGCTCAGCATCGTCGTCGAGATGCTCAACGAGGTGGTCGTCCGGGCGGTCACCGCGGTCAGCGGGGGAAGCGACTCCGACTCGGTCGCGACCCGGCGTCGCGGCATCCGCTCCCAGCGCCGTCTGATCGAGCTGATCGAGGCGGGCGACGGTCTCGGCGCGGAGGACCACTGGCGGTCCCACATGCAAGTGGTCGGCAAGGTGATGCTGGGCCAGGACGCGGCGACGGTCGTTGACCTCCTGCACCACCTGTAGATCACCTCACCCAGGGGTGGACAGAGCGAACCCGCGGTAGCCGTCCTCGGCGACCGCGATGCAGTGCTTGCGGTACTCAGGAACGCCGCCGACATAGGACAGATACCGGCGTTTCTTCCCCGGAACATTCCCGCCGTTCCACCAGGAGTTGCACGACGGGTCGAGCAGGACGCTCCCCTCGACGAGTGACGTGGTGAGCGCCGTCCACTCCGCTTGCGCGGCGGGCAGCGCCTCGATTCGGGAGTAGCCGCCCGCTCGAAGGTCGGCGAGGCAGGTCGCGATCCAGTCGATGCTGTCCTCGAGCACGGTCACGAAGTTCGAGGCGAGCGAGGGCGAGCCGGGACCTTGCACCAGGAACAGGTTCGGGAAGCCCGCCACCTGGAGGCCGAGGTAGGACTCCGCTCCGGCGTCGCGCCACACGTCGCCGAGGACAAGGCCACCGCAGCCGCGCACCTCGATGGCGGACAGGGCGCCGGTGACGGCGTCGAATCCGGTCGCGAACACGATGACGTCGAGGTCGACCTCGCCCGCCTCGGTCCGGATCCCGGATTCGGTGATCTCCACGATCGGCGACGCACGCAGATCGACCAACGACACGTTGTCGCGGTTGAACGCCTCGTAGTACCCCAGGTCGATGATCGGCCGTTTGCAGCCGAAGGGGTACGTCGGGACGAGCGCGGCAGCGGTAGCCGGGTCGTGAACGATCCGCGCGATCGCCTCGCCGTACAGCTCGCGAGCGATCGCGTTCGCGTCCATGTCGGTGAAGACGTCGCTCCAGTACAACGCACCTGCGACCCCGCGCTCCTCGACTGCTGCCTGCCGCTCCTCAGGGGTGGCAGTGAGTAGCGCCGGCCGGCTGTAGACCTCGACCATCACCGAGAACGCGCTGATCCGAGCGGCGCCCACGTGCGCGGCCCGTTGCGCCGCGCGGATCGCGGCGTAGTCCGCTTTCAACGCGTCGAGCTCGCCGGGGACGAACGGTCGCGCGTTGGACGGGAGCGTGTAGGCAGCGGAGCGCTGGAAGACCCATAGGTGCGCGGCCGCATCGGCGATGACCGGTACCGCCTGCACGCCGGTCGAACCGGTACCGATCACCCCCACCCGTTTGCCGGCGTAGTCGAACCCGTCGTCGGGGTAGCGCGCAGTGGACAGCGACACGCCCCCGTACCGCTCCTTGCCCGGGATGTCCGGGTCGAGCGGGGCGGAGAGGATCCCGGTCGCGGCGACGACGTACGGCGCGCGGAACGTCTCGCCGGTCGCGGTCGTCAGCAGCCACCGGTCGTTGTCCTCGTCGAAGACCATCGACACGACCTCGGTCGACGCCTGGATCAGCTTGCGCAGGTCCAGGCGGTCGACGACGAAATTAAGGTAGGCCTCGATCTCGGGCTGGCAAGGAAGGGTCTCGGTCCAGACCCACTCCTGCTGGATGTCCTCGGAGAAGCTGTAGGAGTACTCGATGCTCTCGATGTCGCAGCGCGCGCCGGGGTAACGGTTCCACCGCCAAGTGCCTCCGACCGCGTCCGCCGCTTCGAGCGCGCGGACAGATAAACCGAGGTCGCGGAACCGATTGACGGCGCAGATGCCGGAGAACCCTGCGCCGACGACAACGACGTCGTACTCCCGTGGGTGGATCCCCGCCTGCCCGGTCATCGTCGGGAACGCTACCGAACAACCGTAGGGTGGCACGACGCGTCCGCGACGGCACAGACAGGACTGAGATGGCCCACCGGTTGACCGGGACACACGTGTTCCACCCGGACCTGCGGTTAGCGGCGCGGCTGCTCCCGTCCGGGTTCGCCGGGCGGACGACGACAGCGGCGATGCGGCGGGCCGCTGCGCTCGGCCGCGACCGGTCCCCGGACATCGTCGAGCAGGTGTCCGAGACAGCCTCCGTGCGGGTGCACCGCCCGGCGTCGGTGCCGGACCCGGCGCCCGCCGTCCTGTGGATCCACGGCGGCGGTCTCGTCCTCGGTACGGCCCGCCAGGATGACGGGCTGTGCCGGCGGTTCGCGGCCGAGACCGGGGCGCTCGTCGCCTCGGTGGAGTACCGGCTCGCACCCGAACACCGCTTCCCGGCCGCGCTCGAGGACTGTTACGCCGCACTCACTTGGCTGGCGGCAGCGCCCGACATCGATGCCGACCGGATCGCGATCGCGGGCGGGAGCGCCGGGGGTGGCCTCGCCGCGGCGCTTGCGATCATGGCGAGGGACAAGGGCGAAATACGTCCGGCGTTCCAGCTCCTAGTCTACCCGATGCTCGACGACCGGACGGCCGCGCGGCCGGATCCGGGCGCCGCCACCCGGCGACTGTGGAACAACCGCGCGAACCGCTATGGCTGGGCGTCCTACCTCGGCCGCGAACCCGGATCGGATGGGGTCAGTTCCTACGCCGCGCCCGCCCGCTGCTCCGACCTCGCCGGTCTCCCGCCGGCCTGGATCGGCGTCGGCTCGGTCGATCTGTTCCATGACGAGGACGTCGAGTACGCCCGTCGCCTGACCGCGTCCGGGGTGCCGTGCCGGCTCGATGTCGTCGACGGGGCGTTCCACGGTTTCGACTACGTTGCGGGCGCGGCGGTCGCCCGGCGGTTCGCGGACCTGCGGATCGAGGCGCTGCGCGCGGGGCTGACCGGCACGCCACAGACCGGAGACGGGATGCTGCGGTGAGGCCGGTTCCGGTTGCGAGCGCGGACGAACTGACCCCCGACTGGCTGACCGACGCGATCGGCAGCGCCGGCGTGACCGGCACCGTCACCGGCGTCGAGTGCGTGCCGATCGGGACCGGCCAGATGTCGGGCAGCTACCGCTTGCGCCTGACCTGGTCCGAGGACGCCTCGCCGGACGCGCCGCGCACGCTCGTGGCGAAACTCCCCAGCCCTGACCCGCAGGTGTCGGCGAAGGCCGGCCCGGCCTATGTGAGCGAGACCAGGTTCTACGCCGAGCTCGCCCCGCGCCTCCCGGTGCCCACCGCGCGGTGCTGGTACGCGGTCGTCGAGGAGAAAGGGTCGACGTTCACGCTGCTCCTCGAGGACTGCGCGCCCGCCGAGCAGGGCGACCAGATCGAGGGCTGCACCCCGGTCGAGGCCGCCGCCGCGGTCCGGGCGATCGGTGCGCTGCACGCGGCGACTTGGGGCAACGCCGACATCGCGGCCCTGCCCTACCTTGCGCCACTCGGCGCCTCGATCGCGCCAGGACTGCAATCCGTGATGGCGGCCTTGGTCGATGCGTTCGTCGAGCACACCGAGATCCCGGCGGACGACGCCTGCGTCCTGCACGCGTTCGCCGACCGGACCGAAGCCTGGTTCGCCCTTCGTGCGGAGCGGTTCGCATTGCTGCACAACGACTTCCGGCTGGACAACCTGCTGTTCCATCCGGATCCGCATGCGGCTCGACCGGTCACTGTCGTGGACTGGCAATCATTCGCCTGCGGCCTGCCCGCACGCGACGTTGCCTACTTCACCTGCACCGGCATGGAGGTCGGCGTGCGCCGCGAGATCGAGCGCGAGCTCGTCGCGGTGTATCGCGCCGGGCTCGAGGCAGGCGGTGTGCCCGCCGCCGAAACCTCCGACGTTTGGGAGGACTACGTCGTCGGGTTGTTCCAGGGACCGCTGATCTGCGTCCTCGGATCCCTCAACTCGACGCCGACCGAGAGGGGCAATGAGATGTTCCGGGTGATGACCGCTCGCACCTGCGCCGCGATCCGTGACCACGACGCGCTGGACCGGCTGTGAGCGCCCCGGTGCAGGCCCTCGACGAGCTCGGCTACTACCTGCTTGCCGGAGCGGGCGGGCTGGGACCCGCGGTCCTGGTCGACGAGGCGCGCGAGGGCGAGGAGATGGGCTTCGGGACGGCGTTCATCTCCGAGCGGTGGAACGTCAAGGAGGCCGCATCGCTCGTTGGCGCGGCGTGCGCGGTGACCTCCCAGATGCAGATCGCGACCGCGGCGACGAACCACAACACCCGCCATCCGCTGATCACCGCATCGTGGGCGACGACGATGCACCGGCTCTCCGGTGGCCGGTTCACGCTTGGGATCGGACGCGGGGTTCCGCAGTACGCGTTCTTCGGCATCCCGTCAGCGACGACCGCACAGATGGAGGACTGGGCGCAGCTGATGCGCCGGCTGTGGAAGGGCGAGCTGATCCTCGACCACGACGGTCCGGCGGGAAAGTACCCCGTGCTGATCCTCGACCCCGACTTCGACGAGGACATCCGACTCGGCCTGGTCGCGTTCGGACCGAACTCGCTCGCGCTTGGTGGCCGGGCGTTCGACGACGTGATCCTGCACACGTACTTCACTCCCGAGACCCTCGCCCGGTGCGTGCACACCGTGAAGCAGGCGGCGGAGCGAGCGGGCCGCGATCCCGACGCGGTCCGGGTCTGGTCCTGCCTCGCGACGGTGAGCGACCACTTGCCCGAGGATCTCCGCCTGAAGAAGACGGTGGCGCGCCTCGCGACCTACCTTCAGGGGTACGGCGACCTGCTGGTCCGGACCAACGGCTGGGACCCGGCGGTTCTCGAACGGTTCCGCGCCGATCCGATGGTGGCCGGCTTCCAGGGTGCGATCGACGGGCGGGCAACCCCTGAGCAGATCGAGCATGTCGCCACCCTGATCCCGCAGGCGTGGCTGGAGCACGCCGCGACCGGCTCGCCGGCCGACTGTGCTGCCCGCGTTCGCGCGGAGTTCGGGTACGGGGCGGACCGGGTGATCATGCACGGCGCCACGCCGAGCGAGCTTGCGCCCGTCGTCGACGCCTATCGCGCGGCCTCGTGATGAGTGCAGCGGACACGCGTCTGGACCGCCTTGTCGCCATCGAGGAGATCAAGGCGCTCAAGGCGAGGTACTTCCGCTGCATCGATCACAAGGACTGGGACGGGTTCGCGGGAGTGTTCTCCTCCGACTGCGTTCTCGAGGTGCCCGAGGCCGCGCTGACGCTGCGCGGGCCGACGGAGATCGTCGCCTCGGTCTCCGCGGCGCTTGCGAACGCCCGATCGGTGCACCACGGCCACATGCCGGAGATCGAGGTCACCGGCCCGGACACCGCGCGCGGCGTGTGGGCGATGGAGGACTACGTCGAGTGGCCGTCGGCCGACGGTGACGCCCGAGTCGGCATCCGGGGCTACGGCCACTACGTCGAGACCTATGTTCGTGACGACGGTGCCTGGCGGATCGCCAGCTCCCGTTTGGACCGCCTTCGGGTCGACTCGCTGGGCGCGATTCCCTCGGGCGACCTCACAGACCGAAGCTGAACATCCGGGGGTATTCGCGGTGGGTCGCGCCGCCGTCGACGTTGAGAATCTCACCGGCCACCCAGGACGAGTCCTCGCTCGCCAGGAACAACGCGGCGCGCGCGATGTCATCGGCCCGGCCGGGACGTCCGAGCGGCGTCGAGTGCACGTAACTCGCCTTCACATCCGGCACGTGGTCGATCAGTGCGGTGAGGGGAGTCTCGACAAAGCCGGGCGCGATCGCGTTGACGCGGATGCCCGCGTCGCCGAGCTCGATCGCGGCCACCCGCGTCAGCATGTCGACGCCGCCCTTCGCCGCGCAGTACGCCGCCATGCCCTCGCCGGCCTGATGCCCGTTCAGCGAGGAGATGTTGATGATCGATCCGCCGCGTCCCTGCGCGCGCATCTGGCGTGCCTCGTGTTTGACCGAGAAGAACACTCCGGTGAGTGAGATCGAGATGACCTCGTTCCACTGCTCCGCCGCGAGCTGGTCGACCGCGCCCGCGGTCCCGATCCCGGCCGAGTTCACCGCGATGTCGATCCCGCCGAAGGTCTGCGCTGCGTGGGCGATGAGGCTCTCGACGTCGTCCTCGTTCGTCACGTCGATCGTGCGGACCGCGCACGACGCGTCGCCGATGGACGAGCGGACTTCGGCAAGCAGGTCGGCGTTGCGGTCGCCCAGCACCACCTTCGCGCCCTCGTCGGCGAGTACCTCGGCGGTCCGCCGGCCGATGCCTGACGCCCCGCCGGTGATCACCGCCACCTTGCCGGCCAAGCGGCCACCCGAGCGCTCGCTCATCGCGCTGTCCCTTTCGATCCTTCCGGCCCCGGCGGCCGATCTGACCCACGCAAAATATCAAGATGTTTTGCTAAAGTGGCGACATCCGGAAGATGGGGCGAGGAGTGACCGGGATGGACTTCGACCCGATCGATGCGGACAACCATTACTACGAGCCGCTCGACGCCTTCACCCGCCATCTCGACCCGGCATACGCCAAGCGCGGCGTGCGGGTCGTTCGCGAGGGCAAGCGGGTCGAGCTGGTGATGGGGGATCGGATCAACCGGTTCATCCCGAACCCGACGTTCGACCCGATCATCGTGCCCGGTTGTCTGGACCCGCTGTTTCGCGGCCAGATTCCCGAGGGGGTCGATCCGCGCAGCCTGCCTCAGGTCGAGCCGTTGCGCGCGGAGTACCAGGACCGCGATGCGCGGGTGGAGGTCATCGACGAGCAGGGGCTCGGCGCCGCCCTGCTGTTCCCGACGCTGGCCTGCGGCGTCGAGGAAGCGTTGAAGGACGACATCGACGCGACGATGGCGAGCCTGACGGCGTTCAACCGCTGGCTCGAGGACGACTGGGGTTACGACTACGCCGGCCGGATTCTCGCCGTACCGATGATCTCCCTCGCCGACCCCGACGCCGCGGTGGCCGAGATCGACCGGGTGATCGAGCGCGGGGCACGAATCGTGCACGTGCGGCCGGCACCGGTGCCGGGGCCTCGCGGGCGCAGCCGCTCGTTCGGAGACCGGCTGCACGACCCGGTCTGGGCACGGCTCGCCGAGGCGTCGGTGCCGGTCGCCTTCCACCTCGGCGACAGCGGCTACGAGGCGTCCACGGTCGCCTGGGGAGGCAACGAGCGCTTCGAGGCGTACGGGAAGATCACGGCGCTGACTCGGGTCCTCGTCTCCGACCGGGCCATCCACGACACGATGGCCTCGCTCGTCGTCGACGGCGTCTTCACCCGGCACCCGTCGTTGCGGGTCGCGAGCATCGAGAACGGATCGGACTGGGTGGCGCTGCTCGTCAAGCGGCTGCGCAAGCAGGCGAACCAGACGCCGTGGGTTTTCGCCGACGACCCGCTGGACACGATCCGCAACCACGTGTGGGTCACGCCGTACTACGAGGAGGACCTGCACGCCCTCGCCGAGAAGATCGGCGTCGAGCGGATCCTGTTCGGATCGGACTGGCCGCACGGCGAGGGCCTCGCCGCGCCCCTGCAGTTCGAGAAGGAGTTGGACGGGTTCGGCCCGGCCGAGGTCCGCAAGATCATGCGGGACAACGCGCTCGATCTGCTCCGCCCGGCGGCCTGACCGGTTCGTGAGCACCTACGACGAGGCGACCGCCTGGCTCGCCGAACACTGGGACCCCAAGCTTGCGGTCGAGGACTGGTGGCGCCTGGTCGCGGCCGAAGGCTGGAGCGCGCCGCACTTCCCCCCCGAACACGGCGGGCGCGGGCTGCCGGTCGGCAGCGTGCGGGCGGTCCACGCGGCGTTTGCGGCCTACGGTGCCTTGCGGCCACCGGCCGGACTCGGCCTGATGATGGCGGCGCCGACCATCACCACGCACGGGTCGCCGGAGCAGATCGCTCGCTACGTGCCGCCGATCCTCGATGGGCGAGCGGCGTGGTGCCAGCTGTTCAGCGAGCCCGGCGCCGGGTCGGACCTCGCCGGTCTCACCACCCGGGCCGAGCGGGATGGCGATCGGTGGATCATCAACGGCCAGAAGGTCTGGTCGAGCATGGCCCGGCAGGCCGAGTTCGGCATGTTGCTCGCCCGCACCGACTTCAACGTCCCCAAGCACGCCGGTATCTCGTGGTTCGCTCTCACCCTCGATCAGCCCGGCGTCGAGATCCGGCCGCTTCGTGAGATGACCGGTGACGCGGTGTTCAACGAGGTCTTCTTCGACGACGCGGTCTGCGAGTCAGGCGAGCTGATCGGCGGCGAGGGCAACGGGTGGGCGGTGGCGCAGACCACGTTGTTCCACGAGCGAATCGGGATCGGCGGCGGGCTCGGCGGCGGCTTCCCGACGCCGGGGCCGAAGGGGGGGTTCGTCGGCACCCGGGCCGGCGACGCGGCCACGATCGCGCCCCCGGAAGGAATGGTCGTCGGCCTGCGCGAGCTGATCGACCTTGCCCACGAGGTCGGCCGGGCGGATGACCCCGTGATCCGTCAGCAGCTGGCGCTGCTCACGACCTACGTCACGATCA
>Ga0335085_10017121_pt1 | contig 10455 bp, 4 predicted proteins | sample Lox_Sample_45_FD_206712 | JGI IMG/M metagenome (GOLD analysis project Ga0335085, IMG submission 206712) | Soil microbial communities from Loxahatchee National Wildlife Refuge, Florida, United States - Lox_Sample_4.5 | ecosystem: Environmental > Terrestrial > Soil > Wetlands | place: USA: Florida...
GCCTTACAGCCAGCGCCTGAGCTGCGGCGGAAGAAGTTTCAATAACGACAAAAGCCCACCCATCAATCCGAATCGGCGTGCGCCGATCGCGACTGACAATGTGAGCTTCTCGAAGAACAGGAAACACGCTGCCGAAGGTTAAATCGGCTGGCCTAACGTAGTGAATTCATCGAAGTGTGTCAAGTTGTACGAAGGGCCCAGCGATGAATTGCCAGGCCCCGAGTGGAACTGTAATGCGTAGCCAGCCTTTAACGCAACAACAGGAGCTTGCGCGTCTCCACGAACGAGCCGGCTTGGAGGCGATAGAAGTAGACGCCGCTGGCGAGGCGGCTGCCGTCGAATTGGACTTCATGATAGCCGGCCTCGATATCTCCGTTCACCAGTTCGGCGATTTTCTGCCCGATGGTGTTGTAGATGGTGAGAAGGACATGACTTCGATTCGGCAATCCAAATCGAATGGTAGTCGATGGGTTGAACGGGTTTGGGAAATTTTCACAGAGCTGAAACCGCTGCGGAGTGTTGGTGATATTGGCGCGCACATTAGTGATATCCGACGGCGACAGAGGAGCCGCAAGTGAGAGATATGCTCTATGACTTACCGTCTGCGCCGCAAGAATGCATTCATTCCAGTAGCCAGCGATCGATGAAGAACAAGGGTGCGAGACAACCGCAACATACTCATCAAAACCCACCGCCGGAGTTGAGGAGAGAAATTGCCACGGGGCTCCAAGAGTTGCGTCGGGCAACACTTCGGTAGGCTGTTTTTCTCTCGTCACGCGGGATATCGTGGTATTGTCTCGAACCCAAATGTCGTATTGCGTGACAGGATCGGCCGCTCCAGCAGTGTCATCGAGGGTCCTGAACCAAACAATCTTTGCCTGGGAACATGAATACTGGTCAACCGCGGCCATTTCGATAACTGGGTTGTGCGTCAATTCAATGCCAGCCCCACTCAAGCTGATCTTTACTACATGCGACTGAGGATCGTTGCAGTAGAACGACAGGAATCCGGATTCCTGTTCTGGGGTCACCGGAGAGAATGCCACGGAAATTGTTTTCGACTGACCCGGTTCAAGTGAGAGATGCGAAAGGGACGGCACAACATCCGGGAGAGAAGATACGATAGAGTCCAGCACGAGCGTGCCTGCGAACCCCGTATTGCTCACCAAGACTCGAAGCGAGTCTGTCGATCCCAGCCTGTTCATCCCGAACGCCAGCGACATAGGGGAAACTTGAATACCGAGAAAGCGCTTAAGTTGATGCGGACTCCACAGTCGAACTTCGTCTACAGATCCTGCAAAGAACCACGGGCCGTCTGGGTTCTCAAATCGACCTATGGTGAGCGGTCGGTCGGATACAATAGGCACAGTAAGATTATCCACGAGAGGCGGCGCAGCCAGCGTGTCGTCCACGTAGAGATAGACCTTCATGGAATCTCGATTTCTCGTCATCCGTACGTGATGCCAGAAGTTGTCGTTGTATTTTCTTAGGGTCTGGGCCCGCAGAGGATCGCCGGGACCCCTACCATCGTCTGCTCCCACCAGCCCGACGATGCAACCGAGATGCATGGAGATTAAATACCCCGGAGTCGGCGCGACACCTCGCCGGAGGATGGTTCCTTCCTCGGTTACGGTCTTGACCCAAAGATCAATGCTAAAGCTGTCGTCCCCGAAGCTCATGGAAGAGTCAGAAGGGAATTCAATATAGTCGCTTGTTCCGTTGAAAGAGCGGGCATTGCCAAAGGGTCCTATCGTTACAGCGGTCCCAAACGCAGTTCCATCGTTGTGAAAGTATGAAGAATCATGAATCGCAACCCCAGATGCTTCATTGAGATGCCAGAGACATCTGGTCAACGAGTCTGCAAGAAATGGATACGGCTCTTGTGCATGGAGACAGCCAATGCCCAGAAGAAATATCAGGGCCACACGACGAGTTTTCATGAACAGCCTCTCATTGGGGAAGAGTGTCCTTCTCCGCGGTTGCATCCTTCTCCTTAGAAAAAAAGCCCATCCATCTGTCACGATGAATAGGCTTCATATCAATGAGCATGAGATCTCTTCAGCCGAAGCTCCTCCCCACACCCATGCAAGTGATCGGTTGTCACATCAAATGTAAGGAGGAATTGCCCGGATATCAATGCCTTGATATATATTACTCCGCACGCGGAGGCAGAGTGTTTGGTAACAACCTGCTGAAAAGGAAAGGGCCGCTGTGATCCGAGCCCTTGATCGATGTTCGTTACTTGAGGAGGAGCAATTTGCGGGTCTGGACGAACGAGCCAAATTGCAGTCGATAGAGATACACACCACTCGCGAGATTCGTGCCGTCAAATTGAGCTTCATGATAGCCGGCCTCGATATCTCCGTTCACGAGCTCCGCGACTTTCTGACCGAGAGTGTTGTAAACGGTGAGGAGAACGTGGGAACGACGAGGCAATCCGTAACGGATGGTTGTGCTGGGGTTGAAGGGGTTCGGGTAGTTCTGGCTGAGCGCGAAATGGCTCGGGACTTGCGGTTCCCCCTCAGCGACACCATTCGTGGTATTGATCCAGGCAAGTGCGCGCTCAACTACGTCGTCTTTCCCCTTTGCCACCCCATCACGGGTGAGCCACACCTTCTCATCAGGCTGAACTCCCTTATGGATCAAGTATCCTTCACCCGCAACATTCGAATAAATCCCGATTGTAGGAGCATCAATCCGCCACTCGTTAAACTGTGCTACGTAATAGACTCCAGCGGCGAACCCTCCATTTGTTGGCTTCCCAAAGGAACGTACTTTCGGGTGGAATCGAATCAGGGAAGCAACGAAGTCACCCGCGGACCCGCAGGCAGGGCCGATGAGCACGGCGATCGGACGATCGAATGGAGAGTTTGTTGGAGTGAAAGGAAGGTCCCAGGTCCATTGGTTGCTGAGCGAGAAGGCAAGGTGATTTGAATTGGTACGAAAGCAATAGTAGAAATTAAGAGTAGGGTCGACGTTGAAGAGTTGTGAGAGTCCTGGAAAAGCGTATCCTACGTCTCCGCCCCGGTTCATCCTGAAGTCAATCACGAGTCCTTCCACCTTTTTGTTATTCCGCAGATCGTATATGGCATTGTTAAAGAGCGTGGGGGAGCTATCCATATACCAGTCCCACACGTAGACATATCCTATTTTTGTTCCTTGCACCACCCCCCAGGACACAGATGAGTCAGTGAAGGACCCCTGGTCGTATATCCAGCATGTGGGCGGCATCGGCACACCAGGAATGGGCACCTGTTCAGTCGCCCAGAGTGTTTGAGAGAGCGCAGCAACAGGCGCCGTCGGAAGATGCAGTGTGTCGCCGGTCGAGTACTTCACTATGTCGATCGTATCGAACAACCCCCAATTCGATCCTACGGCCGAAAGGAACATGTGGGTGTTTGATTCAGAAGTTGATCCTGCATTTGACCAGTCCCGGCTGACCGGCACTCCCGCATCCAGAAGCTGCCGGTACAACCGCTTCCAGGGTATCCTCTCGTACCCGAGGATGAGGTCTCCGGGTTCCAGTCGCAGGGGGTTCCCCGGGGCGACGCGGTAGACCAGGGCACTGCTGTCTTGCATCGGGGTAACAGCAGCTCCCAAGGCGTCTAACCATCCCGTCCCGATGCGCAGGAGCGGGACTCCAGGGCTGTAGTGAAAATTGACCAATGATCCGACTGTTGGATAGACACCTGCCTTGCCGAATATTGATTCAACGGCTTCATCGATGACATACGTATGGCGGTCCAGAAGCGCAAGCCACACTCGCGACATGAGCGCATAGAACTTGCCACGGCTGAGACCGGGGACGATCTTCGGTCTGTAGAGTGTGCGAATAGAGTCCCAGTTGACGGGGAGGTTCGGGAACCCGATCCACTGTTGGTCAATAGCGTTCCAGAATGTATCGAACACATTCTGCTGGTCGGCGACTGATTGTCCCGGACCCCAGGTTGAATCGATCACCTTCCCCCAATCCGCCGCTGTATACTGAGATGCCCTCTTTCCCTCGATCCGAAAGCGTTGCGAGCGACTATAGAGTAGTTGACCGGGAAGATGTTGCGTGAAAGCTCGCTTCGTAAACTTGCCGGGGGGGAGAGTTTCCTGTGCACTCGACTGGATTGTCGGGAGGAAACAGACTGCCACGATGCAGAGCAGGAATCCAAGTGCTATTTTCATGATCATCTTCCTCCAAAGACATCTAACCGTTCGTTCGTTGAGGTATACTCAAAAGTCGTCCCAGTCCTCTTTCCATAAGCGTGCATCGAGGTCTTGGCCACTCGTCGGGTAGTACAAAGAACGGGGTACTCCGCCTCTTATTAACTTCCTGATAAAATGAGAGCGCGCAAGTATGAACGGATTTACTTCAAAAGTAAAAGTCGTTTCGTTGCAACAAAATCCCCTGCTTGCAGGCTGTAAAAATACATCCCGCTCGCCAAAGCTGATCCATCGAATTTCACCTCATAAGATCCTGCTTGCTGTTGTCCTTGGACAAGCGTGGCAACCTGCTGCCCGAGGGTATTGAGGACGGAGAGCGTCACGTGTGCTCTGTTTGGCAAGCCGTACCGAATTATCGTGGAGGGGTTGAACGGATTCGGGTAGTTCTGACTGAGCAGATAATGCTCTGGTAGGTCAGCGTGTTGATTTGCCTCAATCCATGTTTCGCCCCCGGTGGTTGTGCGAAGAATGGTTCCCCCATCACCAACAATCCATCCAGTGTTCACACCCTTGAACGAAACTCCGTAGAGGTCCGGCACTCGGTCCTGGAGCGGCCCCCACGTAACCTCCTGCATGGTCCATCGAGTGCCCCCATTGGTAGTGCGCAGGATGGTCCCTGCGACTCCCACGGCTGTTCCGATGTACGCATCGATGAACGACACTCCGTTGAGCTGGTTCGTAGTCCCTGTTGGCTGAAACACCCAGCTCGCACCACCATCAGTTGTGCGAAGGATGGTGCCATTCCTCCCCACTACCGTTCCTGTATTGGCATCGGTGAAGGAGACAGCCCCTAGGCCATTGAGAGTCGGCAGAGGGTTTTGCGAGAACCACTGAGCAACCGCAAAGGGACACAGCAGAACGATAGCGAGACAGATGATTCGGGACTTCATCTCCTTCTCCTTATTGAGGCAAACGCTGTAGGAGATTACTGACTTGAAGCAGGTATCGGTGGGTCGTCGGGTAGGACGGTGTCGCAGAAACACACGGCGGCCCGCCGCTATCAACCTGAAGTTCGAGCTCGTGTTAGTGTCTGAATGACAAGTCGTCGGGGTGGGGTCTAAATCGGAAGAGCTGAGGCAGGCTCCAGGGCGGCGGGAGATGGCTGAAGCAGCCATCCAGGAAGTTGTCGCAACGGAAATATACATCGGCCCAAACAGGTTGTCAATAAGCTGTGAGATTAAAGGCGGCAATGGAACCTTAGAATCACAATGATCAAGCGTTGTTGGAGATTTTCTGAACCGCGTTCCTATCGAATGGGTGGGGACATCGTTCCTGTTGGTTTTCAGGGACGCTAGGTAGCCGACCTGATATCGTCGGCGGGAGAACATCTCCGCCACTAAATCATTGCACGGTGGTATTGAGTTCCTTGGCCTTCAACGGTCTCCGACTGCGTTCGAGGAAGTGACCACACTTTTGCTCATCGCCGGACCGATTTCTGTCCCTAGCGTGACGCATTGACCGATTCTGCGTCATGATTCCCGCTCCAGGGCGGCGGCGTTAGGGGATGTTTTCTGTCGCGGGGATTTGATCAGACGATGTGGGGCGGTCCGGGTTCGACAAGAATGAGATCCGGCCTAGGCCTTCCGCCAGAAGAAAAAGGAAGGGCCCGGAAAACCGAGCCCTTGATCGATGGTCGTTACTTGAGGAGGAGCAATTTGCGCGTCTGGACGAACGAGCCAGATTGCAGTCGATAGAGATACACACCACTCGCGAGATTCGTGCCGTCGAATTGAGCTTCATGATAGCCGGTCTCGATATCTCCGTTCACGAGTTCAGCCACCTTCTGACTAAGCTCGTTGAACACGGTCAAAGTGACGTAAGACTGCTTCGGAATTGAGAAGCGGATCGTGGTCGTCGGATTGAAAGGGTTCGGATAGTTCTGAGACAACGAAAAAGCCCGTGGTGTTTGAATCGGAGTCGTTTCCTGGACAGCTGTCAATTCTGACAGCTTTCTCACCCACACTCCACTCACATTGGTCCCGGCGAACAGATTCGATCCGCCGACGGCAAGTGAATATACACACATGTCCTCCAGACCCGCGTTGGCGAAATTCCACGTGGCACCATTGTCCGTGGAAACCATTACGCCGTGATCATTGGTTCCTGCAAAGAGAGTCGAAACTCCCCCGGACGTCCAAGCTGCGAGACTGAAAACAAAGGTGTTCGATGAGATCAAGGAGGTGTTCAACCCGGTGGGGCTCCAGCTGACACCATTGTCGGACGTCTCGTAGAGAGAATATTCTGTTGCCGCGAAGAGAGTGTTCCCGGCGAAGCAAAAGGCATTGATGTCTGTGACCACAGGAATGCCGTTGTGCAATGACACCCAGGTCGACCCGAAGTCGCTCGACAGGTAGACACCGCTCCCTCTTGTGCCGGCAAAGATGTTTGTCCCACCGGAACTGTCTGTGTCCACGGCAATCGCTGTAACCGTCCCGCCCACCCCAAGACTATTCCATGTCTCCCCATCGTCCGAAGAGATGAATGCTCCACTCCATGTGCCCGCAATGATATTCGTATCCTTGTTCCCACCCGGCACAGCAAGCATTGAAACAACGTCGCCCGTATTGGTCAATCCAGTACTTGCCCAGCTCAATCCCATGTCTGTGGATCGGAACACGCCCGAACCCGTCCCGGCAAAAATACCCGGTCCTTTGACCGCGAGGGCGCTTACGTTGATCCCGGTGATTCCATTGTTGACGGCCACCCAATTCGATCCGTTGTCACTCGAAAGGAAAATGCCTGAAGGAAATGTGCCAGCCATCATGGCCGTATGCCCAGCCTCGCTCGAAACGGGCAGGAGAGTGTTGACAGCAACAAGGGGGATCCCGCTGTTCGAAGGCTCCCAATGCTCTCCGTTGTCAGTGGAACGGAATATTCCTGCATATGTGCAGGCAAAGAGCTTGGTCGCAATGACCGCTAGGGCATGAACGCTGCCTCCCCAATCCCACGTTCCTGCGATGAGACCGCTACTCGCATTCTTCCAGGTCGCACCATCATCGGTCGAACGGAAGACGCTGCCTCCCTCCGTTCCTGCAAAGAACAAAGGCTCACCTGATCCGTTGGAGCTGACGGCGAGAGCACTCACAAGAGTGTCCGTCAGACCCGAGCTTCCTCTGACCCAAGAACCGAGACCTTCTAGAGAGCGGAATATGCCGTGATAGGTGCCGGCGATAACAACGGTCTCCCCTGCCTCAGACGATGAGATTGCAAGAGCCTGAACACCGATATCAGCCAGCCCGGTTGCGGTCCACGAATCGCCGCCATTGGTGGAAACGAAGACTCCGCCCCAGGTACCTGCAAGAATGCTTGTATCCCCTGCCATTGTGACGAAAGAGGCAAATGTGGTGACCGATGTATTGGTCAGGCCGTTGTTCGCGGAGGTCCAGTGTGCTCCGTTGTCGTTGGAGCGGAAAATGCCATAGTCAGGAGCATTGACCACATGGTTCAAGATCGATACAAAGAGATTCTTGCCGACGACTGAAAGTGCTTGCACATTGAGCGAAGGCAATCCATTGTTGATCGCAGTCCAGTGGAATCCGCCATCGGTCGAAAAAAGGACTCCTGCTCCACCTGTGAGAGCATAGACTCCAGCGTTTCCCGCGACTAGAAAGTTGGGGTGGATCTCTGAACTGCCCGGAGTCCAGGTTGCGCCATCATCGGTCGAACGAAAGACGTCGCCACCCACACAAGCGAGATAGTCGGCCCTGTCGGCCACCAGCGAATTAGCCACGCCTCCACACGGTCCATTTGTATGAACCCATTGGGACCGCGCCATGGAAATACCAAGAATCATGGCTGCGAACCAAAGAACTCGGCTTCTCATTTCCTTGATCCTTCCGAGCCATTCTTGAAATGAATCCTCCGTACCCTCAAGTTCAAGACAAACGGCAAAAGCCCATTCATCATGCGAGCAGTGATGAACAGGCTTCTCAAGGAGCGACACTCCACAAATCTACTTCGCGGCATCAGAATAGTCAATAGGCAAGTCGACATTGAAATAGAGTGTTTCTTAAGAATCCCGAAACCTGATCCCGAGCGAATGGGAAGGGCGCATTCCATTGCATGCAATTCTTCTTCGACGGTCGGTCAAATGCTCATAGAAAGGGCCCGGTGTCCCGAGCCCTTCATCGAAGGTCGTTACTTGAGAAGGAGCAATTTGCGCGTCTGGACGAAACTGCCGGCCTGCAGGCGATAGAAGTAGACGCCGCTGGCGAGATTGTGGGCGTCGAATTGGACTTCGTACGAGCCTGCATTCCTCCTCTCATTCATCAGCACAGACACTTCGCGCCCGAGGATATCGTAGACGCTCAACCTCACCATCGAAGACTTGGGTAACTCGTACTGAATCTTCGTGCTTGGGTTGAACGGGTTGGGGTAGTTCTGCGAGAGGGCAAATTCCGTGGGAGTCATATCCACAACGCCCACACGAGTTACTTTTGACATCGATTGCGTGGGGGTATTGATCGGCTCAAGAACCACATCATCTATCCAGACCGCCGATCCATCCGGACTTGTTCCCATCCAGAATCGCAGTCTGCCGTCGTTGACCATTCCGGTGAAATTCTCCGCTGTAAATTCAATTCTGTAATAATACCCACTGCCCCAGGCAGTGACATCCGGCACATCCAAACCGTATGAGGTAAAAGGCGAATCATGTTTGTGAAGGTACACCCCGAGCGTAGTTTCACTTGATGATAGACGGGCCCAGAAACTCAGGACGTAACGCATTCCCGCCTGTAGCTGAATACCTGTCTGGTAAAGTTGAACGTTGGATCCTCCTCTTACTGATATCGATGCGGTAGTACCAGGATGATATCCCCAAGGATGCGAACTGTTGTCTGCCGTCAGACTCATCACGCTTTCCCCATTAGAATAAAACTTCCAAGGATCAGTCCCCGATTCGAATCCTCCATTCACTATCATGTTCGAGTCCTTGGACTCCTGGAGCACAACATCATCAATCCAATACCGATCGCCCGCCGTCGCATAGGGTGCAAACCAAAAACGAAGCCTTGCATCGTCAACGGAGTCAGAAAAGTTCTTGGTAGTGAATTCTGTCTCATGCAGGAAATTCTGGCCCCCGATGTCGATCTCCCAACCATCCAGTCCATAACCCGTGTATGGCGCGCCGTGCTTGTGAAGGAAAACCTTGAAGGTGTGATTGGAGTTGGAATAGGTCTTGAAGGTTAGCTTATATCGCGTTGCTGCCTTCAAGTGAATGCCCGATTGGTAGAGCTGCACGTTCGTCCCCGGGCTCGTAAGTTCGACAACTCCGGCATGAGGGCTTATGTCGCCCCGAGCGTTGTTTGTAAACTCGCCCGTTCCGTCGGTATAGAAATTCCAGTATGCAGTCGCTTCCTCGAAGCCGGGGTTCCTCAGCAAGTTGGGATACGGCGGGCTTGTCATTTCCGCGAGTGGTCGCCTGCTCACTCCACTGGCACCTTGCCCCGCGAAAAGATCAGTACCGTTACAGGCAAAGGAATTTGCACTCCCGATCCCCGAACTGACATCGGTCCAACTCGTACCGTCATCCGTGGAAAGATAGATCCCCCAACCGCTCGCCGCAAAGACCCGATCGCCGATCACGATCAGCGCACTCGCCGTCGTGCTTCCCAGGCCACGATTCACTGGCACCCAGGTTCCCCCTGTGTCCCATGAAAGAAACACTCCATCCTTGTTAGCAGCATACACGTTGGGTCCGCTGGCGACGAGGAGCTCGATCGGATCCCAAAGGGAAGGCAGGTCTTTCCACGTCGTGCCATAGTCTGTCGAGACCGTAATGCCACCGTGACATCCGAGATAGATGACTGGCCCATTGGTGGCCAAAGCGTATTCAGCATAACCCTTCACGGAAGACCAGCTCATTCCTTTGTCTGTGGATCGAAATAGCCCGCTGGGTGTTCCAGCGAAAATGAATTCCCCGTCAACAGCCACATGCCCCACGACTGTATCACTCAGCCCTGAATTCAACTGAATCCAATTCGAACCATAGTCGCTGGAACAATACACGCCTCTATTTGTGCCTGCGTAAAGAGTAGTGCCGTCTGATACAAGAGAATTGATCTGACAATTCGACAAGCCGGGGTTCAACTTCTCCCAGCTCGTGCCTTTGTCCGAAGAAATGAAACTACCATCAACCCTGGTACTCGCAATAAGATAGTTCCTGACCGACTCAAGGAATTCGACGGGCGCACAGGAAATGCCAGTATCCGATGGAATCCAGGTTTGTCCATCGTCTGTGGA
>Ga0335085_10017122_pt1 | contig 10455 bp, 12 predicted proteins | sample Lox_Sample_45_FD_206712 | JGI IMG/M metagenome (GOLD analysis project Ga0335085, IMG submission 206712) | Soil microbial communities from Loxahatchee National Wildlife Refuge, Florida, United States - Lox_Sample_4.5 | ecosystem: Environmental > Terrestrial > Soil > Wetlands | place: USA...
TAGAAATGATGCATCTGCAGAGCGCGACGTCCGGACCATTTTATGCGCCAAATCGGCGCAGAGGCCTTCCCCCGCCAGGGATGATTTTCCCCATCACCACCGGCCTCGCCGCGCCGGTGGCGGCGGGGACGTTGTTCGCCCGCCCCTGCGCCGCTTCATAGGCGAGGAGCGCGAAGGCCATCGCCTCCACCGAGCGGCTGTCGTAGCCATGGGCCTCCATCATGCTCACCCGCGCGGCCGGGAGCGCAGCCTGCAGCTCCCGCATCAATGTTGGATTGCGGCTGCCGCCCCCGCCCACAATCACGTCATCGACCGGCCCTCTGCCGGTGATGAACCGGTCGCAATGCACGGCGATCGACCGGGCCGTGAAGGCCGTGGCCGTGGCGAGCAGATCGGCCGTCGAAAGCGTCATCCAATAGCGGCCGAAGCGCTGGCGCATGGCGGGCAGGCCGAAGGCTTCCCGGCCGGTCGTCTTGGGCGGCCGCCGGCGCAGATAGGGATGGGCCAGCAACCGGGCCAGGAGCGGCGCGCAGACGCGGCCGCGGCCGGCCAAACGGCCGCCGGCGTCCATCGATAATCGGCCCCGGCTCCGCTCGTGCGCAATACCATCGAGGAGCATGTTGCCGGGGCCGGAATCGAAGGCGAGGAGGTTTTTGCGTGTGGCGCCGGGCTTCAAATAGGTCAGGTTGCTGATGCCGCCGATGTTCACCACCACCCGCCCCCGGGTGGGATGGCGGAAGAGCGCGTCATGCAGCAGCGGCGTGAGCGGCGCGCCGTGGCCGCCGGCGGCCTGATCGCGCGGCCGAAAGTCGGCAATGGTGGCAATGCCCGTCCGTTCGGCGATGATCGACGGCTCGCCGATCTGCAGCGTCGAGCGCAGCCGCCAGCGCCCCTCCCGCTCCGGTTCGGGCAGATGGCAGACCGTCTGGCCGTGCGAGCCTATCAGCGCCACTGTGGGGCGCGCCACGCCTGCGCGCCGGATCAGCCGCAAGGCGGCCGCAGCAAACTCTTCGCCCAGCCGGGCGTTGAGCCGGCAGGCTTCGGCAATCGGCAGCGGCGCACCCGACGCCAGCCGCAGCAATCGATTGCGCAGCTCTTCCGGATAGGGGGTGGTCTGAAACGCGAGCAGACGGAGCGAAGACCGTGGAGATCCGCCAGATCTGCCGAATTTGCCAAATTTGATGGACCGGCCGCCGATCTCGACCAGCGCCGCGTCGATCCCGTCCGTCGACGTGCCCGACATCAGCCCCACGACGCGCATCCCTGCTCCATCCTCCCGCTTGGGCCGTTTGACGCAGTGCCGAGACTAGCCGAATTAGAAGTATGAATCAAGGGCTATCAGCGCAGACGCCCTGTTCTTCGCGTATGGCGATGGGGGGCCAGGGGGGAGACTCGCATCTCCCCCCTGATCTATGCTATCGTGTCGCACCGCTGATGTCCCGGTCGCTCCGCCATCTGGTCATTGCAGGATTGCCGATCTGTCTCGCCCTCATCGGGCACGTGTCTCAGGCGCCGGCCCAGGAACCGATTCCACAAACACCGATTCCGGTTGTCGCCACGCTGCCGTTTCTGAAGGAGTTTGTCGAACGGGTCGGCGGCACCTCCGTCGCCGTCACCAGCCTGATCAAGAGCGCCGGAAGCAAGTACACCTACACCCCCACACCGGGCGATATCGCCGCAGTCAGCCGGGCGCGCCTGCTGGTGCAGGTGGGGATCGGCCTGGAGGTGTGGCTCGCTCCCCTCCTCAACACGGCCCAGAATTCCCGGTTGACGATCGTGACCACCGGTCGAGGCATTCCACTCCTGCGCGAGCAGAACATGGGCGGTCAAGATGAAGAGGTTCGTGCTCGCGTGTCAGGCGATCCGCACATCTGGCTTGATCCGGAAAATGCCAAAATGATGATCCGCGCTATCACCGACGCCCTGATCAAAACGGCGCCGGCCCAGCGGGCGATGTTTCTGGCCAACCAGGCCAGGTATCTGAAGGAGATCGACGAGGCGGAAGCGACCATCAAAAGACAGGTCGTCGGGCTCAAGGATCGTCGCATCGTCACCCACCCTGCCGCCTGGCCCTATTTCGCCCGCCGGTTCGGCTTCCAGATCGAAGGGGTCCTCATGGAGCAACCGGACGGCGACGCATCGGCAAAATCGCTGGCCGGGCTGATCACCTTGATCCGCCGGAAACGGATCAAGGTGATCGCCATGGAGCCGCAACTGGACGCCAAGGTGGCCCAGGCGTTGGCGGGGGAACCCGGCGTCACGCTGGTCACCATCACGCCCCTGCCCGGCGCGCTGCCCGGAACGGATACGTACCTCAATATGCTCTCCTACAACGCCCGGCAATTGATCGAGGCGTTGAGCCGGCAATGATTTGAAGTCAGGGGGGAGACTTTATCTCCCCCCTGACAATTCCCCATTGGTTTTTTGCCTCATGCGACGTCCTCAAACACCCGTCGCTCGTCCGGTTGGTCTTATCCCTGAATTCGGTAAGGGCGTGCTTTGTTCGTGAGGTGTTCGGTTTACTGCAAGGGCGACAGCGGTTGCTGCTATCACCACTCGTTGTACGGCGTGCCGTTGAGCGCTACCCGGTCGCTGCCGCTGTGCACGTCGTAGACGCCGCTGTCCCCCTCCGCGCCGGTGGCGTACATCTCCACCCAGCTGTCCGGGCTGTCGGTAAATGGATCGGCGGGAATTTTCCGCAGGTATTCCTTGGCCACCAGATCCTGAAGCTGGGGCGGATAGGTGCCATTGTCGGCGTAATATTTGTCCAGCTCATCGCGCATGACAAACAAGTCTTCATGGAGCACCGCCTCCCTGGCCTTGATCACGGACATCCGATAGGACGGAATGGCCAGCGTGGCGAGAATACCCACGATGCTCACCACCACCATCAACTCGAGCAAGGTGAACCCCGAGGCACCGGACGGACGTAGGTAGTTTCGCGGGCGCATGATTCGCTCCATGCGCCTCATCGTACCATCGGCTCCGGATCCTGTCGAGTCACAAAGGGCGTGAACCCCTCACGATCCAGTCGACGGGCCAGCTGTTCCGCGTCGGCGATCGTGGCGACGCGGCCCACCCGCACGCGGTAATAAGTCGCGCCGTCCACCTGCACCGACGACACCAGCACGTCCGGATAACGGGAGCGCAACTGCTGCTGCAGCGTCCGAGCCGACGCCGCTTCGACAAAGGCGCCGATCTGCACGGTGTAGGCGGACTCCTCCGACGCTATCGACGCCGGGACCGACACGCGGTCCAATCGGACCCGCGCCGTTCCGTTCGGCACCATGCCGAGGTCCGTGGCCGCCGCCAGCGACAGATCGATGACGCGCCCGCGGACAAAGGGCCCCCGATCGTTGACGCGAACCGTCACCGAGCGGCCGTTTTCCAGATTGGTCACCCTCAGACGGGTGCCGAAGGGGTAGAGCCGATGGGCCGCGGTATAGGCGTGCATGTCATAGCGCTCCCCGTTGGCCGTCAATTGACCGTGAAAAGGCTCTCCATACCACGACGCCACGCCGACCTCCCGATCCCGAAGCGTCGGCGCCACGGTGGCGCAAGCGGCGACTGCAAGCGCCCCCAACACCGCTCCTGCCGGCCCGACCAGCCGCCACGCGCGCCGGAACCGGCGGCCCCCCGTCGATTGATCCCGTTCCATCATGGCGCCCATGATCACGGCCGGAATCGAATCACGCGGACCTGGCAGGTCGGGCAATACCCGCGAGGCGTCAATGGGGTCCGACAGATCGCGCACTCGATGACCCGCCGCTCGCCCAAGCGCCGATCGCTGTCGCGCCGTTCACGCCGTCTGCGATCGGGCATGGTGTGGCGCCGTTCAGCCCCGCGCCGCTGGAAGGAGGAATGACGGGTCATGACTGATCGCGGCCGGCCGGTTCGCATTCCACGTTGAATGGACGGCGCTCATGCCTCATCGGCGGCGCATTCAAACGCGTCGGCAGCCTCCCACACCGCAGGGAACCGGGCGCGATGGCCGTTCGTGAGCCGACTGAAATACACCCGCCATCGTGCCGGTCCGAATGGTACCGGGCGCCGGCGGGTCACAGCGAGGGGAGCTGCTTGCCCTCCCGCCTCACCCATTGGTCCAACACTTTGCGCGCCGCGGGCCCGACGCCCACGAACCGCAGCCCCACGCCCGCCGGTGGTGTGCCGGGCTGGTTGTCCCGTTTCCACACCACCTCGCAGGTGCAACTGACGGTCGTCTTCCGATCGGGCAGGACAAATTCCACGGGGAACTGATCGCCGGGTTTGAGCCGCTTGGGCGTCGACAGCATCAGGCCGCCGAGGCTCAGATTCTCCGCGTAACCGATGAAAATCCGCTCATACCCTTTGCCTTTCACCTCCAGCACCAGCAGGGGAGACGGGAGCCAGTATCGACGATCTCGAGGGACAAACGGACGCGCCGTGCGCCGCGACGCGACCGGGGAGGCCGATGACCGGCGTTTGGCTGCCGGCCGACGCGATGACGCGCGCCTACCGCTCATCAATAAACGGGAGCAGGGCGGCGACGCGGGCCCGTTTGATCGCCAGAGTCAACCGGCGCTGGTGTTTCGCGCAGGAGCCGGAGATGCGCCGGGGGACGATCTTGCCCCGTTCCGACAGATAGTTCCGCAACATCGACGCATCCTTGTAGTCGATATAGGGTGATTTGTCCACGCAAAACCGGCAGACTTTCCGCCGGAGAAACCGGGATTCCCCGCCCTCCCGGCTTCGTGCCGGCTCATGTTCCCGATGTTCTCGATGTTCACGCACAGCCATGCTCACTCCCATCCGTTCTCGATGCAATGCTGACGCGCCCTCATGCGGCGCGCGCGATCAAAACGGGACGTCATCCTCCACGGGCGCCTCATCCGGCACCGCGGCGGCGGCCGCTTCCTCGCCCGCCATTCCCCCCGCCCCCTGCCGCTTCGGCATGAAGCGCACCTGTTGGGCGACCACCTCGTGCTTGCTCCGCTTCTGGCCGTCCTCGGTCTCCCAGCGCCGTTCCTGCAGCCGCCCGTCCACAATCACGCCGTTGCCCTTGTTCAGATACTGCCCGCAGGACTCGGCCTGCTTGCCGAACACGACGACGTCAATGTAGCAGACGTCGTCCCGCATCTCGTTCCCCTGTTTATAGCGATGATTGACCGCCATGCGAAAATTGGCCACCGGCGTCCCGCTGGGCGTGAACCGCACTTCGGGATCCCGGGTCAGATTGCCCATCAGGATCACTTTGTTGAAGCTAGTCATGCGACTCCGCTTGAGCCGCCGCGCCGGCGGGGGCCGGGGCGACCGTCACCGGAATACCGTGCTGCGGATCGACGGCCACGGTCAGGACTCTCATCACCTGTTCGTCCAAACGGCAGGCCCGCTCCAATTCCTTCACCAGCGTCCCGCCCGTGTCAAACCGAATGATCAGATAGATCGCTTTTTTTTCCTTGTCGATTTCGTAGGCCAGCTTCTTCTTCCCCCACGAGGCCACCTGGGTGACCCGACCGCCCAGTCGCGTGATCAAACCGCTGAGCTTCTCCGTCATGCCGTTGACCTCTTCATCGGTCAGGGACGGCTTCAGCAACACCATCGATTCATAATGTGCCATGGCACGAACGCTCCTCTCCCGCCTTCTTCAAGGGCACCGTGTATCTACCACACCGGCGAAAGCGCGTGCAAGGGATATTTGCGTGCGGCGATGGGGCCCCGGGTGCGGGGGCATGGTTCGACACGCTCGCCATGACCGGTCACCCTGAGCGTGCCGGGCGCCGCACGGGCTCCCATTGCGATTGTCCGCTCGTGCTGTGCGCTCGCTCTCATCAAGGGGAGCGGCGCCGCTCCCCTCGATCATCCCCACCGTCCGTACGTTTTTACCCCTTAATCCGCCTTTTCCCCATTAATCCCTAATCCGGTTTTGCTCCACTAATCCACCCTTTTACACATTAAACCGGATTACGAGCACGTCGCCGTCCTTGATCACATAGTCCCGCCCTTCAGACCGGAGCAACCCCTTTTCCCGCACGGCGGCCATTGAGCCGCAGGCCGCAAAAGTTGCAAAATCGACCACTTCCGCCCGAATGAACCCCCGCTGCAGATCGGTATGAATCTTGCCGGCCGCGTCCAGGGCGGTGGAGCCGGCCGGCAACGGCCAGGCTCTGACCTCCTTCTCCCCCGCGGTAAAGAAGCTGATCAGCCCCAACAGGGCATAGGCTTCCCTGACCACCGCCGCCAACCCCGGCTCCGACAAACCCAGCTCGCTGAGAAATGGCGCCCGTTCGTCCGGAGGCAGCGCGGCCAACTCCGCCTCCAACTGGCCCTGAAAGCGCAGCCATCGGGCATGTCGTCGTTGGGCCAGCTTCGCGAGCCCCACCTCCCATTCCGGCTGACCTGGCGCCGGTTTCTCCCCGACGTTCAACAGATAGAGCACCGGCAGGACCGACAACAACTGCAATTCGCGTATGACCGCCGGAGGCTCGGGGCGTGGGGGCATCGGAGGACTCTTCTCGCCCTTTTCCGCACGGGCCCCGACATTTAATGACACCAGGGCTGCGACATCACCACGTTCCGCGGCGGCCAGCCATCGCTGCAACGACTCCAATTCCTGTTGCGCCGCCGTATCGGGGCCCTTGGCCCGCTTGGCCACCCGGTCCGTCGCCTTCCGGAGCACATCCAGATCGGCCAAGAGCAGCTCGGCTTCGATCAGCTCGATGTCCCGCAACGGATCGGGCTCGCCGTACATATGAGGGATATCGGCGTTGATGAATCCCCGAACCACGTGCAGCACGGCATCCACGTTCCGGATATGGCTCAGAAAAGTGTTCCCCAGCCCCTCGCCCTGGCTGGCGCCCTTGACCAGGCCGGCGATGTCGACCACTTCCAACGTCGCCGGAACCACCGCCGCCGGGGGGAACAGTTCGTGCAGACGGGTTAGACGCGGATCGGGCACGGCCGCGATCCCGACATTGGGGTCGATCGTGCAAAAAGGATAACTGGCCACCGCGGCAGAGCCGCTGACCAGCGCATTGAAGAGCGTCGACTTGCCGCTGTTCGGCAGGCCGACCAACCCGCAGCGAAGCGCCACCGACTTATCCGGCCGTTTGTGAATTGTAACGGTTCATGGCGATCTCAAACCCCTCAAGAATCACGCACTGCATGGCGTCGACTGCCTGCGCCGTCATCTCATCCGCCGCGGGCCGCTCCGCCGCCGGCACCGGCGCCAGCACATAGTCCGCCGCCCCTTCACCCGGAGCCGGACGGCCAATCCCCAATCTCAATCGACAGAATTGGTCGGACTGCAACGCCGCGATGATCGATCGCACACCCTGATGGCCGCCGTCATGGCCGCCGCGGCGCAAACGCAGCCGCCCCAACGGCAGATCCATGTCGTCGTAGACGACAACCGTGGCGGCAGGCGCACCCGCCAGACCGGAGAGCAATGCGGCCACGGCCCGACCGCTGTCATTCATAAATGTGCGAGGAAGTGCGAGAGCAACCGGATGGCCATCGACCAAACCGGTGCCGAGGGCGAAGAGCTGGTGGGAGGTGGGCAGCGCAATCTGGTGGCGGGCGGCGAACCGCTCCACCGTTTCGGCGCCCAGATTGTGCCGGCTGTCGCGATAACGGGGGCCGGGGTTGCCAAGGCCGATGAAGAGCGGTCCCGTTACTTGGCTTTCGATTCCTTCTTCTCCTCCTTGGCTTCCTTGGCTTCCTTTTCTTCCTTGCCGGCGGCCGGCTTGGCGGCGGCTGCGGCCCCCTCAGCCGCGGCTTCTTCCTCCTTCTTCTCCTTCTTCAGCAATTCAGGTTCCTTCGTCTCCTTGGCGGTTGCGGTCAGCAGTTGCTCCAGCTTGGCCTCGGAGATGGGCGCGGCGACGGAAACCACCACCTGGTCGCCCGGCGTCAGCAGGCGGATTGCCGGATCCACCGTCAGATCCCTTACGTGCAGGGACTGATTGATCTGCAACGTCGAAGCGTCAAGCCGTATTTCATCCGGAACCGCGAGGGGCAGACATTCCACTTCCACCTGGCGGAGATGATGGTGCATCACGCCCCCTTCCTTCACGCCGGCCGGCACGTCGCCCATCACGTGCACGGGCACGGCAACCCGGAGCGGCTTGTCGAGGGAAATTTCGAACAGATCAACGTGCAGAATGCGGTCGGTGATCGGATCACGCTGGCAGTCCCGCACCACCGCCACGCAACTCCGTTGTCCGGCGCCGTCGTTGATCTTTACGGTGATCAACACATGCTCACCGGCACCCGTATGAAACAGCTTCTCGACCGCCTTGTCATCAACGCTGAGCAAGACCGACGCGCCCGCATGATAGAGCACGGCCGGAAGCCGCCCCTGCCGGCGCAGCGTGCGCGCCACCCCCTTGCCCGCCTCCCGTCTGACATCCGCTTCCAGTTCAACCCGTCGCATGACTCTCTGCTCCTATCCTCGCCGAACCCGCCGGGTCCGGCCGTTAAACGAAGAGCGAACTGACGGATCGCTCCTCGTGAATGCGTTTGATCGCCTCCGCCAGCAACGGCGCCACGCTGAGCACTTTCAGCTTGGGGCAGATTTTTTCCTTGCCGTTCAGCGGAATCGTATTGGTCACCACGACCTCATCCAACTCGGATGCGTTCAACCGTTCCAGGGCGGGACCGGAGAGCACGGCGTGGGTGCTGCATCCAACAACCCTCAGGGCCCCCTTCTTGCGTAGGGCGGCGGCCCCCTGGGCGATCGTCCCCGCGGTGTCGATGATATCATCGATGATGATCACGTCCCGTTTGCCCACTTCGCCGATGATGTTCATCAACTTCGTCTGATTGGGCTCCTCGCGCCGCTTGTCGATGATCGCCAGACTCGCCCGGAGCCGCTTGGCAAAGGCCCGGGCGCGCTCGACGCCGCCCGCATCCGGGGAGACCACCACGGGGTTTTTCAGGCTCAGCTCACGGAAATAATCGAGAAACACCGGCGACGCGAACAAATGATCCACCGGAATGTTGAAGAACCCCTGCAACTGGCCCGCGTGCAGATCGATGGTCAACACGCGCGTCGCGCCGGCCGTGGTGATCAGGTCCGCCACCAATTTGGCCGTAATGGGCACGCGCGGCTGATCTTTGCGATCCTGCCTGGCGTAGCCGTAATAGGGAAGCACCGCGTTGATCCGCTGCGCCGACGACCGCCTGAGCGCATCGATCATGATCAACAACTCCATGATGTGCGTATTCACGGGATCCGCCGCGGACTGCAGGACAAAGACGTCCATCCCCCGGACGTTCTCTTCCAATTGGACGCGAATCTCGCCATCGCTGAATCGGGAGACGACCGCCTGCCCGAGGGGCAGCTTTAATTCCTTGGCGATTTCCTCCGCCAGCTGGCGGTTGGAATTGCCGGTAAATAATTTCAGTTCTCGTTGTATCGGCATCGTCTCCCCTGACGCATGAACCCGCTCGCCTTGCCCTTTCGCCATCAGTCCAGTGGTTCGGAGGCAGGGTCTCGAACCCCGATCTTCAGCTCCAAAGGCTGACGTCCTGCCAATTGGACGACCTCCGAATCAGGCGTCCACGCCGCGCCCCGCGCCGCGATTCAGATGAGGGATCGCACGGCCCGCACCGACGGCGCACGCCGTAACGGGCGCACCACCCACACGCTCCACTCCGGATGAGTCCCTCGAATGGCCGCCGCCGCCGATCGGGCGCTCCGGGCTTCTGAAAACAGCCCGAAGACTGCTGAGCCGCTCCCCGACAATAAGACACCCGCCGCCCCCGTCTGCAAAAGTCGTCCGGCCGCGCTGTGAACAGTCGGAAAGGCCTTGTAGATCACCGGCTCGAAATCATTGCCCAGCAAAGACCGTACGGATGTCCCCATCCCGTGCAGGAAACGGGAAATTATAATCTCCCGCTCTCGAGGTGTCAATGGGAAACGGGGAACCCGACATGCGGCGCGCCCCCTGCGTCGCAGGCGGTCCAACGCATGATAGGCTTCAGCCGTCGATGAAATGAGATTTGGATAGATGATCACCATCCGGCGCGGCAGGGATGGGCCGCCGCGGTCAGCCGGACGGTGCAGTGATCGCACCGCCGCTCCGGTTCCTTCCACAACCGAGAGGGGTGACGCAAAGAAAAGGGCGATGTCGCTGCCCAGGGGAGCCACGGTCTCGGCAAGCCGCCGCCGGGACCACCCCAACCGCCACAGACGATTGAGCGCCAGCACCACGGCGGCCGCGTCGCTGCTGCCCCCGCCCAAACCGGCGCCCACCGGAATGCGCTTGTCGAGCCGGATGGCCGCTCCCGTGGAGACCCCGGCCGTACGCTGCAGTCGTTCCGCCGCCCGGACCACGAGGTTATCCCGCCCGAGTGGAACCGCACGGCCGCGGCAGGCAAGGATCAGACCGCGTCGCCGAACGCCGACGCGCAGCCGATCGCACAGCGACACCTGCTGCACAATCGAGAAGATGTCATGGTAGCCGTCGGCGCCCTTCA
>Ga0335085_10017123_pt1 | contig 10455 bp, 6 predicted proteins | sample Lox_Sample_45_FD_206712 | JGI IMG/M metagenome (GOLD analysis project Ga0335085, IMG submission 206712) | Soil microbial communities from Loxahatchee National Wildlife Refuge, Florida, United States - Lox_Sample_4.5 | ecosystem: Environmental > Terrestrial > Soil > Wetlands | place: USA: Florida...
TGAGCGAAGCTCGCGCGGTTTTCATCACAATTTCGTGCTCGCGCCAACGTCCCGGGCGTCGATACCAGTGTCGACGCGGCACGCACGAGTGCGTGCGCCGCTGCACAGCCGAGTGCAACACTGAGTGACCTCTACTTCTGCACCATCGCGACAGTGCCTTCGCCCTTGGCGTCGAGGTGGACCACCTGACGGGACGAGGGAGTTACCAGGTTATTATCTTTGGCCAGCTTGTCCAGACGTGCGGGACTGAGCAGAATCGCTTCCTGTAAGTCGAGATTGCGGCTCTCCGCGGCCAGGCGGCGCTCCTCGGCGCGCAACGCTTCCAACTTATATCCTGCAATCGTCGTGGCCACCGTCGGGATGAATGCGCCAGTGAGAACGATCGCGAGCACTCCGGCCCCCGCAATGGCGCTCCAACAGGCGCCGCGCGCCTTGGGATCGGCTTCGCGAACCAGACGGGAGTTATCGATCTTCTTGCAGTAAAACAGGATATCGTCGTTGGGTAGAGCGCGCAGCATGTAGGGATCCCTTTGCGTAGGCACAGCGACAGGACGCGGGGCAACCTCCGGATTGACCCCGTTGGTCGTCCTGCGAAAGAATGTTGGCAGCGTCGCCATCTTTTTGTTTTTCCCTTCTTGTCTTTGGCAGGCTTGGCGGCCTGTCTTACCTCATCTCCAGCGCGCGCAACTTCGCGCTGCGCGAGGCTGGGTTCTGGGCCAACTCTGATTCGCTCGGCTGGAGCGGATGTTTGGTGAGGATCCCGGCGCGTCCTTCCTGCGCCAAGGCTCGAAATCTCTCCTTGACCTGCCGGTCGTCGAAGGACATGAAGCTGATCACCACCATGCGTCCACCACGGTTCAGCAACTCGGGGCCGATCTCGAGAAGCCGCTTCAACTCTCCCGGTTCGTCGTTGACCGTCATTCGCAGGGCCTGGAACGTTTTCGTGGCGGGATGCAAACGACCCGTCCTTGGCACGGCCCGCTCCACCACATCGGCCAGATGTAGCGTGCTCCGTATGGGCCGTGCCCGGACGATTGCTCTGGCTACCTTCCGCGCCCTCCTTTCATCGCCGAGCTGAAATATCAGATCGGCGAGTGTTTTTTCGTCGGTTTGATTGACGAGATCGGCCGCCGTCATGCCCGTGGTTTGGTCCATCCGCATGTCCAAAGGCCCATCCGCCATGAACGAAAAGCCCCGCTCCGGCGCGGTGAGCTGATAACGGCTCACCCCGAGATCCGCCAGGAGTCCATCCACCTTGTCGTATCCGGCTTGCGATACGGCATCGGCTAACCTGCCAAACGAGCCGAGGTGAAAACAGATTCTTTGCGCGAAGGCGGCGGTGTTCTCGCGCGCCATCGCCAGGGAAGTCGCATCGCGATCGTTGGCGATCACATATCCCGTCGTCAGTTGCCGGGCGATGAGGGCGGTATGCCCCCCAAGCCCCGTCGTGGCGTCCAGAAAAACTCCGGCAGGACGAACGTTCAGAAGGTCGATCGCTTCGTCCGGCATGACGCTGGTATGCATAGCTCAGCATTTCAAACCCGCCGCGCGAAGCTTCGACAGATCCTCCTCGGGCGCCCGCTTCGATTGATCCTGTTTCTCTTTGAAAGTCTCTTCGCTCAAAATCTCGATGTGGCCGTTCCGCGCCCACAACTTCAGAGGCTTGTCTTCCAGGGCCAGTTCCTTCCGGAGTTCCTGCGAAAAGAGGATGCGACCCTGAGCATCGGGCTCGGTTTCGGATCCCAGTTCGGCGGCAATAAACTGCACGTTGAACGCGGCTTGCGGGTCCTGGGTGAAGTTATCCAGAAATCCCTCCACTTCCCTCCACTTGTAAAGAGGGTAGACGGTCGCCGTTTTTCGGTCTAAGCTCGTGACGTACAGCTTTTGCTCCTGGAGGGCACGGAAGTGGTTGTGGAAATCGGCAGGCAGTTTCAACCGGCCTTTTTCGTCGAGACGCCCCGAATACATTCCCCGGGGAAGTTCCCGAATTACCGGCGTTTGTGTGACGATTCCTTCCACTTTTGACCACTGGATGGCCATTTAATATCCACTTTAGACCACCCAATACCTAGTGTACACAGTCGCTCGGCTTTTGCAAGAGATTTTCTGCAGGAAGCTACTGATAGCAAACGGGTTTTTCAGTAAGAGAACAGGTACAACTAGTTCGGCAGTGATTGCGAAACCTACTACATATTGGGCCTGGGAGCGAAGAGAAGGAGAAGATCGGCGGGGTTCTCAAAACGGAACGAGGCCGCCCGCCAGCGATTGCTTGGCGGACGGCCCCGGAAACGGCGAACAAACCCAATTGGGTGGCGTTACTGGATCGGAATCTTACTGCCGTTGCTGAATTGAGTCGCGCTGCCGTCGGTCGGGTTGATGGCCACCGACAACACGACATTGTTCCCTGTCGGCGCGTTGGAATCGACCTGGAACGCGACTTCGAAAATGCCGACCTGTGTGGGCGCCCAACGCGCGGAAATGACGCGGGCACCGCTGTTATTGACACCGACAATCACCTGCCCCAGCACCAGAGAGTCGGTCCCGGGGATCGGGATGGAATTGGTGCCTACCACCGGAGCGGTCGCACCCATTCCAGTCACGTAGACGCGGATGACTTCGCCGCGGCGCGCCGGATTCTCGAGGCTGACGAAGCTGCCATCGGGCCGAACCATTACGGCGCGGGCCACACCGTCGGACATCGGAGTTTCAAAAATGCCCGGGCTTGCTACCTGAATCCCTACGTTGGTGGTGGCGGTGCCTCCAGCGGCATTGACCGTAACCGGAATGCTGCTGCCGGGGGTCACTTCGCAGGGCACTTGCACGATCAGCGACTCCTGCCCGGCGCTATTGGTAACGCGCAGGATCGGAGCACGAATACCGTTGAAGGTGACCGCAGCCGGACCAAGGGTCAGCGGGTAAGCGCCAAAGAGAGAAGGAGGATCGAGCGAACCCGTCACACCGGGCGCGACACCCGTCGCCGCGATCACAGCGAGGCCGCACGGAGACAACGAACCCTGCTTCAGTCCGGCGGCGTTGTAGAAACTGTTGGCAGTCAGGCTCGGTCCTTTCGGAATCACGGTTTCGGTGAAGGTAGCGGTTTGTCCACCGCCGGTGGCGGTGACAGTTACCGTCCCGGTAGTCGAGCCGGCAGTAAGTGTAACTTGAGCTTTGCCGGTGCTGTCGGTATTTACAGTGCTGGTAGTCTGGCCGTTAATGCTCGCGGGACCACTGACTGTGAAGGTAACCGGGAAGTTCGAGGCCGTTCCAGCAGTCGTGTTTACCTGCACACCCAGCGGCTGGGTGAAGTTATTCCCAATGATCGCCGTCTGGGCGTCCCCTGAGGTCTTGGTAAGACTGGTTACCTGAATATTGACGATAACATTGATGGTAAAGACCGTGAAGATATTACTGCTGGAACCGGTAAGCGCTGCCTTGACGGTCACCTGGCCTGAAGCGGTATTGGATAGAGTCACATTGGTCGAGGCCAGACCTTGCGCATTGGAGGAACTCGTTGGCGGATTGACGGTGGCGGCTCCGGCCGGAGAGACTGTCCAGGTTACCGCGACGTTCGGAACCGGGTTGGCTCCGCTGGCGTCACTCACTCGCGCCACCAGGGGTTGGGGCACCGGCTGACCGGCGGTGGCGCTTTGCGCGGTACCGCTGGAAACGGTGATGGTGCCAGGCGCGGCTGCCTGCACCGTGATCGGGATCTGGAACAATTGCTGGTATCCTACATCTGTTGCGGTTCCGGTAATGCCGGGCGAGACGCCATCGGCAGCCAGTGAAGCCGCCACGCCTCCCACCAGCGCCGAGACTGCTCCCTGGCCTGTAATTGCCCCGAATATCGGGATGCACGTCGCGTTTCCATTCGAATCCGTCAGCACTGAGCCGGGATCTGCTCCGGGACCTGTTTGGCAAACGGCGCTCGCGCCAATGGATGGGTTGTTGGCGTTCACCAACCGGATGGAAGCATTCGGAAGAGCCAGGCCATAAGCGTCAACGTGCACCTGGATCGGTGCGCTTCCCGGGCTATTTGCCGTACCGGTCAATGTAGTTCCCTGCGAAGGCGAGGTCATGGCCGATTGAAGGAACTGCAGATTCGTATTCTGAGGGTCGGTCAGAGCCAGCGTTTCGGAAAACGTGGCGGAAGCATTGTCGGCGGAAGCAACAATTGTGGACTCCAGGTACGGGACGGCAAACGAGCCGGTTTGGGTTGATTGCGTGACCGTGTTGGACGTAATCCCGTTTCCATCTGTCTGGGTCGTACTGCCGTAAATAAACTGGGGGACGCTCCCCGGAGGGTTCACTGCGGTAATGTTCCAGTTGACGGTTTTGTTAGCGATCGGTATCCCATTGGAATCGGTCACCTTGATAACCATTGGCAAAAAGAATCGAAGATTTGAAAAAGTACAGCTCTGACAAGTAATTTGACCGTTGCCGGACAGGATCGTCATATTGCTGGCGGTCTGGGCGTAGGCAGCCGGGAGGCTACACATCACGCCGACCAGCAACGCGACAAAGATAATCAATCGAAGTCTGTCCATAAGACTACCTCCTCGTTCAAAAAAGAACATGGTTGGATTCGGATGGACGCGGTGAGAACCCTAGTTTATCACCGAATCGTAGCATCCGCCACCACCAAAAAAAAAGGGGGAGCCGAAGCTCCCCCTCGAAGTTATGTTGGTTTCTTTTTAGTGGCCGGCTTCTTCGCCGCCCGCGCAGTTGATGTCACCTACGCCGCAGCCGTTGGCCGAAGCGTTGCGAACACCGTTCGCCTGCGTGGTCGGATCCGGAATGACCAGAGCCAGATAACCCATGGCGAGGTTGCGCGCACCGAGGTCGCTGATGAACGCAAAGCCGTGAGCATACTGGAACTGGCAAACCGCGATCATGTAGCCCTGGAAGTTCGGCACTGTGGTAGAGGCGAGGGTGGTGTACACCGTGCCGCTAGCAATGTTGCCGGTATTCGAAGGCGAGGGCGATCCGGCGCCAGCATACCAGTTCAGGGTGCAAGACCCAGCCTGGGGACCAGTGCCGAATGGATCGGTCGAAGTGTTGGCGATCGCGATACCCGTATCGAACCCAGCCTGGTTCGTGATGAACGGATACAGCAGAATCGTACGGCAGATGTTGACCGTCAGGATGTTCTTTGCCGCATTGGGATCAGCAATGAAGCGCGGAACGCTGAGCGAACTCGATGCAGCCGCACCCGAAGAAGCCGTGAATGCCGGCGGCGTCGGAGCGAAGCTCAGATTCACAGTCCCAGTTCCAGGCGGCGGCGAATTCTGCGCCACGTTGGACACATAGGTAGTGAACACGGCGAACTTCAGCGTTTCCTGGGTGTTCGGGTTGGTGTTGAGGACTTCCCACACCGCCGTACCGGAGCCATTGGTCAGAGCCACTTCGGCGATGCCAACGGTCGAGCCGGCATTGTCAGTTGCGGACACAGCCGGGAAGAATCCACCGTTGAACGTACCGTCAACAGCGGTTTCGCTGTTTACCAACTGCGCCCAGCCGGTAGTGCTGGTGCCGCCAACGACCGTCGGCGCAGTGGCCGGCGTGACGCCGTTGATGACGTTGTTAACCGAAACGAACAGGCGAACGCCTGTCGGAATGTTGTTGAAGGTGGCCTTCAGACGGGTTCCGAAGTCAGCCAAGCCAGCAACGTTGGAGCCAGAAGCCGCTGTCGGGTAAATGAAGTTGGACTCGGAGTTGTAGATGTTACCCGGAACGTTCTGCATGCTCACCAGGCCACTGTAGTTCGTGCCCTGCGCGGCATTCGTGCTGTTCGACTGCGGTGCCACACGGACCTTGAAGGCAGTACCGAAGTTCTCACTGAACGACAGGGTAGCTACGGTACTCTTGGTCTTCGACTGGCACTGGTTGAAGCTGGTGGCGCCGGTCGCCGCCGTGCTCAAGCCACCCTGGACGAAGCCAACGGTCGGGGTCGGATTGCTGATCGGCAACGTCGAGGAGTTGCTGGTCGAGATCGACGCAACCACCGGAGTCGCACCGGCCGCGGAACCGCCGCTCAACGTCGTGGCGTTAGCACGAATGTTGGTGATGCGGAAAACGCGGTTGACGCCGGAAGTCACCGGGGCCAACACCGGGACGCCAAAGAACGTCACGGAGTTGCCGTTCACCACGCCCTGGAAGATGTTATAGCCAGGTGTGGGCCCCGGAAGCGGGAGCGGCGTGCTGCCCGTCGTGGGTTGGTTGTTGGTCGAAACTGCATAGGTGTTGGTGCCAGTGACAACAGGCGTCGAGTACTCGACGCATCCGCTCAGCGGAGTCGGGCACAGCGTCTGAGGCGCCTGCGGACCGAATCCGGGAACCGGAGCCGCAACGCCGGAGCCGGGTTCGTCGATCAGCAACAGTGCCTCGGAAACGTTGCTTCCACCGCTAATCGGCAGCAGGCGGCTGGTCACCGCGGTGTTCAAGAACACCGTGATATTCACCTGCGGGATCTGACCGCCGGGAAGCGGATTGTTGGCCGCACCACCGGTGCAGGTGATCGTGATATCACCGGTCTGTTCCGTGTAACCTTCAGCACGGAGTGTGGGGGTGGCGGTCACGTTCGTGCTACACGTCAATTGCGCGAAGCCGCTTCCGCCGGTCTGCGCAGCAGCCAAACCCGCGAACAGGGCCAGGACCGCTATCGCAGTAATCCATCTGCGAAAATCTACCATTTCCTTCTCCTTGTGAAATTTCAAATTGAATCGGTCGAAGTTCTCTTTCAACCTGAGCCTCAAACTTCTTTAAGTCTCAAAACTGTTTCAGCCAACCTAGGGAACTTCTCCGTGTCGGGCGGAGAGTCGAAACTCCGAAAGCCGTTTCGGCAGTCGGGCCTTACTGAAGTCTCAACCAGCGGCACATGTTCTTTGTTTTCTTATCTTCTGTGCTCGCTTGGTAAAAGGACAAAATTGCACACTACAACTGACGCGGTAAAACTATTCATAACCTGATTGCAAGCTCAGTGTCAAGGGAAATCTTGTGTTCTCAACACCAACCGGCCTGACTGCCAGCGCTACTCGAATCGGATTCAAAGTTCGTCCGATTTAAGCATGGGCCGACCTTACGAGTCAAGAGTTTCACACCAAATCCTCTCATTTTTTCGCTACTGCAGAGCCAGATTCACGGCATTGCTGAGCTGCCCCCCCTGTTTGAGGGTAAGGGAAAGCCCCAGGCCCGGCGGAGTGGCCACCGGGATGACGACATTCACTTGATATAAGCCGATAAACCCAGGAGTCAGGCCGGCAAACGAAGTAGGAAGTTCCGTACCATTCAGAACCACCGTGACGGGTGTCGAGGCCACCGAAAGCTGGCCGCTCTGGGTCACCGCGCCCAGCCCCGTACAATAAATGACCGCCACTTTGCCCCGAGGCAGCGGATTGGATGGCGCATTCAAACTGTTATCCTGATTCACCACGGCTCCCTGTGGAGGATTTCCCACCAGAAAAATCTGCGGTGCTACCGCCGCGATGGTCACCTGCTGTTGCGCGGTCCCATATGCCGACTGAATCCGAAGCGAATGCACGCCGGGCGCAATCGCCGCCGGAACTTCTGCATTGATCTGAAACCGTGAAGTATAAAGGAGGCGGACCGCGGTCCCATCCATGTCGACTCTCGTGGCCCGGCCCGCGCCAGTGAGTCCGTTGCCGAAGATCGCCATAATACCGCCGGGAGCGATGCCCGGGGTAAAGGTCGCGGCATTCACCACCGCATTGGCAGCGAAACCAACCGTCTGGAGCGCCAGGACCAGCGTGAGTTGCGGTCGCGTGGCTGCATAAACTGCGGGCGCGCTGCCCGAAAGGTCGGTCGTGCCGCCCCCCGATGCCAGGTCCGTGAGGAAGGCGTGGAAAGGTTGGGATTCGCCCACGTCGATCTCGTACACGGCTTGGCTGCCATCGCATGCCCCGACTACGGAGACGAGCGCACCATTGGCCGGTGCGTTTCCGGACGCATCGACGGAATCCAAAAGGGTCCACTGCTGACCGCACCCACCGGCCGCCGAAACCGGACTCAGCGTCAGATTGCGGATCAAGTCCGCGGACTGGGAGAGCGCGCCCAGCAGGAAACGGGTTGGCGCCGGACTCCGGGGGAGCAGCCGCGCCGCGCCGACGAGGTCGGCCTTCCACGTTCCGCTCCCCGCCGTGAAACCGGCGAGGTAATCGCTCAAACTGCTTCGGGCGAAGAAAGGATTCGGATCCGAGATCACGATCGATCCGTCCGATGCGATCCCCGTCGCCACAACAAAAGCGCCGCCGGCGATCGCCCCATTCTGCGAAAGCCGCAGCGAGAGCAGAACCGGCCAACCCTGCGCGACCAGGTCGGCGATGGCGGGCAGAATCGCGTTCTCGATGCTCACGTCCGCGCCGCCTGCAAAATCGCCGACGCGCCACAAGTTGACGATCTGCTCGCCCGAATCGGGATTCGACCAGAAGCCATCGCAATTCTGGTTGCCCTTCGCATCGACGGTGCAATCGGCCTTCAGAAACGCGTTCAGCGTGGCCGGATCGGCGGTTCCGTTCGGCGCGGGCAGATCGCCGCGGTTCTGGTGGTAGCGCAGGATCGCGGCCACGGCGGTGAGCAGCGCACCCTTTTGTCCAATCGTCGCGGTCCCATTGCCCAACGCCGACGAACCGGCCTCCTGCAGACTGGGGAAGCCGCTCAAGCCGGAGGCCGCCGAACGCACCGCAAAAGTCACGCCGCTCTGCGCCACCGCCGGAGCCTCGACATCCACCAGGACGATCCCTTCAGCGAGAGGCAGCCGGACGAAGGACTCGGCCAGCCCATTGGAGTCGCTGAGCACGCTGGCCGCGGTCATCTGTGCGCCACTGGACGCCTGAAAGGTGACCGGAGCACCCACCACGGCATTGCCCGAAGAATCGCGCAGGGCCACTCGCAAGGAAATCGGCAGCAGTGATCCCGGGGGACCCGTCTGGCTGTCGCCCTGTACTTTCGCAATTGGAATTCGGCCGCTGTTCAATCCGCGCACGGTCAAGGTGCCGTCGGCCGTCGTGGTCCCCTTGGTATCCGCGGCATGAATGGCGATCGAAGCGCTCGCGGACGACAGCGGGAAGAACATGTCCCAGCTATATGCGCCTGTGGCCGTGGTGACCAGAAAATCCGGCTGGCCCGTGACCGAAACCCGGATCGTGGTGCCGTTAGGAAAGCCGACAATCGCCAGCCGGGCGCTACTGCCCGCGGTCAGAGTGCCGGGCGAGACGACGATACCCGGCGTCTTCGGCGCCGGATGTTCCACCGCCGCGGCATCGCCGGGCGAATACGTAAAATTGCCGCCTTCAAAATTCTGCTGGTGCACTCCGGAGGTCACGAACTCGTCGCTCACCGGCATTCCATACACACCGGCAGCGCCGCCCAGCGCGTTGAATCGCGCCAGGATCAACCCGCTTACGAAGTAGGCCTGGCCGGCTCGCGGACCGCCCGTGGCTGCGTAGATCACGCCGCCGGCGAAAGCCTGGCTCGTGCCCGAATTGGCGCCGAAAGTCGCAAAGCTGAAGGGATCGGAAGCCGGCGCACCGGCTGGGCCCGCATCGTAGTTCATGACTCCCCATTTGGCGAGAATCGCCCCGGTCACGAGTCTGACCGGGCTGCCGCCTAACGCGGAGTTATTCTAGAATTGCTGCGTGCCGCCGGCGCTCTGATCGGTGGTGGGATATCCCAACGCTCCGGCAGGTCCGCCGAATGCCTGGTACGCAGCCAGCACCGCGCCGCTGAGCACGAACGCGGTTCCCAACTTGTCCGATTGGGCGAGCAGGTATGTCACCGGCGTCGGACCGGCCGATTGTACGGTCTGCACATAGCCGTTCCCCACGCGCTGTGCGGGGCTGGGCGCCGGCAACTGGACGTTGATCTTGTTGCGTGTCAGCGCCGTCTGAAAGGCCTGTTGGACGGTAGCCGGCGCACCATCGCCGATTTGGCAGCAGGGCGCGACCACATTGAAGATCACCTTGGGGCTGACCACACCTTCGCTCGCCGCCGTCACCGTGGCCGAACCACCGCCGATGGCCTTCACGACCGCCGTCAAGTTGCTGGCCTGGATCTGTAGCACCTTGTTGTTCGTAGTCGTCCAGGTGACCAATCGATCCGTCAATGCGACTCCGGCCGAGGTCATCGGCGAGGCCGTCAGCGTGAAGGTTTGCCCGAGGCTCAAGCCGATCGCGGTCCCCTGTATGTAGCCCGTTGCGCTCAGCGCCACCGCTGCCACCGGCAGTTTCACCACCGGCCCGCTGCCTCCCGGCGTGTACTGCAGAGACCCGCCTTCGAAGACCTGCTTGTGATCGCCGCTCGATAAGACGGTCTCTTCCCCCGTGGGCAACCCGAGAGTTCCGGTCGGCCCGCCCGCCGTCGTGTAAGCATCCATGATCGGCTCCAGCACGCTGAACGTCTTTCCGTTGTTCGGGCCTTTCGTGATGCTATAGATCGTGCCGT
>Ga0335085_10017124_pt1 | contig 10454 bp, 7 predicted proteins | sample Lox_Sample_45_FD_206712 | JGI IMG/M metagenome (GOLD analysis project Ga0335085, IMG submission 206712) | Soil microbial communities from Loxahatchee National Wildlife Refuge, Florida, United States - Lox_Sample_4.5 | ecosystem: Environmental > Terrestrial > Soil > Wetlands | place: USA: Florida...
CGCCAACAACGATCGGGCCGTCCACGCTGACGTCGTATTTCTGGCCGCGATAGCTCTTCTCCGATTCGATCATCTGAATTGTCCGGATGGTCACCGGGGTGCCCGCCGGGATCAGAAGCGCATTCTGTGCCGGCGCAGCCTGCTGTTGCTGCGGAGACGGTGACGGTGGCGGCGGCAGCGGCTCGTACTGCTGTTGCGACGGCGTCTGCGTTTGCTGCTGATTTGGCGGGACCTGGCCGGGGGGGCCGTTGCCGGAGCTCTTGCCGGAAGCAGTAGAGCCCGGGGAGGCGGGCACCTGCGCGTTGGGAATGTCGATCTGTTGCTGCCCGCCTCCATTTCCGGAGCTTCCGGTCAGTGGGGCCAGCGACGTCCCGGCGACCGGTTTCGGATGCGGGCGCATCACGAGGTAAAGCGCACCACCCGCGAGCAACACGACGCCCAGCACCATGCCGATCAGAATCGGCACACCAAGCTTGAAACCCGGCGCGGGCGCTACCGGCGGAGGCGGCGGCTGGATCCCAGGAGGCTGCGTCAAGGCCGCCGTGGGCGGCATGGGGCGGGGAGCCTGACCAACTGCCGCAGCACCCATCGGCGCGACGGGGATGGCTGCCATCGCCGGCGTCCAGACGAACGTTTCGGGCTGCTCCAGAGCCGCGCCAAATTCCTCGGTAGTCTGAAAACGCGCGCCGGGGTCCTTGGCCAGGGCCTTGAGAACCGCATTGACCACGCCCTGCGGAATGTACGGATAGAACTGCGTGGGCGGCGGAGGCGGCGTGTTGACGTGATCGGTCATCACCTGGTAGTCGCTATCGCTCTCGAACGGCACGTGGCCCGATAGCATCTCGTACAGGGTAATGCCCAGCGCGTAGATGTCGGAGCGGATGTCCACGCCTTTGTTCGTCACCTGCTCGGGCGCCATGTACCATGCGGTGCCCATCTGCGTGCCCGTGCGCGTCATGCCGCGATTGCCCAGCACCTTGGCGATGCCGAAATCCATCACTTTGACGATGCCCTGGCGGTTCACCATGATGTTGCCGGGCTTGATGTCGCGGTGGACAATACCCATGCGGTGCGCATAGCCAAGACCCAGCAACGCCTGACGGAACAGCGGAACTGCCTCCTGCGCGGGAATGGGACCGCGGCGTTCGATCATGCCGGCGAAGGTTTCGCCTTCGATGTACTCCATCACCATCCATGCCGAACCGTCCTTGACCAGGAAGGCGTACAGCGTCGCAAGGTTCACGTGATTGAGGCTGGCCTGGGCCTTCGCCTCGGCGCGAAAGCGCTGTTCGAGCTCCGGGTTTCTGGCCAGTTCACCGCCGAGGACCTTGATGGCGACGACGCGGTCGAGCGACGTATCGACGGCCTTGTAGACAACGCCCATGCCGCCTTCGCCAAGCTTCTCAAGAATCCGATACCCCGCTACCGTCGCACCGATCATCGAATGAGTTCGAGCCCTCTCATTTTGCCTGCAACCACTGATTGATCATATTCACGAACACAATGGGCGCACCGGCCGCGGGCACGAAGTTGAAATTCTGCCCGTTGATGCGCATGTGGAAAGACGGGCGGCCGCGAATGGGCATGCGGTTCACCTTCACCTCTTCGACCGCCGATGTCGAAACGACGAAATCGTCGCGGCGCCCGTCAGAAGTGCCAAGGACTTTGAACACCACGCGTCCGCCGCCGATCTGCAACTGTCCCCAGCAACTCGGCCAGTTATATTGGTTGGCGCCGATCAGGCCGTGATCGTGGTAGAGGTTCATCGCGGGACTGACCGCCGCCTGCTGTGGCTGCTGAGGCTGCGCCGGCCTGTATTGCTCCTGTGGCGGAGTCGCAGGCCGGTACTGCTCCTGCTGCGGGGGCGGCTGAACCGGACGATATTGCTCCTGTTGCGGCGGGGGCTGCGCCTGTTGCTGGGGCGGCGGTTCCGGCGGAGGAGTGACTCGCGCCTGTTGTTGCGGCGGCGGTTGCGGCGTGGGATTGGCCACCACGATGAGATTCACGTTGCGGGAGATGGTCTGTCCGTCCGACGACTTTGCGACCAGAGTGAACTGCTGGTCGGAGCTGGCGATCACCACGCGCGATCCCTGCGCCGCCACCGCGCCCAGAGCGGGGCTGATCACTACCTGTGCCGCGCCCGGCACCGACCAGCTCAGGGTGGCCCGCTGGCCGGGACGCACCGGGTTCGGAGATACCTCGAAGGACTGCACCTGCAACGGAGCGGACGCCTGGTGGCTCATCTCTATGTCCACGCGCTCGGGATTGGGCGTGGGGTGCAGGACCTCGGACGGGTTCGCCTGAGGAGCGGGCTGCGTTGGCACCACATGCACCGGCGCAGGCGGTTGGGGCTTCATCACAAACCACCCGCCAATCGCCACGACGATCAGCGCGATTGCACCGAGCACGAGTCGCCCCGCCCAGGTGCCGAACAACGCTCCGCCGCCAGAGGCAGGTCGGGGTGGCGGGCCCGGCGGGGGCGGCTGGAACTGCTGCTGCGGTCCTGGGAACGGCGGCGGCGGAGCCGGATACTGTGCAGGCGGAGGCGGGAACGGCCCGGCCTGCGGGGGCATGGTGGGTGGCGGCGCTCCGTGCTGTGAAAGAGCCGGCGGGGCACTTCCCGAGGCCGGCATGGTCGCCGTGGGCGACCATGCCCGCGGCGACGAAGGATATGCTGATGGAGGCGACGACGGCAGGGGCGGTGGAGCGGGGAAGCCCGCGGCCGCCGCCGCAACGCCGAAATCGTCAGGACGCTCCAGCGCCGAACCGAACTGCTCCACGGTTTGAAACCGATCGTCGGGGTTCTTCGAAAGCGCCTTCAGAATTGCGTTCTCGATGCCTTTGGGAATGTACGGGTAGAACCGCGTCGGTGGAGGCGGCGGCGTGTGGACATGGTCCGACATGAGCTGGAACTCGCTGTCGCTCTGAAACGGCGTATTGGCCGTGAGCATTTCGTACAGCGTGATCCCCAGCGCATAAATATCGCTGCGGATGTCCACGTTCTTGTTCATCACCTGTTCCGGCGACATGTACCGGCAGGTGCCGACCTGCATGCCGGTGCGCGTGAGCCCGCGCTCGCCCACGGCCTTGGCGATGCCGAAATCCATCACCTTGACGATGCCCTGATGGTTGAGCATGATGTTGCTCGGCTTGATGTCGCGGTGAATGATGCCAGCGCGATGGGCATAGCCAAATCCGAGCAGCGCCTGGCGAAACATCGGCACCGCGCCATCCGCCGGGAGAGGGCCGCGCCGGTGGATCATCTGTGCGAAGGTCTCGCCGTCCACAAATTCCATCACCATCATGGAATTGCCCTCGACGGTGAGGAACGCATAAAGCGTCGCGAGGTTGGTGTGATTCAGATTGGCCTGTGCCTTTGCCTCGCTGCGAAAGCGCGCCACCAGCTCCGGGACGCGCGACAGATCGCCGTTGAGGACCTTGATGGCGACGACGCGGTCGAGCGAAGTGTCCACGGCCTTGTACACCACGCCCATGCCGCCCTCGCCGAGCTTCTCGAGAATGCGGTAATTACCGATTTCCGTTCCCGTCATTGTCTGGCCTGTATGGCCGGATATTCCGGCCTGGTTTTCCTCAGCCGCGACGATGCACTTTTTGCCGACGCAGGCGCCGCGGCGCCGACGCGGACGATCTGCACCGTTATGTTGTCCGGGCCTCCGCGGTCCCGGGCTGTCTGTACCAGCTCCTGACAGGCCGGGCGCGGATCGTTACGGGTGACAGCGTCCAGCATTTCCGCGTCGCTCACCAGCCCGTGCAGGCCGTCCGAACAAATCAGAAGAGTGTCGCCCGATTCGAGCCGCAACGGCTCGTCGGGCACGTCCACGGACACCGAGCCGCGCATCCCCAGCGCGGAGATCAGGACGTTTTTGTCAGGGTGGTTCTCCGCCTCCTCCGGCGTGATGGCCCCGCTGTCCACGAGCCGCTGCACCAAAGAATGGTCGTGCGTGACGCGACGGATGCCGCCGTGGTGGAAGAGGTAGAGGCGCGAGTCGCCGACGTGGCCGTAATAGAGTCGTTCACCGACGATTGCGGCGGCAGTGCAGGTGGTGCCCATGCCGGCCAGTTCGGGATGTTCGCGCGCGTAATCCTGAATGGCCGCGTGCGCGTTGCTCAGCGCGGCTACGAGGAGATCGGTGGGATCGCCTTCAACGCTCTGCCAGGTCTGCCGGACCATTTCGACGGCGATGCCGCTGGCGATTTCACCACCCTCGTGGCCGCCCATACCGTCGGCCACGACTATGAGGCGGCCGCGCTTGCGAAACACCTCATCGTCGTCCGGCTCGTAATAGCAGTAATAATCCTCGTTGCGCTCACGCACGCAACCCGGATCGGTCAGATTGGCCAGCTCGATGCCAGGACGTACAATCATGCCGCCCTACAGGCACTTAAACTTCAGGACGACATCGCCGACACGGACGGTATCGTTATCCCTCAGATCCTCGCGGGCAATCGACTCGCTGCTTTCGTTGAGATAGGTCCCGTTGGTGGAATCGAGGTCGGAGAGGACGAATTTCTGATCCTTGTGGCGGATGCTGGCGTGGTGACCGGACACGGTGACGTCGCGGATCACGACGTCGCAGTCGGGAGCCGAGCCCAGGGTGTTCTGGCCATCGCGGACGCGGAAATCCTCACCCTTCTGTTCGCCGCTCATCGCCACGAACCAGCCAACCACAGGCGCTTTGCGCACCTCCGACAGAAGGACGGTTTTGCGTCCAGCGGCGGCCGGAGCGGTAGCCGCGACACCGGGCAGCGGAGGCGGCGCAGTTTCCAGTCGCGTTTTGGCCGCGTCGGCCGCTGCACTACCCTGAAACCCGGTCTTCTGGCAGTACGGGCAGATCTGCCAGGTATCTTCCATTTGATGCCCGTTCGCACAAAACTTGGCCATTCCAGTCTCCCCTGCTTCCTCAGGACGCGAAATACGTTATCACGACCGAACCCTTTTTGCCCAGATACACGCGGTCGCCGTTCTGCAGGCCGACCTTGCTGACGCGCGGAGAATCCACCGAGTTGATGAAGGTTCCGTTACTCGATCCGCGGTCGATCACGACCACGCCGTTGTCCAGCGGCACAATCCAGGCGTGTTCTCCGGACACGATGTCCTCCGTGAAGACCACCTGGCACTTGGAGCTGTCTCGACCGAGAAGCAGGCCTGCCTTCGTGACGGGGAAGCGGCGTCCGGAGAGCGATCCAGAGGTTATCTGGATGTTGCCAAAGGACTTTTCGACTGCTGGAGCAGCGGCCACCGCACCCTGGGGCTGGAAATCCGGCCGGGGGGCCGCGCCAGCGCCGGGAGCGAAACCGGGGCCACCCGCCATGGCCGGCGCCGGGACCGGCGCCTTCCCGCCCCGCATCATCATGAGCAGAGCGACCACCACCAGGAGGATGAGCAGTCCGCCAAGGCCATAGATCATCCAGTTGGAACTTTCCATGATCCGTCCGACCGGACCCTCCTGGGCAGCACAGGCTTCGGCGGCGGCGAACAGGCGTGTGGCGTCCGGCTCGTTGGGCATGATGCGCAACACGTCGTCGAGCTTCTTCTTCGATGTCTCGCACTTGCCGACATCGTAGGTGTCCAGCGCGTCCTGCCAGAGGTTGTCGAAAAGGCCCTGTTCGGGTTTGGTGCCTACCTGGTTCACGAATTCGATGGCCGTATTGATGGGAACAAAGAAGTTGAACCCGGCCACTTCCGGCCCGAAGGTGGCGATGCCGATGACCTCACCTGAGTCGTTGAACGCGGGACCGCCGCTGTTGCCGTGCGTGATGGCCGCGTCGGACTGGATCACCGGCTTCCCTTTGAAGTCGGCTTTCACGGCGGAAATGTGACCGTTGGTGACGGTGGGGACAAACAGCGAATCGATGCCGATCAGCTTCATGTCCAGCGGACCCGCCTTACCGGGGTAGCCGATGACGCGCATGGCTTCCTGAATGTGGACCTTGCTGGAATCGCCGAGGCGCACGGTGGGCAGGTTGTTGGCGTCGATCTTGACGATGGCCACGTCCTTGCCGCCCATGGTGATGGGGTCGCTGTAGGCCTTGATGTCGCCGATGTAGCCCACTTTGTTGGCGAGATAGACCTTGAGCTCCGGAACGCTATAGCTCATGTGCAGGTTGATCGCCTGCGCCAGCTCGTCCTCGTGCCCGGTGAGGTCGCGATGAGTGGCCCGCTCGAATGCGGGTACGAGGCGCTCAATCAGGATGTCGTGCCGGATGCTGTCGCGGAGGTCGGCTTGCGCTTGCGCATCCTTCATGTTGGCGTCCGCCACCACGTGGCCGTTGGTGATGACATAGCCGTCCGGCCGGTATATGAATCCGGTGCCAGTGACCGTGTAGGACGGCTCGAGTTTTTGGACCTGGTCGTTGATCTGGAAAGTGGCGGTGACCTGGTATGTGACCGCGACCAGCACGACGGCAGGAGTTAACTCAAGGGTCTGCTTTTCGGCAGGGTCCAGCTTGCCAGCCGCAAAAGCAGAAGAGACCGTCAGCAGGACCGCCAGCGCGAGCGGCAGCAGCTTTCTGCCGGATCGGAATCTCGCAATAACCATGGAGGCGTCGGGAGGGCTCACACTCATGATAGGAGAGAGGTTACCACGCTCCCGAAGCGATTGGTAGGGGGAATGCGCGTGAATGTGACACAGGGGCGGTACCGCTGGAACTTTTCTGGTTTTGGTTCGTATTCACGTGCGAGGGAGTCCCATGCACATACGCGGTTACTTGCATCTGTTTGCGGCGGCGACACTGGGTTGCTGTCTTGCCTCCGCCGGCCAATGGACGAAAACCTACATCGTTGCGGGCAAGCCTGACCTGCGTGTCGAGACCAACGACGGCGCGGTCACGGTGACGGCCTGGGATCAGAAGCGCATTGAAGCCGTGGTGATCACCAAAGGCTGGAATATCGGCGGCAATGAGGTGCAGATCCACGAACATCAGGTCGGCGACCACGTGGATATTGTGGCGAAGGTACCCAATCACATCGATTTCTTCAACTTTGAAGACCGTTCGCTGCGTATCGAGTTGCGCGTGCCCCGAGACACCAACACGGATGTTCGTACCGGCGACGGGTCCGTCGAGGTGAGCGGGCTGCAGGGCGAGATGCGCATCAACACCGGCGATGGCAGCATTCGGGCAGCGGCTGTCTCAGGAAATCTCGACGCCCACACCGGCGACGGGAGCGTGCATGCTGACGGACGCTTCGAATCGCTCAACGTACATACTGGTGACGGCAGCGTGGACGTGAGCGTCGCAGCCGGATCGCACGTGGCGTCCACGTGGCGGATCGAAACGGGCGACGGCAGTGTGAAAGTGAGGCTGCCAGATCAGCTATCGGCCGATCTCGATGTGAGAACCGGCGATGGGGGACTTGACGTCGATCTTCCGCTGACGATGAAGACCGCGAATACAGACGATGACCGCAAGGAGTTGCACGGCAAGCTCAACGGCGGCGGACTGCCGGTCTATGTGCGCACCGGCGACGGCGGCGTCCACATCGCCAGATTGTAAGGGCATCTGGAAGACGCGGCGCGGTTTCCGTGCGAGGTGCGCGGGCAACGGCATACTATAAATGCATGCCACGCTACGCCGCAGTGGACATCGGCAGCAATTCGGTGCGAATGCTGGCCGCTGAAGTAGATGCCGCCGGGCAAACGCGCGTGCTCGCCGAGGAACGGTCGGTCACACGCCTCGGCGCCAGCGTCTTCCAGTACGGACGTATCAGCGACGACGCCATGGAGTTCGTTTGCCAGGTGCTGGCAAACATGGCGCAGGCGTACCGGAAACACGACGTCCTGGCGGTGCGCGCGGTGGCCACGGCCGCGGTTCGTGACGCGAGCAATCAGCACGAGTTTCTGGATCGCGCTTCAGTGGCGCTCGGCAGCCGCGTGGAGACGATATCGGGACAGGAGGAAGCGCGCCTGATTCATCTGGGCGTGCAGTCGAGCTGGCCGCATCCGCAGCGGCGTTTGCTCATTGTCGATGTGGGCGGCGGCAGCATGGAGCTAATCCTGAGCGATCATGGCGAGCTTGCCGCGGCCTACTCCAAGCCTCTCGGCGCTGTACGGCTGACGGAAGTATTCCTGAAGCACGATCCGCCGGCGCCGGAGGAACTGCGGCGCGTGCAGGAGTACATCGACGAGAAGATCGCGCCAGCGCTGCGGCGGATCGGTCCGCGCCAATTCGACCGGGTGATCGCCACATCGGCAACGGCGGCGGCGGTGGTGTGCGCGGTGAATCGGATTCCGCGTCCCAGGCGGGACGCTGCTGACCGGCTGAAGGCTACCACAGCACAAGTACGGCGCTTTTTTCGCGAGGTTTCCGAAGAGAACCTGGCGGCGCGGCGAAAGGCTCAGGGCATTGGACCACGGCGCGCGGAGATCATCGTCGCCGGCACAGCGGTGTTCCTTCGCGTCCTCGAAATATTCGAGGCGCAGGCGCTGTACTACTCTGCCGCGGGCGTGCGGGACGGTATTATTGCGGATTTGTTTGCGCGGGGCGCCGGCCGCGAACTGGCCTCTCTGGGGCGCGATCAGCGGCGGACGGTGGAAGAGATGGCGCGGCGATACGGCGTATCGATTCCGCATGTACGCAAGGTCGCGGCGCTTGCCGGCGAGCTGTTCCATCAACTGGAGCCGTTGCACCGTCTGCCGCCGCCCTACGGACGTCTGCTGGAGGCCGCGGGCTTCCTGCACGACATAGGTCATTTCGTCAGCGATTCCAGCCACCACAAACACTCGCAGTATCTGGTTGCCAATTCAGACATGCCCGGCTTTACCGACGACGAGCGTCACCTGATTGCATTGCTGTGCCGGTTCCACCGGAAGTCGATGCCATCGGCGCGTAATCCCGGGTTTGAGACACTGAGTCCGGACGACCGCCGCGGGGTGCTCCTGTTGACTCCTCTACTACGCATCGCCGACTCGCTCGATCGCAGCCATGAGCAGCGGGTGGAAGCAATCGAAACGGCACAGCGGGACGGCGGCGTGACCATCAACCTGCGGGCGGCGAAGGACGTCGATCTGGAAGTATGGGCTGCCGATCGTGTTGCCGACCAGTTCCGCCAGATCTACAACATGCCAGTAGGGTTCACGCGCGTGCGCGCGGAGGCGGCTCGTCAGTCGAAATGATAAGATAGCAGTGAACCCACTGGGAGGTCGTCTAATGGTAAGACTGCAGACTCTGGATCTGCGTATCGGGGTTCGAGTCCCTGCCTCCCAGCCAACCTGCCTTGAATAACTTCCCGTTTTTCCCAGCGTCTTATTACATATGAGTTTGCGACGATATTCGTTGTGGCTGGCGGCATCCTCCTGCGCGTTTGCGCAGGCGCCCGCCGCGGTTATGCCTCCGCCCGGCGTCGAAGAGGCCCTGCGCCAGCGGGTGCGGCCTTTCTACGAGGCGCACGTGGATTCGAAATACCGCAAGGCTTACGACGTCGTAGCCGACGACAGCAAGGACGCATTCCTTGTCGCCAATAAGGTCCATTACGACGGCTTCGAGGTCCAGAAGATTGCGTTTAAGGACAATTTCACGGAGGCGGTGGTCACGACGCAGTACCTGACTACGATGCGTTTCTTTTCGGTGGCGGCTCCGGAGAAGAATGTCGAGGAGAGTCGCTGGAAGCTGATGGACGGGCAGTGGTATTGGTACAGCCCCGCCGCGGAGCCGACGCAGACGGCGTATACGCCGGCGCAGCAGGCCCTGATGCAACGCCTGAACATCATGGCGCCGGGCGCGCAGCAAGCTCCTGCAGCCGCAACAGCCCCTGCCAATGGCGTCCCCGCTCAGGCGCTGCCTCCGGGCTTGAGCGGAATGCCGCCGGGCATGGCGTCACTGCCTCCGGGGATGCTGAGCGGGCTCCCGGTGGCTCCTGCGCCGGGCGGTAACAGCACAGCGGCTGCGGCAGCCCCGATCCTGCAGCAGTTGCGTGCTCAGGTCAGGCTTGAGAAGCAGGAAGTAGTTCTGAACGCGCATCAGGCCGGCAAGACCACTGTCAAGGTACGAAATGCCACTCGTGGCGTGGTCGGAATTGCGCTGGTCGGCCCACAGCGGCCGGGGCTGACGCTAACGCTCGACAAGACGCAGCTCACGGGAGACGAGTCGGCGACCATTTCAATCGATTGGGATCCATCGGCTTCGTCCGGCACTCCCGCGCCGGTGTCGTACAAGTTGTCCATCCAGCCTTCGGGCGCTTTCCTGCCACTGAATATCAGGTTCCAGTAGGCTCAACGGCGGCAGTTCCGATTCAGAATTGTGACGGGTTGACACCGGTCGTCTGCCTCCTGGCACGACGGCACCCGGTCGACGCGTGCCTGAGCATTGACGCTCACCGATGGACTGGTGGGGAGGAAGGCTTCCGTCGGAACGCAAGTCTTACTGAAACTGAGTGGGCGGGCCGACGGAGTAGCGACGTGGAGGCTGGGATCGTAAGCGAGCAGAAAAGCAAAAGG
>Ga0335085_10017125_pt1 | contig 10454 bp, 13 predicted proteins | sample Lox_Sample_45_FD_206712 | JGI IMG/M metagenome (GOLD analysis project Ga0335085, IMG submission 206712) | Soil microbial communities from Loxahatchee National Wildlife Refuge, Florida, United States - Lox_Sample_4.5 | ecosystem: Environmental > Terrestrial > Soil > Wetlands | place: USA...
GATCGCCGACCTCGACTCCACCCAGTTCGACTACCTGCTCGACCTCGCCAAGAAGATGAAGGGCGAGCCGACCGCCTGGAGGGACGTGTTTCGCGGCGGCACGCTCGTGACGGTGTTCGAGAAGCCCTCGACGCGGACCCGGGTCTCGATGGCGGCCGCCGCGGCCCGGCTCGGGCTCGCGCCGCTCGCGCTGCGGCCCGACGAGCTCCAGCTCGGCCGCGGCGAGCCGATCAGCGACACCGCACGCGTGCTCGCGAGCTTCGTCGCGGCGATCGCCATCCGCACATTCGCGCAATCGGAGCTCGAGGAGGTGGCGACCTACTCAGACGTTCCGGTGATCAACGCCCTGTCCGACCTGCACCATCCCGTCCAGGCGCTCGCCGACCTGCTGACGGTTCGCGAACGGTTCGGCTCCCTCGCAGGACGACGGCTCGCATACGTCGGCGACGGGAACGACAACGTCGTGCATTCGCTGCTCGAGGCCGGTGCGCTCACCGGGCTCGATGTCACGGTCGGCTGTCCCGCCGGCTACGAGCCCAACGCGGACATCCTCCTCGCGGCGCAGCTCACCGCGAAGGCCTCCGGGGCGACATTGTCCGTCGTCCACGACCCGAAAGAGGCCGTCAAGGGCGCCGACGCCGTCTACGCGGACGTCTGGGTCTCGATGGGTGAGGACGCGCAGCGGGAGCAGCGGCTGAAGGACCTCGCCGGCTATCAGATCGACGGCGCACTGATGGCACTCGCGGCGCCGGAGGCGGTCTTCATGCACTGCCTGCCCGCCCACCGCGGCCAGGAAGTTGCAGCCGAGGTGATCGACGGCCCGCAGTCGGCCGTCTGGCAGCAGGCGGCGAACCGCCTGCCGACCGAGCAGGCCGCCTTCTACGCCCTCATCAGCGGAGACTGGACCCATGACACAGGTACCGGCACCGGCAACGGCAGCCGGCACTGAGCCGGGGCAACGCGAGCGCCTCGTCGCCGCGCTCGGCGGCAACGCCCTCCAGCGACCCGGCGAGCCGCTGGAGGTCGACGCCCAGCGGAGGAACGTCGAGCGGGCGGCCGTCTCGCTCGGCCGGCTCGCAACCGACCACGACATCGTCGTCACGCATGGCAACGGGCCGCAGGTGGGGCTCCTCGCCCTGGAGGCGGCGGCCTACACGAAGGTCAAGCCGTACCCCCTCGACGTGCTCGACGCCGAGACCGAGGGGATGATCGGTTACCTGATCGAGGAGAGCCTCCGCAAGACGCTGCCCGACCGCGCGGCGGCGACGCTGCTCACGCAGATCGTGGTCGATCCGTCGGATCCCGCCTTCCAGCATCCGACGAAGCCGATCGGGCCGTTCTACGAGAGCGCGGAGGCGCAGACGGTCGCGAGCGCACTCGGCTGGACGATGGCGCCCGCGAACGGGTCGTACCGGCGGGTCGTGCCGTCCCCCGAGCCGCGCGAGATCGTCGAACTGGGCACGATCGAGCTGCTCGTCGGCGCGGGCACGATCGTCGTCTGCGCCGGCGGCGGCGGCATCCCCGTCGTCAGGGACGGCGGCGGGCTGCGCGGCGTCGAGGCCGTGATCGACAAGGACCTCGCGTCTGCGTTGCTCGCCGTGAAGCTCGGCGCCCGGTTCCTGCTCCTGCTTACGGACGTCGACGCGGTCGAGCGCGGCTGGGGCACACCGCAGGCCGCGACGATCGGACACACGACGCCGCGGGAGCTTCGCTCGATGAGCTTCGAGCAGGGCTCGATGGCGCCGAAGGTGGAAGCAGCCTGTCGCTTCGTCGAGGCCACGGGCGGGATCGCCGCCATCGGAGCGCTCGACGACGCGCCCGCACTCGTTCTCGGCGCCGTGGGCACGATGGTTTCGCCGGGCGGGAGCTGACGGCGTGGCCGTAGCGGAGCAGAAACCCGCCGCCGAAGCGGCGCCGGCGAGCGCTCCCGCGGACGGAGCCGAGCTCGACCTCGCGTCGGTCGCGGCCCTCTCCGCGGCCGACGTCGTCGCGAGGCTCGGGTCGTCCGACACCGGACTCTCCGGCGCGGAAGCGACCCGGCGCCTCGGCGTCTACGGGCGGAATGATCTCCCGACGCACGGGGTGAGTGCGTGGCAGGTGCTCGCGCGCCAGCTCCACAGCCCGATCCTGCTGCTCCTGCTCGTCACCGCCGCCGTCTCGGGGGCCGTCGGCGACGTGACCGACGCGGTGATCATCGGCGCGATCATGGCGATGAGCATCGGCCTGAGCTTCTTCAACGAGTACCGCTCCGAGCAGGCTGTCCAGGCGCTGCACTCGGCGATCACGCACACCGCTTCCGTCGACCGCGACGGTCGGCCGACCGACGTCGACGTCTCTCGGCTCGTGCCGGGCGACGTCGTGTACCTGAACGTCGGCGACAAGGTGCCTGCCGACCTGCGGCTGCTCGAGGTGAACGGCCTCGAGTGCGACGAGTCGGCGCTGACCGGGGAGTCCCAGGCCGTGGAAAAGACGGCGGACGCAGAGCAGCCCGGCGACTCGCCGCTCGACCTGCGCTCGTGCGCGTTCATGGGCACGGTCGTGAGCGCGGGCGCCGGACGCGGCATCGTCGTACGCACCGGACGACGAACCGCGTTCGGCGACATCGCCGGACATCTCGGCGACGTACAGGAGGAGACCGAGTTCCAGAAGGGGCTCGAGGGCTTCTCGAAGATGCTCGGGAGCGTCACCGCAGTGATGGCGATCTCGATCTTCGCGATCAACGTGCTGCTCGGGCGCTCGATCCTCCAGTCGGCGCTCTTCTCGCTCTCGATTGCGGTCGGCCTGACGCCGTCGCTTCTGCCGGCGATCGTCACCGTCAGTCTCGCGACCGGATCGCGCCAGCTCTCGAAGAAGCGGGTCGTCGTCAAGCGGCTGATCAGCATCGAGGACCTGGGCAACGTCCAGGTGCTGTGCACCGACAAGACCGGCACGCTCACCCTCGGGCAGATCTCCTTCACGCAGGCGCTCGACATCTCCGGCAAGCGGGACGACCACGTCCGTTACCTCGGCCTTGCCGACAGCGACAAGGCCGGCAACGACCTCGACCGCGCGCTCTGGGCCGCCGCTCCGAGCGGCAACGGCAACCTGCCGTCGTCGCCGCTCGACCGGCTGCCGTTCGACTACGAGCGGCAGCTCGCCTCCGTTCTCGTCGACACGCCGCAGGGACGGCTCCTCGTCTCGAAGGGAGCACCCGAGCGCGTGATCGCGCGCTGCAGCACCGTGCCGGCGCAGGCGGAGGCCGTTCTCGACCGCCTCTTCGGCGACGGCATGCGCGTCGTGGCGGTGGCGAGCCGCGGCTTCGCGGGCGACCACCTCGGCAAGGACGACGAGCGCGGCCTCACGCTCGACGGCTTCCTCTGCTTCACCGACCCCGTCAAGCCCGACGCCGGCGCCTCGATCGCAGAGCTCGCGAAGCTCGGGGTCGCCGTCAAGATCCTCACGGGCGACAACGGCCGGGTCGCGGCGCACCTCTGCGGTGAGGTCGGCCTCGACCCGGGAACCGTGGTGACGAGTCAGGACATCGACAAGCTGGACGACGACGGCCTGAGGTCGCTCGCCTCGAAGACGACGATCTTCTCCCGTGTCACCCCCGAGCAGAAGTCTCGCATCATCAGGGCGCTCCAGGCGCTGGACATGGACGTCGCCTACATGGGCGACGGCGTAAACGACGTGATCGCGCTCCACGATGCCGACGTCGGCATCTCGGTCGACGACGCCGTCGACGTCGCCAAGGACGCCGGCGACGTCGTCCTGCTCGACAAGGACCTCGGCGTCCTCGCAGACGGAGTCATGGAGGGCCGGCACATCTTCGCCAACACGATGAAGTACATCCTGATGGCCACCTCGTCGAACTTCGGGAACATGTTCTCCGTTGCCGGAGCGTCGTTCTTCCTTTCGTTCCTGCCGATGCTGCCGAAGCAGATCCTGTTGAACAACTTCCTCTACGACGTGAGCGAGATGACGATTCCGACCGACAACGTCGACCGGGAGCTGCTCGCGCGGCCCGCCAGGTGGGACGTCGGCATGATCCGCCGCTTCATGGCCTTCTTCGGGCCGGTCTCGAGCATCTTCGACTTCATCACGTTCGCCGTCATGCTCCGCATCTTCCACGCAGGCCCGGCGCTGTTCCACTCGGGCTGGTTCGTCGAGTCGCTCACGACACAGACGCTCGTCGTTTTCGTCATCCGCACGCGCCGGTTCCCCTTCTACAAGAGCCGCGCGAGCGGGCCGCTGGCGATCGCGACGCTCGCCGTGGCCGCCTTTGGCATCGCACTGCCGTACATCCCGCCGCTCGCGCACCTGTTCGGCTTCACGCCGCTTCCGGCCGAGTTCCTCGGCATCCTCGGCGCGATGACGTTCGCCTACCTCGGGCTGGTGCAGCTCGGGGTCGCACGATTCTTCAAGCCGAAGGCGACCGCTTCGCCCGCCGCGCCGGCGACACCAACGGTCCCGCAACCAGCGAGTTGACGATCATGCCGTCCACCAAGGAGGAACCTCTCGATGCTGATGCATGAGCTGTACTACGACTTCGTTAAGCCCTCCGACGAGAACGGGATCTTCTGGTGCGAGCAGAGCGACCCGCCGGTCGAGGTCGGACAGACGGTGATGTTCGGCTCGGACGAAGCGGCATTCCGGCAGGGCAAGGTCGTCGAGGTTCGCGGCGACCTGGTCGGGGTTGCCGAGGCTGCGCCCGGAACACTTTCGTCCTGAGCGCAGCGTTTCGGCGCATTCTCCGATGCCCCGGCACGGCACGAAAGGGACTATGAGGCCACTCGAACCAGGAGAGGCTCAATGAAAAGCAAAGAGGAACTGATCGGCGCCGAGGTGCTCGCGCTCGTCCACCGATTCCACGCCGCCGGCGATCACCATCACCGGCACCACTCGATGCGCAAGACGCTGAAGGCCGCTGGCGAGGCGCTCGCAATCCTGTCACTTGCCCACCAGCTCGGCGCGACGCGCAGTCGTCGATTGGCGCTGGCCACAGAGGCGTACCTCCGGCACACGAGGCGCAAGCACCGCCACGCCGCTAGGGCCAGATCATGATCTCCGGAGATACGACTCTTCAGCGAACGACGAGCCAGGACCAGGCGCACGCCCTCTTCGGGCAGACGATGGGGCTGGTCGCCGTCACGACCGGCTTCTTCGCACTCGGCGCCTACCTCGGCCGAGACATGTCGCCCGGCTGGGGCCTGGCGTGGTGGATCGCGTCGTTCGCCTGCCTGTTCGGCATCAACTTCGCGGTGCGCCAGTCCGAGCACGTCGCCGTGGGCGTGCTCTTCGGATTCGGTCTGCTCGTCGGGCTGGCGATGGCGCCGACAATCGCCTACTACGCCGACACGAACCCGCAGGCGGTCTGGCAGGCGGGCGGCGCGACGGCGCTCTTCATCGCCGGATTCGGCGCCGCCGGCTATGCGACCCGGCGGGACCTGTCGGCGTTCGCGCGCCTGTTCTTCTGGGCGCTCATCGCACTGATCGTGTTCGGGATCGTGCTCATCTTCGTCCAGATACCGAACGGCTCCCTGATCTACGCGATCCTCGGGCTCGTGATCTTCGCCGGCTACACGATGTTCGACTTCCAACGGCTCCGGATGAGCACTGACACCGGAAGCGCGCCGCTGCTCGCGGCGTCGATCTTCCTCGACATCCTCAACGTCTTCCAGTTCTTCCTGTCGCTCTTCGGCAGCCGGCGAAGTTGACCGCCGCCGACGTCATACAGGCACATCGAGCAGCTCGTGTCGCGGGAGCACGAGCTCTGGGAGCGCGAGGCGCGCGGAGAGGCAACCGACGCCGACTGGCGGCGCCTCGCGGCGCTCAAGGTCTCGCTCGACCGGAGCTGGGACCTTCTGCGGCAGCGACGTGCGCTCGCCGATGCCGGTCTCGACCCGAACCGCGCGCAGGTGCGCGACGCCGATGTCGTCGAGCACTACCGGCAATAGCTCCAGCTAGCTGCAGGGCGGCTTCCGCATTGGGATGAACGCTGACGGTGTTGGGCCGCCGAGGTCGGTCGACCGCGCAGCGTGTCGGGGTGCTCTCACGAGCACGGGCACCGACCCTCGGCAACTCGGCGTGAGGAGGTGCAGCGCCAGCTCGAGTTCCTTTTCGCGAACCACGGCTTTCGTCGTCGTCCGCCAGGCCCCCCCTACTCGTCGATGATCCCGGCGAGAAACCGCGCTCCTGCACCGGTTAGCGGCACGAGCTCCGGTCAGCCGTTCTCGAGGCCTTCGGCGTACTCGCCGGCGTCCACGATGTCACCCTTCGTGAAGAGGATCGCCCGCAGCGCGATCCGCCACTTCGGCATGCGACGCAGCAGGTACTCGAGATCCATCCCGAAGTGCTTGAACTCTTCCGCCTGCGCGTTCGCCATGATCGCCTTCGCCGTGGTGTCCGTCTCGAGCGACATTCGTTGCTCGTACCAGCCGATCGCCTCCGCCTCTTCCGTCAACGACGCGATCATGCGGGCGAAGGTCCTCGTCTCGGCGCTCAGCTCACCGGGGCTCGTGGTACTGGTCGAATCCCATGTCGATCTCCTCTTAGTGCAGCTTCGTGCAGCGACAGCCGTTGCCCCTGCGACTTCTGCCGCAGGACGGGCAGCGCGTGGGTCTGCGGATGCTCAAGGCGTGCTTCGCAACACCGGCCCTGACCATGAGCCACGCCGCCGCGGCGGTCGAGGTTGCGGTCAGCGACTGCGCGAGCGTGAAATGCATCACGCCGCCTTCGGAACGTACGCGAACGGATGATGGAAGACGTCGAGCGCGTTCGCCGTCGTCGCATGGATGCGCGCGGTCCGCCCGCTGCGGCGGTGGGTGACTCTCACCCAGAGCCGGTCCGAGCGACGCGCCCAGAACAGCACGATGTCCAGATCGTCGGAGTGACGATCGGCTAGGTCGACGATCGGGGAGACGCGGGACATGGAGCAATGGTCGCGCGTCGTTGCGATCGGCACATCGGCGCGCCGGCCGATCGGCTGCGGATTCCCCGCGATGCGCGCGCCGGATGTCATGCGACCCTCACGACGAGCTTGCCGAGCTTGCCGTTGGCGAAGTCGGACAGCGCCTGCGGCACTTGATCGAGGTCGTACGTCCGCTGAATCGGTGCGACGAGCGTGCCGGCGGCAAGATCGGCCGCGAGGCGATCGAGGGTACTGCGGTTCGGCACAGCCATGACGGCGGATGCGTACAGGTCGCGCTCCTCGACGTGCTCCGCACCGAATCCGAGCGTCGAGGCGAATCGACCACCGGAGACGACCACGTCGGTTAGCTCGAGCGGGTCGCCGGCCAGGTGGATGACTCCGTGGACGCCGTCAGGGCGGAGCGCGACTACCGCGTTCCCGCTTCGGTCCACCGTGCCGTCTGCGCCGAGGCTGCGCACGAATGCCTCCTCGGCGCCGGGCCGTGCCGTCGCGATCACGCTCGCGCCGCGCTCGGACGCCATCTGCACCGCGAACGCACCGACGCCTCCGGTCGCACCCGCGACGAGCACCGTTTCGCCCCTGGCCGGGGAGATCGCATCGACGGATGCGAGCGCCGCCGCCCCGGCAAGCGCCGACGCCGCCGCGCTTGCAAAATCGACGCCGGCCGGAATCGCGCCGACGTACTCCGCCGAGACGGCGACGAACTCGGCGAAGGTGCCGTCGCCGAGCGCAGGCTTCATGACCACGCCGAAGACCTCGTCTCCGACTGCGAAGTCCGTGACGCCGTGTCCGACGGCGTCGACCGTGCCGGCGAAGTCCTTGCCGAGCACGATCGGAAAGTTGTAGGGCATGAGCCCCCGCAGCAAGCCGCCGGCGACGGCGAGGTCGAAGCCGTTGACGGACGCCGCGAGCACCCTCACCCGAATCTCGCCTTCGGCCGGCACCGGCACCGGCAGATCGTGCAGCGTCGGAGTGGTACCGAAGTCGTCGATCGCCATCGCCCGCATCGATCAAACGCTCCTTTCGTGCAAATCGAAGGCGTGACAGAGGAAGGCACCGGCCCGCGCGATCGCCGCTCCCGCCGCAGTCGTGCGACGAAGGGCGTTGAGCGTCATGAAGTCGTGGATGACACCGTCGTAACGGACCGCGAGAACGTCGACGCCGGCGGCGCGGAGTTTGCGTGCATACGCCTCTCCCTCGTCCCGCACGACGTCGGCCTCGGCGGTGATAACGAGCGCTCTCGGCAGGCCGGCCAGCTGCTCCAGCGTCGCGCGGAGAAGCGACGCGGTGATCTCGGCTCGCTCCCTCTCATCGATCGTGTACTGGTCCCAATACCACTGCATCTCGTCACGCCTGAGTGAGTAACCCTCGGCGAACTGGTGGTACGACTCCGTGTCGAACGAAGCGTCGGTGACGGGGCAGAAGAGCGCCTGGGCCGCGAACTCGACGCCCCCGCGCCACTTCGCCATCAGGGTCAGCGCGGCGCTCAGGTTGCCGCCGACGCCGTCTCCGGCCACGGCGACCCTCGCGCTGTCGAGGTCGTGCGCCTCACCCCGTTCGACTACCCAGCGCGCGACCGTCCAGCACTCCTCGATATGCGACGGGTTGTGGACCTCCGGCGAGCGGCGATAGTCGACGAACACGACGGCGGCGCAACTCCCGACGGCGATCTCGCGGATCAGCCGGCTGTGGGTGAGTGCCCGACTGCGCCAACCGCGCAGCGATCTGTGCCGGAGCGGCAGCCCCGCCGCGGCCGTACGTGAATCGTGCGCAATCGCTTGGCTCACCCGGCGTCAGTTGGGCCCGATGAGCCCGTTGGCCAGCGCGAACAGCACGAGTTCGGCGCGAGTCTCGAGCCGGAGCTTGCGCATGATGTGCGCGCGGTGGGTGTCGACGGTGCGAACGGAGATGAACAGCTTCTTGCCGATCTCCTGGTTCGTGTACCCGAGCGCGAGCAGGTGGAGGACGTCGCGCTCCCGGTCGGAGAGCGGCTCGAGCGCCGGCGAGTCGTCGGCGACGACGAGCTTGGCGCCGAGATCGGGATCGACGTAACCCTTGCCCGCCGCAATGGAGCGAATCGCGGTGACGAGCTCGCAGTCGGAGGCGCGCTTGGGTAAATAGCCGGCCGCTCCGGCGGACAGTGCCTGTCGCACCGAGCTGGGCGCGGCCTGCGACGAGACAACCAGCACCTTCGACCGCGGCGAGACCTTCGCGAGGTCGGGGATCGCCTCGTAGCCGCTCCCGCACGGCATGAGCAGATCGAGCACGACGAGGTCGGGCTGCAGGGCCCTTGCCTTCACTACGGCCTGCTCGGCGGTTCCCGCCTCACCGACCGGCGTGATGTCGGCCTCGCGCTCGAGACGACTGCGCAGGCCCGACCGGAACAGCTCGTGGTCGTCGACGATGAGCACACTGATCATCGCTCAGGCTCTCTCGATCTTCAGGGTCGCCCGCGCGCCGCCGCCGACGCGTGCCGACAGCTCGAGCTCCCCGCCGTACCGCGCCGCGACCCGCTGGCAGAGGCGGAAGCCGAGACCGCTGCCCGCGGCATACCTGCCGGTGTCCGCCAGGCCGATCCCGTCGTCGTCGACCAGAAGGGTCGTGGAGGCCGCCGATGCAACAGCGGAGATCCTCACGTGCCGCGCACCCGCAGCTGCGGCGTTGGCGACGAGGTTGCGCAGGAATAGCCGAAGCGCCGATGACGGTAGCGGAAACGCGCCCGGCAGATCCGAGTCGACCTCCGCCGTCAATAGCCCGAGATCGTCGAGTGCGCCGTCCAGACACTCGCCCGGCGCGCAAACTGTCGCCACATCCTCGCCTCGAGCGAGCTCGAGCAACTCGTCGACGATGTCGAGCGCGCAGGCAACCCCGGCCGGAGCATCCTCCAGCCGCGCGGACGCCAACAGCGGCGCCTTCAACTCGTGCGCCACCAGCGCCGCGAAATCCTCGAGCGCCTCGTTCCGCCGGGCCAACCGAGCCGCCCGCCCGGCCAGCTCCTCCTCCACGAAACGGCGCCGAAGAACCGGAGCAACCCGACGCACGACCGGCACGAGTCGGGTCCCGCACCGATCGCCCGTCAGCACGAGCACGCCGGCGGGCCCGACCGGCACCGCGATCCGCCGACCGACGGCACCGCCGTCGGCCACCTCCAGCCGAAGCGCGTTCCCGTCTCCCGTCGGCGCCCACCACTCGACCCTGGCCGCGCCACCGTCACGCCGGAGCATCGCCGCAACGTGCGTAACTCCCGACCGCACGTCCTCAGCCGAGGCGAGCTCGAGGATCATTCGCTCGGCCAGCCCCGGAGCCGCCGGCCCGCGCCGCGGCCGGTGCGCCGCAGGCCGCGTCTTGACGTGCGCAGAGGGGAACAGGCTGGGGGCGGCGGCGCTCATGGGCTTCCTTCGCCTAGTGAACTCGGACAACCGCAGGCTGACAGACCAGCCGGTGCCTGCCATCGCCGTCAACGGGTGTTCGATCGTCCTGCCAGCGCCAGTCGGCGGCTACCGCTAGCCGGTAGGCGCTACGACGTCCATTTCCAGTCCTGGAT
>Ga0335085_10017126_pt1 | contig 10453 bp, 12 predicted proteins | sample Lox_Sample_45_FD_206712 | JGI IMG/M metagenome (GOLD analysis project Ga0335085, IMG submission 206712) | Soil microbial communities from Loxahatchee National Wildlife Refuge, Florida, United States - Lox_Sample_4.5 | ecosystem: Environmental > Terrestrial > Soil > Wetlands | place: USA...
GAGGAAGGAGGCCGCAAGCGCGACAGGATTCCATCCGACACCGAGAAGACGCAGAGTGCCGAGGATCGACGGGCGCTCGCTCTGCCCGATCTCCGAGCGGATACGCGCGCGAAGATGCGCGGGCGCTGCGTAGCGCGCGCGCCCTCCACGGAGTGCTGCGGAGATGCGCTGCGCCTCCGCGAGCTCGGCGCGGCACTCGGCGCAGCCTTCGAGGTGACGCTCGAAATCGGCCTTCGCCTCGGCGGCGAGTTCACCGTCGAGATAGTGGCTGATCCGGGCTCGGCACTCGCTGCAATTCATGGGACCTACCTTTGCTCTCCCGCGCGCATCTTCTCCCGCCAGGCATCCTGCAATCGCTTGCGCGCGCGCGACAGACGCGACATCACCGTGCCGATTGGAACTCCGACGATCCCTGCAATCTCCTGGTAGGAGAGTTCCTCGATCTCCCTCAGAACGATCACCTCGCGATACTCGGCGGGGAGTGCCGAGACCAGAGCCTGCACGCGCTCCTCGTCGCGCCGCGCGATGAGGGAGGATTCGGGATCCGAGGCGAGCTGCCGGCTGCCGGCGCTCAGCAGCGGCTCGCCGGCGCCCGCAGCGTCCTGCTCCTCGATCGCGTCGCTATCCACGATCTCGCTCGCGGGGCGATTGCGTCGGAGCCAGGTGAAGGTGCTGTTGCGCACGATCGCCAGCAGCCAAGCCGCGGGACTCTCGCCGGCGAAGCCGTCGAAATACTTGAAGGCCCGGAGGCATGCCTCCTGGACCACGTCTTCGGCGTCGCTTTCGCTGCGCGTCAGCCAGCGTGCGAGGTTATAGGCAGCATCGAGATGCGGCATGATCGTGAGTTCGAAGCGCCGTGCCTTTTCTTGACGGTTCACCGGGCTCTCCGCGCTCCCGAGGGCTTCGCGATCCCGCGGCCGCGCTGCCGGCGCCGCAGGCGGGGGAGACTGCTCCTTTGCCGCCAAGCGCACAACCGTCTGCGCGGGAGACGCCGATCCCGTGGGAGCCGGAGATGTCATCGAAGGGTAATACCCCCGCGGCCCTCCCTTTATTCCCGGCGCCGAACACGCCCTCGTGATCCGCTCCGCCCCAGAGGCGGGAATAAGGCGCCGCACGGCGATGTCCTAAATCCGACAGGACACCATCAACCCTGGGGATCACTCATGGCCAACGACATTGACAGGCGCCAATTCGCGCGGCTCGCCGGGCTCGGCGGCGTCGCCTTCGCATCCGGGCTTTTCGCGCACGCTCGAGGCAACCGAGCCTGGGCAGCGGGCGCCGAGGCGGCCGGCGACTTCTACTTCGTGCAGATGACGGACACCCACTGGGGCTTCAGCGGGGACAAGATCAACCCCGAAGCCAAGACCACCCTGCACAAGGCGGTGGTCGAAGTAAACGCGCTCAGCCCGGCGCCAGATTTCATCATCTTCACGGGCGACCTCACGCACACCACCGATGACGGCAACGAGCGCCGGCGGCGGATGACAGAATTCAAGAGCATCATCGCCGACCTGAAGGTGAAGAATATCCGCTTCATGCCGGGCGAGCACGATGCGAGCCTCGACGCCGGCACGGCCTTCAAGGAGATGTTCGGCGAGACGCACTACACTTTCGATCACAAGGGCGTCCACTTCATCGCCCTCGACAACGTCTCCGATCCCACGGCCACGCTGGGTCAGGCGCAGCTCGACTGGCTCAAGGCCGATCTCGCCAAGCTCGACAAGAAGCAGCCGATCGTGGTCTTCGCACATCGCCCGCTCTTCGATCTTGCCGCCGATTGGGACTGGGCGACGAAGGACGGGAAGGTCGCGATCGACATGTTGATGCCCTACGAGCACGTGACCGTCTTCTACGGCCACATCCATCAGGAGCATCACGACATGACCGGGCACATCGCCCATCACGCGGGGATGTCGCTGATCTTCCCGCAGCCCGCGCCGCATTCCGTCGAGAAGAAAGCTCCGGTAGCCTGGGATCCCGCGCATCCCTACCAGGGGCTCGGCTGGCGCTCGGTGGAGGCGGATGGCAAGAAGGCCAACGTCACCTTCGCCGAGCATCCGCTCAAGGCCTGACGCAATGCGAGCCACCTGGAGACGTCCCGCGGCAATCGCGACGGCGGCGGCGCTTGCCGTCGCCGGTTGTGTCACCGCGGCGGTGCAGAACAGCGCTCCCGCCGTGCAGTCGGTCAAGGTGGTGGCCAAGCGCTTCGACTTCACGCCCGACGAGATCAAGGTCAAGAAGGGCGTGCCCGTCGATCTCGAGCTCACCACCGCGGACCGCGTGCACGGCTTCTACGCGCCGAAGCTCAATCTGCGCGCGGAGATCAAGTCCGGCGAGACCACGCATCTGCGTTTCACGCCGGAGGCCGCCGGGACCTACCTCTTCCAGTGCGACATCTTCTGCGGCGAAGGGCACGAGAACATGGATGGGAAGATCGTCGTCGTGGAGTGAGGCGTTGAGCCGTGGCCCGGGGTTTCAGACCCTGGGCCGCGCGCGGCCGCGATAGACGATCTTCCAGGGATCCGGCATCTCGCCGACGGGAACCGCGATAACCGTCGGCCCCCGGCGCTTCAGCGACGTTGCGATCGCTTCCTGCAGCTCCTGCGGCGTCCGCGCGCGGATGCCGGTCGCGCCGAAGACCTCCGCGAGCGCGGCAAAATCGGGATTGGTGAGATCGCTTGCGATGATCTTGCCATCATAGTCCACGCGTTGGATGCGGCGAACGTTGCCGTAGGCGTCGTCGGTGAAGACGACGGCGACGACGCCGATCTCGTGCCGAACCGCGGTCGCGAGCTCCGGCGCCGCGTACATGAAGCCGCCGTCGCCGGAAACCGAGAGCACGGGCTTGTCGGGACAAGCGACTTTGGCGCCAAGCGCGGTCGGGAAACCGTAGCCGAGCGTTCCCTGGTACCCGGAGTCGATGTAGGTGCGCGGGCGATGGACGGGAAACGTCACGCGCGCGACATAGGCCACCTGCGTGAGCTCGTCGACGTAAATGCCGTCCTCCGGCAGCGCTGCGCGCAGCGCTGCCGCGAATTCCACTTGCGGCGAAAGCGTCGCGAGCTCCGCCGCGATCGCCGCCTTGGCGCTTGCCACCTCCTCGGCGCGCGAGAGACGGGTGGCCGCGACGGGCCCGAGCGCAGCGGCGATCGCTGCGAGAGCCGCCCGCGCGTCCCCAACGATGCCGAGGCTCGGCCGTCGCATGCGGTTGATCTCTGCGGGATCGATGTCGACGCGGATCAGCTTCAGCCTCTCGTCGATGCCCCAGCTCACATACTGCGCCTGGAGGCGCGTCCCGACCGCGAGCACGGTGTCGGCATCGCCCCAGAACCGGTGCCCCGTGGGATTGTTGACGACGAGGGGATGCCGCTCGTCGATCGAGCCCTTGGCGCTGTAGCTGAGGATCACCGGTGCCTGCAGGCGCTCGGCGATCTCGCGGATCTCCGCGCCGGCCGCCATCGCACCGCCGCCGACGATGAGCAGCGGGCGCTTGGCGGTGGCAAGCATCTCCGCCGCTTGCTTCGCTTGCGCAGGCGAGATTGCGGGATCGGGGAAGGGAGCCAGGGGATCCGTGAGCTCGACCTCCGCGCGCTGGGCAAGGACGTCGAGCGGGATCTCGAGCGCCACCGGCCGCCGCCTCCCGCTCGCGAGCTGCCGAAAGGCTTCCGCAATGAGTCCGGGTACTGCCGCGGGATGCTCGATCCGCGCCGCCCATTTCGTCAGGCGCTGCATGATTCCCAGCTGGTCCGGAATCTCGTGCAGGAAGCCGAGGCCGCGGCCGATCATCGCCAGCGGGATCTGCCCGGTGATGCAGAGGACGGAGGCATTGCCGGCATAGGCGGTCGAGAGCGCGGCAGTGGTGTTGAGAAACCCTGGTCCCGGTACGACCGCGTAGGTGCCGACCCGACCAGATGCCTCGGCGTAGCCATAGGCCATGTAGGCGGCAGTCTGCTCGTGCCTCGTATGGATCACGCGGATCGAGTTGCGGGCATCGTAGAGCGCCTCGAAGAGCGCGTCGTTCTGGAGGCCTGGCAAAGCAAAGACGGTGTCGACACCATGCCGCCGCAACATTTCCACGACGGCTTGACCCCCGGTCATACCGGCCATGCAAGAACTCCGAAGTTGCGTGAAGGAACCTTAGGGATCACGTCGCCTCAGCGAGGCGGCGAAGATATCCGATGAAGCGCTGCCGCTCGGCAGCGCTGAAGTTCCGCAGGAGCCGCTCCTCATGCTCCCGCACCAGCGGCTCCAGGCGCTTCAGGAGCTGCTGGCCCGTGCGGGTGATGTGGAGCGCATGCGTGCGCCGGTCGCGCGGAGCCGGGTGGCGCTCGACGAGCTCTCTCTGCTCGAGCTTGTCGATGACCTCCACGAGGGTCGAATTCTCGATCCCCATCGCGCGCGCGAGCGCGGTCTGGCTCAATCCGGGATTGCGGGATACCACGATCAAGATTCCCGCCAGGCCCGGCGTCAGACTCAGCGATTGCGTTGCAGAGGCGAAATCCGCGAAGGCCGCGACCTGCGCCCGGCGCAGGTGGTAGCCCACGAGCTCCGGCAGGATGCCATAGTCGATAGGCCCGGGCTCCGCGGGGAGCTTCTCGGATCCGATGGGGACCGCTTTGGAGGCCATGAGCCGATTTTGGAATCGATGGTGCGAGGCGATCGCCGGCCGCTCCGGCGGTCGCGCGCATTTGGAATGTTGGGGGCCCCTCTGTCAACGCTCTCCGCCGCTGCACCCTATTGACCTCGGGGCCCGCAGCCGCTCATCGTTCGGCTCCCGAATGAAACCACACCACCGGGGTTCGCGAATTTCGCGCCCATGACCGCCATCTTCCAAGCGACGCTCTCTCTCCGCGTACCCTGGGGCGCTTGCGATCCCGCGGGAACAGTGCATCTCTCGCACTGGTTCCGCTGGTTCGATCTCGCGACCTGGAATTATTTCGAGCGCGGCGGACTGCCGCTCCAGGAAATGATGCAGCGCTACGGTAATGCGGGCTTGCCGCTCGTGAGCGTCATGGCCGAGCTCAAGGCGCCCGCGCGGGTACATGAGGAGATCGCCGTCGAGACCTGCGTTTCCGCCTGGAAGCGCAAGACGCTGGAGATGCAGCACGTGTTCCGGCGGGGGAAGACGCTTCTGCTCGAGGGCAGCGAGATCCGGGCCTGGGTCATGCGAGACCCGAGCCGCCCGAGCGGCATGCGCGCGGCCGACGTGCCTTCCGCGGTCATCGACCATTTCCGCCGCCTTGCGCCGGGCTGATCAGCGGGCAGCGGTTTTCGGTTGGGTCTGGGGCAGGGGGTGCCATAATGACGCGAGCCCAGCCCGCACCGGGGAGAACCATGGCGAATTCGCAGCACACCGCGCCGCTCACGCCCACCGCCGCGCGGGTCAAGGCGCTTGAATCCATTCTCTTGGAGAAGCGCCTCGTCGATACCGCCGCGCTCGACATGCTCATCGACACCTACGAGACCAAGGTGGGCCCGCGCAACGGCGCGCGCGTCGTCGCGCGCGCCTGGATCGATCCCGCGTTCAGGGCGCGGCTCATGAGTGACGGCGCGGCGGCGATTGCGGAGTTCGGCTATCAAGGGCGGCAGACCGAGGATCTGGTCGTGGTCGAGAACACGCCCGCAATCCACAACCTCGTGGTTTGCACGCTTTGCTCCTGTTACCCCTGGGGCGTGTTGGGCCTGCCGCCCGTCTGGTACAAATCCGCGCCCTACCGCTCGCGTGCGGTGATGGACCCGCGCGGCGTGCTGCGCGAGTTCGGCGTCGAGCTCGAACCCGACGTAGAGGTGCGCGTCTGGGATAGCACCGCCGAGATCCGCTATCTCGTCCTCCCGGAGCGGCCCGCGGGCAGCGAGGGCATGAGCGAGGAGCAACTCGCGAGCCTCGTCACCCGCGACAGCATGATCGGCGTCGGGAAGGTCAAGCTGCCATGAACGGCATCCACGACATGGGCGGCATGCATGGCATGGGCCCCGTCGAGCCCGAGCCGAACGAACCCGTCTTCCACGCGCCCTGGGAGGGAAGAGTTCTCGCACTCAATCTCGCAATGGGATTTCACGGCCGTTGGAATATCGACCGCGGCCGGTATTTTCGCGAGAACCGCCATCCCCTCGACTACCTTTCGAGCACTTACTACGAGATTTGGCTCAAGGGCTTGGAAGCGCTCCTCGTCGACGCAGGCTTCGTGCGCGCGGAGGAGCTCGCGGCAGGGCGCTCGTTGGTGCCGCCGCCCAACGATGTGCCGCGGGTCCCGGGACGGGACGAAGCGCACGCGGTCATCAGCAAGGGGAGCAGCTATCGCCGGCCGGAGACTGCGCCGCCGCGCTTCAAGGTGGGCGATACCGTCCGCGTGCGCGAGATGACCGTGGCCGGGCACACGCGAGCGCCCCGCTATTGCCGGCGTCGCCGCGGCATTGTGCAGGAAGTGCGCGGCAATTTCGTCTTCCCCGATACGAACGCGGCGCTCGCGGGCGAGAACCCGCAAGCACTCTACAGCGTGCGCTTCGAGGGAAGGGAGCTCTGGGGCGACGCGGCGGGTCCCAAGGACGCCGTCTACATCGATCTCTGGGACGATTATCTCGAAGCCGCGACGTGACCGCCGCTCCCGATCTCGACCTACTGCCGAGAATCCCGCGCGACGCGGAAGGGCCGGTTTTCCGCGAGCCCTGGGAGGCGCAGGTCTTCGCGATGGCCGTGAAGCTGCACGAGGCTGGACTCTTCACCTGGACGGAGTGGGCGCGCACGCTCGCGGAGGAGATTAAGGCGGCGCAGGCCAAGGGCGACCCCGATCTCGGCAACACCTATTATCGGCACTGGCTCGCTGCGCTCGAGCGCCTCGTGGCGGAGAAGGGCGTTGCGGCGCCGAGGGAGATAGAGGCGCGCGCAGCGGCACTGACGGCGCCGCACGACCCCGACCACGATCACGACCACGAATAACCCCGTGGCCGCTGGCGCCTTGGCGGAGTTCACCGCAGTTGCTATCGTCACGGGGCGCGGGTTCTCAACGCGCGTAAATCCCCATGTCGAGGGGAGCAGGCGAGGCAATCCTATCGGGGGAAGAAGCATGAAGCCCTTTACGCGTGCCCTTGGCTCGATCGCGGTGATCGCCCTTGCGGGTCTCACCGGCTCCGCGCAGGCCGCCGACGACACCATCAAGATTGGGCTAGAGATTCCGCTCTCGCCCCCGGGCGATCCGGCTGCTGGGCAGTTGATCCGGCGCGGCGCGGATCTTGCGGTCGAATACGTCAACACCGTGATGAAGGGCGTGAACGGCGGAAAGAAGATCGAGCTCGTCGTGCAGGACAGCCAGGGCAAGACCGACGTCGGCGTCGCCGCCTATCGCAAGCTGGCGACCGAGGACAAGGTGATCGGTGTCACAGGCTTCTTCCATAGCTCCGTCAATATCGCCGTGAACGAAGTCGCAAAGGAGATCGGGGTTCCCACGCTCGCAACGCAGACTTCGGCCGCCGATATCACCGCGAAGCGCTATGAGCCCGCCTTCCGCACCCACGCGATCGATCCGATCCGCGTCGAGACCTTCCTCGAGTTCACGAAGAAGATGGGCTACAAGCGCGTCTCGCTCGTCGCGGAGACCACCGACTACGGCATCGGCATCTCCGAGGAGATGGAGAAGCAGAACAAGGAGACGAAAGCCGGCCTCGAGATCCAGAAAATCACCTTCGATCACGCCGCGACGGATCTCACGGCGCAACTCCTGCAAGTGAAAGCCTTCAAACCCGATCTCGTCATCAACATCGGCGTGGGTGCGCCCGTCGATCTCATCATCGACCAGGCGACCACGGTGGGCCTGCTGCCGACGACGCCCATGATCGTCTCCTACGACGCGCCGGAGCGCCCGCAATTCTGGAAGCTCCACGAGAAGAACGGCGTCGGCATCTATTTCATCGCCTATTACTCTCCGAAGCAGAAGCTGTCCGACATCGGCGAGTGGATGGCGAAGGCCTACAAGGAGAAGTACGGCGAGACCGCGATCTACTCCTCGCTCAACGGATTCGGCGACGTGATGATCCTGGCGCAGGCCGCAGACATGGCGAAGAGCACCGATCCCAAGGCGATCATCAAGGCGCTCGAGGCCGGCACCTTTAAGACCTGGGCCGACGCTCCCGTGACCTTCCCGGATGCGCCCGGCGTCTACTATCACAATTGGTCGCCGCCGATCCTGGTCCTGCACTACACCAAGCCGAACGAGGACTGGCAGACGGCGGAGATCGTCATGGAGCACGTCGGCGGCAAGCACTGACGGGCCATGGCTCCCTCACCCTCGGCGGGAGGAGGTGGGTGAGGGTGCCGCAGAGGCCGCATGTTCTCGACTGAGCTCCTCGTCCAGACCCTGATTGCGGGCGTGATGATCGGCGTGCTCTACGCGCTCATGGCGCTGGGCATCACCTTCATCTACAGCATCGTCAAGATGATCAACTGGGCGATGGGCGAGTTCTACATGATCGGTAGCTTCGCCCAATACCTGCTGGTCGTCTTCCTACTGGGGCGGGATCTCTGGTGGATCGCGGTCCCGCTTTCGGCGCTGAGCGTGTTCCTGATCGGGGCCGCGCTCGAGCCAATCTTGATCAAGCCGATGTTCCGGCAGGCGCTCGAGCGCAAGGACGAGTATGCGACCGTCGTGACGATCGCGCTCTTGCTGCTGCTGCGGAACCTCGCGACAGGGATCGCGGGGCCCAATCAGTTCACGCCGGGCTCGAACCTGGGCGTGGTGATGCTTGGGCCGCTTCCGGTGACGGGCGCGCGCTTTGCGGCCTTCCTGTGCACGCTTGCGGCGCTTGCGCTCTTTTACGTTCTCCTGAAGAGAACCTGGTGGGGACTGGCGCTCCGCGCGGCGGCGCAGAGCCGTGTCGGCGCGCAGACGTCAGGTGTCGACATTCTCCGCCTCGACCAGATCGCCTTCGGCGTCGGCGTGGGTCTCGCTGGTCTCGCGGGTGCGCTGCTCGCGCCGGAATTCCAGGTCTATCCCACCAACGGCGTCGTCACGACCGTCAAGGGCTTCGAGATCATCGTGATCGGCGGTCTGGGCTCGATTCCAGGCGCGCTCATCGCTGGGGTGATGCTGGGCGTCGTGGAATCGCTGGGGGCGGCCTTCATCGCCTCGCCCTACCAGAACGTCTACGGCTTTCTCCTGGTGCTGGCGGTGCTGCTGATCAAGCCCACGGGCCTCTTCGGCGAGCGCGTGCGGCAGGCCTGAAGCAGCATGGCAGCACTCCTGGAGACCACCGATCTCAGTAAACGCTTCGGCGGTCTGCTCGCCAACGATGCCGTCAATCTTTCCGTGCCCGAGGGCGAGATCCGCGGTCTCATCGGGCCCAACGGCGCCGGCAAGACCACGCTCGCCAATCTCATCACGGGCATCTACCCCCCGAGCTCCGGCGAAATCCAAATGCGAGGGCAAAGCCTCCTCGGCCTCGCTCCGCACGAGATCGCCGCGCGCGGGTTGCTGCGCACCTTTCAGGTTTGCCGCATCTTCGGGAACCTGAGCGTGCGCGAGAACTTGCTGCTGCCCTATCTCACCGGGAGCGGCGAGGTCGGATTGGGACAACGCCAGGCGGAGGAGTTCCTGAGGCTCACGACGCTCGACCGTCTCGCGGACGAGCCCGCGAAGCGGCTGTCTGGCGGCCAGCGTGCGCTCCTGCAAGTGGCCGCGGGATTCATGGCCCCGGCGCTGCGCTGCTATGTCCTCGACGAGCCTTTCGCGGGCATCAACCCCGTCATCAAGGACGCGATCGTCGAGCTGATTCTCGCCGCGAACCGGAGCCGCGGCATCACCTTCGTGATCGTCAGCCACGAGATGGCGGTGATGCGAAAGCTCTGCCACAAGATAACGGTGCTGATCGAGGGTCGCGTGGTGACGGAAGGCACCCTCGACGAAGTCGCGGCCAAGCGCGAGGTGGTGGCGGCCTATCTCGGCAAGGCCTGGACGTGAGCGACATCCTCGCTGTCGAGGAAATCCGCGCCGCCTATCAGAGCGGCATCGACATCCTGCAAGATCTGTCGCTGACGGTGCCGGAGCAGAGCCTGACGCTCGTGATCGGCCCCAACGGTGCGGGGAAGTCGACGCTGCTCCGCGCGATCTTCGGCTTTCTCAAGCCGCATGCGGGCGCGATCCGCTTCCGCGGCGAGGCGATCCAGTCGCTGGAGCCTTCGGAGATCAAGACGCGCGGCATCAGCTATGTGCCGCAGGAAATCAACACCTTTCCGCACCTCACGGTGGAGGAGAACCTGCGCATGGGCGGCTGGGTCTTCCGCCGCGACCGAGCGCGGCTCGCGCGACAGATCGCGCGGGTCTACGAGATATTCCCGGTGCTGGCGGAGCGCCGGCGGACGCGTGCGGGCGCGCTCAGCGGCGGGCAGGGGCGGATGCTCTCGGTTGCGCGGGAGATGATGACGGAGCCAGCGCTCATGCTGGTGGATGAGCCAACAGCCGGA
>Ga0335085_10017127_pt1 | contig 10453 bp, 9 predicted proteins | sample Lox_Sample_45_FD_206712 | JGI IMG/M metagenome (GOLD analysis project Ga0335085, IMG submission 206712) | Soil microbial communities from Loxahatchee National Wildlife Refuge, Florida, United States - Lox_Sample_4.5 | ecosystem: Environmental > Terrestrial > Soil > Wetlands | place: USA: Florida...
TGGTACTTGTACAAAGTCCCTGCACCCACGCCGGGCAGGAAGCCTTCCCACAGGCCCGACTCGTCGCCGCGCGCCCGGAGCGGCGCGGCGTCGTTGCGCCAGTCGTTGAAATCCCCGATCACCGAGACCCGTTCGGCGTTCGGCGCCCAGACGCAGAACCATGTGCCCGCCACCCCCTCGAGCTCGCAGGGGTGTGCGCCGAGCTTCTCGAAAGCCCGGAACAGCGTACCTTCGCGAAAGAGGTAGACGTCCTGTTCGGTCAGCGTCTGCATGGGTTGCCGCGCACGTGTCGCGAGCGCCGCACGATGCGACCGCGGTCAGTACCAGCCGGGTTTGGCCGGCGCACCCAGCATCTCGTCATACAGGTCGGTGCGGCGGTCGCGCAGCAGCTGGTTGAACTCATTCAGGTTGCGCTTGCGCCTGGCATCGGACAAGTTGAGGTCTGCCAGCAGCATCTCCTCGCGGTCGAGGCTGGCTGGCCCGGCGAGCGGCCATCCGGTATGGCTCACGATCAAGCTGTTGCCCAGAAACGGCTGTCCGCGCTCGACGCCGACCCGGTCCGCCGCCGCCACGAACATGGAGTTGGAGTGCGCCCCGCCCATCACCAGGATGTTGGCCATGACCGGCAGATGGTCCGGCTGTGCCGGCATCGGCACCCAGTTGGTCGCCACGCACAGCAGGTCCGCGCCCTGCAGGGCCGCGAGGCGGAAGATCTCCGGAAACCAGATGTCATAACAGATGGCGCAGGCGATGCGTCCCGCGCCGATGTGGAATACCGGCACGCCGAGGTTGCCGGGTTCGAAGAACAGATTCTCCGCGCTCCACAGATGGTTCTTGCGATAAGTACCGATATGCCCGCGGGGCCCCAGTACGGCCGCGCTGTTATACAGGCGATCGTCCTGGCGCTCTGCGATGCCGGCCACGATGTAGATCCCGTGCTTGTGCGCAGCATCCATCCACGCGCGGCAGGTCGGTCCGTCGGGCACCGGCTCGGCCAGGTCGTAAGCCTCGGCGCGCGTTTCGAACACGTAGCCGGAGTTGCACAGCTCGGGCAGGACCGCGAGCTGCGCGCCGGCTTGCGCAGCCTGCGCGATCAGCTCGACGCTGCGCGCGACGTTGGCCTCCTTGCGGCCGACGCGCGGCTCCATCTGCAGGCAGGCGACGCGCAACTGGCTTTCGGGCAGCGATGTCATGGCACGGGCTCCCTTGTGGGGTCAGAGGTTGGGCCGACGGTCCGTCCAGTCGTGCTCGCGCTCGTAGGCGTGCGCCACGCGCAGCAGCGTCATCTCGTCGAAGGGGCGCGCGGCGATCTGGAGCCCGATCGGCAGCCCGTCGCGGTCGAAGCCGCAGGGCACCGAGATGGCAGGCAAGCCGGTGAGATTGTACGGATAGGTGAAGCGCCAGGAAGCGGCAAGCGCGCTTTCCGGCTTGCCGGCGACCTGCACCGTCCACTCGCCACGCTTCCACGCGGTGATGGGCGTAGTGGGGCCGACCACCACATCCACCGCCTCGAACACCTTGGCGAACTCGTCCATGAGCGCGCGCCGGTACTGCTCGGCTTTCATGTAGTCGGGCCCGCTGACGAACCGTCCGATCTCGACCAGCGTGCGAACGTCGGACTGGTAGTGCGCAACCCGGCCCGCCTGCAGTGACCGATCGTGGTAAGCCGTCGAGCTGGCGAGCTCGATCGCGAAGATCGCGCCCAGTCCGTATTCGAGCAGGGGGATGCGCAGCTCGCGCACCGTGGCGCCGGCTTGGGCAAGATCCGCTATCGCCAGCTCCACCGCGCGCTCCACGTCCTCCTGGAGATGCTCGAAGAAATGATTGCGGCATACACCGACTCTCAGGCCCTTTGCCGGTTGGCCCACTGCCCGTGAATAATCCGGCACCGGCTGATCTTGGCAGGCGGGATCGGAGGCGTCGTAGCCCGCCAGTGCCTGCAGCAGCTGCGCCGCATCCGCCACCGTGCGCGTGAGCGGACCCGCGTGATCGAGCGACCAGCTGTGCGGGACGATGCCGGTGCGGCTGACGCGGCCGAAGGTCGGTTTGAGCCCTACCGTGCCGCATGCGCTGGCGGGCATGCGGATCGAACCGCCGGTATCCGATCCGAGGGCGCCGGCGCACAGTCCCGCCGCGACTGCTGCCCCGGATCCGCCGCTCGAGCCGGAGGGTACGCGCGTCAGGTCCCAGGGGTTGCAGACGGGCGGTGTGACGTTGCCCCACGCGAACTCGTGGGTGCGCGTCTTGCCGATGAGCACCGCGCCGGCCCCGCGCAGACGCGCCGCGGCCGCGGAGTCACGCAACGGGAACGAGACCCCGGGGGCACTGCTGCCGGCGGTGGTGGGCATGTCGTGCGTCAGGTAGTTATCCTTCACCCCGATCGGCACACCATGCAGCGGGCCTCGCCACTTGCCCTGCTGGATTTCACGCGCGGCGGTGTGTGCCGCATCCATCGCATGCGCCGACACGTGGATGAAGCTGTTCAGACGGGCATCGGTCTTCTCGATGCGCTCCAAACAGGCTTCGGCAAGAGTCACCGGCGATAGCTTTCCCGCGCGGATCGAAGGGGCGAGCGTCTCGATCGGCTGCGCCCACAGCTCGCGGCTCATTTCGCGCTGTCCTCTCGATAGGGCGCTGTCGGCTCGAACACGACGGCCGGATGCACGTCGGTGAGGTCCAGCTCGCGCAGCTTGCGGATGTGGTCGAGGATGTCGCGATACGCGGCGAGATCGTGCGCCAAGCGCTCGGCCGGGAGATCGATCCCCAACAGGTCCTTGTACGGGTCCATGACGATGGCTTCCTCAAGGTGCGCTGCCACCCCCACCCGGTCGCTCCGGCGGGGGCTTGAGCAGCATGCTGGAAACGGCGTCGGGCAGCGCGCCCGCGGGCGCGCCCTTGCGCGGCATCCCCTGTACGAAGGGTAGCAGTTGCAGCTTCGCGATGGAGTAGACGCGACGCAGCTCCTCGACCGGATAGGCGTGTTCGTCCACGCGCAGATCGATGAGCGGGTAGGCTTCCGTGTCGTGGATTCGAAGCGCGGCGGACTGCCGCCCGCGCTTGTCTCCGCCCGCGGCCTGTCCCGCCTCCAGCGCCAGCAGCAGCCGCTCGGAGAGGTCCAAAGCGTGGCTGCCCCGGAATGCGTGCGCCATGGCATCGAGCGTCGCACCGCTCACCAGCATGTTTCCTTGGATCGCAAAGCCGGGCTCCACGATCTGACCGAACCAGCCAGTGCACCTGGGGCCCGACCACGCGGCGCTGCGTCCCTCACCATCGACCAGCCCGATCTGCCGCAGGTCTTTGGCTGGATCGTCGGCCAGCACCGCCGCCAACGCATCGGCCGCGGCGCGGCGTGCCGCCATCCAACGCAACGCTTCGATTGCCAGATAAGGGTTGACCCAGGATTGCGTCGATACGGCACCCACGCGCGACTCGACGTAGGGGCACATCGATCCTACCGCCGGCACGGCGGTCGCCACCGCAACCCCGAGCATGCCGGTGCGAGGACAGCGTGCGACGATGGAGAAAGTCATCGGAGTTGTATTTTGTCAGGCTACACGGCCAAGTGACCGGCGATGCGCGACTGCGCACCGGGTTCCTTCATCGCGCCCTGGTCCACGATCTCGCCCAGCTTGAGCACCGCGTAGCGGTCCGCGACCGCCAGCGCAAACTGGACATGCTGCTCGACGAGAAGCATGGCGGTGTCGGACCCGTCGCGCTCGGCCTTGAACACCGCCGTCAGACGTTCGATGACGGACGGCTGCAGCCCCTCGGTGATCTCGTCCACCAGCATCAGCCGCGGCCGCGCCATCAGCGCGCGCGCCACCAGCAGCATTTTCTGCTCCCCGCCGGACAGCGTGCCGGCGCGCTGCTTCAGGCGCTCCTGGATGAACGGAAAATAGCCACTCACGCGTTCCAGCCCGGGCGCGAACGACCTCTCGTCGGCAAGCGCCAACCGGAGATTGTCCCGGACCGAGAGGTCCTGGAACAGGGCCTGCTCTTGCGGCGTGTACGCAATCGCCTTGCGCGCGATGCGGTGCGGCGGAAGCCCGGAGACATCCTCGCCGAACGCTCTGACGCGGCCGTTCATCTGCGGCACGAAGCCCATCACGGTCTTGAGCAGCGTGCTCTTGCCCATGCCGTTCTTGCCCAGGAGCACGAAGATCTCCCCCGGTCGGATCGACAGCGCGACATCGCGCACGATCACCGCCTCGCCGTAGCCGCTGCGGAGCTGCAAGACATCGAGCGCGGCCGCGTTCATCTCTGCGCGGCTCCCATGCCGGGGCCGCCTGCGTAGATCGTCCGCACCAGCTCGGACTCCACTACCTCGGCCACGGTCCCGTCCAGCACGATGCGCCCCTGGTGCAAAACGATCACGCGCGAGCTGATCTCGCGCACGAAGTCGAGGTCGTGCTCTACCAGCAGGATGCACAAGCGGTGCTGCGCGGTGAGCTCCACCAGGATCTGGCCGATCAACGTGCGCTCCGCTTTGGTCAAGCCAGCGGTGGGCTCGTCCAGCAGGAGAACGCTCGGCTCCAGCGCCAGCACCATCGCCAACTCGAGGGCCTGCTTCTGGCCATGCGGCAGGTGGCGCACTTGCACCGCGGCCTTCTGGTCCAGCCCGGTGGCTTGGATCACGCGCAGCGCGGCGTCCGGCAGCTCGAGGCTGGCGGCGCGGGCCCACAGGGAGGGCTTGCGTAGCCGCGTGCGCGCGATGCGCAGCGATTCAGCGACGGTGAGCGTCTCGAACGTGTTCGCGTTCTGGAACTTGCGGCCAACGCCCAGAGCGACGCACTCGTACGGCGGTTTGCGGTCGATGTCGGCATCGTTGACCTGGATGGTCCCGGCCGAGCGCTCGGCACCGTCGCCGATGCAGCGCATGAGCGTAGTCTTGCCCGCGCCATTGGGTCCGACCAGGCTCAGCAGCTCGCCGTGATCCGCCTGGAAGTCGATGCCCTCCAGCACCTGCAGGCTGCCGAAGTGCTTGCGCACGCCGGCGACTGCGATCGCGTGCCTGCCCGCCGCAGCTAGCACCGCCAGCGGCTCCTCCGATGCCGGCTGCAGCGACAGCGTTTCGCCAGCGGGCAGCTTGGGTCCGCCGCGGAACATTCGCATCACCAACGGCGCCAGACCCTGCGGCAGCGCGACGATGACGACCACGAAGGCGAGCCCGACGATCAGCTTCCAGACGAACGGAAGGTTGCCGCTCAGGTAAGCGGTGGAGACGTCGATGAGCAGAGTGCCGACCACCGGTCCGATGAGCGTGCCGCGCCCGCCCAGAGCAACCCAGATCACCAGCTCGGTGCCGAATACGAAGCCGGCATACTCCGGCGCCACCACCATCTGCACGCTGGCGAACGCGTAGCCGGCGATGGCCGCGATCACCGCACACGCGGTGAGCAGGAGGATCTTGATCCGCGAGACGTTCAACCCGAGATATTCGCAGCGGGGCTCGTTCTCGCGGATGGCGACGAGCACGCGGCCCGCGTCGCTGCGCACGAACAGCCACGCAACCGCAGTCAGGAGCACCAGGTAGGTACCGGCGATCCGAAACCAGGCCTCCAGGGAGACATCGAAGCTGTCGAAGCCCGACAGGCCGCTGCTGGAGCCGGTGAAGTTGCCTCCCGAGTAGAGGATCTGCGCCACCACGATCGGCAGCACCAGCGTGACCACCGAGGCGTACAAGGGCGAAGCGCCGTGGTAGAACGCAAGCCAGCCGACCAGCACTGCTACCAGCGCGCTCACTGCGATGCCGGCAGCGAGCGCCAGTGCAGCGTTCGCCGGACTGAAGCCTGCGTGGGTGAAGATCAGGCCGGCCGCATACGCGCCGATGCCGAAGAACGCCGACTGTCCGAAAGTGAGGATCCCGGTATAGCCCCACAACACATCGACGGTCAGTGCGACAGAGGCGTACAGAAATGCGCGGATCAGATTGTTGATGAGGTAGGTCGGCAGCACGGCCGGCCCGATCGTGATCAGAAGCAGTGCGGCGATCGCGAGGATCAGCAGCCGGCGCAGATCCGACCGGCCGCGCATCGTGTCAGCCGGCACGGCCGAGACGTCGGGCGCCGGCAGGCTACTCACGTGCAAACCCCTGCGGACGCAAGCGCAACAGGACGGCCGCCAACACGACGATGGTCAACCCGCCCAGCACCGGATTCGCATAGGTGCTGACCAGCACCTGCGCTCCTCCCAGCACCAGGCAGGCGAGGCCCAAGCTCAGCTGCGAAACCCCCGACACCAGCACCAGCATGAAAGCGTTCACCAGCCAGGGCACGCCCATGTTCGGGTCCACGCTGGAGAGCGGCGTGATCAGCGCCCCGGCGAGGCTGGCGAGCGCCGAGCCGAGCGAAAAGGTCAGGAGCCGGACCAGTCCGCTGTTGATCCCGAGCCCGCGCGCGAGACTCTCGTTCATGATCACTGCGCGCGTCTGCAGGCCGAGCCGGGTCCCGTTCAGGAGCAACCCGAGGGCGAGCGCCACGGCCACCGCCGCGATCACCAGGATCAACCGGTACTGCGAATACGACGCGCCGAGCAGATCGATGGCGCCCGATACCGGGCTGCGCACGAACTGCACTTCGCGTCCGAACGCGAGGGTGATCAACTGCCCGAGGATGATGCCCAGTCCCCAGGTCGCCAGAATGGCGTCGAGTGGACGGGCATACAGGGGACGCACCACCAGGCGCTCGATGATCATGCCGCAGAGGAAACCGATGGCGAACGCGAACGCCGGCGACCACCAGGGGTTCAGGCCGAGTTGGGTGACCAGCAGGGCCGAATAGCCACCAACGGTCAGAAAGCCGCCGTGCGCGAAGTTGATGATCTTCATCACGCCGAACACGATCAACAGCCCGGCGGCCACCGCGTATAGGATCGCGGCGGTGGTGATGACGTCGAAGACCTGGGCCATTTAGCCCACAGGCGGGCGAAGAGCCCTTCCGCCCGCCTGCACCCGAGGGCGGGAGCCTATTTCAGGTTCGGGCACTGATCGCCCGGGTCCACGTCCTTGAACGTATCCAGCACCTTCACGCTGCCGTCCTTCTGCACCTGGGCCAGGTACATCGTGAGCGGCGCATGGCGCTGCTTGTTCATCTTGATCGTGCCGCGCGGGCCCTCGACAGCGACTCCGGCAAGAGCCGGGATGACTTTGTCGGCGGCCGTGCTGCCGACCTTCTCCACTGCCATCTTGTACGCATACACCGCTTCGTACTCGGGGACGGACAGGTCGTTCGGCGTCTTCAGGTTGGCGCCGAACTTCTTCTGCATGGCGGCGAGGAACTCCTTGTTCTTCGCGCTATCGATGTTGGTGAAGTAGGAAGCCGAGATGAAGATGCCCTCCGCATCGGTACCCATGCTCTTGGCCGTGCCCTCGTCCACCGCCAGATTCCCGTAGGGGATGTTCACGCCGGCCGCGCGCAACTGCTTGGTGAGCGTCACGTTCGGCGCCCCGCCCGCGGTGGAGGTGATCAGCGCATCGGGCTTGGCCGCCTTGAGCTTGCCGATGATGGCGGTCCAGTCCGAGCCGTCCATCGGCAGGTACTCCTCGCCCAGCACCGTACCGCCCTTGGATTTGATGTACTTGGCCGTGAACTCGAGCATGCCGCGGCCGAAGGCGTAGTCGCTGCCGATCAGGAAGAACGTCTTGGCTTTGTCCTTCTTCATGAAGTAATCGACGATGGGGGCAACCTGCTGATCCGGCACCCAGGCGTTCACATACATGTAGCGGTTGCACGAGCGGCCCTCGTAGAAGGAGGTGTAGATGAAGGGGGTCTTGCCGCGCGTGACGATGGGCAGGCCGGCGTTGCGCGCGGCGCTGGTTTCCATCGTGATCAGCACGTCCACCTTCTTCTGGAAGATGAGCGAGTCGAACGCCTTCTGCGCGCCTGCAGCCCCGCTGCCGTCGTCGGCCACCTCCAGGACCACTTTCTTGCCCAGAATCCCTCCCTTGGCGTTGATCTCATCCACCGCCAGTTCCGCCGACTGCACCACCGACGGCGCCACCACGCTGTTGGCGCCGCTCAGGCCCACGGGGATGCCGATCTTGATGACGTCTTCCGCGGCCACGAACGGGCTGCCGAGACAGGCGGCGAGCACCGCGGTTCGGGCGGACAGTATGGCGAGTCTCCTTTGCATGACGACTTCCTCCAGGTTATGACTGCGGTTTGAGTAACACGGGACCGGTGCGGCTGCGCCGGCCCGCGCATCTGCTGCAACTGCGGATCGTCCCTAACCTGCAGTAGACACGGCGACGGCGCACTCGTCTGCAAACGCCATGCCCCGCGGCTGCGACCGGCAAAGTCGCTGAATTATCGTTTCTATTTTCCCAAGCCGGCGTGCAGTCGCCGCCCCGAATCCGTGCATCGCCCCGGCGCACGCACCACCACGACACGCGCGCGGGGACAACGCAGAACGGAGTTCAGCGGCGGCTGCCGTCCCAGCCTGGCTCGTCGCGGTCGAGCAATCTCTTCAGGGCTTCGAAGTGCAACGCGGACTGCTGGCGCTCCCCGCCGATCTGCTTGCCCACCTGGGCGCACACCTCGTCGGGCTGCGTGCGCAGGGGCTTGCCGGTGCTCTGCGCCAGCACCTGTACCATGCACGAGCGCTCGAGGTAATACAGGTCGTCGAACGCGTAGTCCATGCGCTCGCCGCACACGATTACACCGTGGTGCGCCATGAACAGCACGTCGGCACTGCCGAGCCCCGCGGCGATGCGGTCCCCCTCGTTGTCCGAGAGCGCGACTCCGCCATAGCCTTCATCGTAGGCCACCCGGCCGAAGAAGCGCATGGCGTTCTGGTTTGCGCCGACCTCCAGCCGCCCGCCCTGGAGGATGGTGAGCGCGGTCGCGAACGGCATGTGGGTGTGCAGCACCACCTTCTTCTTGCTGCGCAGGTGGACGCGGCTGTGGATGAAGAAAGCGGTGGGCTCGACTTCGTGCTTGCCCTCCAGCACCCTCCCGTGCTCGTCCACCACCATGAGGTCGTCCGGGGTGAGCTCGGACCAGTGGAACCCCTGCGGGTTGATGAGGAACCGATCGGCCTTGCCCGGGACCCCCATGCTGAAGTGATTGCAGACCCCCTCGTTGAGCCCCATCCGCGCGGCGGAGCGCAGCGCCGCGGTGAGGTCGATACGCGCCTGGCGCTCGCTGTACTTCGTCGCAGGCGGCGGCCGCTTCTTTACCGACTTCAGATCGCTCACGTCCATCGAGGTCCCTCTCCAGCACAACGCCGTTCCACGATTCTAAGCCAATCGGCCGGGATCCGACCGCGGCGAGGCGGCGGGCCGACGCGCCGGCTCCGCTTCGCGGTGGAAGGCTAGAGAGCGCGGAGCTGGTCAAACTCGAGATTCCTCCGCGCTGGCCGCTATCCTAACCCCGTGGGAACACCAGCCGCGTTGATAGGTGGCAGAATCGCTAAACCCGGATGAAAGGATGCCGCCGTGAATCTCTTGCAGCCGTTGCCCGCATTGGTGTCGCTCGCCCTGTTTGCCGCGGTCGGCGCGAGCGCCGCGGAACCCGTTGCCAACTCCCTGACGATCTATAGTGCGACCCAGCCCGGCGCCGTGACCCCGGAGATGTACCGCTACGGCGGGCAGCAGGGCGAAGCGGTCCCCGGTTACGCGGTCGTGCGGCACGAACGCGAGATCGACCTGAGAGCCGGGCGCAACGATGTGCGCTTCACCGACGTGGCGGGGCTGATCGACCCGACCACCGTTTCCTTCGAGTCGCTGACCGATCCGAAGGGCACGCGGGTAGTGGAACAGAATTTCCAGTTCGATCTGGTCAGCACCGAGAAGCTGCTGCGCAAGTTCATCGACAAGGAGATCACGGTCGAGCAGGCGCGCGGCGACAAGCTCGATACGTACACCGGCACGCTGCTGTCCACCGCCGGCGGCCTGGTGCTGCGCGAGGACGACGGCTCCGTGCGCGTGGTCTCGCATAGCTCCGGGATCATGCTGCCCAGCCTGCCCGGCGGACTCATCACGCGGCCCACGCTGGTATGGGACGTGACAGCCAAGAAGGCTGGCAAACAGGTGGCGCGCGTGGCTTATCAGACCGCCGGCATCACCTGGTGGTCCGACTACAACCTGACCTACAGCGAGGGCGGAGAGGCCAACTCGTGCCGGCTCACTGTCGGCGCCTGGGTGAGCATCCTGAATCAATCGGGGGCGGGTTATCCCGATGCCCGGATCAAACTGATCGCCGGCGACGTGCACCGCGCACCGCAGGCGCCTGGGGCGCGGCGCGCAATGGCCGTGGCCAAGGCCCAGGCGATGGAAGAGGAGGCGCGCGGCTTCGAAGAGAAGAAGTTCTTCGAGTATCATCTCTACACCCTGGGGCGGACGAGCTCGCTGCCGGACAACTCCACCAAGCAGATCGAGCTGTTTCCGGCCGTGAGCGGGGTCCCGTGCGAGAAGACCCTGGTGTATTACGGACAGGAAACCCTCTATGCCGGCTAT
>Ga0335085_10017128_pt1 | contig 10453 bp, 9 predicted proteins | sample Lox_Sample_45_FD_206712 | JGI IMG/M metagenome (GOLD analysis project Ga0335085, IMG submission 206712) | Soil microbial communities from Loxahatchee National Wildlife Refuge, Florida, United States - Lox_Sample_4.5 | ecosystem: Environmental > Terrestrial > Soil > Wetlands | place: USA: Florida...
ACGGGGAAGATCGGGCCGCTTCCCATCAGAGGCACACGGAGTGATGCCGCAACCGCAGAAGAAAGGGCGACCGGAATCAGCGAACGTGGCTTCCATTCAAAGAGCAACAGTTCGACGGCGAGAAGAACTGCCGCAACAGGCGTCGCAAAGATCGCTGCCATGCCGCCCGCTGCACCGGCAACCAGGAGAGTTTTCCGCTCGGCAGAGGACAGATGAAACAACTGAGCAAAGAGTGAACCGAACGCCCCACCAGTCACGATGATCGGTCCTTCGGCGCCGAACGGTCCCCCAGTGCCTATTGCGATAGCGGAAGAAAGAGGCTTCAAGATGGCAACCCTCGGTTCCATACGGCTGCTGCCAAAGAGAATGGATTCGAGTGCCTCAGGGATTCCGTGTCCTCGAATTTTTTCCGATCCATAACGAGCCATGATCCCGACGATCAATCCGCCGAGAACAGGAATGCTAATGACAAGATAACCGAGATGATGGTGAAGGGGTGACTGGAAGACGGAGGAGTATTGTTGAAAGAATGCGAGATTCGTGATCACTGCGATGAGCCAAACAAGGACGTAGGCAACAACGGCACTTACGGCACCGATGACGATTGCGATAAGTGAAAGTGTGATAATCCGCCTGTCTTGCGTAAAATCCGAAAGCAAGTCTTCAGTCTTATTCCCGATTAAACTGCTCATCCCATCACTCCTCTAAGATATTAGATATGATCACCGCATTTTTGGGTCCGTCCGCATACACATAATTCCGCACTGGAAAAACATTCCCGCATATTCAACAGTGTCGCAACATTTTTGGTTTCTTTGGGTCTGGTGAGGCTCTAGCGAACATGTCACTAGAGTACAGCGTCTTACAAATCGTCTATAAACAACGTTTGCAGCCCGAGGCGCACTTCCAACAATCTGCAGGTTTGAAGTCCCCATCCATTTCAAAGTCTGAAACTCTTCCCATCGTCAATTGGTGATCGTCCATCGCAACGAAACGCTCGCGTTCTGACGTCTCATTTCTCGCTATACTTCACCTACCCACCATCCCGGATCCTTTTGTTTGAATGCAGCTCGGATTTCTTCATACTGACCAGTTGGGAGGGGACCCTTCTGAAGGATTGCGATATTCTGGAGAACGTGCGAAAGATTACGGGTTCCAACAATGCACGAGTGAACACCTTCAGTAAATGCCGTGAATCGTAATGCCAACTCCTGCCATTCGAGTCCGTGCGGATCCAGATCCATTGTCTTCCAGCGCCACCAATACTCTTCAGCATAATCGCCCCGCGGACAATCTGCAAACCTCCAGGGTGCATTCGCGACAGGACGCTTGGCAATAACCCCAAGTCCTTTCGAACGAGAGTTTGGCAGGATACGATCGAGGACGCGCTGGTCACTGATACTCACTGAGTGTTGAACGCTTCCAAACTTGCCGCTCTCGACGGCCCATTCCAATGATTCGTTTTCGCCTGAGTATGCAGCAACCCGAATTTTTCCGGCTTGCACTGCCTCTTCAAGCGCTCGCAACGGTCCACCTTCCTGCAGTATTCTCAATGGACAGGAATGCAGATGCACGATGTCGATGTAGTCGGTTTGGAAGAGCCGTAACGCCTGATCGATGCCCGCTCGCACGCACTCATACGTCCAATCGACAGTTCCTTCGATGCCGTAACCAACTTTGGTTGACAACACAACTTCTTTGCGACGTCGTGAGAGGGCGCGGCCGATGCGTTCCTCAGACGAGCCGTACGCGCGTGCCGTATCGACGAGCGTAACTCCAGCATCAAGAATCCGATTGAGAAACACTTCAATCTCGTTCTCAGGGGCATTCGGATCGCCGAGTCCCCCTCCACCCAATCCAAGGACAGAGACCTTGAAGCCCGTTTTGCCAAATTCCCGTTGTTCCATATTAGTGGCCTTTGATCGTGGTGAGGAATTCCTGCGTTGTCAAGACCGTTGCCTGTCTTGGGAAGACTTTTTGAGTCAGCACGCGATGGACTTCTTCGTCGAAATCAGCGCAAACGTCTCCAAGAACAACCATTGCATAGTCCATGTCGGCAGCCCATCGAACGGTGGACAAGACAACGCCGCTTGTGGCAATCCCGAGGAGCACGAGTGTGTCGATGTTCTTTGAGCGCAAGATTGATTCAAGGTCGGTGGTGGAGAATGCGCCAACGCGCCTCTTGGTAACAACGATATCGCCCGGGTGCGGTGAAAGTTTCGGGTGTATCTCGGCCCCGGAAGTTCCTTCCTGCATTTGGCCAGAATTCTTCATTGTGGCAAATCTCTTGTTGCGGGGACTGACTTCCGGATAGCCTTCACGAAACCGGACTACAACGTAGATAACGGGCAATTTGGAAGAGCGAGCGTTACTTAATACTGTCCTCGCCCGTTCCACCAACTCTTCTCTTTTGTTCTCCGGAACACGCTGGACGATATCATTTTGGTAATCCATAATGAGTACCGCAGTTCGATTCTTGTCGATCACAATGGATTCCATTTTCCTCGCCTCCAGTCACTCATCTTTTCGATCATCTCATGACACATTTACCGTCCGGTTCCGGTACTCATCGTAGTCGGGTACGAGGCGCTCGTATGCATCGTCCATCAACGGAGATGAGATCATGAAATCCGCCGTCGAACGATTGCAGGCAATTGGGATGTTCCAAACGACTGCCATCCTAAGCAAAGCCTTGACGTCCGGGTCGTGCGGTTGAGGCTCTAACGGATCCCAGAAGAAGATCAGGAAATCGATTTTCCCTTCGACGATCTTGGCGCCAATTTGCTGGTCGCCTCCGATGGGTCCACTTTGGAGCTTGTCGATCTTAAATCGCAATTCACGTTCCAGAATTGCGCCGGTTGTTCCTGTCGCATAAACTTTGTGGTGCGCGAGCAATTCACGATTGAATTTCGCCCATTCGAGCAAATCCTTTTTCTTGTTGTCGTGGGCGACAAGAGCAATCCTCTTGTCTGCGAGCATCGGGATTTTCTTATTGATCATACATTCCTTTCTCGTGCCTCTTGTTCCCCGTTGAATAAATGTAACAAACGCTTTTCTCCTTTTCCACGCACATCGTTCACGTGTGTACCCTCATTGAGCCGAGTTCCGCTCGGAACGCTCATCGTTCCCGCAAGATTCCTGTGGAGAAGAGATGAAACCATCTGTGGAGCATTGGATACGTCAAGCACTACGCGGCCAGTTACAACCGTTTTGTGAGAACAAGGCGTAACGCTTGTTGTATCGATAGCAGAAAGGTAATAACGACGAAATGAACGGATGCTGAAAGGTTCTAGGATTTGCGGGTAAAATCCGGATAAATACGTGCAAGGCATTCTGGACACAGGCCGTGCGTGAACCGTGCACTGGAATGCTCCATAATATATCCTTCCACTTGCTGCCAATATCCCTGATCGTTGCGAATCTTCTTGCAGCCCGAGCAAATTGGGAGGAGGCCGCTGAGCGTCGTGACCCGATCGAGGGCCTCTTGAAGTTCTTCGACGTAGTGGTCCCGTTGTTTTTCGAGTTGTTTTTGCTCGGTGATGTCTCTGCTGATGCCAACAAATCCTGTGACAACTCCACGGCTGTCCTTGACAGGTATTTTGGTCGTCAAATGCCACCGTTGCTCACCAGTATCTTTGTGAAAGGCGAGTTCTTCGCGACCCGGCAACGCGTTTCCGGTCGCGACAATTCTTCGTTCATCCTCATAGTATTGCTGCGCAAGTTCCTGGGGATGGAAGTCAAATGTCGTTTTGCCGAGAACAACTTCTTGCCGTTCAACACCCATCGACTTCAGATGGGCGAGGTTGTTGAGAATATAGCGTCCCTCGGCGTCCTTGAAGTAGATGAGATCCGGCAGATTGTCTATGAGTGTTCGCAGGAGGTTGCGATCATTCTGCAGGGCCAGCTCCGATTTCTTTCGCTCACTCATATCCCGAATGGCAGCCACGCGAAGTTCGCGTTCCTTGCTCTTCATGAACCTGGCACGGACTTCGACAGGGAATTCAGTTCCATCTTTTCGCAATGCGATATGCTCGTAGGCCGCCTGTCTGTTGGATCGATGTGCTTCTTCGACGAACGCTCGAGATTGAGGCGCTACGAGATCGATGACTGATTTTCCTATCAATTCGTTTCGGCTGTAACCGAGCATCTGAGCAAGTTGATCGTTGCAATCGGAGATTATGCCACATTCCGACAGAGCAATTCCTTCAAACGATGCTTCGGCGAGAGTCTTGAAGTGCTGCTCTTGGTAAACATTCGTATCGGCAATAAGGGGATGAGCAGAATTTTCGCTCTCGCAAGGAATGGGGCATTCTCCTTGCTTCTTCGATTCGCTAGGACGTTGTGTATCCCGATGTGGAGTGATTTCCATTGGTGTGCTCGGATAATACTCCCTGCAATTTCTTTGCCAACAATCAGCGCGTGCCCACACGCCACCAGGAGCAAGATTCTGAAGAAAAGACTAAATGTGCACGTTGCTGCGTGTCGACAGTTGCAGTCGCACTATCTCTAGAACAAGAAATTCTCAGACTTGATAAGAAGGGAGATTCGAAGTTGTCAGCATTGAGAATGGTATACGATGAGATGTTTGAACCAAAACGAAAATGAATTGCACGCATCATTGGAAATGAGGAGTCGATTCAAAACACCCTTCACTGCTCCGAGAGACGGTTCGATAAACCCGTCAGTGTGAGAGATGGGTTTCCCATATCCGCCACTTGCCGGCGTGTATGACAAAGATGATGTCTTTTACAGGCGAGTCTTCGGGGAATTTGAACGTCGGGGTTTGTTTGTTGTCTCTGACGGACGCCGGGTCTAACGTTGCTGCATTGATCACACCGGCATCCAGCGAAGCGAGGCTTGATTTGCCCGAGTAAAGAAACTGTGACAATCGCGATGCTGGATCACCGATTACATCAAGCGCAGAACCTTCAAAGGAGAACACAGAGTCTCCCGTGATGACTTCGACATCCGGCGCAAGCGCCTCAAGAATTACTTCCGGATCACTTGAACGCAAGCTTTGAAAAATATTCTGCAGGTTGGGCACGCTGTCCGTGGGTGCATCGGGAAAACCTTTGTAGCCAAGAATTCTGATGCTCCACAATTCGCCGAGCGAGTCAAGCTCAACCGTATAGTTTCGGTGCCGATACTGAAAGAACTCCAAATGTGAAGCGGGTAGGTGTTGAACCTGCGTTGGAGGCCCAAGGATTTCGTTCACTTTTTCTCTGCTGTCCCCGAGCCGTAAACCCAGAAATGGGTGCATTGTGGTGCCGGCTTTACCTGTGATTTGTATCGACAGACAATCATCGCTTGAATCGGAGAAGCCGAAGACCATAAATGCCGACTGGGTTGTGTCGAGGGAATACACCCGATCAATCCATCCATCGCCGTATTTCTGCTCCTTGATGAGAGAATCAAATCCTTCCGACAGGGGTTTGGCATCCTCTCCAAGAAGATAACCGTTCAATTCCCTCTGACTGGGAGGGAATTGAATTTGTCCAAAAGTAGTGACGGGGAATTCGCAAATGAGGAGTAGGGCAACATACATCCAGGGGTGCTTCATAGTCTTCTCTCGATCTTCCGCCTGATCAGGAATTAATCCAACGCGTATTCAGAGTCGCAATTTGACTTCTTAGCGATGTCTCAGAATCGTCAGGCCCGATTCGACGTGATGACAATTTGATCAATGGAGGGCACAAAGTCAACTCTGGACAGAATAGGAAATCGGAGGGACGTTCCAATGCAGTTCACGACACGTCTTCGATCTGAATTCCTTGGGTGGTGACGGCTTCCACGATGGAGTCAATCACTTCCTTGCGATTCTCTATCAGTCTCAGACGGAGCTTCGAGATCTTCTGTCCGTGATAGAAGATCAGTTTCGATGATGCCCGTTGGATTGTCCGCAGGTCCTTCCAACGGAAGTTGATGGAACGGAATCGATGGGTGCGCGCATACAAACCTTCGTCGCTCAGCTCGACTCGCCGGACCGTCGGCCACTTATCCCCGAACATTCCTTTGATAACCGTAATGATGCCGGCAAGTATCAACAGATGTGCCGGCTGGAATCCTTTGTAGGGTTTGTACTGATTCAGAGCGTCGATGAGGATGACGCACCCGCCCGAAATGTCAAACCAGCTCATCGTTCCATGGCTTTCGCTATGCTTCAACTCTTGTACTGCAAATCGAATTGACACGATGCCGACGACAATGCTAAGGTAGGCCATGACACTCTGATTAAATCCTTGATTCGACACGGTGGTAAGTCCGGTGATGAGGAGGAGAATACCGGGGATTGCATCGTTGACAACTCGGACTCTCTTTAGCCGCTTCGAGGGCTCCAGGTGAATAATTGTCGGAGGCATGGCAGAACGATCATTACCAACATGGCTTTGACTAGTGTCGGACAGAGTCACATTACACCATATATATGCTCAGATAGTCTGTCCAACACGACATCGCCCAATATCATGAAAACTCTGGCGAATCTAGTTTTCCTTCTCTTCGAGAACGTACTTGTAGACAAGCGCTGCAAGAGCGCTTCCGACCAATGGACCGACCCAATAAAGCCAGATGTTCTCGAAACCACCTCCTGCGACTGCCGGACCCAGGTGGCGCGCTGGATTCATTCCAGCCCCGCTGATTGTAGCCCCCATCATAACCCCCATTGCAACGGTGAGCCCTATGAAGAGACCCCCAACTTTGGGGGCGCGTCTATCGATCGCAGTGCCAAACACAACGAATACGAGAAAGAACGTAAGGACAATTTCCGTGAGCAGGGCTTGCAAGACTGTGGTACCCTTGGTTACGGTCGGGATTCCATAACCCGTCGCAACAAGAACTTGTTCCGGGATGACAAGCTTGATGACGTACGCTGCGGCGATTCCGCCAAGACACTGCGCCACGATGTAGGCAAGGCCATTCGGGACGCTGATCTTTTTCGCAACAAGCGCGCCGAAGGTAACAGCAGGGTTCAAATGGCCACCACTCACTGCGGCTGTGGCGCTCACCATCACCGCGAACGCCAGTCCGTGCGCGAGTGCAATCCCGGTCAGACCGAGCATCTGACCACTCATCGCATTGCTGGCGATAGCTCCCACACCCACAAAGACAAAAGTGAATGTTCCGATGAATTCGGCAACGAGGGCTTTTGTATTCATGGATCCTCTCCCTATTCTCTCTTCGTACGATTTACAGAATGCCTGGATACCAGGTCAAATCCTCATTGACTACGTTCCTGCTGAATAGTCGTCCTGGTATTTCACTTGTTCGGGAGTCAGCTTGTCGATGGATAAGCCCTGCGTCGCGAGTTTCACGCCGGCGATTTCCTGATCCTGAGCCGTGGGGATATCATAAACCTTGTTCTCGAGCTTGTTCCCCTTCTTGTGCTCGCCAGCGAGCCGCAGCTGGGACATGAACTGGTTCGCGAAAGACATGTCCATGACTTCAGAGGGATGGCCTTCGGCAGCGGCAAGGTTCACCAAACGACCTTCTGCAAGAACGTAGATCCGCTTGCCATTCTTCAGGAGGTATTCCTGGTTGTTGGCACGAACCGTCCTGACGCTTTTCTTCATCTTGTTGAGGTGGACGAGATTGATTTCACAATCATAATGGCCGGTGTTACAGACGATGGCGCCATCTTTCATCAACTTGAAATGACGGTCGACAATGATGTCTTTGACGCCCGTTGCGGTGACAAAAATATCGCCGACCTTTGCAGCTTCGTCCATCGTCATTACGCGGAATCCGTCCAGCGTCGCCTTGAGTGCCGCTGTCGCTTTCACCTCCGTAACAATGACATTGGCGCCGAGCCCTTTGGCGCGTGTCGCAACTCCTCGTCCGCAGTGGCCGAAACCTGCAACGACGATGTTCTTTCCTGCAAGTAGAACGCTTGTCGCCCGCAGAATGCCATCGAGGGTCGACTGGCCTGTTCCGAAGACGTTGTCGAAGTCCCACTTTGTCTCCGCGTCATTGACCGCAATGACAGGATACTTCAACGCCCCGTCCTTCGCCATGGCGCGCAGGCGATGAACACCGGTTGTCGTTTCTTCCGTGCCGCCGATGACGTTTGGAATCAACTCCTGATGTTTGTTGTGCACCGTGAAGATCAAGTCGGCGCCGTCATCGAGAGTGAGGTTCGGCTTGAATTTCAGCGTCTCTTCAATGCACCAGTAAAATTCCTCGACATTCATGCCGTGCCATGCGAAAATAGAGATTCCTTCTGCCGCCAACGCGGCCGCGATATCGTCCTGGGTCGAGAGGGGGTTACAGCCACTCCAACTCACTTGGGCACCTGCTTCAGCGAAAGTCTTTATAAGAACGGCGGTTTCCTTCGTAACGTGCAGGCAGCCCGCGATCTTGTACCCTTTGAACGGTTTCGTCTTCCGATATTTTTCGCGGAGTGCCATAAGGACGGGCATACGGGACTCGGCCCATTCGATTCGAAGTTTCCCTTCTTTGGCAAGAGCAAGATCCTTTACTTTATAGATTCCTTGTTTGTGATCCATGGTTGAATTCAGATGAATGAGTGATTTGAGAATTAGTTGATTGGTGACGGCTCCGCCAGGGACGGGAGCGCTTTGTCGATCGAAAGCAATGGTGAGCAGCAATGTATCGACTCCCCGGACGCTTTTCGGCCACTGTACAAATAATCTACTTTACGAGTTTCTTCAATGTCTTCACGAGGTCCAGGTGCTCCCACGTGAATTCCTTTTCGTCCCTACCGAAGTGCCCATAAGCAGCAGTCTTCTTGTAGATAGGCCGACGAAGATTGAGACGTTCGATGATTCCGCGGGGGGTGAGATCGAATGGAGCCCCAGCGACGGAATGTTTGTGAAGGACCTGATCGAGTTCGTGATCGGGCACCGCTCCCGTTCCGTATGTTTGCGCGAAAATTGAAACCGGTTCCGCAATTCCAATCGCGTAGGCAACTTGAATAAGACATTCCGTGGCGAGACCTGCAGCAACGATGTTCTTCGCAAGATGACGCGCCGCATAAGCAGCGCTGCGATCGACTTTGGTTGGATCTTTTCCTGAGAATGCTCCACCACCGTGAGGAGCGCGCCCACCATACGTGTCAACGATGATCTTTCGTCCTGTCACACCCGTATCCCCGTGAGGTCCGCCTACCTCAAACCTGCCCGTCGGGTTGACAAAGATTCTCGTCTTCTTGTCGAGCATCTCCTCCGGAATTACCGGTTTGATAATGTGCTCGATGACATCCTCCCGAATCGTTTCCTGACTAACCGACGGACCGTGTTGTGTCGAAATCACAAGCGTCGTCACGCGTACGGGTTTTTTTCCGTTGTACTCCACCGTCACCTGGGATTTTGCATCCGGCCTCAAATACGGCATCAGGTTGGATTTCTTCTTCCGTACATCCGCAAGCCGCTTGACCAATTTATGGGCATACATGATTGGCATCGGCATCAATTCGGGAGTTTCGGTGCTGGCGTATCCGAACATCATTCCCTGATCTCCTGCCCCACCGGTATCGACGCCCCGGGCGATGTCCGGAGATTGGGAATGGAGCGCGGAAAGTACCGAGCAGGAATCGGCATCGAACCCAACGCCAGCCTCGGTGTATCCGATTTCACGGATGATGTTGCGGACGATTTTCTGGACATCGACGTACCCTTTCGTCGTCACCTCGCCGCCGACAAGAGCAAGTCCGGTCGTTACAAAACTTTCCACTGCGACGCGGGAAGCTTTGTCTTGTTCAAGCAAAGAGTCGAGAACGGAATCCGAAATCTGATCGCACACTTTGTCCGGATGCCCTTCTGACACAGATTCTGATGTAAAGAGATATTTCATCATGTCTCCGAATTGTAGAATGAAAAAGGAAAGGTTAGTAAAATTCGAGCTCTGAAGAATCGCCGATATTGATCCGCTTGTAAGTCCCTCGCACGATGGCATTGCTCCCGACGATGGAATCCTGCAGGAGAGCTTCCGAAACCGTGGCACCTTCGCTGATGATCGAGTTGCGGATGATGGAGTTCTCGACCGTTGCACCTTCGGCGATAGTTGCATACGGACCAATGATCGAATTCTTCACACTGGCTTCCGGAGAAATAAATACCGGCGGTTGTTCAACGACTCCTTCGATCGGAGGGGGAACGGGAAGAAGACTGAGGAGGTGTTGGTTCGTTGAAAGCAGCGTCTCAGGTTTCCCGCAATCGAACCATCCATCGACATTGAACGTCTGCATCTGATCGCCGCGTTCGATCATCATCTGAAGCGCATCCGTTAGTTGGAATTCACCTTTCGTCCGCGCGTTGGATTTGATCATTTCTTTCAGCGAATCGACAAGTTGTTGCGGTTGCTTTATATAATAGAGGCCGACAACCGCCAAATTGCTGGTCGGATTCTCAGGTTTCTCGATCAGGCGGGAGATGAATCCGTTCGATATCTCCGCTACTCCGAATCGACGCGGATCTTCCACTTTCTTCACGCCGATTGC
>Ga0335085_10017129_pt1 | contig 10453 bp, 8 predicted proteins | sample Lox_Sample_45_FD_206712 | JGI IMG/M metagenome (GOLD analysis project Ga0335085, IMG submission 206712) | Soil microbial communities from Loxahatchee National Wildlife Refuge, Florida, United States - Lox_Sample_4.5 | ecosystem: Environmental > Terrestrial > Soil > Wetlands | place: USA: Florida...
CGCAGTTGCTGAAAAAACTCAAGGAAAAATACGCGCCCCAGGGCCTGCTGCATTACGGCCAGGGCAAGTGGTATCCGGGCGAGCCGCTGCCGCGCTGGTCGCTATCCTGCTACTGGCGCAAGGACGGCGAGCCGATCTGGGAAGCCGCCGCGCTGTTCGCGGACGAAAGCATCGACAACGGCGCGGCGGAGGCGCAGGCAGCGTTGTTCCTGCGCACGCTCGCGCAGAAACTCGCGCTCGATCCGCAATATGTGTTCCCGGCCTACGAGGACACCTGGTACTACCTGTGGCGCGAACGGCGGCTGCCGGGGAACGTCGACCCGTTCGACTCGCGCCTGGACGATCCGCTGGAACGCGAACGCCTGCGCCGCGTGTTCCAGCAGGGCTTGGACAAGATCGCCGGCCACGTCCTCCCGGTGTCCAAGGGCACCGGCCGCTGGGCCACCGGCCAGTGGTTCCTTCGCGACGAGCGCTGCTACCTGATCCCGGGCGACTCGCCGCTCGGCTTCCGGCTGCCGCTCGATTCCCTGCCCTGGGCCTCGAAGGCGGATTTCCCCTGGGTGCACGCGCCCGATCTGGCGCAGGTGTTCAAGCCGTTGCAGCTGAGGAAAGAGATCGCTCTCAAGTTCCAGATTATTGAAAAGGGCGAATCGGGCAAAGGCAAACCAGCGAGCAAGGGGCCCGCTCCTTCGGGCAAGGCGCCCGGCCCGTTCGAATCCGCCGGCTGGATCACGCGCACGGCGATCTGCGCCGAGCCGAGGAAGGGCACGCTCTACCTCTTCATGCCGCCGGCCGAGTCGCTGGAGGTCTACCTGGAACTGGCGGCGGCGATCGAGGCAACCGCCGGCGAGCTCGGAATTCCCGTGGTGCTGGAAGGCTATGAGCCGCCGCGAGACCCGCGCATCGAGGTCATGCGCATCACGCCCGACCCGGGCGTGCTGGAAGCGAACATCCAACCCGCGAACAACTGGCGCGAGCTGGTCGACAACATCGGTTTCCTCTATGAGCAGGCGCACCTGACGCGCCTCACCACGGAGAAGTTCATGGTCGACGGCCGCCACACCGGCACCGGCGGCGGCAACCACTTCGTGCTGGGCGGCGCGACGCCGGCCGACTCGCCGTTCCTGCGCCGGCCCGACCTGCTCGCAAGCCTGGTCGCCTACTGGCACAACCATCCGTCGCTGTCCTACTTGTTCTCGGGAATGTTCATCGGTCCGACCAGCCAGCATCCACGCATCGACGAGGCGCGGAACGACTCGGTCTACGAGATGGAAATCGCCTTGCGCGAAACCGAGAAGCTTTCGCGCATCCCGCCCTGGATCGCCGACCGCCTGTTCCGCAACCTGCTGATCGACGCTACCGGCAACACGCACCGCGCCGAGTTCTGCATCGACAAGCTCTATTCGCCCGACGGCCCGACCGGGCGCCTCGGCCTGCTCGAGCTGCGCGCCTTCGAGATGCCTCCTCATGCCCGGATGTCCTTAACGCAGCAGTTACTGCTGCGTTCCCTCATAGCGCGCTTCTGGCAGCGCCCCTACCGGCCGGCGCGCCTCGCGCGCTGGGGCACCGGGCTGCACGACCGGTTCATGCTGCCGCACTTCGTCTGGCAGGATTTCGAGGACGTGATCGCGGAGACGCGCGAGGCGGGCTACGCGATCGAAGCCGCCTGGTTCGCGCCGCACTTCGAATTCCGCTTCCCGCGCGTGGGCGAATTCGCCTCGCTCGGCGCGCACATCGAGCTGCGCAGCGCGCTCGAGCCCTGGAACGTGCTGGGCGAGGAAGGCTCCGCCGGCGGCAGCGTGCGCTACGTCGACTCCTCGGTCGAGCGGCTGCAATTGCGCGCGACCGGCCTCGTCGGCGAGCGCCACGTGCTCTCGTGCAACGGCCGCCCGGTGCCTCTCGTGCCCACCGGCAAGGTCGGCGAGTTCGTCGCCGGCGTGCGCTACAAGGCCTGGGCGCCGCCCTCGGCGCTGCACCCGACCATCGGCGCGCATGCGCCCCTGGTATTCGACCTGGTCGATACCTGGATGAACCGCTCGATGGGCGGCTGCCAGTACCACGTCGCGCATCCCGGCGGCCGTGCGCACGAGGATTTCCCGGTCAACGCCTACGCCGCCGAGGGGCGGCGGCTCGCGCGCTTCGTCAAGATGGGCCACACGCCCGGCCACATCGAGGTGCGCGCCGAAGAACGCAATCCGAATTTCCCCTTCACGCTCGACCTGCGAAGGTAACCGCGCGTTAGTGGAATAATGGGGCATGAGACAACGCTCCCGGACCGGCGCCTTCGTCCTGACCGCGGTCGACGTCGCGCTGCCCGGCCGCCCCGGCAAAAGCAATCAGTGATCGAATCGCTGCTGCTGGCGGTGACCCGGGTATCGACGATGCTCGGGCAGAAGCAGCTCACCAATGCGACCGGCTTCTTCTTCGAGCGCGAAGAGCGCCTTTACCTGATCACCAACCGCCACGTGGTGCACGACGAGGCCGGCGAGCATTTCCCCGACCGGCTCGAAATCGAGCTGCACGTCGACGCGACGAATATCGGAAACACGGTGCAGTTCTCGATTCCGCTCTACCGCGACGGCAAATCTCTCTGGCACGAGGGCTTGGACTCGGCAGGCGCGATCGACGTCGTCGCGATCCAGCTCGAGCGCAAGGCGCTGCCGGGGAAGATGCTGTTCCGCGCCTTCTCGCCCGCGCACCTGGTCGAACGGCTGGACCGCGTGGAACTCGGCACCTCGGTGCTGGTGGTCGGCTTTCCGCTCGGCGTGCACGATACGCTGCACCGCCTGCCGGTGGCGCGCCAGTCGGTGATCGCGTCCTCCTTCGGCATCCGCTTCCAGGGCAAGGGCTACTTCCTCACCGATGCGCGGCTGCACCGCGGCATGAGCGGCGCGCCGGTGGTGGCGCGCGAAGCCGCAGCGCGCGCCGGGCGAGCGGAACTGTCCTGGCTGCTGCTCGGCGTCCACGCCACGCGCCTGGATGTCACCAACCGCGACGCGAGCATCGACGAGAGCCTGGACCTGAACTTCGCGTGGTATGCCGACATCCTGATGACGCTGACGCAGAAGGAGGCCGCTGCGCCCGCACCCCAGGTGCTGGCGGCGGCGCCCGGCGCGCGTCCCGGCCCGCCGGACTAGGCGAGCGCCTCGGCCAGTTGCGCGCAGGTCGCGGTCCAGCCGACGATCGCGCCCTGCGCGCGGATCATGTCGAGCGCTGCCTGCTTGAACTGCGGGAAATAGCTTTCGGTCGCGTCCTCGATCAGCAGGCAGTCGTAGCCGCGGTCGTTCGCCTCGCGCATCGTGGTCTGCACGCAGACCTCGGTCGTGACGCCGGCGAACAGGAGGTGCGTGATGTTCTTCAGCCGCAGGATCTCGCCCAGGTCGGTGGCGTAGAAGGCGCCCTTGCCCGGCTTGTCGATGACGATTTCGCCCGGCGCCGGCGCGAGCGCCGGCACGATGTCGTTGCCGGGCTCGCCGCGCACCAGGATGCGCCCCATCGCGCCGGCATCGCCGATGCGCAGCTTCGGGCTGCCGCGCAGGCGCTTGGCGGGCGGGCAGTCGGACAGGTCCGGGCGGTGAGACTCGCGCGTGTGCACCACCGTGATGCCCGCCCCGCGGCAGATTGCCAGCAGCTTCTGCGTCGTCGGAATGATTGCCTGCAACCGGCGCACGTCGTTGCCGAGTGTTTCTCCGAAACCGCCGGCCTCGACGAAATCGCGCTGCATGTCGATCACCACCAGCGCGGTGTGCGACGGCTCAAATTTGTAGGGAAAGGGGATTGCTGCGACGCTCGCCATGGCAACGTCAGTGATGCCCATGCCCGGCCATCGCCGGTCCGATCACCGAGATGTCGGCGCTGGCGATCGGCGTCTCGTGCACGATGCCGCCCTCGAACATCACCACGATGCGGTCCGAGAGCTCCAGCAGCTCGTCCAGGTCCGCGCTGACGAGCAGTACCGCCGCGCCCTGGTTACGCGCGGCGAGGATACGGTCGTGGATCTCCGCCACCGCGGCGAAATCCAGCCCGAACACCGGGTTGGCCGCGATCAGTACCGCCGCCTCGCCCGACAGCTCGCGCGCCAGCACCGCGCGCTGCACGTTGCCGCCCGAGAGCGCGGCGATCGGCGTTTCCGGGCCGCGCGTCTTGACGCCGAAGTCCGCGATCCAGCGCAGCGCCTGCTCGCGCATCGCGCCGCTCTTCAGCCAGAAGCCGGCGGAGATCGGGGCGCGGTCGAAATTGCGCAGCGCCATGTTCTCGGCCACGCTCATGCCGGGCACGCAGGCGTTGCGCAGCGGCTCCTCGGGCAAGCTGAAGGCTTTCCAGTAGCGGATCTCGCCGCGCGACGCAGCGTAGGGCTTGCCGCCGACGCTGATTTCGCCCGACTCCAGCGTGCGCTGGCCCACCAGCGCCTCGACCAGTTCCTTCTGGCCGTTGCCGGAGACGCCCGCGATGCCGACGATTTCCCCGGGCCGGACCTCGAGCGAAAAATCCCGCACCGCCGGCAGGCCGGTGTCATCGTGCACCACCAGGCCCTTGATGCCGAGCCGCGGCCGTCCGTCGGCGCCGGCGCCGCCGGCTTTTTCGCCCTTGGCCTGCGGGATTTCCCGGTCGCCGACCATCATCTCGGCCATCTTCGTGGTGTCGAGTTCGGCCACCGGACCCGCGCCTGCAAAGCGGCCGCGCCGCAATACCGTGACGGCGTCGGCGAAGTTGGTCACCTCGCGGAACTTGTGCGTGATGATCAGCACCGTCACCCTGTTAGCGCGCGTCATGTCCTTCAGCATGCCGAGCACCTCGTCGGCTTCGTTCGGCGTGAGCACCGAGGTCGGCTCGTCCAGGATCATGAAGCGCCGCTCGAGGTACAACTGCTTGAGGATCTCGGTCTTCTGCTTGTCGCCCGCGGCGAGGCGCGATACCGGCGTATCGAGCTTCAGCTCGAAGGGCACCGTCTTCATGAATTCGGCCAGGCGCTCGCGCTCCGCTTTCCAGTTCACCACCGCCGGCACGTCGGCGCGCGACATCACCAGGTTTTCCGCCACCGTCATGCTGGGCACGAGCGTGAAGTGCTGGTACACCATGCCGATGCCGAGCGCATGCGAGTCCTGCGGCGAGTGGATTGCGACTTCGCGCCCGTCCACCTGGATCTCCCCGCCGTCCGGCTCGTAGAAGCCGACCAGGCATTTGACCAGCGTGCTCTTGCCGGCGCCGTTCTCGCCCAATAGCGCGTGGAACGAACCGGCCGGCACCTTGATCGACACATCGTCGAGCGCGGCAAAGTCGCCGAAGCGCTTGCTCATGCCATTGACTTCGACGGCCAGCCCGCGCGCCGGAATCGCCGGGTGTTCCGGCTTGAGGCGCATCATGCCGTCTTCCATCAGCCGGCTCCGATCGCCTTGATCAGCTTGCGCGAATCCGTGACCGCGCCGAACACGCCGCCCTGCATCTTGACCATGTGCAGCGCGGCGAGATGGTTGCCCTTGTCCGTAGCCGCGGTGCAATCAGACAGCAGCAGGCATTCGAAGCCGCGATCGTTGCCTTCGCGCATGGTGGTGTGCACGCAGACGTCGGTGGTGATGCCCGTGAGCACCAGGTTGCGGATGCCGCTGGTGCGCAGGATCAGCTCCAGATCGGTCGCGCAGAAGGATCCCTTGCCGGGCTTGTCGATCACGACCTCGCCCTGCTTCGGCGCGAGCTCGGGGATGATCTCCCAGCCGGGCTCGCCGCGCACCAGGATCCTGCCGCAGGGCCCCGGGTCGCCGATGCCGACGCCGTTGGCGCCGATCTGGCGCGAACGCCAGCGCTTGTTGTCGGGCAGGTCGGAGAGGTCGGGGCGGTGGCCTTCGCGGGTATGGATGATATGGAAGCCTTTTTTCCGCATGGCCGCGAGCAGCGCCTTGATGGGCTTTATCGGCGCGCGCGTGAGCGACAGGTCGTAGCCCATCTTGTCGACGTAGCCGCCCTTGCCGCAGAAGTCGGTCTGCATGTCGATGACGATCAGCGCCGTGTTCGCCGGGCGCAGGTCGCCATCGTAGGGCCAGGGATAGGGTTCCGCCTGGGCGGTTAGATGCGCGGTGCGCTTGGTCATTTGACGATGCTCAGTTCGCCCGGTGCACCGGCGAGGCTGCGCCGTGTCGAGCAGGTTGCGATCATGATGCCCAGCGTCAGCACGTAGGGCGCGGCGTTGAACAGGTAGTAGCCCGATGTCACGCCGACCGACTGCAGGGCCGGCCCGAGCGAGCCGGCGCCGCCGAACAGCAGCGCGGCGTAAAAACAGTTGACCGGCTGCCAGCGCGCGAAGATCACCAGCGCCACCGCCATCAGGCCCTGGCCGCTCGAGAGGCCTTCACTCCAGCTGCCCGGGTAGTAGAGCGACAGGAACGAGCCGCCGATGCCGGCGAGGAAGCCGCCGGCCGCGGTGCAAAGGGTTCGCACCGTGTTCACGCGGTAGCCCATGGCGCGCGCCGCGTCCGAACTGTCGCCGACCATGCGCACCACCAGGCCCCAGCGCGTATTGCGGAACGCCCACGCCAGCAGGAACGCGAGCGCGATGCCGATCAGGAAAAGCGGATTCACCTTGAGCGCCGCCTGGATCTGCGGCACCGAACTCCAGTCGCCGAATGCGATCGCAGGCAGCGTCGGCGCCTTGGGCTGCACGTAGGGCTTGCCGAGGAAGAACGCGAAGCCGGTGCCGAAGAGCATCAGCCCGATGCCGACGGCAATGTCGTTGACGCGCGGCAGGCTGCAGATCAGGCCGTGCAGCGTGCCGAGCAGCAGGCCGGCGAAGCCCGCCGCTATCACGCCCGTCCAGGGACTGCCGGTGGTATAGGACGCTGCGTAGCCGGTCATCGCGCCCATCACGAGGATGCCCTCCAGTCCCAGGTTGATGCGCCCGCTCTTCTCGGTGATGCACTCGCCGAGGCTCACGAACAGGAACGGCGTGCTCACGCGCAGCGCGCCGCCGAGCACCGCGATCGGCACGCCCCACCAGCCGAGGTCGGTCATGCGGGTTTTCCCGCCGGCGTTGCCACTTCGGCCTCGCGGGGACGGAAGATCCGGAAACGGCCGTACAGCGTCTCGCTGGCCAGGATCAGCATGAACACCATGCCCTGGAGCACCAGCACGGTCGCATCGGGCATGTCGAGCCGGCGCTGTAGCATGCCGCCACTCGCCGAGATGCCGCCCAGCAGCACTGCGACCGGGATGATGGCAAGCGGATTCTGGCGCGCGATGAACGCCACCAGGATGCCGGTATAACCGTAGCCCGCGATCAGCGAAGCGTTGGCGTTGCCGTGCACCGCCGCCACCTCCGTCGCCCCCGCGAGCCCCGCGGCGCCGCCACCGAGGAAACACGCGAGCACCACCAGGCGGGCCACCGGCAAGCCGGCCAGGCGCGCCGCGCGCGCATTGCCGCCGACGATGCGCAGGCCGAATCCCCAAGTGGTGTGGAAGACCAGCACGTACATGGCGACGCAGAAAATCACGCCGAAACCAAGGCCCCAGTGCACGTCCAGCCCCGGCAGGCTGCCGATCGCGTTGGCGGCGCCGATCGGATGGGTGGACGGTTTGTTCAGGCTCGCCGGATCGCGCAGCGGCCCTTCGACGAGATGATTGAACAGCGCGATCGCGACATAGGTCAGCAGCAGGCTCGAAATCGTCTCGTTGACGCCGCGGTATTGCCTGAGCGCAGCCGCGATCGCCACCCATGCGCCGCCGGCCAGCAGCCCCGCCGCCAGCATCGCGCTCTTGACGGCCAGCGGCGCGGCGCCGTCCAGGCCATGCCCGGTGACGGCGGCCGCCAGGCCGCCCAGCGCGAGCGCGCCCTCGGCGCCGATCACCATCAGCCCGGCCTGCGCAGGCAGCGCCACGCAAAGCGCGGTGAGGATCAGCGGCGCGGCGCGCGACAGGGTGTTCTGCCAGGAAAAGGAGCTGGCGAACGCTCCCTTGTAGATCAGCCCGTAAACCTCGAGCGGGCTCTGCCCGAGAACCGCGACGAACAGCCCGAACAGGACAACGCCGGCCAGCAGCGCGCCGACCGGAATCGCAAGCGCCTCGGCCGCGGGCCCGAGGCCGGTGCGCGCGAGCGCCATGCAGCCGCGCTCAGATCTTGCCCATCACGCCCTCGACCAGATAGTTCATCTGCTCGAGCACCGGATCCGTCTGCTTGAGCGACGTGCCCGCTGCGATGACTACCTTGCCGGCATTGTCCTTGAGCGGGCCCTTGAAGATGACGTAATCGCCCTTCATCATCGCCGCCTGGATGCCGTCGGCTTTCTTCTTTGCCGCATCCGACACCGCCTTGCCGTAGGGCGACATCTTCACGTAGCCCTCCTTCAGTCCGCCGCGCAGGAAGTTCTTGAACGGCGCGCCGGACATCGCATCCTTGACGTGGGTGGTATAGGGCGTGATCCAGTTCCATTCCGCGCCCGTCAGATAGCCCTTCGGCGCGAGCGCCGACTGGTTGGCGTGGTAGCCGCAGACGAAAATGCCGCGCCGCTCCGCGCCCTCGACGATCACTTTCGGACTGTCGACGTGGCAGGTGATCACGTCGACGCCCTGGTCGATCAGGCTGTTGGTAGCCTCCGCCTCCTTCACCGGCAGCGACCAGTCGCCGGTGATGATCAGCTGCGTGGTGATCTTGGGATCGACGCTGCGCGCGCCCATGGTGAAGGCATTGATATTGCGCAGTACCTGCGGGATCGGCTTGGCGGCGATGAAGCCGAGCTTCTTGCTCTTGCTTGTGAAGCCGGCGACCACGCCGTTCAAATATTGGCATTCGTCGATGTAGCCGAAGTAGCTGCCGGTGTTGGCGGGATGCTTGCCGGCGGTCCAGAGGCCGCCGCAATGCGCGAACCGCACTTTCGGGTACTTGGCCGCCATGATGAGCATGTGCGGATCGAAGTAACCGAAGGAGGTCGGGAAGATGAGCGTCGCGCCGTCCTGCTCGACCATTGAGCCCATCACCTTCTGCACGTCGATGGTTTCGGCGACCTTCTCCTGCTCCAGCACGGTAACCCCCGGCATTTTCTTGATCATCGCCGCGGCCTGTGCCTGCGCCTGGTTGTAGCCGTAGTCGTCGCGCGGCCCGACATAGATGACCCCGATGACGAGTTTGTCGGCGGCGAAGGCGCGCAGCACCATCCCGTCGCCCAGCGCTACGCCGGCCGCGGCCGCCGCGGCCTGCTTGATCCAGGTACGCCGCGTAATGGGTTGAATAGATTTGCTCATGGACATAGCCCTTTCTGGCTCATGAATACAGCCTTGTATACAAGCACACTCCGTGCCACGGGCCTTCAGAACTCCATGTCGAGCTCGTCCAGCTGCTCGTGTTCGTTGCGCGCCGCCTCGATCCATTCCAGCATCGGCGCCCAGCCGAGGATGCGCGCGCAATAGGCGGCGCAGTCGGTGTCCAGCTGGACGTCGTAGGTGACGAAGCGCGCGCAGACGGGCGCATACATGGCGTCGGCCATGCTCGGCTTGCCGAACAGGAAGCCGCCGCCGTAGGTCGACAGGCACTCGCGCCAGATGGTGGTCACGCGCGCGATGTCAGGTTGCGCGCCCGCCCAGACCTTGTAGTCCGGGAAGTGCGCCTTCAGGTTCATCGGCAGCGCCGAGCGCAGGTTGGCGAAGCCCGAGTGCATCTCGCCGCAGATCGAGCGGCAATGCGCGCGCGCCTTGCGGTCGGCCGGCAGCAGCCCCGCCTCGGGCCTGATTTCGTTCAGGTATTCGCCGATCGCGAGCGTATCCCACAGGCGCGCGCCGCCGTGCGTGAGCGAGGGCACCAGGAACGAGGGCGAGAGCAGCAGCAGCTCGGCGCGCGTCGAAGGATCGTCGATCGGCGTCGTCTCCTCGTCGAAATCCAGTCCCGCCATGCGGCACATCAGCCAGCCGCGCAGGCACCATGAGGAATAGTTCTTGCTGCTGATCCTTAGCGTGGCTTCGGCCATGTGCGCGTCTCGCGCTCAACATCAACGCAAATAACGCGCCAGCGCCCAGTCAAATGCTCTATGCCGCCTACGATGCCTGCAACGACGCCATGCAACCCCTGCGCGGCCTCGCGCGGGCCAATGGCGGCTGGCTGAAGCGCCTCGCCGGAAACCGCTCCGCAGGCGGACCTGGCAAGCTGGCCGCAGCTTGCGAAATGCTTGCGCAGACCACCCTTACGCATTACCGCCCTGCGTTCGGGATTCCGACCACCACGGTGGATGGGCGCACCGTTGCGGTGCGGGAAGAGGTCGCATGCACCACGCCGTTCGGCACCCTGGTGCGCTTCGTGAAGGAAAGTGGTTCGGACGTCGACAAGCCCCAACCGCGGGTGCTGCTGATAGCGCCGCTTTCGGGCCATTTCGCCACGCTCCTGCGCGGCACGGTCACGACGCTGCTTCCCGAACACGACGTATACATCACCGATTGGCACAACGCGCGCAACGTGCCGCTGTCCGACGGTCCGTTCGGT
>Ga0335085_10017130_pt1 | contig 10453 bp, 7 predicted proteins | sample Lox_Sample_45_FD_206712 | JGI IMG/M metagenome (GOLD analysis project Ga0335085, IMG submission 206712) | Soil microbial communities from Loxahatchee National Wildlife Refuge, Florida, United States - Lox_Sample_4.5 | ecosystem: Environmental > Terrestrial > Soil > Wetlands | place: USA: Florida...
GATGACGACCACGTCGAGCTTGTAGATCTGGTGGAACTCGGAGGCCTCGGTGTCCGCCGTGCCGGTCATGCCCGCGAGCTTTTCGTACAGGCGGAAGTAGTTCTGCAGGGTGATCGTGGCCAGCGTCTGGTTCTCGCGCTCGATCTTGACGTTCTCCTTGGCCTCCACGGCCTGGTGGAGGCCGTCGGACCAGCGGCGGCCGGGCAGCACGCGCCCTGTGAACTCGTCCACGATCAGGACCTGGCCGTCCTTGATCATGTAGTCCACGTCCTTCTTGTAGAGGGTGTGCGCCCGCAGCGCCTGCTCGATGCCGTGGAGCAGGTCGATGTTGACGAGGTCGTAGAGGTTCTCGACGCCGATGGCCTTCTCGGCCTTGGCCACGCCCTCCTCGGTCAGGTGGGCCGTCCGAGCCTTCTCGTCCACGATGAAGTCGCCGGTCGTGTACTTGTTGCCGTCCTTGTCTTTCTCTTCGGTGCCCTGCTTGAGACGCGGGATCACGCGGTTGCAGCGGTAGTAGATCTCGGTGTTCTCCTCCGACGGGCCCGAGATGATGAGCGGGGTGCGGGCCTCGTCGATCAGGATCGAGTCCACCTCGTCGACGATGGCGAAGGTGTGGCCGCGCTGGACCATCGACTCGATCTCGAACTTCATGTTGTCGCGCAGGTAGTCGAAGCCGAACTCGTTGTTGGTCCCGTAGGTGATGTCGCAGGCGTAGATCTTCTGCCGCTCGTCGTCCAGCATGGAGTTCTGGATGCAGCCGACGGTCATTCCGAGGAACCGGTAGATCTTGCCCATCCACTCGGCGTCGCGCCGGGCCAGGTAGTCGTTGACGGTCACGACGTGGACGCCCCGGCCGGTCAGGGCGTTCAGGTAGACCGGCATGGTGGCCACGAGGGTCTTGCCCTCGCCCGTCTTCATCTCGGAGATCTTGCCCTGGTGGAGAACCATGCCGCCGATGAGCTGGACGTCGAAGGGCCGCATACCGAGAGCGCGGACCGAGGCCTCGCGCACCACGGCAAAGGCTTCTTCCAGCAGGTCGTCGAGCGCGGCCTCGCGGGCCTGCTTCTGCTCGTCCGGATGGGCCGCCGCGAGCGCCGAGGCGAGGCGGCCGCGGAACTCTTCGGTCTTGGCGCGCAGCGCTTCGTCCGAGAGTGCCTGGATCGAGGGCTCGAGCGCGTTGATCCGCTCGACCCGGGGCATCAGTTTCTTGATGTCCCGTTCGTGCTGCGTGCCGAAGACCTTGGCGAGGACGCGGTCGATCATATTCAGAAGCTCAACAGGCTCACGGCCTCAATTATTCACGATTTGGCCGAGCCGCGCCCTGCCGGACGCCGGGTGTCAGCGGGCGTTGAGGATGTACTCGAGGGGGTCGACGGCGCGGTCGCCCCGGCGCACCTCGTAATGCAGGTGGGGTCCGGTCGCGCGTCCCGTCGAGCCGACGAGGCCGATCGTCTCGCCCCGCTTCACGCGCTGTCCTGGCTTGACCAGGCTCTTCTCGAGGTGGCCGTAGATCGTGCGGTAGCCGCTGGGATGCGACAGCTCGACCATGTTTCCGAGGTCGCCCGACCATTCGGCCTTCTCCACCGTGCCCTCGGCCGTGGCGCCCACGGGCTCCCCGCGGTTGGTGGCGATGTCCACGCCCTGGTGGAAGCCCCGTTCTCCGGTGAAGGGATCCTGGCGGTCGCCGAAGCCCGACATGTAAACGCCCCGGACGGGTTGGACGGTCGGGGTGGAAGACATGATGGAGGCGCGCGCGGTGAGCTGGTTCTCGATGCGGGTCAGCCGGTCGGCGATCTCGCCGCTCTTCTCGACGCCGGGCTTTTCGGTGGAATTCGGGGTCATCGGTCCGCCCACCCCGCTCGACACCGGGGGCGTCAGGCCCGCGACGATGGAGAGGCGGCGGGTCCTCGAATCGAAGTCATCCAGGTTCTTCGAGAGGTCCGTCAGCTTCTGCTGGAGGCTGACCGTGGCCGACCGGAGGCGCGCGTTTTCGGCCTGCGCCTTCTGGTACTCCCGGTCCCGCCGGGTGGACGCCAGGAAGGCCCACCCGAAGGCGATGGCCGCGACGACGAGGACGGCCGCCGTGGAGACGGCCAGGGCCAGGAGGCGATTGGAGACGGTGACTTTTCTGAAACGGGCCCGCGCGTGGGGTACGAAGATGATCGTGTTGTACTTCTTCACCGGTACTCCTTACGGTCGCCGAACGGTACCGGAGCATCCCCACCGAGCCCCGGCACAGACCCGCTCTTCCGATGAAAACAGTATCAGTCGGGCGCAGCCCGAATCTTGGGAATGCTATGGACTGCGCCCCTCCCTGTCAAGGACCGGCCGGACCTTGCCATCCGTCCCGAGCCGTATCCTGTAGGAGACAGCCTCCGCCAGGTCCGATGCTGCAACTCGTTCGCGGCCCGCGAGATCTGCGATGGTGCGCGCTACCCGGATTGCTCTGTGCAGCGAACGAACAGACAGATCCAGGCGGTCCATGCAGGCCGCGAGGAGTTTTTTTGCCTCGCCGTTCAAAGGAGCCTGCTTCGCCAGCTGCGAGGCAGACAGATCCGCGTTGCGGAAGCCGGCCGTCTCCGGACAGCGCGCGGCCGCGCGCTCCCGCGCCGCCAGCACCCGAGCCCGCACGGCCGCCGAGCCCTCCGAGGGCGGGCCCGTGTCGACGTCTTCCCAGGGAACCGGCGGGACGGGGACGTGGAGGTCGATCCGGTCGAGCAGCGGCCCGGAGATCTTCCGCGTGTAACGCTGCCGCTCGTGCTCCGAGCAGGTACAGACGCGCCGGGCGTCTCCGGCGAAGCCACACGGGCAGGGGTTCATCGCGGCCACCAGCAGGACATCCGCGGGATAGACCGAGGCACCGCCCACGCGCACGACGCACACCCTCCGCTCCTCGAGCGGCTGGCGCACGCCTTCCAGCACGTCGCGGCGAAACTCGGGCAGCTCGTCCAGGAAGAGGACGCCCCGATGTGCCAGCGAGACCTCGCCCGGCAGCGGTCTCGCGCCTCCGCCCACCAGGCCGGCCGCCGAGATGCCGTGGTGGGGCGCGCGGAACGGGGGCGTCTCGATCAAGCCGACCCCCGACGGAAGAACGCCCGCTACGGAATGGACCTTGGTGACCTCGATGGCCTCCGGGCGCGACAAGCGGGGCAGGATCGTCGGCAGGCGCCGGGCCAGCATCGTCTTGCCCACGCCGGGAGGGCCGACCATGAGCAGGTGATGCCCGCCGGCCGCGGCAATCTCGAGGGCCCGGCGCGCCACCGCCTGGCCGCGCACGTCGGCGTAGTCGGTGCGCGACGGCGGCTCGGGCGAGGGCGGCGAGGCGGCGGCGGCCGGGACGGGAGCGTCTCCCGTGAGGTGCCCGACGACCGCCGAGAGCGAGCGCACCGGCACGACGCGGATGCCGTCGATCGCCGAGGCTTCGGCGGCGTTGTCGCCGGGCAGGACGATCTCTTCGAAGCCGGCGTCCCGGGCGGCCAGTGCCAGACAGAGCGCTCCCCGCACACGACGGACCTCGCCGTTCAAGCCGAGTTCTCCGATCAGCACGCGGCGCGGAGCGTCGCGGATCGGAAGCCCGCAGAGCGAGAGCAGGCCGACGGCGACCGGCAGGTCCAGCGCGGCGCCGACCTTTCGGAAATCGGCCGGAGCGAGGTTGACCGTGACGGCTCCGTCCGGAAGGGGAAAGCAGCCATTGCGCAGGGCCGACCGGACACGTTCCCGCGCCTCGCGGACGGAGACGTCGGGCAGACCGACGATCGTGAAGTGGGGAAGGCCCGCGGACACATCGACTTCGACGTCGAGGACGCGGGCGTCGATGCCGCACGTGGCGGCGGAGTGGACCCGAGCGAGCATGTGCGCCTCCTCGAGGACCGAGGAGCCGCCCGGCCACGAATGACCGGTGAGGACGCTGTCATGCTACCGCCGAATCGCCGCAGGCGCTAGCGGGATTTCGGGGGGATCGTCAGCGTGTCGCCCGGCCGGATCCGGGATTCCGGGGAGAGGCTGTTGGCGCCGATGAGCTCCTCGACCGTGGTGCCGTGGCGGCGGGCGATGCCGTAGAGGGTGTCGCCGTTCCTGACCCGGTAGCTCATCGCCGAGGGCGGCTCGGTCGCCGTCTTCGACTCGCGGGACGGGGCGACCGGCTTCTTCGAATGGACGGCCGCGGCGGTTGCGGCGGGCCGGTCCGGGACCTCCAGGGTGCGGCCGCGGTTGACCGGGGACCCGGGAGCGAGGCCGTTGAAGGCGGCCAGCTCGTCTTCGGGCACGCCGTACTTCTTGGCGATCCGCGCGAGCGTGTCGCCCTTGCGGACGACGTAGCGCTTGCCGTTGGGCATCTTCGCCGTGGGCACCGCGTCGAGCGACGCCATCACGGTCTGCCTCTGTCCGGGCGGCACCTTCAGCGTGTAGCCGTCCGATTGCCGAGGCGTGATCGAGCGCTTGAGCTCGGGATTCAGGGCCTGCAGGTCCTCCAGCGGGATCTGCGAGGCCCGGGAGAGCGCCACGAGGCTGACGGGCCGCTCGAGGACCACGGTCTCGTACAGGAGGGCCGGCTCGTGCTCGACGTCGAACCCGTAGTGCGCGGGGTTCCGGTTGATGAGCGCTGCGGCCAGCACCGCCGGCACGTAGTTCTGCGTCTGGGGCTTGATGGCCCGGGTCTGCGCCAGCTGCCAGAAGTCGTTCGCCCCCGTTTTCGCCATCGCCTTCAGGATCTTGCCCTCGCCGGCGTTGTAGGCCGCCATGGCGAGGTACCAGTCGTGGAAGAGCTCGTACAGGAAGGACAGGTACCGGGCCGCGGCCCGCGTTGCCTTCTCGGGATCGCTGCGCTCGTCCACGAGCGCGCTGGAGGCCAGGCCGTACTGCCGGCCCGTGCGCGACATGAACTGCCAGAGGCCGTGGGCGCGGGCCGAAGAGACGGCCCGCGGCAGGAAGGACGACTCGATCAGGGCCATGTTGGCGAGGTCGCGGGGGATGCCCTCCTGCGCGAAGACCCTGTGGATCATGGGGAGGTAGCGGCCGGAGCGGGATAGGCCCCGGGCGATGATCGGGTGCAGGTCGTTCTGGAAGACCGCCAGGACCCGCAGCACCGGCTCGTTGATGACCATCGGGATGTCGTAGGGGGCGCCCCCGGCGTCCGAGATCACCGCCGAACGGGCCGCGCTCATCTCTTCTTCGGAAGCCTTGGCCTCGTCCAGGGCCGCCAGGGTCGAGGCGGCCGGAGCGTCGGCAGCGGCGAGCTCCTCGGCCGGGGCCGCAAGGGCCTCGTAGCGCAGGATGCTGTCCCAGAGGTCTGACGAGAAGGCCAGGAGCTCTCGGTCGCCGACGGGAGCTCCCGAGCCGGGTCCGACGGCGGCCAGGGCCTTCGTGAAGGCCTCCCGCGCGCAGTCGAAATCGCCGTTCAACGCGAGCTCGCGCCCTTCCCCGAAGGCCGCCGTGGCATTGTCGATCGCCGCCTGCGTGGGCGAGACCGGGGCCGCCGGGACTCCCTGCGGAGCCGCCGTGCGCGAGGCGCACGCGCCCGCCGCGAGGAGCACGCCCGCGAGCGCGCCCGTTGTCCACCTGTTGCGCATCATGAAAGGGTAATCGCGGGTCGGCTCAAAGCCAAGCGGTTTTCAACAATGCCGCCGTCCGCGCCGGAGGACGCCGGCTACTTTCCGAGGATGTGGAACTTCAGGGAGAGCAGCAGCTTTTCGATGTCCTGCCGGGCGTGCAGCTCGATCGCGAAGGACTTCTCCTCTCCAACGGGCTTCTTGTCCTTGTCCTCCAGGCGCAGGCCGACGGTGAGCTGGTGGCCGCGCGCGAGATCGCGGTGCGGCACCTCGACCTCGAAAACGCGGTTGATCTCCTTGCGATGGTTCAGGCTGGAGGCCAGAAGGTCGTCGATCGAGATCCCCTCGGCGGGGCGCCGGGCCGCGGGGCGCTCGACGACCGGCGCGGCCGTGGCGTTCTTGCGGAGCTTCTCGAGCTCGGCGAGGATGTCGATGTTCGAGCGCACGCGCACGCGCTTCAACTCGTCGGGAGCGGGCTCCTGGGCCGCCGGGGCCTCGGCGAAGGAGACGTCGCCGATCTCGACTTCTTCGACCTCGCCAGGTTCCGGCAGAGGAGCGTCGAGGGAGTTCAAGGCCTGCTCGAACTCCTGCACCGTTTCGACGTCCGCCGCGTCGAAGGCCTCGGCGCTCAGAAGCGAGGGCGGCGGCGGCGGGGTCGGAGGCTCGAACGCGGGAGCCGCGGGCGGCGGCGGCGGCGGCGGGGCCAGAGGCTCCGGCTCGGGAGCGAGGTCCCTCAAATCCACCGTCTTGGGCGGCTCGAGCGCGGGAGGAGCCGGGGGAGCGGCAGCCGCGGCGGCCGGCGGCGCTGCGGGCTCGAGAGCCCGGGCCGGAGGCGGAGGTTGAACGACGACGGCGGGGGGCGGCGGAGCGACGGCCGTCGCCGGCTTCGAGGGCGCGGGCCGTTCGTCGCCCAGCATTCTCTTCTTCAACGACCGCAGCGTGAGCTTCGAGATCGCCTTGAGAGTCTCGAAGACGCCCTGCCCGAGCACCGCGCAGGCCTCGTAGGACTCGCTCGCTTTGTGCGGGTTCAGGCTCGTGTCGAGCTCCTCCATGGTGAGGATGTTCGAGAGGTCGCGCTTGTTGTACTGGAACACGAGCGGCAGCTCCTCGAGCTGCAGGCCGATCTCTGCGAGGTTCGTCCGCAGGTTGTTCAAGCTCTCGACGTTGGCTTCTTTCATCGCCTTCTGCGAGTCCGCCACGAAGACGATGCCGTCCACTCCCTTGAGCACGAGCTTGCGGGTCGTGTTGTAGAAGACCTGGCCCGGAACCGTATAGAGCTGGACCCGCGTCCGGAAGCCTCCGATGACGCCGACGTCCAGGGGCAGCAGGTCGAAGAAAAGCGTGCGGTCCGTCTCGGTCTCCAGAGAGACCATCTCGCCGCGGGAGCCGGGGGAGGTTCGGCTGTAAATGTAGTGGAGATTGGTGGTCTTCCCGCAGAGGCCGGGACCGTAATAAACGATCTTGGCCGCCATCTGCATCGTGGCGTAGTTGAAGAAGACCATCGCTCGATTATGCTCCGAAGACCCGGTGGGACGCGTTCATTTTAGCACCCGAGGAGCGTCCGGACTTCCTCTTCCCGCCCCCGACCCGGCGTCCGAGCGAGCGTTTCGGCGGCGAGCGCTCTGTACACGGCCAGAGCATCGGGGTCCGACTTCAGCGCCTCGATGTGAGCGCGGATGGTGGCGACGTCGCGCCGCGCGACGGCTCCCGTGAAGGCCTCGCTAAAGGGTCTCGCCGCGGCCGCCGCCGCGGCCGAGCCCGCGAGCAGGGAGAGCTCCGCGCGCGCCTCCTCGAGATCGAGGCCGGCCTCGACCCACGCGCGTGAAGCCAGCGAGATCACGGCGGTCGTGCCTCCGGCGGCAAGCTGCGCTCCGGCGTGGTAGAGCGCCTTCCCGGAAGCGGCGAGCCGCCTTCCGCGCGCCCCGACCGCCTGCGCCGCGGCGAGCCCGGTCTCGATCGCCGCGGTCTCGCCCTCGACGGCGACGAATGCGCCCTCCCACGTCTCCCCGGGCGCTCCCGAGAACACGCGCAGAGGATGCAGCGAGCCGAGGGACACCCCGGGCCGCGAGAGAGGCCGCAGGGCCGCGGCCGGCAGCGCTCCGGAGAGATGAAAGGCGAAGCGGCAAGCGACCGGGTTGAGAGACGCCGCGACGGGAGCGACGGCATCATCGGGCACGGCGAGCACGAAGATGTCGCACGGCGCGTCCACGTCCTGGCCGGACGCAGAAGGCGGGAGGTCGAGCTCCCGGCGCACGAGCTCGAGAGCGGCGGCGTCACGCCCGCCGATCTGTCCGAGGGCGCCGCCGGCGGCGTGCCACGATCGGAGCAGCGCGCGTCCCGCCCTCCCGGGCCCGTAGAGCGAAAGGCGGCGGGCGAGGATGGGCGGGGGCATGCGGCGGAGCTTTATGTTACCTTTATCACTGGCACTCTCGAGGCGGGAGTGCTACGACAGCTACCGAAGTTAAAGTCGAATGGTCGTCCTCGATACGCGCAGTCGCGCCATCCTGCGGGAGATCATCCGCGTCCACGTGGACACGGGCAAACCCGTTTCGTCCCGGACGCTCTTCAAGTCGAGCCGGTTCGGCCTGTCGCCGGCCTCCATCCGCAACATCATGGCCGACCTGACCGACAACGGCTTTCTCGCCCAGCCGCACACGTCGGCGGGGCGGGTGCCGACCGACAAGGCCTATCGCCTTTACATCGACGAGCTCATGAGGCACCGGAAAGTGGCCGACGACGTCCGGGAGCAGATCGACTCGGACCTCTCGCTGGCGGGCGCGGATGTGCGCCGGCTGTTCCAGGCGGCGTCGCAGCTGCTGTCCCGCCTCTCGGGTGAAGTGGGCTTCGTCGTGGCGCCCGACGCTCTGCACACGACCTTGAAGAGTCTGCGCTTCCTGCGCGTGGCGCCCGGGAAGGTTCTCGTCGTGCAGATCAACGAGCCCGACGTCGTCCTTTCGCGCGTCCTCGAGGTCGAGACGGACTATGCGCCGGCCGAGCTCGAGGCGCTGTCCGAGCAGATGACCCGGGAGTACGGCGGGCGAACCCTCGACGAGGCCCGCTCCCTCCTGCTGTCGGCCTTGAACGCCGAAAAGGCGGCGTGCGACCGGATGCTGGCGCGGGGGCTGGACCTCGCAGGCCGCGCGTTCGAGCGGCGGGAAGCCGAGGAGCGCGTGTACGTGGACGGAGCCTCCAAGCTTCTGGACAAGCCCGAATTCTCGGACGTGGATTCCCTGAAGCGCATCTTCAAGACCTTCGACGAGAAGGCCCGGCTGCTGGGGCTCGTGACCCGGTACCTCGACGCGCGAGGCACTTGCGTGGTGCTCGGCTCGGAGACCTTGCTGACGGCCGACCCCCGGCTCTCGGCGGTGTTGACGTCTTACGGCCCGCGAGAGACACTGACGGGAATGCTCGGCGTCATCGGACCGGCCCGGCGGGAGTATCCCCGCGTGATCCCGGTCGTGGAGCTTCTGGGCCGCGCGGTCTCCGACCGCCTGGAGGCCCGTGAGGTCCCTTCCCGCAGGGGAGCGGAGGAGCTCGAGGAATGAACGACCGCTTCCCGGACGACGAGAGCTCGCCGGGCCGCCGGCTGACGGAGGACCGCATCGAGGTTCCGGAGGCCCCCGGCAGCCTCGAGGAGGCCCTGGAGGAGGAGGAGCGCTCGGCGATCGCCAAGGCCGAGGCCAAGCTCCAGGAGGTCCGCCGGGATCTCGAGGACCTGAAGGACCGGCATCTCCGCAAGATCGCGGAGTTCGAGAATCTGCGCAAGCGCAGCGAGCGCGAGAAGGCCGAGTACTACCGGCAGGCCCTCGCGAGCTTCCTCGAGGACTTCCTCGAGGTCTCCGACAACTTCCAGCGCGCTCTCGACCACGCCAGGCCCGAGGAGCTCGAAAGCGACTTCGGCCAGGGCGTGGAGCTGATCCACAAGCAGTTCGCGGAGCTGTGGAAGCGCTACGGGCTGCGCGAAGTGGACACGACCAGCGGCTTCGATCCCAACCTGCACCATGCGGTCGCCACCGAGGTGGACGAGTCGGTGCCTCCGCAGACGATCCTGCAGGTCCTGCAGAAGGGCTACATGCTGCAGGACCGGCTCGTGCGCCCTGCCCTCGTCAAGGTTGCCGTGCGTGAGAATCCCGTGCACGCCGGGCAGACCGAATCGGGCTCGGACGAGGCCCTATGAGCAAGATCCTCGGCATCGACCTCGGGACGACGAACTGCTGCGTGGCGGTCGTGGAGGGCGCGTCGACCCAGGTGCTCTCCAACCGCGAGGGCAGCCGGACGACGCCCTCGATCGTGGGCTTCACGGAGGACGGCGAGCGCCTCGTCGGCCAGATCGCCAAACGCCAGGCCATCACGAACCCGATGAACACGGTCTTCGCGGTCAAGCGCCTGGTGGGCCGCAAGTACGACGACGAGGCCACGCAGCACGCCCGCGAGGTGCTGCCCTACGAGATCGTGCGAGCCGTCAACGGCGACGTCAAGATCCGGGCGCGCGGGCGCGAGTACAGCCCCGAGGAAATCTCGGCCTTCATCCTGCAGGAGATCAAGGAATTCTCGGAGGAGGCCCTCGGCGAGGAGATCAGCGAGGCGATCATCACGGTCCCGGCCTACTTCGACGACGCCCAGCGGCAGGCCACTCGCGACGCCGGCCGCATCGCCGGGCTCGACGTGCTGCGCATCATCAACGAGCCCACCGCCGCCTCGCTCGCTTACGGCCTCGAGCACAAGGGCAGCGAGGTCGTCGCGGTCTACGACCTCGGCGGCGGCACGTTCGATATCTCGATCCTGGAGCTGGGCGACGGGATCTACGAGGTCAAGGCCACGGCGGGAGACACCTACCTCGGCGGCGAGGACTTCGACAAGAAGATCATGGACTGGCTCCTCGACGACTTCAAGAAGTCCACGGCGAT
>Ga0335085_10017131_pt1 | contig 10452 bp, 11 predicted proteins | sample Lox_Sample_45_FD_206712 | JGI IMG/M metagenome (GOLD analysis project Ga0335085, IMG submission 206712) | Soil microbial communities from Loxahatchee National Wildlife Refuge, Florida, United States - Lox_Sample_4.5 | ecosystem: Environmental > Terrestrial > Soil > Wetlands | place: USA...
GCCGGGGCGCGGTCGGCCGCCGCCGGACCGATGACCCCCGCTGCCACCGCTGTCGACGTGCTAGCCGTACTCACGGGCGAAGTCGCCGGGCCCGAAGCCGACGCTGTCCTGGCGTCATATTTCGCGCCTGGCCCGGAGCCTCGTTACGACACGCCCCAGGCGAGAGCCGAGGCCGAGGCGGAACCGGAGGCCGAGCCGTGAGCCGCACTGCCTGGGTACCCGACTTCGGTGCCGGGCCTGAGCTGTACCAGCAGGTGGAAGTTCCTGAACCCGGCGATCCCGGCTGGCCGGGCGCTGACTTGCCCGAGACCGACCCGTGGGCACCCGCCGTCAACCAGATCCGCGCCGAGATCGCCGCGGACTACGCCGACGCGCAGGCAGCGATCGATGAACTGGGCCTGGATGGCCCGGAACCGGAGGCCGAGCCGTGAACGCCGCCGCCGAGGGCCAGATCCTGACGCACGAATGCCCGGCGCCGGCCTGCACTGAGCAGGTCGACCCCGGCATGCTGATGTGCCCGAAGCGCTGGCCGCTGGTGCCGAAGCCGATCCGCCGCGCCGTGTGGATCGCGTGGAACCGCGGCGTCGGCGCGGGCACCCCCGCGCACCGGGCCGCTATCCGCCTTGCGATCGCCGCGGTGCGCCGCGACGTCGTTCCCGCATCGTCCCTCAAGCACCCGGCCCGCGGCACCGCCCTGGTAAGCCCGCCGCGGGCCGGGCTCGACTCCCAGCACCGGCCCGGAGGTCAGCACCGATGAGCACCGCCAATGATTTCAGGGCGGCGTCCGGCCTCAACCATTGGCCGTCCGACGCCGTCGCCATAGCCGATGAGGACCCAGCTCCCCCGCGCGGCCCGGGCCTGTTCCGGGTCATACGGGCTGACGGCGAGACGGCCATCACCAGCATCCGCCGCCTGGCGGGTGCCGAGCGGACCCCGGGCTCGCGGCTGATCCTGGCCGCGGCGCTCCTGCTGGCCATGCTGGCGGCCGGGTTCTACGTGGTCACCCTGGCCGCGCAGTACCGTTTCGTGCTCGGCCAGAAGCAGGAGACGGTGCCGAGTGTCATCGAGGCGCTCGGCCTGGACGCCGGCATGGCCGTGTTCGCCTTGCTGGCTCTCGGCCTGGCGATGGCCGGGCAGCCGGCGCGGACTGAGCGGGCGCTGGTCCTGGCGTGCTCGCTGGCCTCGGCGGCGATGAACTACGCCGCGGCCGACGTGCACTCGCCGCGCAGTGTCCTGGTGTACGTGATGCCGCCGGTGTTCCTGGCGGTCACGGTGGACCGGGTCGTGGCGGTGGTCCGCCGTCACGTGCTCGGGGATGCTGAGCGGTCCGCGTGGGCGGCTGCCGGGCGCGCCCTGGCTGCCGCGGCCAGGGGCTTCGGCGTGGTCTTGCTGTACGTGCTGCGGTTCGTGCTGGCGCCGCCGTCGACCGGTGCCGGGCTGCGCCGCCTGGTCCTGGCCGCCGCGCCCGTCCCGGCCGCGCCGCCCCGCCAGCTGGTCCCGGCGGAGGAGGTCCCGGCAATCGGGCCGCCGCCGGTGACCGAGCCGCCCGAGCTGGCGGGCGCGAGCAAGAAGGCCCGTCTGGCGTGGTGGTACGAGCGGGACGCGGACTACGGGAACCGGGCCGCTGTCGCCGCCGCGGCGAAGCGGCTGGCCGGGAAGGTCGACCTGAGCGAGGGGACGGCCCGGGCCTACCTCGGCCAGATCTGCGGCGGCCTCGAGAACACCCGGCGGGCGTCATGAGCACCGCCGGTCACGTCGCGGGTGCCGTCCTCCGGTTCCTGTTCTCGGCCGTCCGCTTCGCGGTCACGCTGGCCTGGCACGAGCGGATGGCCGCGCTGGCGGCCGCCGCGTTCCTCGTGGCCGCGGTCGTGTTCTACCGGAGGACGCTCAGCCGCACCGCGCAGTCCCGCCGCCGCGTCCGGGCCCTGCGCTGGCGGGCGCGGCTGCGGCTGCGGCCCGGCCCCGGGTACGCCTCGCTGCCCGAGCTGTGGCTGCGGTGGGGGCGGCTGGCCGCGCTGCACCACGGCCGGCGCATGCGGCCGGGCATGGGATTCCGGGCCCGGCTGTTCTCCCGGGCCACGGGCTACGCGGTGCGGCTCGGCCGGGCGCAGTACTTCCGCCGGGTCTTCGCCCGCGGCGAGGACCAGACGCTGATCCTGGCCCCGCAGCGGACCGGCAAGTCCGGCATCATCGCCGACCGGCTGCTCGACCACCCCGGCCCGGCCATCGTCACCTCGACCCGGGCCGACCTGTACCAGCTCACTGCCGGCGCCCGGTCGTACCGGGGGCCGCTGTACGTGTGGAACCCCCAGCACGTCGGCGGCCTGCCGTCCACGTTCGGGTTCGACCTGCTGGGCCCGTGCCGCGACCTGGTGATGGCCCGGCGGATGGCCGGGTGGCTCACCGGTGCCATCGCCTCCGAGAACGCGAGTCACGGCAACCTGGAATGGTTCGAGAAGAAAGGCGACGCCGCCACGATGGCGCTGCTCTACGCCGCGGCGACCGGCGGGTACACCATCACCGATGTCTACCGGTGGGTGCAGCTCGACGGCCACGAGAACGCGCTGCGGGTGCTGGCCGCCCAGCCGGGCACCGAGCTCCTGCTGGCCCTGGTCCGGCGGATGTTCGCGGAGAACAAGACGGCCGGCTCGGTCCGGGAGACCATCGACCTGTCGCTGTCCTGGGCGGTCATCCCGGGCCTGGCCGACGCGGTCACCCCCCGCCCCGGCGAGGGCTTCGACCTCGAGGAGTTCATCGCCCGAAATGGCACGCTGTACCTGATTGCCAGCGGTGACGAGGACAGCCCCGTGGCGCCCCTGTTCCGCGCGTTCACGTCCTGGGTTCACTGGGCTGCCGGGCAGGCCGGCAGCACCGGACCGGCGGGCAAGCTCGACCCCCCGTTGTGGCTGGGCCTGGACGAGGTGACCACGATCTGCCCGGTGGATCTCCCGGCCATGCTGTCCGACTCGGCCGGCAAGGGCGTGCTCATCACCGCGGTGGCCCACGGCACCAGCCAGCTCGAGGAGCGATGGGGCCCGGCGGGCGCGAAAACGGTGTGGGCCTGCTGCGGCACCAAGATCATCCTCGGCGGCAGCAGCGACGCGGGCACGCTGGAGGACATCTCCCAGCTGTGCGGGACCACCGTCATCGGCGAAGACGACGGCAAGACCGTCCGCGTGGTGCCGCCGGAACTGGTCCGCGCCCTGCCGGACTGGCGGGCCCTGGTACTCCGGATGAACCTGTCGCCGGTGATCGTGAAGTTCCGCCCGGCCTGGAAGCGGCCCGGCCACAGGTTCGGCCGCCGCGCCCCGGTCTGCATCCCGCGCCGGCAGGAGGCATGGACCCTGGAACGGGAACCCGCCCCGGCCGAGCTGGCCCCGGCCTTCTCGGAGGCGGACCTGGCCCGGTTCCTCGACCAGGACACGCCGCCGCCCGGCCCGGCCCCGGACCCGGCCGCGTTCCCGGCGCCGGACTGGCCCGCCCCGCCGACCTTCCGGCCGCAGAAGCCGTCATCATGAGCCGCCGCTGGCGTCCCGCGAGGATCCTGCCCGGCCCCCGGTGCGGCTGGCCGGACCGCTGCGCGGAGAAGAAAATCGACCACGCCCCGGAACCCGGCACCCGCCGGATATGGACCCGCCACGACGTGCAGTGCCAGGTCCCGAACCCGCGCCCGGGCCCGCACCTGGACGGCTACCCGCAATGCGGCTGGATCGACGGCCACGCCGGTGACCACGACTACGTACGGCACGCCGCAGAAGGCTTCCTGGCCGCCGCAGGACCCGAGGCTGAACCCGAACTGGAGATTGCGTGACCGATCCCGATCCCGTCGCCGCCCTGTCCGCGCAGCTTGACGAGCTGCGCGGACAGTGGGCGCGTTCCCAGGGCGAGATCGGAGTCCTGCGCGAGCGGCTGGAGGCCAGCACGGGCCAGAGCATGCTGCTTCTCGTTGAGGTCAAGCACTTGCGCGAGGAACTCGCCGAGTCGATCGAGAAACGGCGGCTCAAGCCGCCGCCAGCGCCATGGTGGCATGTCGGCCGGGAAGAACGCGAGGCGATGCTCGCCGGACTGCGGGAATGGGTAGAGGCATTCCTCCGGCCGAATTACCCGGAGTACCTGACCAGGGTCCCGCCGTGCTGGCCGTCCCACTGGGCCGCCATCTGGGAACTGTCCACGATCCGGGCCGAGTGGATCCGGGTTTACGGCGACGAGGAGAACGCTGACCTGCAGGGCGCCCTCGCCTGGCATGACCGCTGGCTGCCTGATGCGCTCGGCCGCCTGGCCGCCGCCGTCAAGTGCGACGAGACCGGCTGCCGGCTGGCGCCCCGGCGCTACTGACGGCCCGTAGAAGGCCCCGGTGCGCTTCCCCTGCACCGGGGCCTTTTCACGTGCCCTGATAGGCCTGATAGGCCTGATCGGGCTGCTAGATCTCGGCTTCCATGTCCGCCACGGCCTCGCTGGCGTCCGCGACGGCGTCGCCGGGCTGCCAGGACGGCTCCACGGCCGCCTCGGCCTGCGCTTGGGGCTGCTGCCGCGCGGACGGCTCGTTCGCGGCCTCCTGCTGCGCCTCGGCCCGCCGGGCGTCCTCCGCGTCCATCCGGGCGGACAGTTCCCTGATCCCCTCGCCGACGACCGCCAGGTCCTCGCAGATCTCCGCGTAGACATCCGGCTCCGGGGCTGCCTCAGGCTCTGGCCCGGCCTCCGGTTCCGGGCAGGCCCCGGGCCCGGCCCGGCCCTTCCCGGCTTCGGTTTCCCGCCGGATTCCGGCCTCGGCCACGCGTCCGGCCTGGTCCCGCCGCTGGAGCTCACCCTCGGCGGCCCGGGCCGCCTGGGCCTGCCCGGCGTGCGCCTCGGCCCACTCCCGGCGGGCCGCGTCAGCTACGGCCAGCCGGGTCAGGTCCGCGGCCGCGTCGCTGGCCTGGGCTTCCGCCTCTGCCGCCACCTCGGCATCCAGGGCGTAGCGGGCCCCGTGGGCCCGGGCCTGGGCGTCCTGCCAGTCCTGCTCGCGCTCGCCGATCTCGGCCTGGACGTCGCGCGGGGCCAGCGCCGCAGCCCGGTCATACCCGGCCACCTGCGCCTCGAGTTCACCACGGCCCTGCGCCCGCAGCAGGGCCTGATCGTCGGGCAGTTCCAGTGCTGCCACGGAGGCGTGGAACGCCTCCCGGAGCTGCGCTTGCCCGGAGGGCACCGGGCCGATCGCCTGGGCCGGGTCGGTGATCCCGGCGGCCTCCCGGTAAGACTCCACGATGCCCGCCCGCCGCTCCCAGTCCTCCCGCAGCGCCCCGGGCCCGGCCGGGGGAACGCCCCACGCCTGCAGAGCCCAGTGGGGGGGCCTCCCGGCCAGCTGGCGGCCCAGCTCGGCCTGCCGGCCGTCGAGCATCCGGCCGGCTTCCCGGACCGGCTCAGGGGCGTTCCGGGGCGCCCGCTCAGCCCAGTTCCCCGTCTCCCCCCGCGCCGGGGGCGGTTCTTTTCCCAGACGGCCGTGCAAACCTGCGGCGATCGACCGGACCCCGGCCAGCGGCGCGGCGGTGATCGCGTCGAGCGAGTCCTGGATGCTGCGGCCGCCGATCTCGTGGGCCCGCAGCGCCTGCAGCAGCGCGGGCCGCTCCGGGTCCTGCCGGTACCGCTCGTACTCGCGCGGGGTGACCCGCTGCCGGACCATCTCGTCTACCTGGGGGACGACGTCCAGCCGCCAGTACGCCTCAGACAGCTCCAGGAGATGCCCGGTGTTCGTGGCCCAGTCCTGCGCGGCCTGCATCTCCTCCAGGGCGGTCCGCTCAGGCTCGTCCTGCTGCAGCGCCTGGGCAAGCACCGCTTCCCACGGGGCGAGCTGCCGGCCGCTGGGCCGGCCCGGCATCTGCAGCCGCACCGCCCGCGCCCCCTCGATGTCGCCCCGCCTGCGCAGTTCGGCGCGCTGCCTGATCGCGGCGTCGGTGTAGGCCTCCCGTTCGGCCCGGCCGGGCTGGGCCGGGTCCGGCGCCCCGGTCTCCACGTGGATGGTGTTCTTCTCGCGGCCGCGGGTGGCGCCGGTGTAGACCAGGGATCGCGTGGCCCCGGCGCCGACCACCAGGTGCCCGGCGTCGACCGTGCGGCCCTGGGCGACGTGCACGTTGCCCGCGTAGGCGAGCTCGGCCGACTGGCGCAGGTACGCGGCGGGCACGAAGAACGGCCGGGACCACTCCCCCGGCCCGGTCTGCCGGGTGACGACGGCCATCTGCTGCTCGCCTGTGCCGGCCAGGCCCTCGATCCGGACGGTGTCCCGGTTGGCGAGCGTCTGGCCGTCCGCGTCGATCTTGGTGTTCAGCCGGGCCCGCACCAGGTCACCGCGGCCGGCCGGGTTGCCGTCCGCCAGGGCGATCTCGCCCGGCCCGACGAGGCCGAATCCGGCCAGCCTTTCGCGGGCCAGCCAGGCCAGCCGGGCCGCCGCCTCGTTCGACGTGGCCATCAGCAACGACTCGCGTCCGGCCAGGTGGTCGTTAAGCCATACAGTCACCGCGTCGTCGTGGACCCGGTCCTGCGGGCCGTGGTAGATCCGGCCGCGGGCAGCGTACTCGGCCAGCGCGGCCACCTCGCCGCGGCGGAGCCTGAGCGAGGCGTCCCGCTCCCAGGCGTGCCGGAACCGGCGTACCTCGTGCAGCCTCCAGTGCCCGTGACGGGCGGCGATGAGCCGGAAGATCCCGCCGGCGCCGACCGCCTCCAGCTGCGCGGTGTCGCCGACCCCGATCACCATGGCACCGGACCGGCGGGCTACCTGCACGATCCGGAGCATGTCCTCGGTGGACACCTGGGATGCCTCATCGACCACCAGGACGTCGCCGGGGTAGACCGGCATGTGCCCCCGGGTCTTGTCCGAACCCTTGATCTTCCCCAGGAACTGCGCGATGTTGAACGTCTCCATCGGCGCCCCGGCCGCGGCGGCCTCCTCGGCCATGACCCGGGCGGCGTTAGTGCTGGCCGTCAGGCCGACGACCCGCCCGCCCGCCAGCTCCGACCAGGACCGGGCGAACGCCGCCATGACGTGCGTCTTGCCAGTTCCGGCCGGGGCGACCAGGCAGTTGATGAGCCGCGAGGAGGTCAGCAGGCCCAGGCATGCCTCACGCTGGGAGTAGTCCAGGTCCGTGCCCGCCAGGGCGGCCTCCGCCGCCGCCGCGGTGACCCGCTGCGGCACCGGCAGGACGGCCACGTCGGCCAGGTGCTGCTCGTGGTCGAGATGCTCGCTGGTGACGAACCGTTCCTCTCCGGGCGGCCGGTAGACCGACGTGCCGTCTTTGCGCAGGCCCAGCCGGGTCACGTCGATGACGTCGGGCACCGGGGCGATCTGGATCACGGCGACGTCTTCGGCCCGGCCGGACAGCGCCTCGTCGGCGAGCTCGTTGAGGTACGCCTCCGGGTCGACGTCGCCCGGCAGGGCGGGCAGGGCCTGGCCGAGCTCAAAGACCAGCTTGGACCGGGTCCATGTGGCATTCGCGGCCTGTACCGCGGCTACGGCCCGGCGGATGATGCCCCGCCGCTCCGCCTCGCCCGGCAGCCCGCCCGGCGCGTGCTCGGCCGCATACGCCGAGGCTGCTTCGTGGAGCGCGGCCAGCTTCCCGGCGCCGCTCCGCTCCGCTTTACGCGCCCACGCGCCGAGCTGCTCGCCAGCCGCCGGCGGGTTATGGTCCTTGGAGTCCCGCGTCTCCAGGGCGGCCTGCTGCCGGATCCGGTACCACGCCGCTTTACCCGGAGCGTGACCGTGCTCCCGCTCGTAGGCGTGCGCGAGCTCGCGGGCCCGGTCCCTCAGCTCCTTCGACCGGGCAGAGAACACGTCGGCTGCCTCGTCGCTGATGCCGCCGACCTCGAGCGCCGTGCCATCCTCGCGGAGCACGGTCCGCCAGCCGAGAAGCTCCAGCTCCTGGGCGAGGAACCGGTCAGCCAGCGCCCCGAACCCGAGCCTGTTCTGGAACAGCGCCATCCCGTGAAGCGCCCGCCACCTGTCATCGGCCCGGTCCGCCCGCTGCGCCCGGTTGGCGATCGCGTTGTGCACGTGAAGCTGCATGTTCCCGTCGCGGGCATCGTGCTGCTCGAAGCTGGCGGTGATGAACCCGTCAGCGTCCCGGTACTCCCCCGACGTCGCGCTGTGGTGCCCGGTGCGGACGTAAGCGGCCGTCCGCTCCGCTACAGCGACCATGCGGTCGTTGGCCCGCTTCACCGCTCCGCGTACCTGCCCGGCCCGCGCGGCCAGCCGCTCGGCTTCCGCTTCATCCCCTGCGGCTTCTGCTTCGGCCGCGGCGGCCAGGAGCGAGGCCCACAGCACGGACACCGACTTGGGCGCGCTGAACGTGTAGTCGTAGAACGGGCATACCGTCCGGAACTTCGCCCGCTCCCTGAGCCGGATCTCCCGGATCTCCTCCGGCGTGATGAACCGGCCCCGGGCCGCCACCTGCGCGGCCACCTCGGCCTCAATCCGGTCGTGGAGCGACCCGCCCGCGGCCGGGTAGGCCGCCCGGCGCTGCCGCCTGCCCAGCACCTGGCCGTCCGGGCCGACGTCCTCGTGGTACAGCCGCCGCATCACGTCCGGGTCGACCTGGCCCTCGAGGCCGAGCGCCCGGGCGCCCCGCCCCTGCCAGTAGCCGGGCGGCTCTCCCTTCGTCGCGGTGTAGTAATCCGTCCCGGCGCCGCCTGATCCCACTGCGTCAGTCAGGTAAGCCGTGTCGTATCCCGTGTGCAGGCTCAGCATGGGCAGCTTCCTCCTCACGCGGCCCGGGCGGCCCGGTTTTCCCTCGCGGCGCGGAGCGCTCGCGGCCAAGATCATCTACTTGATGCATGTGTGTGGTTGTTCTTCGACCGCTCTGGCACGGTAGCGCCCGCCCCCCTCACCTCGCTGGCACCGGAAACGGCCCGCCAGGCCGCCTGCTGGTCTTTGTCGGTGGCCGGACTCATACTCAGGGTTATGAGAAGGCCTGTCCGTAAGACCCGGTTTGACGGGGCTGTGCTAGCCGACAGCCTGTTCCTGATCGGGCAGGCGTGGGTTAAATCGGACCGCGGTGACCACGTCGGTGCCGCCGGGGACCTCGCCGCGGCGAGGAAGCTCATCCCGGCGGATAGCGTCGAGGCGATTCAGGACCTGATCGCCGGCGGCTTCCTGCCTGAGCCCGGCCCGGGTCCGGAGGCGATGGATGCCTGGCCTGAGGCGTGCCGCCAGGCCGGGGCCGGTGAGTGGACGCTGACCCGGCTCGTGTTCCCGTCTGCTGGGGAGCTGGAGCGGGAGGAGCGCGACGCTTTCATGGCGCGTCTTGACCAGATCGTGGCTGAGTCCGAGGCGCGGCGGGCGGCCGGCGAGATGCCGCCGCCCGGCCCCCCGGCCCCGAAGCGGCCCGTCCGGCACAAGAAGCACGAGCTGGATGAGCCGGGCGCGGTATCTGAGTCCCTGCGCCGCATGGGCCTGATGTAAGCCCGGGCCTACCGGGCGGGCCGATGGCATTCCGTGCCGTCCACGCGCAGTGGGGTGCTGTCTTCGCGCACCTGCCTGACCTCGGCTGCGGGCAGGCCTGGGAGGCGGTGTGGAGGGTCCGCCCGGCTGCTCCGCTGGCATGCGACGAGTGCGGGCACCCGATGTTTGCCAAGGTCTCCCGGAACGGGCTGCGGTTCTTCGCTCATGCCCCGGGCGCCGCGTTACATCCGGGTGTTCGATGAATCCTTCGCCGAGCTGGAACGCCAGGTAGAGCGGGACCGGCGCGCCCAGGAGGCAATCTTGCGATCGCGGCCGCGGCAATGGACGCGCCAGCAGATCGCCAGAGCCCAGGCCGTGACCCAATCCAATGCTGCCAAAGCTGAACAGGCAGCTCACAGTACTGCGAGGAATGCCGCTTGGCGCGAGCGGGCCGCGCGGCGGCCGGATGTGGCAGGGGCTATCACCCTGCTCGCCCGCAAGTGGGGCGTCACTACCGCGGCTGTGGGCTGGAGCATCGGTGATCCCCGGTACGCCGGGGCCATCCCGCTCTTCAACGCCGACGGTGCGCTTCGCGCAGTCCTCGGCCCCGATCCGCAGCGGATCCGCCGGGAGAATTACGCCCTGCTGGCCGGGACCCTGCTGCTGTTCTCCAGCAGGGACCGCCATGCCTTCTTCAACCGCGTCATGGAGCGGTACGACCCCAAGCCCCTGGACGGATGGCAGACGGACTTTATCGACGGCTAAGGAGATCCCAGATCATGACCGAATCGAGCTCGGCCTCCGCCTGCGCATGGCCGAAGTGCGGGAGCTACGTCAGTGCCGGGGATCTCTTCTGCCGCGAGCATTGGTTCCGGCTGCCGGGAGGTCACCGTAACGCGGTGCGGGCCCGCTCTTGAATGGGTCCGCGGGCAGGCTGGAATCGAGGCCGCCGCGAAATAGCGGCCGGGCTGGCTGAAGGCGGGCGTGGCCTTACTGATGACCTGCGCGCCATGGGCCTGATGTAGGGCGAGGCAAGGGCGGAAGCC